>Ga0208638_1000062_pt1 | contig 88088 bp, 68 predicted proteins | sample ETNtaG_34_FD_185753 | JGI IMG/M metagenome (GOLD analysis project Ga0208638, IMG submission 185753) | Marine microbial and viral communities from oxygen minimum zone, Eastern Pacific Ocean - ETNP201306SV51 (SPAdes) (version 2) | ecosystem: Environmental > Aquatic > Marine > Oceanic ...
GATGTTGCAGCAGGCAGGCGTGGATCGTCTCGTCCTGATCTGATGACCCACTCTGTGGTCTCTGACAAGGCCTCAATTCCTGAACTCAACGCCTCGGCCAGGCAGGATGACGGCTCGCTCTCTGTTGATAACAGCACCTCGAGGGTCTCTTTCATCTTCTCGATCAGGGTGTTCGCACCCTCTCCCCCATCGCGCTGAATTTTACGGCCCACCAGATCCAACGCCTGTATTCCAGTGGTTCCTTCGTAGATAGTGGTGATCCGAACATCCCTATAGACCTGTGCTATCCCCGTCTCCTCAATAAAGCCGGCACCACCATGAATTTGCAGCGCCAGGTCAGCAACCAATTTTGCGGTCTCAGTGCACCACCCTTTAACAATCGGTGTAGTGAGCTCAACCAGTGCCGCAGCTTGTTGGCGAATATCAGCGTCAGGACCGCTCTGCGCCCTGTCATGGTAGGCTGCAGACCATAAAGAGAGCGCGCGCATGGCCTCAACTCTGGAAGAGATCGAGAGCAACATACGCTGAACATCCGGATGATGGTCGATGGTCACTCGCTGGCTTCGATCTCCTTCCATAGCATAACCCTGAACTCGTTCCTGGCTGTATGCCAGGGCCTGCTGGTACGCTCTTTCCGCCAGGGCGACCCCTTCGATGCCAACACCATGACGAGCCCGGTTCATCATCGTAAACATATATTCAAGGCCACGATTTTCCTCACCCACCAGATATCCAACCGCACCCTCATGATCCCCAAATGAGAGCACTGCAGTGGGACTGCCGTGAATACCAAGCTTATGTTCCAAAGAGAGGGTGCGAACATTATTCGCCGCTCCAGTGTTCCCCTCCTGGTCAGGGAGAAACTTGGGAACAATAAAGAGTGAGATCCCTTTAACCCCTTCAGGAGCCCCCTCCACCCGAGCGAGAACAAGGTGAACAATATTGTCTGTCAAATCATGATCGCCATAGGTAATAAAGATCTTCTGACCGGTAATCCGATAGTGATCACCGTCTTTTACTGCTCTGGATCGGACAGAGCTCAGATCAGTGCCTGCCTGGGATTCGGTCAGGTTCATTGTGCCTGTCCACTGGCCGCTGCTCAGGGGAGGAAGATAACGCTCTTTTTGATCACTGCTGCCATGGCGTTCTATGGCCTCTATCGCAGCCCGACCAAGAAATGGACAGAGCGCAAAAGCCATATTTGCACTGTCCCAAAGCTCTTCAACTGCACTTGATACCACTCGCGGCAAGCCCTGCCCCCCAATCTCTTCACTGAAGGAGATACTGTTCCAGCCACTCTCAACAAAGAGGGTGTAAGCCTCCTTCCAGCCATCAGGTGTCTTGACAACGCCCTCCTCCAGATACGCACCCTGTCGATCACCCACTCGATTAAGGGGGGCAAGGACTTCTGCAGCAAACTTCCCCGCCTCATCCAGGATAGTAGTTACAAGATCCGTCGACACCTCATCAAATCCAGGAAGATTGGAGATCGACTCCAACTCTGCGATGTGTTCAAGGACAAAGAGAAGATCTTCCGTTTGTGGGCGATAGATAGTCATAAGTAGTAGCTCCGGTTTAAAACAATGCCTTACGGTGTTGATCACCTATCATGGGCGGTATGCAGAACCCAAAAATGGTCCGATCAACCTTAAAAGGTTGCTATTGTAGCTATGGTCTATTTGAGTTTCATAAAAAATATGTCAACCAATTGTAAATCTCTGATGACTCAAGTCATAACCCCCGCCGATGACGCAAGGTTTGGAATCTGCCAAAAGCAAACTCCTCTCCCTTGCTGCCGTGTCTGATCACATCACCTAAGTGCCGCCGCCTTGAGCGGCTGTTTTTTAGTGACTGATGTTTCGATTAGTCTTGAGATGGTGGCGGATAACGCGTCTCACGCTCAAGATCGTTTAAATCCAAATGGTTACGCATGTACTGCTTCGATGCATCGCGGGAATAATTGTGGTCCCAGGGAGTGTGACCGCCTTTGGATAGCGATTCGAATACCTTGCGGCGGCGTTTTTGATCCAATATGACCTCTTTTCGCAGCGCCTGACTGTCCCATCGGGAATTTATTTCATCGGCAAAGCGTCGCTCCAAGTCTTCTAGCTCTTTGTTGCCAGAGAGATTATTCAACTCATTCGGGTCTGATTCCAGATCATATAATTGAACAGGGTCGGGATCGCTGTGGATGTATTTGTATCGCCCTCGGCGGATCATCATGCAGGGAGATTTGGCTCCCTCACACAACATTTCTCCAATCACTTCATCTGAGTCTGCGACATCCTCGCCGCGCATTAACCGGACAAGACTACGGCCATCAATGTGATCGGCGAATTCGGGAGCATCACCTCCTGCCGGCTTTGCCAGATCAACAAGTGTCGGCAACAAATCGAGCAAAGAAACATTGTTGTTTATACGCTGGGCTGAAAATCTATCTGGTGCTGAAATGATCATCGGAATTCGAGACGACCATTCGAAGAAGGACATTTTATACCACAGCCCCCGTTCACCCAACATGTCGCCGTGGTCACTGATGACGATGATGATGGTGTTGTCACGTAAATTCGTTTGTTCAAGGGTTTTTACTATCTTGCCCAACCAGTCATCGAAATAAGAGACATTGCCATAATAAGCATGGCGAGCCTTACGGATAGTTTCCTTACTGACATGGTCTTCACCCATGGCGGAAAGATCATGAATCCTCTGGCTATGGGGGTCGAGATCCTCGTAGTCCATGGCTGGAACGTTTGGCATATTAATGGCATCGTGATCATAACGATCCCAATAGCACTTACGCGTTGCATAAGGGTCATGGGGGTGAGTGAAACTGGCCATCAGCATGAACGGACGTTGATCGCCACCCCGCGCAAGCTGATAAATCTTGCGGATGCTCTGATAACCGGCTTCGTCATCAAATTCCAGCTGGTTGGTTGTCTCAGCGATACCGGCCTCGGTGACGCTGGCAAGGTTATGACACCACCAGTCTACGCGCTGGTTCTCGGCTTCCCAATCCGGTGTCCAACCAAAATCAGACGGATAGATGTCCGTCGTCAGGCGTTCTTCAAAGCCGTGCATTTGATCTGGGCCGACAAAATGCATCTTACCGGACAGGCAAGTCTGATAACCCATATCGCGCAGGTAATGGGCAAATGTCGGAATGCGAGCCGGAAATTCCGAGGCGTTGTCATAGCTGCCAATACGTGAAGGCAACTGACCTGACATCATTGAAGATCGGGACGGTGCACATATGGGGCTATTACAGTAGGCGTTCTCAAACAAGACCCCTTCGTCGGCAAGCGCGTCCATGTGCGGTGTTTGAACCACCTCGTTGCCATAGGACCCAACGGCGGGAGCCGACAACTGATCAGCCATGACGATCATAAAATTGGGCTGGGGGGTATTTTTCGGTTTGCTCATCGAAAGCCTCCTCTGGAAAGTTCCTACTCAGGGCATCAGAATGGTTGACCCCGTCGTATTCCGTGAAGCGAGTTGTTGATGTGCTCTTGGAGCATCAATCAAATCAAACTGCTGATTGACCTCAACCCTGATTTCTCCACCCTCAACCAATTGAAAAAGAGAGGATGCACAAGCCACCAACGCTTCTCTGGTCGAGATATAGTTAAACAGCGTTGGCCGGGTAAGATAGAGAGAGCCCTTTGCACTCAATAACCCAATATCCAGGGGAGGGACTTTTCCGGAGGATTGGCCAAAGCTGACCAGCGTCCCTCGGGGCTGGAGGCAATCGAGAGACTGATTAAAAGTATCGATCCCCACTGAATCAAAAACAACCGGTACCCCACCGCCCCCAGTGATCTCCATCACCTGTTTTACGACATCTTCTTGCCGATAGAGAATGACATGATCACAGCCATGTTCTTTTGCCAGTTCGGCCTTCTCTTTTGAACCTGCGGTCCCAATCACTGTTGCTCCCAGATGCTTCGCCCACTGACAGGCGATTAGACCAACCCCGCCTGCAATGGCATGAAAAAGAATGGTCTGTCCGGATCTGACCGGGTAGGTACGACACAACAGGTATTCAGCGGTCATCCCTTTTAACATTATTGAAGCGGCCGTTTGATCATCGATGGCATCGGGGAGTTTGACGACCTGGTCTGCCGCCAGATTCCTCGCTTCAGAATAGGCTCCGGACTGAGATGAGGCGTAAGCGATTCGATCCCCGACCGCAAGATGGCCAACACTCTCCCCAACTGACTCGACGACTCCTGCAGCTTCCAAGCCAGGGATATAGGGAAATCGTGAAACCGGGTAGATGCCGGTACGAAAGTAGATGTCAATAAAGTTCAACCCGATCGCGGTATGGCGAACCCGGACCTCTCCTTCACCGGGTGGATCAAGATCATCTTTCTCCCAGGAGAGCACCTCGGGACCGCCAATCTCGTGGACTCTGAAAAGATGTGCCATATTGAATTCCTCAGTTAGTTTTGTTGTTCCGAACGATCTTTATAAGACTTGATGTATCCCATCGACCACCTCCCATCTTCTGGATCTGGCTATAGTATTGATCGACAAGCGAAGCGACCGGAAGGGGGAGATTCATCGTATCTGCTTCATCTATACAGATGGCCAGGTCTTTGCGCATCCAATCGACAGCAAAACCAAAATCGAACTGATCATCCAGCATTGTTTTCCCACGATTATCCATCTGCCAGGACTGAGCCGCTCCCTGAGAGATCACATCCACCACTCTCTTGCCGTCAAGACCGGCCTCTTCAGCAAAGACAAGGGCTTCAGAGAGGCTTTGGATAAGTCCTGCAATCGAAATCTGATTCACCATTTTGGTAAGCTGGCCAGAACCCACCTCTCCCATCAGGGTAACTGCTCGGGCGTAGGATTTGATTACCGGTTGAACAACCCGAAAATCTGCCTCATCACCACCCATCATTACCGTCAGCACCCCCTTCTCAGCACCCAATTGCCCGCCCGAAACAGGAGCATCGAGGAAACGAACCCCCGCTTTTGAAGCGATAGCACAGACCTCCCGGGCAACGACTGCCGAGGTCGTCGTATGATCTACCAGCAAGGAACCGGGTCTCATCCCTTCAATCAGGCCATCATGACCTGTACAGACACTGCGGAGATCATCATCATTGCCAACACAGACAAATACTACGTCTGCCCCTGCTGATGCCTCTCTCAATGAGGTTGCCACCTCTCCTTGATGCTCATTCGACCAGCGGTCTGATTTCTCCGGGGTGCGATTAAAGACCACAACATTAAAACCCGATCGCAAGAGATGGCCGGCCATGGGATAACCCATTGCCCCCAAACCGATAAAGGCCACATTCTTAATTCTTTCCGAGGTACTGTTCACCATCTTATAGCCTTATTCAAATGAAGGTATTTTATTTTGTCACAGACCGATAGAGTAATCCTAACACCTGATGAACAAACTCAGTAGAGTGATCTATGGGGATGTCAATAAGTACACTATACTGGCCACACTTCAGATCTCTCTATTATCCTATTTATCATCCCAACAATGCGCCATCAGCTCCGAACAGAACCTCCTTCAGAAAATCGGAGCGACTGGAAGACCATTAAAACCCTCATCCCCTCTCTCTGGGAGTATCGATACCGTATCGGCCTTGCTCTTCTGCTTCTTGCACTGGCAAAGCTGGCCAATATTGGGGTTCCGCTTGCCTTAAAAGAGATTATCGACACCCTGGATTTCTCGACTGAGTCCGCAACACCGATGGTGGCGCTCCCTCTTGCCCTGCTTATCGGCTACGGTTTGTTGCGGCTGAGCACCTCTTTGTTTAATGAACTGCGGGCTGCTGTTTTTGCCAGGGCTTCTCAGAGTGCAATCCGTAAAATTTCGCTCAAGGTGTTTCACCACCTCCACCACCTCTCACTCCGATTTCATCTCGATCGGCAGACGGGAGGGATCTCACGTGATATCGAACGTGGAAGTCGTTCCACAGGCCAGCTGTTGAATTACCTTATCTTTAGTATTCTGCCTACTCTTTTCGAAATTAGTGTGGTCTGTGGCATTCTGCTCTATAACTACCCCTGGCCTTATGCCGCAATCACCCTGATCACTGTCATCAGTTACTACCTGTACACCTACAAGGTAACCACATGGCGCACCCAATTCAGAATCAAGATGAATGAGATGGACTCTCGTGCCAATACGGCTGCCATCGATTCACTGATCAACTATGAGACTGTTAAATATTTTGGGAATGAAGACTTTGAATCAAGGCGATATGGCAAAAACCTCAAGGAGTGGGAGCAGGCCTCTGTTAAAAGCCAAACTACCCTTGCCCTGCTGAACATTGGCCAGGGCTTTATCATTTCCACTGGATTGACACTGATCATGATTCTGGCAGGAAGGGGGGTCACTACGGGGACAATGTCTCTGGGTGATTTTGTTCTGGTCAACACCTTTCTTATCCAGATCTATATTCCGCTCGGCTTTCTCGGGACCGTCTTTCGTGAGATACGCCACTGCCTCACTGATATGGAGAAGATGTTCTCTTTGTTGGATGAGCGTCAGGAAGTGATAGATAGGCCTGACGCCCATCACCTTGAGGTGAGTGATGCGAGAGTGGAGTTTAATGACATCTCATTCTCCTATCTGCCTGAACGTCAGATCTTAAAATCAATCAGTTTTGTGATTCCGTGCAACAGTAAAGTTGCCATAGTCGGTGCCAGTGGCTCCGGCAAATCGACTCTCGCCAGGCTTCTCTTTCGTTTCTACGATGTCTCTGGAGGTTGTATCACCATCGATGGCCAGGATATTCGTAAAGTCACTCTATCGAGCCTCCATCAGGCAATTGGTGTTGTTCCTCAGGATACCGTCCTCTTCAATGACACTATTGCCTATAACATCGGCTACGGCAATCCGGAGGCCGACGAACAGGCAATTAAACAAGCTTCCAGGCTCGCTCACCTCGAAGAGTTTATTGCCTCACTACCCAATGGTTACGAGACCCGGGTTGGCGAGAGAGGACTGAAACTCTCGGGAGGAGAGAAACAGCGTATTGCTATTGCCCGCACCTTGCTGAAAGACCCGCCTATTCTAATTCTGGATGAGGCAACTTCAGCCCTTGACTCCCATGCAGAGAAAGCAATCCAGTCTGCCCTCGAAGAGATTGCAACCAATCGAACTACGCTTGTCATTGCTCACCGACTCTCTACCATCATTGATGCCGACCAGATCCTGGTCCTTGATGAAGGCAGGATTGTAGAGCGTGGCTGTCATCAAAAGCTGCTTGAGAGAGATGGCATCTATGCCCGACTTTGGGCCGTTCAACAGGAGCAGAGAGCGCTGACAGAAGAGTAGTTATGAACCCTGCAACCACTTTCTTGCATTAGTGAACATCTGCAGCCAGGGTCCGTTCTCACCCCAATGATCAGGATGCCAGGAGTAGTTAACGGTTCTTGCCAACCGTTCCGGATGCGGCATCATGATAGTGACACGGCCATCTTCGGTGGTAAAACCGGTAACGCCCTGAATTGAACCATTTGGATTTGCCGGATAATCAAGTGCCGGTTTACCGTAGTTATCAACATACCGAAGGGCGATCTGCTCTTTTTGTTTCGCCCTGTCAAAAAGGGCCTCACTCTCAAATACTGCTCTGCCTTCACCATGAGCGACCACAAGAGGCAGTCGGGAACCTTCCATCCCTGACAGAAGAACTGAAACCGATGGCAATATCTCCGTCATCACCAATCTTGCTTCGAACTGCTCAGAACGATTGAGTTTAAACTGGGGCCATCCTTCAGTCCCAGGAATAAGTGTTTTTATTCCGGACAGCATCTGACACCCATTGCAGACTCCGAGCGTAAAAGTGCTCTCTTTTTCGAAAAATCGGAGGAATTGATCCTTCAGTGCTGGATTGAAAAGTATTGATTTTGCCCACCCCTGCCCTGCTCCCAGAACATCACCAAACGAGAATCCCCCACAGGCAGCAAGGCCATCAAACTGACTGAGTGAAATGCTGTTGTCGATCAAATCGCTCATGGTGACATCAAAAGCAGACAATCCCACTCGGTCAAAAGCAGCAGCCATCTCGACCTGACCGTTGACCCCCTGTTCACGAAGAATGGCAACAGAGGGGCGAGCAATCCCGGACAAGTGAAGCGGGTAGATCTCACTGTTCGGATCAAAACAAAGTTCGGCACTCAGGCCCGGATCCTGATCATCAAGAATGCGATCGTACTCTTCCTGGGCGCAATCGGGGTTATCCCGCAACGACTGCATCCGCCAGGTGGTCTCGGACCATGCCCGATGAAGTGCTCTTCTGTGTTCACTGAGAAGCCTCTCGCCCCGATGATCAATCTCGATCAGATGGGAGTTGTTCACTTCAGCGATGACTCGAACCAACTCTGAGAGTCCTGCCTGATTAAAAAGTTCGAACACCTCTTCTTGTTGACTCGAGGAGATCTGAATTACTGCCCCTAACTCCTCGCAAAAAAGTTGGGCGATTGGATCATCTTCTCTTTTGTCAAGATCGATTTTCAGCCCCACCCTTCCCGCGAACGCCATTTCACACAGGGTTGTAATGAGCCCTCCATCAGAGCGATCATGATAGGCATGAAGCAGTTCCAAAGAGCTGAGTTTTTGAATGAGATCAAAAAAGCGCTTGAGAATAGCAGGATCATCAAGATCAGGAGGTTCATCTCCAAGTGCCTTATAGACCTGTGCCAGAGAGGACCCTCCAAGACGCTGCTTGCCCACCCCCAGATCGATAAGGACCAACAGACTGCCAGACTCTCTTTTCAAGGCAGGGGTTAAAGTTGTGCGCACATCCTTGACTGGTGCAAAACCGGTCACCACAAGAGAAAGCGGTGAAGTACAGTAGTACTCATCACCCCTCTGATCACGCCACACGGTGTGCATAGACATCGAATCCTTACCTACAGGAATAGAGATCCCCAGTTCCGGGCAAAGATCCAGCGCTATGCTTTTTACCGTCTCATAGAGAGCGGCATCCTCGCCAGGCTGGCCTGCAGGAACCATCCAGTTGGCAGAGAGCCTTATCTTGTCGGTTCCCTGGATCGGAGCGGCCGCCATGTTGGTGACCACTTCACCAATAGCCATGCGTCCACTTGCAGGGCCATCAATGAGCGCGATGGGTGTCCGCTCGCCTATTGCCATCGCCTCTCCTGAATAACCATCATGGGCCGCCAGGGTTACAGCGACATCAGCAACAGGCACCTGCCATCTCCCCACCATCTGATCCCTGTGAACCAGACCAGTAATACTCCTGTCACCAATGGTAACGAGAAAAGTCTTATCGGCCACTGTCGGGAGATGAAACACTCGGTACACCGCTTCCCTGAGTTCAATCCCCTCAGTCAGGAAAGGCGTGAGTTCAGATTGTATATGCTCTGCCCTACGAACCATTTTCGGGGCCTTGCCGAAAAGTGTAGCCATATCCATATCGATGGGGCGGTTACGACGTCGGTTGGCTGGCCCGGAGATCTCAATCTCGGCAAAATAGCTGTCGTCAAGAGATAGTTTTCCATCTGTAGTCGCCATCCCGACAACCGCATAGGGGCACCTCTCCCGGCGGCACAGCTGTTCAAAAAGGTCCGCTTTTTGTGGGGAGATCCCAAGCGTATAACGCTCCTGAGCCTCATTACACCAGATCTGCATGGGCGACATTCCACCCTCATCATTGGGCACTGACCTCAGTTGAAAGGCACCCCCTCTACCCGAGTCCTCAACCAGTTCTGGTAACGCATTAGAGAGGCCTCCTGCACCGATATCATGAATCCACAAAATAGGGTTGTCCTCACCCATCGCCCAGCAACGATCGATCACCTCCTGACAGCGTCGTTCCATCTCTGGGTTACTGCGCTGGACAGAGGCAAAATCGAGATCTTCACTGCTCGCCCCTGACGCTACACTTGATGCCGCGCCCCCACCCAATCCAATCAACATGGCAGGCCCGCCAAGGACAATCAGCAGTGCTCCCTCTGGAAGCTCCACCTTGTCAACATGCTGTTCACGAATACTCCCCAGCCCTCCTGCAAGCATGATTGGCTTATGGTATCCACGAAGACCTCGGTTTACATTCTCTGGATCCTGTTGTTCAAAAGACCTGAAATAGCCGCCCAGTGCAGGCCTTCCAAACTCATTATTAAAGGAGGCTCCTCCTAGGGGGCCTTCAAGCATAATCTGCAGAGGAGAAGCAATCCGCTCAGGTTTCTGCTCAGCATCTTCCCAGGGTTGGACCGCATTGGGGAGACGCAAGTTGGAGACCGCAAACCCGGTGATTCCAGCTTTAGGCTTGCCACCACGCCCGGTAGCACCCTCATCTCGAATCTCGCCTCCGGAGCCGGTCGCCGCCCCGGGAAAGGGTGATATTGCTGTGGGGTGGTTATGGGTCTCCACCTTGACAACAAAGGGTTGGTGTTCAACTACCGTGTGATAGCGATGGTTCTCAGGATCAGGAAAAAAGCGTCCCCCCTCTGCTGCTCCTTCAAGAACGGCCGCATTATCCGAATAGGCCACAAGAGTGCCGGTAGGGTTTTGTCGATGCGTCTCTCTGATCATCGAAAAAAGAGAGCGAGGTTGCTCTTTGCCATCGATAATCCAGTCCGCGTTGAAAATCTTGTGTCGACAGTGCTCTGAGTTCACCTGGGCAAACATCATAAGTTCAACATCCGTTGGATTCTGACCAGCCCGAGAGAAGTGATCATAAAGGTACCCGATCTCATCGTCGGAGAGTGCCAGACCCATCTTGCTGTTTGCTCTATCCAAAGCATCCTTGCCCCTTGAGAGAATATCCACACATTCAACAGGTGCGGGGGATTCATGAGAGAAAAGAGCTTCAGCCTCACCCATATCCTCAAGGAGTGATTCAGTCATCGAATCATGGAGTGTTGAGCAAATTCGAGACCTTGCTCCCTTCAGCCCAACAGAGCGAGAGCAAACAAGTTGCCATCGAATTCCCCGCTCTACACGGTGAACTGTGCTTAACCCGCAACGCTGGATAATTTCAGTTGCCTTGGTTGACCACGGTGAGCGTGTTCCAATCCGAGGGACTGTAAAGAGGGTCAGATCTGGAGAGTGATCGACGCTCCCTTGTGAGGTGGCATCAAGCAGAAGTTCGAGTTGATGGTGATCACCCGCTGACAACTCAGAGGGGTGATCGATAAAGTAGATGTAGTCTGCTTTCAGGTCTTCAAGATCAGCCCCATCAGACTTAAGCTGATTGCTGATCGATTCCAACCTGAAGGGTGAGAACGCACTTCGTCCAAATTTAGTAATCACGATGTGGGTGTGTGGGAAGGTAAAAAAATTAACCGGTGACAGGACCCGCCATATCGATACCTAACTTACTGGCAATCAACTCATAAGACTCAACCACCTGACCCATCCCCCGGCGAAACCGATCTTTATCCAGTTTCTCACGTGTCTCAACATCCCAGACACGACAACCATCAGGTGTAAATTCATCCCCGAGCAGGAGAGATCCATTAAATCGGCCAAACTCAAGTTTGAAGTCAACCAGAATCATCCCGGCTTCACGGAAGAGCCCGCTTAACACCTGATTGACTTCAAAAGTAAGCACCTTCATCTGTTCGACTTCTTCATCTGTGGCCCACTTGAACGTCCGAATATGAAAATCATTAATCATCGGATCATGGCGTTCATCGTCTTTGAGGAAAAATTCAAAGGTCGGTGGTTGAAGGTCAAGACCATCCTCCACTCCCAGTCGTTTACAGATTGAACCGGTTGCAATGTTACGGACCACACACTCCACGGGGATCATATCGAGTCGTTTGACCAGTGATTCTGTATCACTTAAAAGTCTTTCGTAGTGAGTCTTGATCCCTGCTGCTTCAAGTCTCTCCATAATAAATGCATTGAATCGATTATTGACCATCCCCTTCCGATCCAGCTGTTCTATTTTTTCACCATCAAAAGCAGAAGTGTCATCCCGAAAGAAGAGCACCAGGTGGTCTTTACTCTCTGTGATAAATACCGATTTTGCCTTGCCCGTATAGAGCTGTTCTTTTCGTTCCATTATATTTCCAATCTCAATCCTGTTAGTTGATTCCCGATCTCACCCAGAGAGAGCTCATTCAAAGCCCTCTGAATTACCTCAATTCCTCCAATAGCAGATCCAGTACATTCGATGCTATCTTTGATGAATCCGGTTGACCCTGTTGATCTCGAATTGTCACCCGTGATCCTCCCTCCGCAGAAGAGACCACCACCTGAAGGTGGACATTCACTACTTTGTTCTTACCAATTCCAAAAAGGGTGGATAAAATATCCTCTTCTCCGGCAACCAGTTGATCCATATCTGTGATGCGCAAGAAATAAATTCCGTCTTTTCGGCTTCGATCCTCGAGGGTAAACCCTAATCGATCCAAGGTAATTCCTACACGTCTCCAGGCCGAAGAGAAAGAGTCTTCAAGTTGTATGCCGGCCTGTCCATCCCCCCCATCTCCGCCGGAAACTTTTTTTGCCCGAACTGCTGTAGAGGTGGTGTCTGTTTCAGCCGCTTCTGCCCTATCGCTGTCGATTCCAAGGTATACCATTAGCCGACGAAGCATTTCAGCCTCAAGCTCTGAGTCTGCATCAGTAAGCTGCCATCTGGGCGCGCCAGATGTGGCAACATCTTTCATTCCACGGTGGGTTAGATAGATCTCAGTGACCTTCTCAGCAGATCCTCGCTCAACACGAATCCTATACTTGTCATAGCTGATGCCTGGCAATAGATCTCCCGTCGCCTTTCTTAAAACCTTGGTGAGCGGATTCTCGATGGCAGCCAGATTTTCCATCCAATCAGTCTCAACAACTCCGGCAGATGCACTATCGATGGTGAGTTTTACGCCATCCTTTATCCAGAAATTTCTCACTCTCGGCCAGACAGTCTCAACATCTACCCCAACTTCCAGCCAACGATCATCTCCATCTCTTTTGATCATTACGTTTTCAATTGCCGGAAGGACTGCTGTTGAGCCAGCGTTACCTGAGGCTCTGGCGGCATACTCTGAATAGCTTGTAACACCACCAGGCACCGTTACCACTTGAGTCGTATCCAGGCGGGTTAGATCGGGGGGCGTTTCAAGTCCGCCACCTGGTCCGGTTCGACGATATTCAGCTAGAACTTCTTTACCTTCCTCCTTTTTATCGACTATCGAACAGCCGCTGATCACCACTGTCGCCGCAAGAAGAGGGAGAAAAAGAAGGCGCATACAATGAACCCCTGATTTTGATATAACCTGATATTGATCTGAATATCTCATTGGTACTCCAACAATTTACAAAAAATCTTACACAACGCCTGCCTGGCTCATGGCATCGCGCAGAGAAGACTCATAGGATGACGAAAGCAAGGTCAGAGGCAGCCGAATCCCCTTCTCCATCAGGCCGAGTTCAGAGACCGCCCATTTAACAGGGATCGGATTTGATTCGAGGAAAAGTGCCTTGTGGAGCGGCATCAATCGATGATTGATCTCTCTGGCAAGATCAAGATCACCTGCCAAGCCTGCAGCCATCATCTCATGGAGTGCTTGGGGGGCAACATTGGCAGTTACCGAAATAGACCCGCTTCCTCCCAGTGCCAACAGATCAAATGAGGTGGCATCATCACCGGAATAGACGGCAAAATCAGAGGGAAGGCGTTCAATCAGATCGCGGCCCCGCGCCATGTCCCCGGTTGCATCTTTGATTCCGATTATGTTTGGGATATCTGCCAGTCGAACTGTGGTGTCGTTATCCATATCACAGGCCGTTCGACCCGGTACGTTATAGAGAATTTGGGGGATTGCTACAGCCTCTGCAATAGCTCTGAAATGCTGGTAGAGCCCTTCCTGGGTCGGTTTGTTGTAGTAGGGCACCACCAACAGTGAAGCTGTGGCACCGGCTTGCCTCGCACTCTCGGTAAGTGCGATTGCCTCCTGGGTAGAGTTTGCCCCAGTCCCGGCGATAACTGGAATTCTTCCTGCAGCATCGCTAATGGTCCGCACAACCACCTCGTTGTGCTCGTCAAAGTTAACTGTGGCAGATTCCCCTGTTGTCCCCATTGAAACAATCGCATCTGTACCATTTTCAATATGAAAATCAACAAGTCGTGTAAGTGCATTCCAGTCAATCTCCCCGGAGGCCTCCATCGGTGTCACTAGTGCAACAATACTGCCTTTGATCATGAAAGAATCGCCATTGGTTGAAAAGTGGTAACAGAATACTGATGGTACTTTGGCCGACCACATGTGACAAGAAATCAAGGGGCCAATTATAAAATCACCGAGTGAAGTTGGATAACTCAGCCTTGAAGGAACCCAAAAACGCCGCTCCAGGGTAACGCCAAACCCTGGTTTGGTTCTGCAACCCCGCTTCCCTATCTTGACAACTGCAGTGGGTTTTACAACGACTGTTTAATAGATTTCTTTTACTATTAACCACAACCCATTGTTTTATCTGTTATATAATTACCTTTTCTTCTAGAGGCAATCATTCCGAAGCGAGTATAATTCACCCGCCTGACCATGTCATACTCAGAACATCGCCATAGAGATTATTTAAGCCAATGAAAAATCGACTTTCAAACATAGTCACCCGCACTGGAGATGACGGCACCACAGGACTCGCCGATGGCAGCAGGATTGACAAGGACCACTGTCGACTTGAAGCCATCGGCACCATTGACGAGCTCAATAGCCTCATCGGCCTTCTGCTTTCAGAAAACCCGCAAGGGCGGCATTCTGAAGGATTGACCCAGATTCAACACACCCTGTTTGATATTGGTGGAGAGCTCAGTATTCCTGACCATGATCTGCTCACACCAAAAGAGATTGATGTTCTTGAAGCCTGGATCGAAGAGATCAACCATCACCTGCCCCCTCTAAAAGAGTTTATCCTCCCTGGGGGGAGTCGAGCCGCTGGTTTGGCCCATCTCGCCAGAACAGTCTGTCGCCGGGCTGAACGAACACTTATCACCCTCGCCAGAGAGCTCAAGACAAATCCGAGCTCAAGACAGTATCTCAACAGACTATCAGACCTCCTCTTTGTTCTTGCCCGGGATATCAACCATCTTGATGGGAAGAGTGATTCCCTTTGGCAAAGAAAGTAATCCGGCACAGAATATTCAGATAATCTGGATATTTCGTTGCAGGGTGACACTGGAGTGGGTTTGCTGATCAGGCCCCTGATTGAGATAAAGCCCCTATATAAAAGTGACTCAAACGATTATCATAACCCTTCACCTGACCATTTGACCAAAGTACCACGCCCCTCTATCAATAAATCAGCGAAGAACTACTAAGAGCTATGCTGCCCGCACCGCCTCCCTCCTCACTGAGCGACCATGATGTTGTAAAACTCTCTACACATCTCGAAAACAAGCGAGTTGCACTGGTGGTAACAGGGGGGATCGCTGCTTACCGAACCCCTGATCTTGCCCGAACACTACGACGTCATGGGGCTGAAGTAACCGCCTTTGCGAGCAGTGACGCCCTTCGCTATGTTGCTGAAGACGCCCTGGCCTGGAGTACCAACAGAGCGGTCATCACCCAACTGGGTTATGAGGCTGAGCATCTGAGTGATGCCAACCCCTTCGATGCCTACCTGGTCGCCCCGGCCACCTATAACACCATCAACAAAGTAGCCACCGGCATTGCTGACACCCCCATCACGGCACTGCTTGCTTCTGCGCTTGGCCGGGTGGAACGGAATGAAGCTCATCTGTTGATCGCGCCCACAATGCATGGAACCATGCACAATCAGATTCTGATTGAATCCCTTGAACGTCTGGAATCCCTCGGAACCACTGTCATTCCACCACGACAAGAGAATGGAAAAGATAATATACCTGACCATGAGGTCCTTGCGGGCTGGCTCTCAAGGACGGTTTCGGACTCTCCCTTAAAGGGTAAGCGTATTCTTGTCACCGGCGGCCCTACTCCTGTCGCCATAGATGGAATTCGTCGTCTAACCAACAAATTCACAGGAAGGCTGGGTATTGCCATCGCCACAGAACTCTACTTTCGTGGAGCTGCTGTCTCCCTGATCCATGGCTCAAGCGGCATCACCCCACCCAGCTACCTTGACCACCAGATCGCCACCAGTTTTGATGAATATCAGACCATGGTCCTGAATAAACTAGAGGGCGGAGAGTTCAAGGCCGCCATTTTCTCTGCTGCCGTTGCCGACTATCGTCCGCAAAGTGTGGTCGAAGGCAAAATACCAAGCGGCGGTGCTTTAAGTGCCATCGAATTAGTGCCTACACATAAAGTCATCGACAAGGTACAACAGGCTCTCCCCGGCCTTGACCTCATCAGCTTCAAGTATGAACAAGGGCTCACTCATGATGAACTGATTACCATTGCCGACTCAAGGCTGGAGAGAGGACATACTGCAGTCATTGCCAACCGGGGTGAAGAGATGGGAGAAGGGCGTGAACAGATCGCCTATCTGACAACCCGGGAGAGTGACCCTGTCAGAATGGTTGGAAAGAGCGCCATTGCATCATCAATTGCCGACTACCTTGAGCAAAGGTGAGCTCTGTTCAGCTCACTCTCTTTGCAACATCTGTTCAGGCAGTCAATTCTGGGAAAACAACCAGAATTACCACCGCCAGAACCAAGAGGAAAAACAAAGGGAGTGCAGACCTGGCAATAAAGAGAATGTCATGACCTGTCAGCCCCTGAAGTACAAAGAGATTCAACCCCGCTGGCGGTGTTATCTGTGACCTCTCAACGACAATCTCCAGCTAGTTATGAATAATAAGTCAACGTCATCACCAGCGGTCTCCGAGGGGTGGCATTTTTGGATTGATCGTGGCGGCACTTTCACTGATGTGATCGGCCGCCGACCCGATGGCACCCTTCTCACCCACAAATTGCTCTCGGAAAACCCGGAGCATTATGCTGATGCCGCGATCGAAGGAATACGCCACCTCCTGAAGCTAGACCCAGAGAGCCCCCTTCCTCTTTCGGGAATTGATTCGGTTCGAATGGGTACTACAGTGGCAACCAATGCACTGCTTGAACGCAGGGGAGATCGAACCCTTCTGGTGATCACCCGCGGCTTTGGTGATGCCCTCAGGATAGGTTACCAGGCGCGCCCGGATATTTTTGCCCGCAGGATTGAACTTCCATCGCTGCTTTATGAAAAAGTGGTTGAGGCCGATGAAAGGATCATGGCTGATGGGAGGGTAGTTACTCCGCTTAACCTTGATTCAATCAAAAAGGAACTCCAGTCAGTATTTGATGAGGGGATCCGTTCCTGTGCCATCTGCCTGATGCATGGTTACCGTTATCACCAACACGAGGAAGCGATCAGGGCGCTGGCACAGCGCATTGGCTTCACCCAGGTCTCAGCTTCATACCAGGTCAGCCCGCTGATGAAATTAGTCAGTCGAGGGGATACGACGGTTGTTGATGCCTATCTTTCACCGATTCTCAAACGATACGTCAATCAGGTCTCAACCCAGCTTCCTCAGGTCCAACTGCTGTTTATGCAATCCAATGGGGGGCTGATCGCAGCCGATCACTTCAAGGGGAAAGACAGTATTCTCTCAGGTCCGGCAGGTGGGATTGTAGGTGCGGTAGAGAGCAGCCGGGCAGCCGGGTATGGAAAGATAATTGGTTTCGACATGGGAGGGACATCAACCGATGTCTCCCATTATGCGGGTGAATATGAACGCGCCTTCAACACCTTTGTCGCCGGTGTACGCATGCGTGTCCCCATTATGCACATTCATACCGTCGCTGCCGGTGGCGGTTCAATCCTGAAGTTTGATGGCCAGCGCTTTAGAGTGGGACCGGGCTCAGCAGGAGCCAACCCCGGGCCTGCCTGTTATCGACGTGGCGGCCCGCTCACGGTTACTGACTGCCAGGTGATGCTGGGACGACTTCAACCCGGCCATTTCCCAGCCATTTTTGGGGCTGAGGGAGACCAGCCCCTCGACCGGGGCCGAGTCATTGAAGCTTTTTCACATCTCGCTGAGGAGATCTCAAAAACCAGTGACCTTCCCACCACTCCTCAACAGGTCGCAGAAGGCTTCCTGCAGATTGCGGTGGAGAATATGGCAAATGCAATCAAGAAAATTTCTGTTCAGCGTGGCTATGATGTCACTGAATACACCCTGTGTTGTTTTGGGGGCGCTGGAGGACAGCACGCCTGCCAGGTGGCTGATGCGCTGGGAATGACCAACATCCTGATACACCCTTTTGCCGGAGTACTCTCAGCTTTTGGCATGGGCCTGGCCAACATTCGCACCCTGCGAGAACAGGCTGTCGAGGCGCTGCTGAGTAACGATCTGATTGACCAACTTGAAACCGATTTTATTCACCTCACCAACTCAGCAAAAAAGGAGATTGAAGAGCAGATCTCCTCTGAAGAGGCTATTATAACTGAACGAAGGATCCATCTTCGCTACCAGGGTACTGACTCATCGATTATCGTCCCTTTCGATAACCGCAAAAACCTCCGTCAGCAATTTGAACGTCTTCATCAACAACGTTTTGGCTTTATCATGAGTAGTAAGCTACTGGAAGTAGAAGCGATCACAGTTGAAGCCATAGAGCAGAGCCGGGACACTCCAGAGACCTTCCCTACACTCCCCACAAAGACAGATCAACTCTCACCCGAGGAGTGGGTAGAGGTGACGATTCAGGGAGAGGTGTGGAGCACCCCGCTCCATTATCGACAAACACTGCTGCCAGGAATGACAATAAAGGGGCCCGCCCTACTGATTGAACAAACCGCAACCACTCTCATAGAGCCAGGCTGGCAGGGTACTGTCACGGAGCTCAACAATCTCGTCATTAAACGTCACATCCTGCTTGAACGCACCTCTGCCCTTGGCACTGATGCTGATCCGGTAATGCTTGAAATCTTCAACAACCTCTTTATGTCCATTGCTGAACAGATGGGAGCAGCCCTCGAAAATACAGCCTACTCCGTCAACATCAAAGAACGCCTGGATTTCTCCTGCGCCGTTTTTGATGCCAATGGAGGCCTGGTTGCCAACGCCCCCCATATGCCGGTCCATTTGGGCTCAATGGGGGAATCCGTTCAAACGATCATCGCAAGTCGAAAAGAGAAGATGCGCCCAGGCGATGCCTATGTCCTTAACAATCCCTATAACGGAGGCACCCACCTGCCCGATATAACCGTCATCACTCCGGTCTTTTCATCTGCCGGTGATCGAGTCCTCTTCTATGTCGCCTCCAGAGGACACCATGCAGACATTGGTGGCATCACTCCCGGTTCAATGCCCTCCGAGAGCCACCATATCGGTGAGGAGGGAGTGCTTATCGATGACTTCCTCCTCGTCAGCCAGGGGAAATTCCGTGAGCAGAAGATATCTGAACTGCTGACCCGGGGGAATTACCCGGTTCGAAATCTCCACCAGAATATTGCTGATCTCAAGGCACAACTCGCAGCAACGGAAAAAGGGGTTCAAGAACTTGGAAAAATGATCGACCACTTCTCGCTTGAAGTGGTGATCGCCTACATGCAACACGTGCAGGACAATGCAGAAGCATCGGTGAGAAATGCGATCAGTGTGCTTAAAGAGGGCCACTTCTGTTACCCCCTTGATAATGGAGATCAGATTGAAGTCCGGGTCTCCATTGATCGGTCTTCCTTAAGTGCAACGGTTGATTTTACCGGAACCTCCCCCCAATCAAATAACAACTTCAATGCCCCCACTGCGGTTACCCGCGCCGCTGTTCTTTATGTGTTCCGTACCCTTGTTGATGATGACATTCCAATGAATGATGGCTGTCTCAAGCCAATCAATATCATCATCCCCGAAGGGTCCATGCTCAACCCAGAATATCCCGCCGCCGTGGTTGCCGGCAACGTGGAGACGTCCCAAATCATCACCGATACACTCTACGGGGCGCTGGGTGTACAGGCCGGCGCACAGGGAACAATGAACAACTTTACTTTTGGGAACCAGACCTATCAATACTATGAAACCATCTGTGGCGGCTCAGGGGCAGGGGCCGATTTTGATGGCACTGATGCGGTCCATACCCATATGACCAATACCCGCCTAACCGATCCGGAAGTCCTTGAATGGCGCTTCCCGGTGTTGCTGGAAGAGTTTTCCATTCGTCATGGGAGTGGCGGTGAGGGCAGAAACCGGGGAGGGGATGGCAGTATAAGAAAAATCCGTTTTCTCGAGCCGATGACGGCATCCATTCTCTCTGGACAACGAAAACAAGGCCCTTTTGGCCTGGCGGGCGGTCTCTCAGGAGAGCGCGGGGTTAACCGGGTGGTCCACCCGGATGGCGCTACAGAAGATCTCCCTGGTACAGCAACCATCTCTTTGGAGTCGGATGACCTGTTCATAATAGAAACACCCGGTGGTGGTGGTTATGGAGAGCCCTCCTAAATCGCAAACGAGGCTTCGAAAAACATTGAACCCTGGTCTTACACCAACCGCTCTCCCGCGACGACAAACCAGTGCCGGTTTTATGATTCTGGCAATGATTCTATTTGCCATTGGCGGCGGCTTCCTTGGACCTTCTCTGGTCCTGGGAGCAGGGCTCTGCAGCTGGATTGCCGCCCTCCTTCTATGGCGACGCCTGGCCCGATCTCAAATAATTCTGGTCATCACATTAATTGGGCTGGGTGTAACCGGTATTGTGATAGGTCATATTTCGGGCCAGCCCCTTCCAATTGATAGAGTGATTTCCCGCAACCATGCACTACTGAGCATGCTTGCAGCCGTCAGCTTCCTGCGCATGGTCACCTTCTCCAGCCTGCCGACTGACCAACAATATCCAAAGGGTGAGAAATCCTATCTGCGCACCCTGCTTGGACTCCATCTGTTTGGTTCTATTATCAATATCTCCGCTCTCCAAATCATCGGCGATCACTTAAGAAGACGGGGCCCTCTCGATCTCTTAACCGCCCTTCTCCTCTCTCGCGGCTTTAGCACCTGTGCCTTCTGGTCGCCCTTCTTTGGGGCCATGGCAACCTCAATCACCTACGCCCCAAATGCCAGACTGGGTGTGCTTATGCTCACTGGGATTCCCCTGGCCGTGATGGGTCTTGGTTATACCTGGCTCAGTGCACGAATCAAAGACACCAGCCACCTTCAGACCTTCTGCGGTTATCCCCTGCAGATGGAGGGTCTGCTCGTCCCCCTGCTGCTCACTTCTGGTGTATTGGGATTGGGAGCATTGCAGCCAGCGCTTCCCACCCTAACCATCATCACACTGATGGCGCTTATCGTCACCCTTGCTCTTCAACTCTATCGCTCCGGCATTAGAAGCACATGGCTGCAGATAAATGAACATCTCACCCATCGACTGCCGACCATGAGCGGTGAGTTGTGGCTTTTTCTTTCTGCTGGGGTTTTGGCCGTAGGGCTGGATCAGGTGGTAGTGACAACGGGTTTAACCCTGCCAATCGAATCATTTAATGCCACCACTGCAATAGGTGTTCTAACCGGGATGGTTGTGGCCGCTGCCATGGGGGTTCATCCCATCATCTCCATCTCAGCACTCTCATCGCTCCTCTCACCGCTCTCTCCCGACCCCACTCTTCTGGGAATTATATTCCTCGCAAGCTGGTCTCTCGGGGTGGTGATCAATCCTCTGTCGGGGCTCCATATCATTATGCAGAGTCGGTATGATATTGCCGCAGTCAAGATGGTCAGGCAAAACGGCGGCTATGTACTCACCCTGCTTTTGGCAACGGCGGCGCTCCTCCAGGGGGTAGAGTATCTGATGGATTGATTCCCAAATTCTATTTGCAATAGAGGTTATCCAATAAACAGCCGCGTTATACGATCAGACAGCGAGAACCCCATAGGCGAGAACGCACTCCACCGGTATACTCCGGTTCCTGAAACAGTATCAGTAAACTCCGGTTAACAGATGAACGAGACCAGGCCAAAACAATCAAGCTTTATCCGCGATATTGTGGATGCAGACCTTGAAAGCGGCAAACACCTGAATATTATTACCCGGTTCCCCCCCGAGCCGAACGGCTACCTCCACATCGGTCATGCCAAATCGATCTGTCTCAATTTCGATACCGCCGAGGAGAAAGGTGGTGAGTGTCACCTCCGCTTCGACGATACCAATCCTGAAAAAGAGGAAGAGGAATTTATCGAGGCCATCAAGGCCGATGTGGCCTGGCTCGGCTATAGCTGGGGCGAGCATCTCTATCACGCTTCAAACTATTTTGATCAGCTCTACCAGTTTGCGGTTGAACTGATCCAAAATGGAAAAGCCTATGTTGAAGATCTTACTGCCGAAGAGATCCGAACCTATCGGGGGACGCTGACAACACCCGGCAAGGAGAGTCCATGCCGCGAACGCTCGATTGAGGAGAATCTGGATCTCTTTGAGAGAATGCGGGCCGGTGAGTTTGCCAATGGTGAGCGTGTACTACGGGCCCGAATCGATATGTCTTCGCCCAATCTCAATATGCGTGATCCCGTCCTCTACCGTATTCGCCATGCCACCCACCCCATGACGGGTGACCGCTGGTCGATCTACCCGATGTATGATTTCACCCATAGCCTCTCGGATGCGATCGAGGGAATCACCCACTCTCTGTGTACCCTCGAATTCCAGGATCACCGGCCTCTCTATGACTGGTGCATTGAAAATGTCAGTGCCCCAAGTCGGCCCCGGCAGATCGAGTTCTCTAGGCTCAATCTTGAATACACTGTAATGAGCAAGCGCCTGCTCACTCAACTGGTGGATCAACAACAGGTTGAGGGGTGGGATGACCCAAGATTACCGACACTGGTTGGCCTGCGCCGGAGAGGCTTCACTCCCGAATCGATCAGGCTCTTCATCAACCGGGTGGGAGTCACCAAGAAAGACCACACCATCCAGATGTCACTGCTGGAAAACTCAGCTCGGGAAGTTCTTGACCAAACCACTCCCCGAAGACTCGCTGTGCTCGACCCCATAAAAGTAATCATCGATAACTACCCGGATGGCCAGAGCGAATTACTGGATGCTATCAACCACCCCAATTTCCCTGAGAGGGGAAGTCGAAAAATACCATTCTCAAAAGAGATCTGGATTGAACGGGCTGACTTTATGGAGGAGGCCCCAAAAAAGTTTTTTCGTCTCTCTCCGGGCCGTGAGGTGCGTCTTCGCTTTGCCTACCTGATCACCTGCAAGGAGGTCACCAAAGACAGCGAAGGCAAGATTATCACAATCCATTGTGACCACGATCCTGGATCACGCGGTGGAAATGCCCCGGATGGCCGAAAAGTCAAAGGGACAATTCACTGGGTGTGTGCCCAACACGCTGTCGAGGCCACTGTCCGTCTCTACGATCGACTCTTTCAGGTTGCCCATCCTCTGGCTGACCCTGCCGAGGGGTTTGGGCAACGGCTCAACCCTGATTCTCTTAAAATAATCAGGAATTGCAAATTGGAGCCAGGGCTTGAAGAGTCCGTGCCTGAAAGCCGATTCCAGTTTGAACGCCTGGGTTATTTTTGTTCCGATCGACATGATCACTCCCCAGAGCACCCTGTTTTTAACCGTATAGTCCCATTAAGGGACTCCTGGTCAAAAATTGAAAAAGCGACACCCGTAAAAAAGAAGTAAGTTACACTTCAAGATAAATCACCCACTCTTGATAGAAGCAATATTTCAAGGTCAACAAGCGAGAAAATAATGGATTGGATTGCAAATTACGGCCTCTTCCTCCTGGAAACCGTCACAGTTGTCATTGCAGTGGTTGTGATCATAGCGGCCATCGGCTCTGTAGCGACCAAACACAAAACAACAGGGAAAGAGGGTGTTGAAATCATCCGGCTCAATCAACGTTATGACAATATGGCCACCACTTTGAAATCTGCAGCACTTGAAGGCAAAGCGGCAAAAAAGTTTAAGCGCCAGCACAAAAAAGAGGCCAAGAAAACCTCAAAAAAGAGTGAAACCGAGGAACCGGACAAAAAACGTACCTTCGTGATCGACTTTCACGGTGATCTCAGAGCATCGGCCGTCATCTCCCTGCGTGAAGAGATTACTGCCGTCCTCACTGCTGCGACCCCAGATGATGAGGTGGTTGTTCGCTTAGAGAGCGGTGGCGGGATGGTACATGCCTATGGACTGGCAGCCTCCCAACTGATGCGGCTTCGTACTCACAAAATACCCCTGACTGTCACTGTTGATAAAGTTGCCGCGAGTGGTGGCTACATGATGGCCTGTGTCGCCAACCAGATCATGGCGGCACCTTTTGCGGTTGTCGGTTCGATCGGCGTTCTCTCCCAGATCCCCAATTTCAACCGCCTGTTAAAGAAACATGATATTGACTTTGAGCAGTTTACTGCAGGTGAATACAAGCGAACAGTAACTCTATTTGGTGAGACTACAGACAAAGATCGAGAAAAACTGAAAGAGGAACTTGAAGAGACCCACACTCTTTTCAAATCTTTTGTCCAGGAGGGCCGCCCAGACCTTGATATCGACAAGGTTGCCACTGGCGAACACTGGTTCGGAACACGCGCCCTTGAGTTGGGTCTGATTGATCAGATCAGAACCAGTGATGACTATCTTCTTGGGCTTCGGGAGAGCAGTGAAATTCTTCAGGTGAAATGGACGATCAAAAAGCCCATAGCCGAAAAAATCAGCTCCGTCCTCTCCCAGATCACTCTACGAAGTCAACAATCTCTGCTGACGGACCCCATCAATCAGGAGGTCGAACCGGGAAAACACCTCTATCTCTGATGCTATACCCCCTCAAAAACGGATCTCCAAATATCGCTGACGATGCCTTCATTGCAGAGAGTGCCGATCTGATGGGTGCAATTACCATTCACTCACAGGCAAGCATCTGGTTTGGTGCTGTTTTGCGGGGCGATACTGAACCCATTGTCATTGGGCCTCAGAGTAATATCCAGGACGGGTCTGTACTTCACACTGACCCCGGATTCCCGCTATCCATTGGCCAGGGAGTCACCGTGGGGCATAAGGCTGTTCTCCATGGCTGCACTATCGATGATTACTCACTCGTTGGAATCGGAGCCATTATTCTGAATGGGGTGAAAATCGGCAAACACTGCCTAATTGGAGCAGGCACACTGATCACAGAGAATAAAACCATCCCTGATGGCTCACTGGTAATCGGATCGCCAGGAAGCGTCCATCGTCTCCTCAATGATCAAGAGATCACCGCTCTCCACCACAACGCGAAGACCTACATCACCAGGGCATCCGATTATCTGAAGGCACTTAATCCAGATTGAATATCCGGCCTTTAACAGCAAGGCGCACCTGAGCCCTCCGACTGAAATTTAAACCATGAGCCCCACTCAACCACTCCTCCACCTCACCAGTCCACAGCTCGCCAGCAAGTGGTGTAACCAGCAACGAGAAGGGGGGGAAACCATAGGATTTGTCCCTACCATGGGAGCCCTCCACAGAGGACATCTCTCACTGGTAGAACGTGCGGCAGATGAAAATGATCTGGTCTGTGCGAGTATTTTTGTTAACCCACTGCAGTTCAATAATGAGGGGGATTTTGAGCGATACCCACAAGATCTGGATATGGATTTTGCTCATCTGGAGAGAGCGGGTTGTGCAATGGTCTTTACCGGCACCATGAACGATTTTTTTCCGGAAGCCACGAATCCAGAACGCATTAGAACCCTGGACCCCGGGATCTGTGCCCAAGGGCTTGAAGGTGACTTCAGACCTGGCCACTTTGCCGGGGTATGTACCATTGTCGAACGCCTCTTCAAGACAGTCGGTGAGGGACGCAGTTATTTTGGTGAAAAAGATTATCAACAATCGAGGCTGGTCCTGGAACTTGCCCAGAGACTGGGTTCTCCTGAAGTAGTGATCTGTCCCACTATAAGGGAACCTTCCGGCCTTGCAATGTCCTCAAGAAACCGACTTCTCAGCAAGACGGGGCGGAACAAGGCAGCGATAATCCATCAATCACTGCAACACGCCAGGCAGTGCTGGCGTGATGGCGAACACGATGCAAAGAAGATCCGCAATGAGATGAGGAGCGTCCTTGAGAGGGCCGAGCTTGAGATTGAGTATGCCGATCTAAGGGAAGAGAGCAACTGGTCTGCAGATTCACCCCAGGGAATTATGGACCGTCCGCGCGCCCTGATCGCAGTCAGAATCGAAGGCGTCAGGTTAATCGACAATCTCTATCTGCCGCCCTCCCCTGAAGAGCGCAGCTGATCATCAAATACCCGTTTGCAGCTTAACCCGCCATAGGGCCTGTATAAGCTTAATCAAGCGTTCATTCAGCTCTTTTCGAGCGCTGGCTTCTCTCCCTCTGGTGGGAGACTCTCCTCCACTGGTTCAACTTCAGGTGGAGGTGGTTGCGGTATCGGGGCCTCAAGAAAATCCCTGATAAAGGCGGCCCGTTTTTCTGTGAACCACTCCCCCGCGGAGGGCATCAACTGGAGTTGGCTGCGCGCTTCTCCCGGATAACGTTCCTGCAGGCGCATACGGTATTGGAAACCAGCATGACTCTCCGCTCCAATTACCGCTGAATGGAAGCCATGACTTGAGAGCGATCTCCCGGCCACCTCCTGATCGAGCCAGTAACGGACAAAGGTCTCAGCCTCACTCTGATTTCTGCCTCTGTGGGTAAGGGCAAAACCATCGGCCCACGCCAGTGCCCCCTCTTTTGGAGCTCGAGATATAACTTTCAACCCTAAGGATTGGAGTTTATCTACCCAGGATTCATTGATTTGGGCTATACCCAATGGGTTTTTTCTGAAAAACAGTTCAACCGATGGAAGGCTTTTCAAGTATCCACCGATACTCGCCTTCCGAGCGATACAAAATGCAATGATCTCTCCCCAGACTCTCTCCATCGTAACCTTGTCCTGTCGAGCAGCCCAAAGATCTCCCGGATTGAGCAATCCTCTCGACGCCATCAGTAATCCGACGCCAGTAAATCCAGAAGAGACTCTGATCAGGCTCTTATTGTCACTGCCCACATTCCAGATATCGGCATACCCTGGCCCACCTTCACTGGAGTGCCCAAACTCAGCGTTGCGGTCAGACCTCCAGGCAACCACCTCACTTCCCCAAACCGTGGGCAGCCAATATAACCCACCGCTGGTAAAGCTCCAGTCCCGATGGGCAGCACCAACAAGGAGTGGATCGAGGGCCAGATCGCCATAGACCGCTTCTCTGAACGGCCTCAGCAACCGACTGGAAGACCACCTTCGGGCCCACCCATGACCAGGCGTAACCAGATCAAAGGGGGTGCTCTTGGGTTCAAGGGCCCGGTAGAACATCTCGGCATTTGAGAAAATCGGGGTAATCTCGACCTCAATCCCGGTTGAGAGGGAGAATTCCTTCAATAACTGAGGGGGGAAATAGTCTGGCCAGCTTAAAATTCGCAATTGTCGATTCGGGGCGCTTAGGAGAGTGGCGGGCGCTGATGAACCGGCAATCACCATCATGACCTGCTTGAGGATCTTTCTGCGGTGTTGGTCAATATTGGAAATGGTGACCCTCCCTGAGATCGTTGGGATGCTGTTCGGCTCGATCAAGTTAAGATAACATCGCCGAGAGGGATTCGACAGCCTCTTCTAACCCTCATGGAGAAATTAACCTTGATCAATAATAGTCACTTTGAATACTGTGAAGCATTGATCAACCACTCCAATGGCAATGGAGATGAGGATTCGCACTTTTTTGAGCGCTTTGGAGCATCGCTTTCGGATTTATTAGCAGCGACCCAGCCAGCGAAGTTAAGAGCCAGGCTCTCCAGCCAGGGATCAAACAACTCGGCACTCCGGCCATCTCAAGGAGTGATCATCAGCCACTCAAGCCCCGGGAGTGCATCACCCACACCACTATTTATAAACACCCTCCCAACGCGCTTTGGAGAGGCCACCCTATGCCATGATGGCAGCACTCTCTTTCATTCTCTCTTTGGCCCACCTAGCGACCCCTCAACAGCGAGTATCGGCAAACTACCAACCGGTGATCCCACTCTCCCGCTGCTTGTCCTTTTTTCAGAGGTGCTGGAGCAACGTCACAGCGACCCTATCCCTCTCCATCTGTGCGGAACACCCTTCCAGATTGCGGTGTGGAAGGCGCTATTAAAAATCCGCCCGGGAGAGGTTGCCTCTTACAGTAGAATAGCGGCACTTGCCGGCCACCCCAGAAGTCATAGGGCCGTTGGAACCGCTATCGGCGCCAACCCGATTGCTGGAGTGATCCCCTGTCACCGGATTATTCGATCGAATGGTGAAAGTGGAAATTACCGCTGGGGGGGAGCACGTAAAAGGGCGATGATAGGGTGGGAGATGGCTCACTTTGGCAAAGTTAAGGTATAACACCCGAATACAATGCGTTATCATCTCTGTCCATGTTGCTCACCTTGGTGAGGAAAACATTATAACTAATTGAATTATTTAATTATTATTTCTAATTGGATCAAACGATGGCAACCCTCGATTTAAGCAAGGATACTATCTGGGAGTCGATTCTCAACGAGACCCGCGAGGATCTTGAGAATGAGCCCCTGCTTGCCAGTTTTCTTCATGCGACTGTTCTCAAGCACAACTCCCTTGAAGAGGGTCTGGCCATAAATTTGGCCCACAAGCTCGACAGTCCCACACTCTCAGAGATGTACCTTAGGGAGATTATTGACGAAGCCTTAAGCTCCAGCCCCTCCATTTGTGAAGCTATTCGGGCAGACCTCCAGGCAATCTATGAACGTGACCCCGCCTGTGAGCGATACTCAATCCCCCTGCTCTACTTTAAAGGCTTTCATGCCATCCAGTCCTATCGGGTTGCTCACTGGCTCTTTAGTCAGGGACGGACCGCACTCGCCTTCTTTCTCCAAAACCGAATCAGTGAGGTCTTCGCTGTTGATATTCACCCTGCCGCTGTCATCGGCAGTGGGATCATGGTTGACCATGCCACCAGCCTGGTGATTGGTGAAACAGCTGTCATCGAAGACAACGTCTCCATGTTGCATGAGGTCACCCTCGGAGGAACAGGCAAAGACAGTGGAGATCGTCACCCCAAGGTTCGTACCGGAGTCCTCATCGGCGCAGGGGCAAAGTTACTTGGTAATGTAGAGATTGGTGAGGGGGCTAAAATTGCCGCTGGTAGTGTAGTCCTTGATGACGTCCCCCCTCATGCAACAGTGGCAGGGGTTCCCGCCGAAGTCGTCGGTACCTGCCGCGACAAACTGCCTGCGCTCGACATGGATCACCACCTCGAGGTATGACCCCGGGCACCAGCAGCCCCATTACTGGAAAATGGCACTGTTCCACTCTTCGAGGAAGGTACTGCGTTTCATGCGGTCCTGAAACACCAGCAGACCCGGCCCCAGGGTAATGGGGCTTGAACGGCCAAAAATACCGTTACTGTGGGTCAGATCGCTGATCAGGCTGTCAATAAACACGCCCGCGGCCTGGACATTGCGGGCATTGCCGGGGATCAGTGCCGTCCGGGTCATGGTAAGGTTATAGTCCTGCATGGGCAGTATCCCGATATTGGGGTCTGATTGGGCAATATCCTTAATATAGGAGCCCACCACATTATAGGCCAGCAGGGCTTCGCCACTGCGCACCGCCTCAATCATATTGGAGCTGCAGCAGGACAGCCGTGTATCCAGGGCACCGAAAACCTCCATCAAGCGCCAGAAGGTATCACTCCTGAGGCTGTCCTGGGTGGCGAACAGGTAGCCGGCCCCGCTCTGGTTGATGTCATAGGTCTGGATCCGTCCCATGAACATTGCGGCATTGCGACGCAGATATTCCACCAGCGCAAAGCGGGTGTCGGGCAGAACATCAAGCTGCAGCTTCTCCTTGTTGTAAATAATACTGATGGGCTCATCGGTAAAACCAAACACCTGATCCCGCCAGCGCATAAAGTCCGGCAGTTGGCGGGTGGTGGCTGAACGGTGGTGTTGGGCATAACCGTCATTAACCAGTTTGACCTGCAAATCCATACTGGAACTGATCACCAGATCGTAGGGTGCTGCACTCTGGCTGATGACTTCCTGATAGCAGTCGACTGTACTGGCCTGGGCATAATAGATACTGACATTGCCATGTCTGGACTGGAAGCGCTTAATAATCGGCACCATCACCGCCAGGTCAGTGGAACCAATAATGCGTAACTTAACAGTATTGCCCGACAGGGTTGCAGGGGATTTCCAGATCGCCTCAATGGCCGCCACCGCAGTCATGCTGTGAAGCCCCAGCATGATCATCAGTGCCAGCCAGCGTCCGATGATCCGGTGCATCTTCATTCCTCCCTGTCCCCGGCAAGATTCAGCGTGGCTCTCAACCCTGAAACAGAACCCGGCTCAAGCACCAGTGTGCCCCGGTGCTGGCGGGCAACCCGTTCAACAATAACCAGCCCCAGACCGGAGCCGACAATATGATCCAGATGCTGGCCCCGCTCGAAGGGCTGCCTGAACTGTTGCAGTTCCCCGGGGCTCAGTTGCGGACCCTGGTTGGTAACGGCTATGGCCACCCGGTTATTTGTTTCGCGCCTGCAGGTCAACTGGATATCACTCTCTTTAAGACCATATTTCAGGGCATTGTCCAGCAGGTTTCGAATCGCTTCGGAAAGAGAAATTTTATCCGCCGTCAGCACAAGGTTTTCGTCACAGTCAATAATAATATCAGTGCGCTGGACTGCCATTGTATTATCAAAATCCCTGACCACACTGGCACACAGGTCATGCAGCCGGACCTCAGTAAATTTCTCCCGCACATCGCGATAGGTCACCATAGCATGGTTGAGAATCTGGTTGGCCACCCGGTTGGCCTGGCGGGCCGACTTAAGGATACGTCGCAGGCGTTCCTGCATGGCTTCCGTCCTGGCCGTATTCAACACCACTTCTGTCTGGGCAGAGAGGGCTGACAGCGGTGTACGAATCTGGTGGGCCGCATCCAGGATCAGTTTTTCAGCTGTTTCATGGTTTTTCTGCAGCCGGTTTATAAAGGCATTGAGGGACTGAACCATGGGTTTTATTTCTGTTGGCAAATTTTCCGAAACCATGGAAAAGTCACTGCTTTTACGTGATTTAAGGCTGTCGGAAATACGTCTTATGGGCGCCAGGCCACTGGAGACCGCATAAAAGCTCAGGGCGGCAGACAACACAAAGAAACCACCGACGATCAAAGCTGCCATCAGGGCAAAATTGTTGGTGAGCTGTTCCAGCCCCTCGCGGGTCTGGCCCACCATGATGGTTACCGTATCCTGCATATTGCCGCCGAGCAGACTCTGGCGCAGCACCGCCAGACGCACCTCGGCCTGCTTGAAAATCACTGTTTCAAAAGCCGGTCTGGACTCGACCGCCGGCACCAGAGCTGACTGTAGACCTTCATAACCTGTCAACAGGCTGCCCTGGGGGTCATAAACGGCATAAAACACCCGATCCTGACTGGATGAGCCCAGGGCGGCAAAAGCCGAATAGGGAATATCAATATGCAGCTTACCATTGCGGTAGGACAGGCTTTCGGCAATCGCCAGGGCCGATGCCCCCAGCAGGTTGTCCTGGCTGGGATTGGCAATATCCCGGGCAGAGGCCAAGACAATCCAGTACAGAACCAACCCCAGCAGGGCAAATCCCACCACCAGCTGACCTACCAATTGGCGGCGCAGGGAACCCGTATTGCCACGCAAGGGGTTGTTCATTACAGCAGCTTCAGTTGGTAACCGAGCCCACGCACCGACTGTACGGTAACGCCGGCCACGGCAATTTTACGGCGCAGGCGGCCGACATAGGCTTCGATGGCGTTTTCACTGACATCATCATCCAGGGAGACCAGCCGGTCGATAATCTGGGATTTGCTCAACACACTGTGACGGTGATTGATAAGGATGGCAAGCAGCTGGGTCTCCCTCGATCGCAGTTCAATCTGCTGGTCCTCAAACCAGGCCAGGTGGCCCTTTTCATCAAAGCCCAGCCGGCCGAAATAGAGCAGGTTTTCCGCCCGTCCCTGGTGGCGCCGGATGACAGCCCGGCAGCGGGCATCCAGTTCGGCAAATTCAAATGGTTTGCTGACATAATCATCGGCTCCCTGGTCGAGGTAGTGGACCTTGTCGGCCACCTGTGAACGGGCCGTCAGGACCACCACCGGAGTGGTTTTATCGCCTTGGCGCAAATGTTGCAGTATTTCTTTGCCACTGCCATCAGGCAGGTTGAGGTCGAGGATCACCAGGTCATAAAACTCTTCGCCCACGGCCAGGAAAGACAACGCTTCAGCCACTGATTTGCCCCAGTCGACGGCATGTCCGGAAGACTGGAAGTAGTGGTTGATGGCATCACCCAGTTCAAAATTATCTTCCACCAGCAACAGGTGCATGATCAATATCCAATCAGGTTTTTTCTGAAGTGTCAGGCCGGTGTCAGTTTAAGGGGTTAAGGTCACCTTCCCGTTACACAATAAACTATGATGAATCGCTTTTATGCGAAAAGTCAACTGGAGGAAATTATGACTTTATTATCTCGTCGCAGTCTGCTGGCTGCTGTTACCGGTCTGGCACTCTCCCTGTCCATGGGGCCGGCAAGTGCCGCCGATGTAGATTCCATCCATTTTCTGATTCCTGGCGGCGCCGGTGGCGGCTGGGATGGTACCGCCCGCGGCACCGGTGAGGCATTGGTCAATGCCGGCCTGGTGGGTTCTGCTACTTTTGAAAATATGTCTGGTGGCGGTGGCGGTAAGGCCATCGGTTACCTGATCGAAAATGCCGACAGCAACCACGGCACCCTGATGGTCAATTCCACACCCATCGTAATCCGTTCACTGGTCGGCCGCTTCCCCTATAACTTCCGCGACCTGACCATGATCGCCGGTACCATTGGCGACTATGCAGCCATTATTACCAGCAAGGACAGCCCTTATCAGAACTTCAGTGATCTGGTGGCGGCCTACAAGGCTGACCCGTCTTCAGTCTCGATTGGCGGCGGTTCCGTACCCGGGGGCATGGACCATCTGGTGGCAGCTATGGCCATGGAGGCAGCCGGTGCTGACCCCACCAAGGTCAAGTACATTCCCTTCGATGCCGGCGGCGAGCTGAATGCGTCCATTCTGGCGGGTGAAGTCTCTGCCGGATCAACCGGTTTCTCGGAAGCCGTTGCCCTGGCCAAGGCCGGTGAAATGCGTATTCTGGCCGTCACTTCCGACAGCCGCGTAGATGCCTTCTCCGATGCACCAACTCTCAAAGAACAGGGCTATGATGCAACCTTCGTCAACTGGCGCGGTTTCTTTGCCGCTCCGGGCCTGTCGCAGGCCCAGGCCGATGCCTATCGGGGAGTACTGGCCAAAATGTATGATACGGCCGAATGGGAAGCCGTCAGGGCCCGCAATGGCTGGGTCAATATCCATAATCCCGGCGACCAGTTTGTCGACTTCCTGCAACAGCAGGAAACCGTCATCAAGAACCTGATGACCAAGCTGGGCTTCCTCTAACCACAACCAACAACCGGAGGGGTTTCCCCTCCGGTTGTCCGCTCCGAACTAATTTCTATTTTGAACCCGCCGGCCTGACCAAGGCCTTGCGGCATGGCAAAACCCCAGCCAAAGACATATATTTCATACCATGACCCTTGATCGTGCGATTGCCATTATATTCCTTGTCATCTGTCTGGTGTACGGCTACACCGCCTTTGTAATAATAGAAGAGGGCCTGTTGCCGTTTGAGCTCAATATGACGGTTTTGCCCAATACCCTGCCAAAAGTACTTTCAATCATTGGCATCATTATTGCTCTGACGGTTATTTTTACCACTGGCAAGGCCCATTCAGACGACAGCAGCAACGAAATTGATTACCGCCGCATACTGGATTACCAGTTGGGGCAGGCGGTTATGCTGATTATCCTGATGATCGCCTATGCCTTCTGCCTGCGGCCGCTAGGGTTTATCGGTTCCACCACCGCCTTTCTGGTGCTTAGCTCCATTCTGCTGGGCGAACGCAAGTACCATATACTGATTCCCATTGCTGCGATCAGCACCGGGGGAATCTGGTATCTGGTACAGAACGTGCTGGGCATCTTTATGCGCCCGTGGCCGGCATTCATCGGCTGAGGTGAGAGACTGATGATTGACGGACTCCTCACCGGACTCGGCTCAGCATTCACCATCTATAACCTGCTGATGGTCACCTTCGGCTGCATTATCGGCACTGTTATTGGCATGCTCCCCGGCCTTGGCCCCATGTCCATTATCGCCATCATGATCCCCATCGCCATTTCCCTGGGGGAACCATCATCGGCCCTGATTCTCCTTGCCGGGGTCTATTATGGCGCCGTTTTTGGCGGCTCAACCTCATCCATCCTGATTAACGCACCGGGTATTGCCAGTACCGTGGCTACCAGTTTTGACGGCTACCCCATGTCCCGGCAGGGCAAAGCCGGCAAGGCACTGACCATTGCCGCTATCAGTTCCTTTACCGGAGGCACCTTCGGTGCCATCCTACTAATGGCCTTTGCCCCGGGCCTGGCTACTCTGGCGCTGACTTTCCATTCAGCGGAGTATTTCGCCCTTATGGTGGTGGGCCTGTCCGCAATTGCCGCTTTTGCCGGCCAGGGTCAGGTGGGCAAGGCCCTGATGATGACCATCCTTGGCATCATGCTGGCAACAGTGGGAGAAACCGCACTCTTCAATGCCCCCAGATTTACCGGCGGCATTATGGACCTGCAGTCGGGCGTCAGCTTCATTACCCTGGCCATGGCCTTGTTCGCTCTGCCTGAAGCGATCTATATTGTGCTTGATCCGACCCGCTCACAGCAGGCTGCCGGTAGTGAAATCAAGGACCTGCGCATTACCCGTGCCGAAGCCCGGCAGATGGTGCCGGTCGTTTCCCGCCAGTCCATACAGGGTTTCTTTATTGGTGTATTGCCTGGTGCCGGAGCCACCATAGCCTCTTTTCTCGGCTATGCCGTGGAGCGCAATATTGCTTCACCGGAAGAACAGAAAAAATTCGGCAAGGGCTCGGTGAAGGGGCTGGCAGCACCCGAAAGTGCCAATAACGCCGCCTGTACCGGTTCCTTTGTGCCCCTGCTCACCCTGGGCATTCCCGGCTCCGGCACCACAGCCATCCTTCTGGGGGCACTGGTAGCCCTCAACGTCCAGCCCGGGCCACGGCTGATGATCGATAATCCGGAGATTTTCTGGGGCGTCATTGTCTCCATGTATCTGGGCAACGTGATTCTGCTGATCCTCAATCTGCCGCTGATTCCCTATATCGCCAAGTTACTGGCCGTGCCCCGCAACTACCTCATTCCGTTTATTCTGTTCTTTACCCTAATGGGCTCCTATATTGGCCAAAACAATGAAACGGAGCTGTTGTTGCTGGCGGGGCTGGGGGTGGGAGCCGTAATCCTGCGGCTGGCCAACTATCCACTGGCGCCCATGCTGATTGGTTTTATTCTGGGTTCGATGCTGGAAAACAACTTTGCCCGTGCCATGAACCTGGCCGACGGCTTTGGTTTTGTCCTTGACCGGCCCATTACCTTTGCCCTGCTGGTGCTGTCCATGGTGCTGATTTTCATGCCATCCATACGGACCCGTCGACAACAGCGTCGACAACAGCGGGCAAACCGCACTTGAGGCGACCGGTATCTTTCCGGACAACCACATGGAAGATGCTCTGCGCCGTTTACTGAAAAAGCCGCAGGCGGTGATCGACTGATGGTTCGGGTACTGGTCCCCTCCGGCGCCCTTGGTCTTGGGTGGGACCAGATCGCCCTCGAGCGTGGTCTGGCGGCGAAACCGGACCTCATCGCCATCGACGGCGGGTCCACGGACAGCGGACCCGCTTATCTCGGGCGGGGCGAGTCGAAATATTCGCGGGCCTCAACCAAGCACGAGTGGGGTGCACTGATCAATGCGCGTGAACAGGCCGGAGTACCTCTGGTGATCGGCACTTCGGGTACCTGCGGGGCAGGCAGTGCTGTTGACTGGCTGGTCAGCATCACTGAGGAGATCCTGCAGGAATCCGGTCTTAGCGCGAAGATAGCGATTCTGAAATCGGATCAGCCCGCCGAGCGGGTGAAATCCGCCCTCAGATCCGGGCGGCTGGTGCCCCTGTCGCCGGCGCCCGATCTCGACCAAGAAGACATTGCGGCCTGCACCAACATCGTGGCACTGGCTGGTGTGGAACAGATCACCCAAGCGCTTGAGACGGGTGCGGATATCGTAATTGCCGGGCGCACGACCGATACGGCGATCATCGCTGCACTGCCCCTTGCGCAGGGATGTCATGCCGGGGCAGCCTGGCACGGCGCCAAGATCGGGGAGTGCGGCGCGCTCTGTGCAACAAATCCGCTGTCCGGTGTTCTCCTGATCGACTTTGACAACAGGGGCTTCACGGTGACGCCGCTTGGCGATGGGGCTCATGCAACACCCCATACGGTGTCGGCGCACATGCTCTATGAAAACAGTGATCCTTTCATCCTCTATGAGCCCGGCGGGCATCTCGATGTAACCGGCGCCAAATACAAAGCCCTGGATGAGCGGCGGGTGCGTGTCGAGGGATCGGAATGGGTGCCCTCGGACTACTATACGGTCAAGCTGGAAGGCGCGCGCATCAGCGGCTACCAGACCGTCCTGATGGTGCTGTTGCGGGATGCGCACTACATCGCGAACATCGACCGCTGGTGCGCCGATATCCTCAGGAAATGCCGCGCCAAGGTGAAGGACCGGTTGGGTTTGCCGGATGAGGCTTTCGAGATCGAACTCCGCCAGATCGGGCGAAACGCCACCCTCGGCACTCTTGAGAACAAAAGCGGCAGTCCTGTCGAAGTGGGTGTTATGGGAATCGTTACCGCAGAGAGCCAGGAGCTTGCCTCCGAGATCGGCAAGTTCCTGAACCCCTATCTCCTGCACCATCCGCTGACGAAGGGAGAGGAAGTGCCGACTTTCGCGTTCCCTTTCTCACCGGCTGAAATCGACCGTGGCCCCGCCTGGGCCTTTGCCATCAACCACATCATGACGCTGGACGATCCCATGGAGGCCTTCGAGTTGAGCGTGCGCGAGATCTCCCATGGCTGAGACCATCGGTGACATCGTCGAGAAGGTCCGGTCGAAGAATGCCGGACCGTTCTGGGTAACGCTGGATATCTTCTGCGGTACGCCAGAGGTGTTCCGGCGCGTGGGCTCAGCCCTCCCGACCAAACTGGTGGCCAGCCGGTTCGACACCCCGGCCCGGCAGATCAAGCGCTTTGAGATCGAGGATCTAAACGTTCTGAAATTCAGCCTGCCACGCCCTTCGGTTCAGGGCGCGTGGCTGGACCGGGACATGCACGGTGCCGGATGGGCTGTGCTCCTGGCCGAAGTTGAAATCTAGGGCACCCTGCTCCCACCCGCCGTTGCGCCCTGGTAAAATCCATCTCTTTTTATCGGGAGCCGCGGCCTTCAGGTCAAGGAAGGCTATTGGGTACTCAATAACTTGTAGGCATCTTTTAGGGCATCCAGCCGTTCGGCGTGAACATACTCCTCCCTGACCTTCCCCAATACGCCCTGCTTTTGCAGAATGTCATGAACTGCAGGCCGGGCACCGACAACATAGACCTCGCTTCCCAGTCTCCCGGCCTCATCAATAATCTCACCCAGTGCACGGGATGAGGTGAAGTCCATTAACGGAACCTGCTTAAGATCAATAACCAGCACATCAAAATCCTTATGCTCTGAAAACTGGCGGATCATCCCTTTGGCCGCTCCAAAGCTGAGTGGTCCACCGACATGATAGAGAAGCAGCCGGCCCTTTGCGTTCTTGAGTAGTTGAATAGCCTCTTCACCCAACTCATCCGGTGCCTCTTCTGGATTGCGGATGAACTGAATAGAGCCGAGTTGTAGCTGCACCATCCGATGCATAAAGACAAAGGCCGCCATCACCATACCTATCGCAACAGCCTGAATCAAATCCACAAACACAGTCAAAAGAAGAACAGTAAACATCATCAGAACACCGGCTTTAGGGGCCCGAGAGAGCAAACGAAGATATTCCCAGTCAATGATGTCGGTACCCACCTTGACCAGAATTCCGGCAAGAACCGCCTTGGGAATGATGCTGGCATAGGCTCCGGCTCCGAGGACAATAACCAGAAGGACCACCGCATGAAGTGCGCCGGAGATGGGTGTTCTGCCCCCCGCCTTGACATTGACTACAGTGCGCATGGTGGCACCGGCACCAGGCAGACCGCCGAAAAAACCGGCAATGGTGTTGCCGATCCCTTGTCCGATCAGTTCACGATCCGACTTGTGCTGGGTCCGGGTAACATTGTCGGCAACCAGGGAGGTGAGCAGTGAGTCTATCGAACCGAGCGCGGCCAGAGTCAGCCCGGAGAGAATCATCTCCCAGAGCAGAGAGAGTTCAATCACTGGCATTGAGAAGTCAGGGAACCCGGTGGGAATATCACCGATGATACGAATACCGGGTTGGTTCTGAAAGATCAGAATATAAGCCAGAGTCCCAACCAACAGGGCCATCAGGGGTGATGGGAGCAATCTGTTCAGGCGAGGGAGGAGGGTTGGAATCCCGTAGACAACGGCAAGCGTGATCAAACCCAGCATCACAGAGGAGGTATGGAGAGTAGAGACGAATTCCGGTATTGCCGAAGCAGCCGATAGGGGTTTAGAGAGCCCTTCATGACCCAGAAGAGGACCGATCTGCAGAAGAATAATGATCACCCCAATACCACTCATAAAACCCGAAACAACCGGGTGGGGTACCAGTTCAATGAATCGGCCAATACGCAAGAGCCCAAAACCAATCTGGAAGAGCCCGCCAAGAATAACAACGGTAAAAGCGAGTGCTGCTCCATGGGCGGGGTTGTCCGGAAACAATCCCGTGTACTGAATAAAAATAGCGGCCATAACCACTGTCATGGGTCCTGTCGGACCTGAGACCTGGGCGGGAGTCCCTCCGAAAAGGGCGGCAAAGAAGCCGACAAAAATGGCCCCGTACATACCGGCAACAGGACCGACCCCAGATGCCACACCCATTGCCATCGCGAGTGGCAGGGCGACAACAGCTGCTGTCAGGCCGCCATAGATATCGCCACTAATAGTATTGAAGTTCAGACCGTTGACTAAGTTCATAGTGTTAAGTGTATAACCCAGAAAAAGCGGTAAAAAGCCCAGAAGTGAGAGAGGAGACCTGGCCTCACTCCATGTAGGAGCAGATCTCATCGAAGCATCTCTGATCAGTGGATTATACTGAATTAAAGTATGCCGCTTAAATTCAATCTACTAATAGCGTATTACAACTCCTCTTTGATGTCTCACCCAGATACGCACGATGATGGATGTTGATGAGATCCAGCTCAGCTTCTCTCGATCCTAAAGAGATGACTGGCCAGAATAGAGCGTTTGTCTAAATTTGCCCCGGAGAGGGTCGCAAGGGACAGTAGGAGCTATCAAACTCATCGTCATCCAAACGAGAGTAGATTGCCTCAAGAGCCATATTCTCGGTCGCATGGATATTCTCAGCACCCACCTCTGCAAACAGACCGGTCTTATGCATTACCTTGAGTATCTGGCGCTTTAGACCGCTAAAGACCATTGTCACCCCAGTCTCTCTGAGGCGCTCGGTAAGGTGGTGCATTACCTCCTCACCCGAGGCATCCAGCTGATTTATCCCATCTCCCACCACCAGGATATATTTTGCCCCCTTCTTGTTGGCAACTGCTTCAAGAATAGTATCTTCAAAGAAAGAGACATTGGCAAAATAGAGTGATCCATCAAATCGGATGGCGATAATACGTTCATCAGTGAGCAGGTGTTCATGGACAGTAACATCGCGCAGTGTTCCATCCTGAAATCGCCCAAGAGTGGCGACCCGGGGATGCATGGTCCGATAGAGGAAAAGGATCAATGCCAACCCAGCTCCCATGAGAATTCCTTGTTCAAGGTGTGGTGCAAAACCAAGGGTGGCGACAAAAGTGAGAATGCCTGCAACACCATCATGACGGCTTGCATCCCAGGAGTGTTTGACCGCTTTGAAATTAATCAAACTAATGACAGCCATGACAATCACCGCTGCAAGCACGGCACTTGGCAGGTGGTAGAGCAGCGGCGTAAGGAAGAGCAGAGTGATCAGGACGATCATGGCGGTAAAAACAGATGAGAACCCGGTTTTCGCTCCCGCATCAAGATTGATTGCTGATCTGGAGAAAGACCCACTTGCCGGATAGGATGAACTCATGCTGCCGATGATATTGGCCAGCCCCTGGCCAATGAGTTCCTGATTGGGGTCAATCCGGTCTTTTGTTTTGGCGGCCATCGCCTTGGCGATAGAGATCGCCTCCATATACCCAACCAGTGATATCACTACCGCACTGGTGATCAACTCTCTCACCAGCTCGATCCTGAACGTCGGAATCTTAAAGGTAGGCAGCCCCTGCGGGATTTTACCTACTACTTTTCCACCCATACCCTCAAAACCGACCAACCAGCTTATGATGATCGCAACCACAACGGCTATGAGGACGCCCGGTATTTTCGGCACATACCGTTTCATTGCCCACATCAAAGCAAAGGCACCTACCCCCATCAATAAGGTGGGTATGTGTGTCCCTCCGAGCTGGATCAGGACATCATAGATATCAATAAGGAAGTCGTCACTGCGCTCCATCTTGACCCCAAAGATCTTCGAGAGTTGGGAGAGGCCAATCACCATTGCAGCGGCGTTGGTAAAGCCAATAATAACCGGATGGGAGAGAAAGTTAACGATCATTCCAAGACGAAATACACCGAGCGCCAATTGAAAAATACCCACCATCAGTGCCAGCATGATGGCAAGTGGGACATAGAGGGCGATCAGCTGATCTGGTGTCATCTTGTCCGGGTCACCGACAAGCGGGATAAGTGCCGAAGCGGTCAGTAGAGAGACAACGGCGACAGGCCCTGTCTGCAGCTGCTTTGATGACCCCCAGAGTGCACCAATCAACACCGGCATAAATGAGATGTAGAGGCCAAAATAGGGGGGAAGCCCGGCAAGTTGGGCATAAGCCATCGACTGGGGGATCAATACCAGCGCTACCGTGATTCCGGCGACAAGATCCATCCTGAGACTTTCGCTGTTTATCGGAAACCAGCTGAGGAAGGGAAAGAGTCGTTGTAGATGGTTCATAGTAGTTTATCGTTGGAACAAGTAAGAGCGAGTGGTATAGAAGTCAGAACAGAGTACAAGCCTGCCTAATAATCAGTGGATTTTATCATTTATCAGCCACGCGCGCGCTCTCCATTAGTGGGTAGTCCGGATCAAACCGGCCTGTTTCCACTTCACGGGAGAGTGCCTGTGGCAACAGGACTGCGAAAACTCACGCCCTTTTTTCCGGTTGAGGATCAACCCAAGGATCTGGCCAGAGGGAGGAATTTGAGGTATTGACGGCAGTCGTCGAAAGACCACTAATTCTGACAACAAAGAGGATTCTGAGGCTATAATCAAATTTCACCTGAGCACACCCTAACCTGATCACGCTTTGCCAATACTTTGCTCAAAAAATAATCATGACCAAGAGATCAAACCACCCCTACACTCTGCGGCCGGCAGTGCCGGAAGACATTGATCAACTGGCGGGCCTGATCCAAGGGCTGGCAAAATATGAAAAACTCAGTGACCAGGTGACCGGTGATCCCAAAAGACTGGAAAGAGACCTATTTGGTGAAGATCCTTTCGCTCATGCCCTGGTCACTGAAGGTGATGATCGCCTCCTGGGATTTGCCCTCTATTTCTTCAACTACTCCACTTTCCTGATGAAACCAGGCCTCTACCTCGAAGATCTTTATGTCATTCCTGAGTACCGGGCCCTTGGAATAGGTTCAGCGATGATGGATCATCTGGCTGCCCTGGCGGTCGATAAGGATTGCGGTCGTTTTGAATGGTCTGTTTTGGACTGGAATCAGCCGGCGATTGAGTTTTACCAAAACCAGGGAGCGAAACTCTTGTCAGAATGGCGCATCTGTCGTCTCGATGGCGTTAATTTGGACCAGAGAGCACAATCAAGGAGAAGAGCGTGAGCAAACCGGCTGTCGTTGTTGAAGGGCTGCACAAACAGTACGGCAGCATCGAAGTGATCAAAGGTGTCTCCCTGACGGCCCATGAACATGAGGTCATCTCAATCCTGGGCTCGAGCGGCTCTGGGAAAAGCACCCTTCTGCGCTGCATTAATCTTCTCGAGATACCCACCCGTGGAGAGATCACCATCCACAACGAACTGATCCGTTTGAAAGCTGAAAGAAGCGGTCTGAGAGTCCCTTCAGATCGCAAACAAGTCGAACGCATCCGATCACGGGTAGCGATGGTATTTCAACAATTCAATCTCTGGTCACACATGACCGTTCTGCAAAATGTGATCGAAGCCCCCATCCATGTGCTCAAAGTTCCAAAAAGACAAGCCATTGAGGAGGGTGAAGCGTTTCTTGAACGGGTTGGAATGTATGATCGCCGTGATTACTATCCCGCCCACCTCTCCGGTGGAGAACAACAGCGTACAGCAATCGCCCGCGCGCTCGCGATCAACCCTTCTGTGATGTTATTTGATGAGCCCACCTCTGCACTGGATCCTGAACTGGTGGGCGAGGTGCTTAAAGTGATCAGAAGCCTTGCCGAAGAGGGAAGGACAATGCTTGTTGTTACCCATGAAATGGATTTTGCCCGGGATGTCTCGCACAAAGTGCTCTTCCTCCATCAGGGAAAGATCGAAAGCGAAGGGACTCCTCAGGCTGTCTTTGAAGAATCCACCTCAGCGCCATTTCAACAGTTCCTGGCCAGAGGGGCGACTTGACGTCTATTGGATAGCACAAAGAGCAAAGCAGTGTTAATCTCGACCCGTTGCATTAATAGCAATTATCATTTCACACCAATAAGATGAATGGAGGATAAAACAATGAAAAAACTAGTAACTGCCCTCGTCTCATTTGCCCTGCTGGCACTCTTTTCAACTGCCGCTACTGCAGGTAATTGGGACAAAATCAGAATAGGTGTTGAAGGGGCCTACCCTCCCTTTAGCTGGGTAGAAGCCGATGGAGAACTCAAAGGTTTCGATATCGAAATCGCCAATGCTCTTTGCAATCAGATGGGGGCGGAGTGCGTCCTGGTAACCCAGGACTGGGATGGCATCATTCCTGCTCTACTGGCAAAAAAATACGATGCCATTGTTGCCTCAATGTCGATCACTGAAGAGCGCAAGAAAAAGGTCGCCTTCTCAGACAAGTACTACAACACCCCTGCTCGATTTGCCCAGAAAAAAGGCGCCGGCATCTCAATCAGCAAAGAAGGGCTGAGCGGCAAGTCTGTTGGTGTCCAGAGGGCCACCATTCATGACAACTTCATTACTGCTGAATTCGGTGACTCTGTAACCATCAAACGCTATGCCACTCAGGATGAAGCCTATCTTGACGCTGTTGCTGGACGTGTTGATCTTCTTCTTGCTGACTCCATTGCAATGGATGATGGCTTCCTGAAAACCGACAATGGTGCAGGTTGGGAATTTGTAGGCCCCTCCTACAGCGACCCAAAATACTTTGGTGACGGTGCAGGTGTTGCGATCCGCAAGGGTGACCAGGACCTGGTAGATCTGTTCAATAAAGCGATCACTGCAATTCGTGCTGATGGCACCTATCAGAAGATCAATGCCAAATATTTTAAGTTTGATATCTACTAGACATCCGGCTTGATATGATGACGCCGCTGGACATTATCTTCAGCGGCGTCACTTTTTTTAGGGCTAATTAACGTGTTTGACCTTAAAGGCTACCTCCCCATGATTCTTGATGGGATGGTTATCACCATTGAGGTGGCTCTTCTCTCTCTCACCATTGCCGTTATCCTGGGGATAGCTGGAGCCAGTGCAAAACTCTCGGGCTCTAGGATCGCGTACTCAATTTCAACTCTCTACACAACCCTGATAAGAGGAATCCCTGATCTTGTTCTGATGACCCTGATTTTTTTTGGTGGTCAGATTCTGATCAACAATTTGGGAGATCAGTTTGGCTGGGATTATATTGATATCAGCCCATTCATTGCCGGCACAGCAACAATCGGTTTTATCTTTGGGGCTTATATGACTGAAACATTCCGCGGCGCCATTCTTGCCATCGATAGAGGACAAATCGAAGCTGCCCAGGCCTTCGGAATGAGCCGTTTGCTACTTTTTGTTCGGATTACTCTCCCTCAGATGGTACGTCATGCCCTACCCGGTTTTGGCAATAACTGGATGGTTCTCGCCAAAACCACGGCACTGGTCTCAGTAATTGGGCTCCACGACATGGTCTATAACGCAAATCTGGCAGGGGGATCGACCCGTCAACCCTTCACCTTCTACCTTGTAGTAGCGCTACTCTATCTTGCCATTACCGGGATCTCAGATCTCCTTCTTCACTGGGCTAACCGACGATTCAGCATCGGTATACGCCAGGTCTAGGTCAAACGGATGGACTTCGAAGTCATCATCAACAATCTTCCTCTCTATCTGGAAGGATTGTGGATAACCCTTCAACTGGTTGTAGTCTCACTGGTTTGCGGCCTCTTCATTGCCATCCCCCTGGGGATGCTTTCAGCGCACCGCAACTACTGGATCCAGTTCCTGCCGCGTCTTTTTATCTACTGTTTTCGGGGAACACCGCTGCTCGTACAGATGTTTCTTATCTACCATGGCCTTGGCCAGTTTGAGGCTGTCCGCGAAAGTCTGGCCTGGATCATTCTTAAAGAGGCTTACTGGTGTGCCTTGATTGCATTTTCACTTAACACCGCAGCGTATACCGCTGAAATCATCCGCGGAACCATCAGGCAGACCCCGGCCGGTGAAATTGAAGTGGCGCGCTCAATGGGAATGTCTCCACTAACCCAGCAACGGCGTATTGTTCTTCCAAGTACATTCCGCAGGGCGCTGCCTGCCTATGGCAATGAGGTGATCTTCATGCTCCATGGGAGCGCTCTTGCAGGCATTATCACCATTGTCGATCTCTTTGGAGCAGCCAAGATAGTCAACTCAAGATATTTTGTACCCTTCGAGTCATTCATCACTGCAGGATTCTTCTATCTCTGCGTTACCTTCTTGATTGTTGGCCTCTTCCGCCTGGCAGAAAATCGCTGGCACGCCCATCTCAGGCCGAGGCAATCCTGATCAATTTCAAGTCTGGCAGGTTGGGAACGGGTCTATCGGCCCTGGTCAACCGATGACTGAGCCTCAATAAATAGACGAGTCACCTCTGGGAATCTGGTTTTGATTTTCTCTTCCAGCAGGGAGACTTTTGTCTCAACCTCTCCTGCGTCGAGTCGGTTTCCAAAATCAAGACTGATGGTAACCAGAATATCGACAGGACCTATATGGAGGGTCAAGAGCTCATTGACGCCATCAATCCCATCCTGAGTTGAGATAATTTCTCGAATTCCCTCTACCACTTCAGGGTGTGCGCGCTCTCCTACCAGCAACCCTTTTGTCTCATAGGCGAGGAGGATTGCTGTTCCCCCAAGAACAATGCCAATGCCGACAGAGGCCGCCCCATCCAGTTCAGGAATATCAAGCAGCGCACCCAGACTCAGACCGATGGCGGCAATAACCAGCCCGAGCATGGCCGCACTGTCTTCAAACAGAACGGTAAAAACCGTTGGATCCTTGCTCTGGCGAAAGGCAGCGAAGTAACTTATTGCGCCACGAGTACGATTAAACTCCTTGAGTGCCACCCACCAGGCAACAGCTTCAAAAACAAAAGCAACTCCCAACACGATGAAATTAATATAGAGATTCCTGATCGGATGCGGGTTGAACAGTTTATGGACACCCTCATAGATGGACAATCCTGATCCCAGGGCAAAAATCAGAATCGCTACCACGAATGCCCAGAAGTAGAGCTCTGAGCCATAACCAAAGGGATGCTTATCGTCAGCCGGTTTTCTTGACTGACGAATTCCAAACAGCAACAAACCCTGATTACCCGTATCGACAACCGAGTGGATCGCTTCTGAAAGCATGGCAGAACTGCCGGTAAAAAACGCGGCAAAGAACTTGGCCAATGCGATCAGTGAATTCCCAACCAGTGCGGCCAGAACCACCTTGATGGAGCCAGAACTATCCACTCTGTCACTCTTTTCGTTTTGGAATTAGTGAATACCGTCTGTTAGAGATCAAGCACCTCATCCACCAGTTGACGGAGTGAATCAAGATCTTTTATTAAATAACGATCCCGATCAATGTCCATCAACCCTGCCTTCTTCAAAAGGTTGACCTCACGGGTAACACTCTCTCGTGTTGTACTGGTTCGGCTCGCAAGCTCTGCATGGGTGGGAGCGGGTGAAATAGTTGCCGTACCATCTTCCATCACAGCGTCACGAGAGAGCCGAAGAAGCTCGGCATGAATCCGATTTCTTGCCCCCAAAGTACTGAACTCAAATATTTTTTCAACCATAATCCGAAATCGGTAGGCGAAGTTTTCTAGCATTGGCCACAGAACATCAGGATGAGTATCAAGAAACTGGCGAAAGGTTTTGCTGTCAATGGAGGCAATCAGACTCTCCTCAAGGGCCACAACAAAAGCAGAGCGTGGTTTGCCATCCATTGCCGAGAGTTCGCCAAACACCTCTCCCTGATCAAGATCCCCAAATGTGACCTCTTTGCCACTGGTTGAGTAGGTCTTTGCCCTGACTCTCCCCTGACAGACAAAAAAGAGATCACTGCTCTCTTCCCGCTGGGCAATAATCTCCTGGCCGGCATCATAACGACACCAATTACACTGTTGTGTAAGTGATGCCAACTCATCGTTTGACAAGGAGGTGAAAATCCCAATCCCCCCCAAGGCCTGGTAACTGATCGTTGATGCTTTGACTCTTGCAACCATCACCCCTCCAGTAGCGCATGAAAAACGCACATCGTTGTCTGAAATAAGGGTAAAAACACCCATACAGGGGGATATTGTGCCTGACGTCAGTCAGAATAAAAAGTTAAGCAGAGAAATGCTGATAAAAGAGATTGCGATAACGGCCAGAAAAACCAGAAGAAGTCTTCCAAAAAACCTCACAAATGGGCTAAGACGAGAATCCCGGCGTTGGCAAGAGGTGTTCTGTTTCAAAAGAATCATTGCCGTACAACATTCCTGTTATTGATGTTTACAGGAAAAATGTAGCTGACTCACAACTAAAAGTATGTGATCCCGATCACATCAGACAGCCCCCCATTATCTGGAATGAATCTGAGAGTCAGAAGCGGCTCGTTGCACTTTGGAGGTGAGCGAGGCTCACCATTTCAAGTGCAACGTATCAACCCAACCTACTGTTCGCTGCCACTTTTGAAGCTGAAGACTGCTCCCTGGCGGATTCCGGAAGGCCAGCGAGAGGTGATGGTTTTGAGCCGGGTATAGAAATGAACCCCCTCAGTGCCGTGAATTGAGTGGTCTCCAAAGAGTGATCGCTTCCACCCACCAAAGCTGTGGTAGGCGACCGGAACAGGAATGGGGACATTGACCCCAACCATCCCAACACGTACACGGGTTGAGAAATCATGAGCGGCATCACCATCACGAGTAAAGATGGCAACCCCATTTCCATATTCGTGATCATTCACCATCTTCAGTGCCTGCTCATAATCTTCAGCCCTGACAACACTCAATACCGGACCGAAGATCTCCTCCTGATAGAGGCGCATCCGGGGAGTGACCCGATCAAAGAGACATCCACCGAGGAAACAACCCTCCTCATGCCCGGGCACTTCAATCTGTCGACCATCGACAACAAGTTCAGCCCCCTCTTCAACACCAAGATCAACATAACCTGTTACTTTTTGGAGGTGTTGAGGAGTGACCAGTGGTCCCATCTCTGAGGAGGAATCGGTAAAGGGGCCCACTTTAAGGCCCTCAATACGTGGCGCAAGCATTTCAACCAGTCTGTCTGCGGTCTCATCTCCCACAATCACCAGGACAGAGATCGCCATACAGCGCTCGCCGGCAGAGCCATAAGCGGAACCAATAACTGCATCGACCACCTGATCAAGGTCTGCATCAGGCATTACAACCATATGGTTTTTTGCCCCACAGAGCGCCTGAACGCGCTTTCCGTGATGGCTGCCCGTCTGATAGACATACTCGCCAATTGCCGTTGAACCAACAAAACTGATCGCCTCAACACGCGGATCAGTCAATAGTGTATCCACAGCCTCCTTATCACCATTAATGACATTGAGTACACCCGCTGGCAATCCCGCTTCGATCATCAACTCAGCGAGGCGCAGGGGAGTAGAGGGATCCTTTTCTGAAGGCTTAAGAACAAATGTATTTCCACAGGCGAGAGCCAGAGGGAACATCCACATCGGTACCATGCCGGGGAAATTAAAGGGGGTAATACCGGCACAGACGCCTACCGGCTGTCGTATGGCATAGCTGTCAACACCACTTGCCACCATCTCTGAATACTGGCCTTTCAAAAGTTGAGGGGCACCACATGCAAATTCAACAATCTCAAGTCCACGAGTGAGTGAACCTTTTGCATCATCAATGGTTTTACCATGTTCGAGGGAGAGCAATCCTGCCAGCTCGTCCAGATGTGAAATCAGTAAATTTCTAAAGGAGAAGAGCACTTGTGCACGCTTTGCCGGTGGGGTTGCTGCCCAGGCCGGCAATGCCTCACTGGCTGATCTGATCGCTTCACAGGTCTCATCAGCTGTAGCGAGAGCTACCTTATGGATAACCTCTCCAGTGGAAGGATTATAGACATCCCCATGCCGACCACTGTTTCCTTCGAGTGCAACACCATCAACAAAATGGCCAATTGTTGCCGACATACGGTTCTCCTATTTCAATAATCAGGGCAGATTTATTCACCTCTAAAGCTGACTCAGTATTTCCCTCAGCTTAGTGATAATCTCATCAATATGCTCTTTCTGGGCAATTAATGCGGGAGCTATGATACCTGAATCACCGGTCATCTTTATATGCAAACCCGAATTAAACAACCTGGCCTGCACCTCAGCGCCCCGCAATCCGGGTGCAGCGCCGGGAGCAAGGTCAAAACCGGCAAGCAGACCATAGCCTCTAATATCGGTAATCGCCGGTATATCGCTCAAACTAAAAACAGCATCAAGGAAATAGGCTGAGAGCGCGGCTGCCCGTTCAAAAAGAGACTCACTCCGGTAGATTTCAAGGACGGCAGAGCCTGCTGCACAGGCGACAGGATGAGCTGAGTAGGTGTAACCATGAAAAAATTCGACTGCCCCTTCAGGGGCAGTATTGATAATGGTGTCATAGATCGCATTGTCAACAGCAACCGCACCCATAGGGATCGCACCATTGGTAAGTGCCTTGGCCATTGTCATGATGTCGGGAGTGACATTAAAAGCATCCGCTCCGAAGGGCGTTCCCAATCGGCCAAATCCACATATCACCTCATCAAATATCAACAGTATGCCATTTTCATCACAGATCTCCCGCAGACGCTCAAGGTACCCTTTAGGAGGAACCAGGACCCCGGTTGACCCGGCAACAGGCTCAACAAAACAGGCCGCAATGGTCTCTGCGCCATAAAGCACCACCATCCGCTGCAGGTCTTCAGCCAGTTCAGCCCCATTCTCGGGCTGACCCTTGATAAATCTGTTTCCAGAGATCCAGGTATGCCGAAGGTGTGCCACCCCAGGCAGCCCAGCACCGAAAGCCTCTCTGTTCTTGACCATCCCACTCAGTGAGGTTCCTCCGAGGTTAACCCCATGGTAGGCACGCTCACGAGAGATCATCCGCATACGCTGGCCCTGACCTCTGGCGCGATGATAGGCAAGAGCTATTTTTATTGCAGTATCAACAGCTTCTGAGCCAGAGTTAACGAAAAATATCTTATCAATTCCCTCCGGGGTAATGGCGGCAAGTTGACTTGCAAACTTAAAAGAGCCGGGATACCCCGCCCCAAAGTGAGAGGTGTAGTCGAGCTCACGAAGCTGGGCATCTACGGCATCGGCTATCTCTGTACGGCAATGGCCCGCCGCACAGGTAAACAACCCGGAGGAGGCATCTATAATCTTGTCGCCCGCTTCAGACCAGAGATACATCCCCTCACCACGAACCACCAGACGGGGCGCCTCCTTAAAGGCCCGGTTGGCGGTAAACGGCATCCAGAAGTTGTCCTGCTTTACTTTACTCATCTAATAATCCCCACCTCTAACCGACTCCAACTTATGTTCACATTCCCTGAACCAACCTTAACCCTGGGTTCCCAGTGAAAATAGAACCAGTTAAGATAAACTGATTAGACCAGAGGCAGAAAGATCCTTGCGTGATCAGTTACTACATATAGAGCCAAGAAGTGGAATCAGTCTCCAGGCTCAGATCAGGGAGATGCTGGTTTCAGGGATACTGGACGGCATTATTCCTCCTGGCGAGCCCATCCCTTCCAGTCGAAATCTAGCGAACAGCCTTGGGGTTGCCCGGAATACGGTGATGCTTGCCTATCAACAGATGGTTGAAGAGGGCTATCTCATCTCCCGACAGAGAAGCGGGTATTTCGTCAATAAAGATATTCTTGTCGGACGTGTCAATAAAGCGAACACGCAGGGCAGTGAGCCCCAAAAACACAATATCAAACCTGACTGGGAGAGTCTGATTCAGGTTAAGCCCTCACAGCAACGCAGTATCCTTAAAAACCAGAGATGGCAGGAGTACCCCTACCCTTTCATCTATGGACAATTGGATCCCGCCCAGTTCCCGATCAATGACTGGCGAGAGAGCTCTCGCCAGGCACTGAGCCCGGTGGCAATCCGAGAGTGGGCCAACGACAGCATTGACAGTGATGATCCAAAACTGATCGAACAGATCCGAACCCGGGTACTCCCCAGAAGAGGAGTCATGGTCCAGTCCGATCAGATCCTGATCACTCTCGGCGCCCAGCAAGCGATCTACCTGCTTGCCCAGCTCCTTGTTGGCCGCAAAGATACTGTGGGCATTGAGGACCCGGGCTATCCGGACGCACGGAATATATTTGAACTCATCACCAAAGAGGTCGTAGGGCTGACTGTTGATAAAGAGGGGGTAATGGTCGATACCATTCTTGATCGATGCAAACTTCTCTTTATCACCCCAAGCCACCAGTTCCCGACCACTGTCACCATGTCGCTTGATCGTCGAAAGGAGCTGCTTAAATCAGCAGCTGAGTACGGATTCATCATCATTGAAGATGACTACGAGTGTGAGACCAACTTTTTGGACAACCCCACCCCATCACTTAAAAGCCTCGATACGGGTGAGAGTGTGGTCTATATTGGGAGTCTCTCTAAAACACTGGCCCCGGGGCTGCGGATTGGCTATATGGTGGGTTCTCCCGAACTGATCAAAGAGGCACGCGCCCTTAGACGGCTGATTATTCGCCACCCTCCTGCCAACAACCAGCGTGCTGTGGCCTACTTTCTTGCCCAGGGACATCATGATTCTTTGGTCCGCCGCCTGAGCCACGGCTATAAAGATCGGTGGGAGGTTATGGGTGAAGCCCTGGATCGCCACTTCCCGAACTCCTTTCTTGTCCCAAGCTTTGGCGGCACGTCATACTGGATCCGGGGAGTTGATGAACTCAACACCCGAAAACTGGCAGCGGCGGCTGAGGCCAGGGGGATTCTCTTTGAGCACGGAGATATCTGTTTTCTCTCTGACCCACCACCAAGAAACTTTTTCAGACTCGGCTTCTCCTCCATTGCTGTCACCCAGATCGAAACTGGAGTTCGCTTGCTTTCAGAGACGATTGATGAACTCTTGTCTTAGATAGAGGGTTGCTCAAAAGCCGCTACTGCCACTGGTTCCATCTGAACTTTTCAATTGGTGCTACAAAATATCACCCCAAGAGAATCACACTACTATCTCTACTACCCGTTATTGAGTAAAGTCATCGCCATACACGATTGATTCGAGGTACTCTTATGGTTCAGTCATCCCCTCTCCCGGCTCGTGCCGAGGTTGTCATTATCGGCGGTGGAATTATCGGCTGCAGTGTGGCCTATCATCTCGCAGAGCTTGGTGTGACCGATGTCGTCCTTCTCGAGAGAAAAAGCCTTACCTGTGGAACCACATGGCATGCCGCAGGGCTGGTAGCCCGAGTCAGGCCCACCTATACCATGACCCGCCTGGCTCAATATACCGGTGATCTCTACGCATCACTCGAAGACAAGACGGGGCAACCCACAGGATTTCAACAGGTGGGATCTCTCAGCATCGCCACCACTCCAGCCCGACTTACTGAATTTAAGCGGAGTGCCTCCATGGCACGGGCCCGAAATATTGAAGCTCGAATCCTGGCCCCCGATGAGATCGGTTCATTGTGGCCCCTTCTGCATGACAAGGATCTTGTCGGTGCCGTCCACTTCCCTGAAGATGGGCAGACCAATCCTGTCGACACCACTCTCGCTCTGGCATCAGGAGCACGCCGGAAGGGAGTCACCATCATCGAAAACAGCGAAGTCAATTCGATTGAGATCGAAGAGGGGCGTGTTACCGGAGTCGGTACCGATGGGGGTGATATCCAGGCAGATCATGTTGTCATCTGCGCAGGCATGTGGTCTCACAAAATAGGTCGCCAGTGTGGGATCACCATTCCACTCCATGCCGCCGAACACTTTTACATTGTTACCGAGTCCATGGCAGAGATGGATTCTCCCCTGCCGATACTCAGAGATCCGGCGGCGTGCGCCTACTTTAAACGAGAGACGGGAAAACTGCTGGTGGGATTTTTTGAGCCTGTAGCCAAGCCCTGGGGCATGGAGGGGATACCGGAAAGTTTTGCCTTCGATTCGCTTCCCAATGACTTTGACCACCTCGAACCCCTCATCGAAGGTGCAATTCATCGATTCCCCCCACTGGCTGAGGCAGGTATTCAGCTCTTTTTCAATGGCCCGGAGAGTTTTACCCCCGATGACCGCTACCACCTGGGTGAATCTCCTGAAATCGACAATCTCTTTGTTGCCACAGGCTTCAACTCGATCGGCATTCAATCTGCAGGGGGTGCCGGACGACTTCTGGCGGAACAGATTGTCAACGGTTATGCCTCTATGGACACCTGGGATATCGATATTGCCCGCAATATTTCCTTCCAGGGGAACCCCCTCTACCTGCGTGACAGAACTGTTGAGGCCCTGGGACTCCTCTATGCTGACCACTGGCCCTTTCGCCAGTTTGAGAGCGCCCGTCCCGTACGCACCTCTATTCTCCATCAACGCCTTGCTGCCCGGGGAGCCTGCTTTGGAGAAGCCAATGGCTGGGAACGCCCCAACTGGTATGCCGCAGAGGAAGAGACACCACACTATGAATACAGTTGGGGACGCCAGAACTGGTTTGATCCCAATGCGGCCGAACACCTCGGCGTCAGGGAACGGGTCGGCCTCTTCGATCAGAGTTCATTTGCCAAATTTCTGGTCCAGGGCCGTCGGGCACTGACCCTCCTCAACCGTCTGTCGACGGCAGAGATCGATGTCGAGCCTGGGAGATTGGTCTATACCCAGTGGCTGAATGAGCGGGGCGGTGTTGAAGCAGATCTGACCATCACCCGAGTGGAAGAGGAGTCCTTCTTGGTGGTCACCGGGGTCACCACTCAGCAGAAGGATTTTCACTGGCTTCGACGCCATATAAGAGGTGAAACAGAGGTCGCCCTCACTGATATCACCTCAGGCCAGGCTGTGATCGGAATCATGGGGCCGAAATCACGCCTGCTCCTTCAGGGCCTGACCGATACCAATCTTGATCATGAGGCCTTTCCGTTTGCCTGTTCAAGAGAGATTAATCTGGGTTATGCCCAGGTTCGTGCAACACGGATCACCTATGTCGGCGAACTGGGGTGGGAACTCTACATCCCCACCGAATTTGCCCCCGCCGTCTACGACACGATTGTTGAGGCCGGGACCCCCTTTGGACTGATCCATGCCGGCTACCACACCCTCAACTCGCTGCGCATGGAGAAGGCCTACCGGCACTGGGGTCATGACATGACCGGAAGTGATTCCCTGCTTGAAGCAGGGCTCGGGTTTACAGCCGATTATGACAAGGCGGGTGGTTTTATCGGCCGCGAAGCGCTTATCAGACAGAAAGAACACGGAACTCCAACCCGGCGCCTGGTCCAGTTCCTCCTCGAGGATCCTGCTGCGACCCCCTATCATGAAGAGCCGATCTGGATGGAGGGCGCCCTCGCCGGAATCACCACCTCGGCAATGTTTGGCCATAGCCTGGGCGGCAGTGTTGTGCTTGGTTATGTCGAACATCCTGAAGGGGTAACCCCCTCTGTTGTCAATAACGCCGCTTTTGAAATTGAAATCGCAGGGGTTCGCTTCAAGGCAACAGCATCGTTAAAACCGATGTTTGACCCCGCCAATCAAAAGATCCGATGTTAAAAATAGACAGGGTGGTGAGCAATGAAACAGAACTCCGCCACCATATAACCACGCTGGGAGTTACATAAACCCCAAATCCTCCGGCTATAGAGCATCTGGTGGGCACCGACCGCATTCTGCAGGGGTCACATTAATGGCTGCCCATCGCTGCAACTTGGGAGAATGTGGGGGTATTGATCACTTTGGCGAATCGGCACCTGCGGGCCAGCTCTTTGAAGCGTTTGGATTCACTGTTGATAATGTTGTATCGGCAGTGAGAGGACGTTTAAAAAGGGCTTGGTCGATCCGGGCCCATCGTTACAATTTGGCACAAATGTTTACAGTAAGACACCAGATAACGACGGGATGTCTCTATTTCGTTGCTATAATCAATGACTACCATTGTTGATTTGAGAGGCTGGAAAGGATCGCATCATTTGATCTATCTCATCAAAGTTATTGTGACTGGCATAGTCAAAACATTACGACTGGTACTATTCAATGGTATTCAATCTAACTTACTGTTCACGTGTTATTAGAGTACAAAAAAAGCATCTTTTATTCCGTCTGAAGCTCTATTCAGGGGGGATTTTTTCCGGAGGTTTCTCATGCTTATTGGTGTCCCAAAAGAGGTTAAAAATAACGAATTTCGGGTTGGACTTGCTCCAGCCAATGTTCAGGAAGTCATTGATCACGGCCATCAGGTGATCGTTCAGGCCAATGCCGGTGTTGGTATTGGGGCGACTGACAGTGCCTATGAGGCTATTGGTGCAACCATCATCGATACCCCTGAAGAGATCTTTGAAAAAGCAGAGATGATCGTCAAGGTAAAAGAGCCCCTGACTGCCGAACGAGCCCTGCTTTGGGAAGGCCAGGTTCTCTTCACCTACCTCCATCTTGCTCCAGACCCCGACCAGACACGAGAACTGGTTGACAGTGGTGCGGTCTGCATCGCTTATGAAACAGTTACCTCGCCCTCTGGCGGACTCCCTCTTCTCGCCCCAATGTCCAAGGTTGCAGGACGAATGGCCGTTCAGGTGGGCGCTTGGTGTATGGAAGAGCCCCATGGGGGACTCGGCATGCTCCTCGGAGGCGTCCCGGGTGTCGACCCGGCCAAGGTGGTCGTCATCGGCGGCGGCGTGGTCGGTACTCATGCTACCCACATCGCCGTTGGCATGGGCGCCGATGTCTGGGTGCTTGATCGTGACAATAAGGTTCTCGATTCCCACTGGCAACAGTTCGGTCGTTCGACCAATACTGTTTTTTCCTCACGCAGTGCCCTTGAAAAACATGTTATCGAAGCTGATCTTGTGATTGGTGGAGTGCTTATTCCAGGCGCTGCTGCCCCTAAACTTGTCACTCGTGAGATGGTCACGGCGATGAAACCGGGATCGGTTGTTGTCGATGTCGCCATCGATCAGGGGGGTTGTCTTGAGACCTCAAAACCGACCACCCACGCCGAGCCCACCTATGTGGTGGACGATGTGGTCCACTACTGCGTCACCAACATGCCTGGCGGAGTGCCCCGCACTTCCACCTTCGCGCTTAACAATGCCACTCTTCCCTTTGTACTCAAACTTGCAGATCTTGGGTATCGACAGGCACTCACAGAGGACCCACACCTTCTCGCAGGGCTCAATGTTCATACCGGCAGAGTAACCTGCCCAGAGGTGGCAGAGGCGCTGGGTTATGATTGCCTTGACCCCATCAAGGCGATCAACTGAATCGATTTTAGAGAGATAAAACAAGGAGAGAGAACGATGACAATACGTATGACTCCGAGTGAAGCCTTTGTAGAGACCATGGCGTCCAATGGCGTTTCCGATATGTTTGGAATCATGGGCTCTGCATTTATGGATGCCATGGATATTTTTGAACCTGCCGGAATACGGCTCATTCCTGTTGTCCATGAACAAGGCGCTGCTCACATGGCTGACGGCTATTCCAGAGTCAGTGGTCGTCATGGTGTCTGTATTGGCCAGAATGGCCCGGGTATCAGTAATTGCGTTACCGCCATTGCCGCCGCCTACTGGGCCCACTCTCCGGTGGTGATGATCACCCCAGAGACCGGAACCATGGGACAGGGCCTTGGTGGTTTCCAGGAAGCAAACCAACTCCCCATGTTCCAGGAGTTCACCAAATACCAGGGACACGTCAACAACCCCAACCGTATCGCTGAATTCACGGGCCGCTGTTTTGACCGGGCGATGAGTGAGATGGGGCCGACACAGCTTAATATCCCTCGTGACTACTTCTACGGTGATATCAATGTCGATATTCCTCAGCCGATGAGAGTTGATCGAGGCCCGGGGGGGGAGAAGAGCCTCAATGAGGCCGCCGACCTTCTCGCCACAGCTGATTTTCCGGTCATTGTCTCCGGAGGAGGCGTAGTGATGGCCGATGGTGTGGATCAGTGCAAGACACTGGCTGAGAGGCTTGGTGCTCCTGTGGTCAACAGCTATCTCCATAATGACTCCTTCCCGGCGAGCCACCCTCTCTGGTGTGGACCTCTTGGCTATCAGGGCTCAAAAGCGGCGATGAAGCTTATCGCCAAAGCAGATGTGGTCCTCGCTTTGGGCACACGCCTTGGTCCCTTTGGCACCCTCCCCCAACACGGACTTGACTACTGGCCGACGAAGGCCAGGATCATCCAGGTCGATGCTGACCATAAGATGCTGGGACTGGTGAAAAAGATAGCTGTCGGAATCTGTGGTGATGCCAGGGCCTCTGCCGAAGCCCTCACTGCCCGACTCGGTGACCGTTCCCTTGCCTGTGATAGCACTCGGGATCAAAGAGCGGCAGAGATTCAAAAAGAGAAAACATCCTGGGAGAAGGAGCTTGATGGGTGGACTCATGAAACCGACCCCTACAGCATGGACATGATTGCTGAAAACAGTGAGGGTTACCCTCACCCGCGCCAGGTGCTTCGTGCTCTTGAAAATGCCATGCCCGCCGATGTAATGGTCTCGACTGACATTGGCAACATCAACTCAGTTGCCAATAGCTATCTTCGATTTGAAAGGCCGAGAAGTTTCTTCGCCGCCATGAGCTGGGGAAACTGCGGCTACGCTTTCCCCACCATTATTGGTGCCAAAGCGGCCGCCCCTGACCGCCCGGCAATCTCCTATGCCGGGGATGGCGCCTGGGCAATGAGCATGGTTGAAACACTCACCTGTGTTCGCCACGATATCCCCGTCACTGCGGTGGTCTTCCACAACAAGCAGTGGGGGGCAGAGAAGAAGAACCAGGTTGATTTCTACAACCGACGTTTTGTGGCGGGTGAACTGACCCACAATGACTTTGCCAGCATCGCTCGCTCCATGGGCGCAGAGGGGGTTCGTGTTAATACCCTTGATGAGATTGGCCCTGCACTCGAGAGTGCTGTCGATCGTCAGATGAACGATCGCAAGACAACGGTAATTGAAATTATGACGACCAGAGAGTTAGGCGATCCCTTCCGTCGTGACGCCCTCTCAAAGCCTGTTCGTCATCTTGAAAAATACAAGGATTACGTGTGAATTGTTGGTAATAGAGGGAGTTGTTACACTGGGATGAATAAAATCAAGTGAGGTAAGAAGATGAGCAGGGAGATGCCGGAGCAACTTGAACAGACCAAACGGACCCGGATCAAGCGCGTACCCAAACGGGGGAGTTACCAGCGCTCTACCCTCTATCAGATTATTGATGAGGCACTCGTCTGTCACGTGGGGTTTGTGATCAGTGGTGAGCCCCATATCATTCCAACAGCAATTGCCCGAATGGGCGACCATGTGATTATCCATGGGAGCCGTGTCAGCCGTATGATCAAGCATCTTCAATCGGGTGAGAGGGCATGCATCACCGTTACCCACCTCGATGGGATGGTTCTGGCACGCTCTGCAATGCACCACTCAATGAACTACCGCTCTGTGGTGATATATGGAGTGGGCGAAACTGTAGAGGGTAAACAGAAGGTTGAGGCCCTTGATCACCTTACTGAACACCTTGTTCCCGGACGGACCTCTGACAACCTCCGCCCCTATAAGCGCAAGGAACTGGAGGCGACAACAGTGCTGAAATTTCTCCTTGATGAGGCCTCTGCAAAGATCAGGGATGAGCCGCCGGTCGATGATGCCGAGGATTATCAACAGGAGATCTGGGCCGGTGTCGTGCCTCTTGTGTTAACCCCGGGGGTGCCACAACCCGACCCCAAGAGGGTTTGTGATCAGCCACTGCCGGACTATCTGATGACCAGGTAGCGATTTCCAGGCCGTCGCACTGCAGCTTAAGGATGAGTTCAGAGCGATGAGCGGACAATCTCACTCATTGGCCTGGTTGTTGGCGAGCAGGGTGGCAATCGCGATGCTGGCAAGCCGTGCCGGGGCAGGATCAGCCCGGCTTGTGAGAACAACAGGTACTTTTCCACCCAATACAATACCGGCTGCGCAGGCACTCATAAAATAGACCATCATCTTGGAGAGGGCATTCCCCGTCTCGATGGTGGGGACAACGACAATGTCGGCCGATCCGGCAACAGGGGATTCGATCCCTTTGATTTTGGCCGCTTCACAAGAGACGATATTGTCAAAAGCGAGGGGGCCGGCTGCCGTGATGTCGTCAATATTCTGGTTGGCCCACTCGGCAAGTTCAGCAGCATCAATAGTGACAGGCATCGTCTCAGAGGACGACTCGGTGGCGGCGAGGAGTGCGACCTTGGGAGAGGAGATGCCGATGGCTCGGGCAAGGTCGACGGCATTGATGATGATCTCTTGTCGAGTCTTAAGATCTGGAGCGACATTGAGGGCGCCGTCACTGATCATGAGAGCCCTATCACTTCCCGGAAGGGTCATGTGAAAGAGGTGGGTGAGGCGTCGCCCTGTTCGAATACCGGTTGTCCGGCTGACCAGTGGGTGCATCAAATCTTCGGAGTGGATTTGTCCTTTAATAACCATCCCCACCTCTCCTTCCCGTGCCAGCACGGCACCTTCCAGGGCCGCCTCGGAGTCCGTTTGGGCGTCGATGAAGGGGAAGGGTTCAGGGTCGAGGCCAATTGATGCGGCAAGCTTGAAGGTGACATCACGGTGACCGATCAATATGGGGTTGATCAACTGGTGGGTGAGGGCCAGCTTGATACTCTCAAGGGTGGAGAGGGAGTGGCTGCCGACAACGGCCGCTGTCACAGGGGGGTATTCGGACGCCATCTCAAGCAGATGGCGAGGACATTCAACCGGTATTTTACTCAACATTGAGGGACTCCTTTTTGATTCCACCCCATTCTAACCCGCTTCTTCAGAGAGGTCCGGCCATTGTTGGTCATCATCGATTGTGTGAGGGTTCGGCAAGGCGTTCGATACACTCCAGAGTCACCTTTGGATCAAGGTAATCATATTGGAGAGGCTGCTCTTCACCATCGGTCTCGAGCACCAGGCTGGGAAATGACCAGGCATTAAGGGCCTGGGATCGGACTATCTCTTCATCCAGCACGCTTTGAGTGGTGCTGTCATTCAGCGCTCTGGAAAACCGCGCCGAATCAAGACCACACTCCCCTGCCAGATCAACCAGTGTCTTGTCATCTGAGGGGTTGCGCGCCTCCAGATAGTAAGCCCGCTGGATGGCATGGACCATTTTGTCCTCAAACCCCTCACCCTGAAGGCGTGCTGAAATAACTGCCCGACAAGCGGGGTAGGTAGAGCGGCGTGGCCGACATTGGCTCCAGAAACCGTGGTTAAACCGGGTTCCCGGAACCCGCTCTTCAATAATGCTCCAGGTGGTCTGAAGTTTCTCTCTCATCACTTCCTCCATGGGGAGATCACTGTCAACAGCAAGCCCCCCAAGGAGCGTGGTTAGGCCAATATCATCAGGCAGCTGTGATTTGATCTCACTCCAGACCGGCCGGAAGGCCCAGCACCAGGAACACATGGGGTCATGGATATAGTAGAGAATTCTGCCCATTACCCAGCTATTCGACCATCCCGCTTGTTGCATAACCAAAGTCACCGGACCAACCCCGGGCGTCATGGTTAAGACTCACCCACTTGGGGAAGAAACGATCACCATCAACGATGGGAAAGGTCTCCAGCTCTGGATCGGGCCTCGCTTCATGAAGCTTGCACTCCCTGGTCATCACAGGATGGAAGCGAAGAGCGACACCTTCATCGACCACAATATCCTCCTCTCGGGGAAGTTCTTTGGGGAAGAGCACCCTCTTTCGAATCAGACAGCTAAAATAGAGCTCAAGCTCGACCACCAGTGGGGTGGTGCGCTCAGCCAGCACCGCTTTGGCGCCCTCGCCCAGATAAATCACTACAGGATGAGTATTTGGTTTGGTGGTCTCACTCATTTTCAGTGCAGTCGCTGTTGTCATCACTCTCTCCTTTATGCTCTTTGTATCATCAGTAATAAGAGTTAACTACCGATTTCACTCCCTCTTTATATGGCATTTTCAGGGGCTGGATGCCAATCCAAACTGAAAATAGAGCAAAAACACCATCAACCTCAACAGACCCCCGTAAAGATCATCAATACGTCGTCTCTACTAGGTCTCATTAATTCTTTTATTGAATTTATATTTCTGTAATTAATTATCTATAGCGCTGAAAGGATGCTTAGGTCATTCTTTCAGTATTTCCATCTACGGTCATAACCTGGCCCGATATCCTTTTCGCTTCATTTGAAATTAAAAACAAGGCCATACTGGCAATATCCTCTTTGTCGACAAAAGTATTCAGGGATACCATCGACTCATAGTCTTGTTGCAATTCTTGTTCTGAAACCCCTATCGATTTTGCCTTTGCCTCTATCACTCTTCCCATTCTGTCTCCTGAGACTGATCCTGGGCAGATAGCGTTCACTCTGACATTAAAATCGCCAAGCTCCATTGCAAGCGATTTGGTCATTCCAATAACAGCCCATTTACTTGCGGCATAAGGTGTTCTATGAGGGAAACCAAACAACCCGGCAGTTGAAGAGATATTGATAATTGAGCCACCCTGATTGGCTTTTAATAAAGGAATGGCATATTTAGTAAAATAAAAATGACCGTTTATATTGACTTCTATTGTGTTCTGCCAGTCAGAGAGTGACAAGCTTTCCATCGGCCCGGTAGGACCCGCTATGCCAACATTATTAATTAGAGCGTCTAGGGTTGAAGTTTTTTCTTTTATAGCATCAAAATATTTTTCAACCGAGTCGGGGTTATTGGCATCAACATTATCTATAAATATCTTATTGTTGATTAGTGGGTGTTCGTTAATTTCATCAATTCTTTTTTGATTGATATCTGATAAATAAACGGTGTAACCTTTTTCTAAGCAGGATTTAGCAAGTGTCCAGCCAATTCCGTCTGCTGCAGCAGAAATTATGATATTTTTGCTTGCCATTGATTATTGGCAGCTAACTAATGCTTGGTTAATGCATCGGAGAGCTCGTTGGCCGTGATATAACCCATTGTGTTGCCATGTTTGTCAACTACACTTATGGTTGATCTCTCTTTCAAGACCTTTGGAATGATGTCCTCAATAACAACATTTTCTTCAACATTGTAGGTGTTCGAAGGGTTAATGTTTGTATTGTCAAACTGGTCTACTTTGGTCATAACGGTTTTTGCTCTTAACACTTTGGAACGGTTTACGTCCTTAACAAACGCCTTAACATAATCATCGGCAGGGTTCATTATGATATCTTCCGGGCGACCGACTTGAACCAGCCTTCCGCCATTAAGTATACCGATGTGATCTCCCAACCTAAGGGATTCATCAAGATCATGGGTAATAAATACAATTGTTTTTTTGAGTTTTGATTGCAGTTCAATGAGTTGGTTTTGCATGTCGCTTCTTATAAGAGGATCTAGTGCACTAAAAGCTTCATCCATTAAAAGGATCTGTGGATTGGTCGCAAGGGCTCTTGCAAGTCCAACTCGTTGCTGCATTCCTCCTGAGAGCTGGGCTGGGTATTGATCTTCAAAGCCTTGTAGGCCGACTGCCTCTATTTGCTTTCTGGCAGTTTCATTTCTCTCGACTGCAGGAACTTTTTGCACTTCCAATCCGAAGGCGACATTCTCTATGATGGTTTTATGAGGAAATAAGCCAAATCTCTGGAAAACCATACTCATGGATTTTTTACGGAACTCTAGTAATTCCTTGTGATCCAATTTTAGTACATCGACACCGTCGACCGTTACTTCGCCTGATGTTGGGTCAATGAGTCTATTGATGTGTCTGATTAGGGTTGATTTACCTGAACCAGATAAGCCCATGCAGACAAATATCTCACCCTCCTTGATCGACAAGGAGACATTGTCTAGTCCAACGGTATGGTCAGTTTCATCCCTGACCTCTTCTTTGGTGGCCCCATCCTTTACCATCGGAAGGATTTGTTCTGGATGGCTGCCAAAGATTTTATATATATTTTTTATTTCTATTTTAGTCATTTCAGTTAACTATTTTGTTCGCGGCTTATTTCTGTCCTGGATTTTCTGTCCGTAGGCCTGGGTAATTCTATCCAGCACTATAGCCAGAAGCACGATCGCCAAACCAGCCTCTGTCGCCTTGCCTACATTGAGTTGTTGTAAGCCAAGTAATACCTCGTCTCCAAGTCCTCTTGTGCCTATCATTGAGGCGATTACCACCATTGCCAATGCCATCATTGTGGACTGGTTAATGCCCTGCATAATATTGGGAAGCGCAAGAGGTAGCTGTATTTTTAGCAACTTCTGGCTTCTGCTCGCCCCAAAAGACTCAGCAGCCTCGATAACTTCAACATCAACCAGACGAATGCCTAAATCGGTCAGACGAACTAATGGCGGAATAGCATAAATAACGGTTGCAATGATTGCCGGAACTGCCCCTAAACCAAAAAGCATAATTCCAGGGATTAGATAACAAAAGCTCGGTATGGTTTGCATTAGGTCGAGAACTGGAAGTATTGCGTTTCTGACCTTTTCACTTCGAGACATTAGAATGCCAAGCGGTATCCCAAAAATAACGCAAATGAAAATACCAATCAGCATAATGGAAGTTGTTTCGATCGCCTTATCCCAAAATTTTGGGTGCAGAAAACCAATAAAGAATGTACATATGCCGACAAAAACTGTGGTTCCCAATTTTCTCCCGCTAGTGAAGAAAACGATTACAACCACAAGTGCAATGACAAGCGGCCAAGGCAAAAAGACCAGGAATTTTTTGATAGACAGAATGGAGCCCAGAAGAAAGTTATTAACTATTTCAAAATAAATGCCGTACTCTTCATTGAAGACCTTGAATCCATCATTAATCCACTTCATTAAGGGAATATCCAGCCATTTTGGCCAGTTATCCAGCCAACGCCCATCACTTAGTAATTCATTAACACTATCTGGCCTCCACTTTGAAGCGTTAAAGCTGGTTATCAGGAGCCAAATAAATATAATCGGCAGGGTTATATATGTGATTATTTTTTTGATCATAACTATAAATTATGAAAAAAAGAGCCCACATCCAGTGAGCTCTTTTTTTTAATATATAAAACTAACTTACAGTGCTCCCTCTACTCCGGCAGCAGCAGCAGCTGAAACCCAAGATTTCCATTCTGAAGAATTCTTTAAGTACTCAACAGCGGTGAGTTCCATATCGCCATCAGATTCATCTTCATAGAATGCTAGCAGCTTGTTAACCGTTGCAGTTGGTATGCTGTAAGCTTCCAAGAAAGCCGTCTCTTCTGGATGAGTTTTCTCCCAAGCGGTAAGAACGGACTTATCAAGTGACATGTCACGATACTCAGTTGCACAAGTTGGCTTATAGGCGTCTTTACCGTTAGCCTTAATGTCTTCTACAACTGCAGACATTGCATCCCAGCAAGCCTGATCAAAAGGCGGCTCTTTTAGTCTTACCAAGTCAACCTTACCCATCAATCCAGTTGGCGCCCAGTAATAGGTAAAGATAGACTGCTTCTTGGCAAATGCGCCAGCAATGGCAGCGTCTAATGCACCACCTGAACCAGGATCAAAGTTTGTGTAGTATTTATCTAATCCATACACACGCTGCTTGACATAGTTTACAGTGTAGCAAGTCCAGCCTGAAATACAGCTCGTCATCCTGCCCTTGGACGGGTCTTCTGGGTCGGTGAATAGCGCTGCAACTTCTGGATTGAGCATGTCCAATACAGATTTCAAGTTGTATTTGTCTGCTGTCGTTCGGTCAACATAAAAAGCTTGCTGGGAGTCAGGGGTATTAATCCCAAGATTTCTTATCACTCCAGCTGCTTCAACAGGATCATAGTTTCCTACAATGTTGTCATACCAAAGCTCTGTAACAACATCTAGTTGGCTATCATAGTGAGCGGCCATGATTGGTGTTGTGCTTCCCTTCGTTACTTCAACTTCACAACCATAACCATGCTCAAGTATAAAAGAGACAATGGCTGTATGGATATTAGCACTACTCCAGTCAAAATCAGCAAGTCTGGCCTTGCCGCAATCAGCACTCGCTGAAAGCGAAAAGGATGTAAGACCAAGAAAAATTACCGAGAGTGCAAGTACTTTTTTATAGAGTTTCATTTTTCTCTCCTCCTAAGAAATGTGAGAAAACATCCAGCACCTAAAATATAATTGGTTTGCCAAAAAGTGTGGATACACGAAAGTCTATCTTATTCAATTTTGTTTGGGTAGTTATATGGGTTAATTCCGCGCGACCCAACCATCACCAATAACGGCAAACCTCACGCTCTTATTGCAATAAGGCGCGTTTGGGCGCAGTTATCGCGGAGATCGCTTTATTAAGCCCAACTGATCTCGAACCTGTTGGGGCGTCATGAGTGTCGATCCCATCGCTTCAATAATTGTTACTGCCTTTCTTACCAAAGATGCATTGGTTGCCAACACGCCTTTCTCCAGCCAGATATTATCTTCCAAGCCGACGCGTACATTGCCACCAGCGAGGACTGAGGCTGCCACATAGGACATTTGATCACGACCGATGGAAAAGGAGGACCAATTCCAGTCATTGGGAATGTTATTCACCATGGCCATATAGGTGTTCAAATCATTGGGTGCTCCCCAGGGTATACCCATGCAAAGCTGAACCAAAACCGGGGTTTCCAAGACGCCTTCCTTGACTAATTGTTTAGCAAACCAAAGGTGCCCGGTATCGAATGCTTCAATTTCGGGCTTAACCTCTAAAGCCGTCATCATGCCACCCATGGCTCTCAACATTCCTGGGGTATTGGTCATGACATAATCAGCTTCAGCAAAATTCATTGTTCCACAGTCCAGGGTGCATATTTCAGGCAAACATTCGGCGATTGGCTCCATTCTGCTCTCGGCGCTACCCATATCGGTACCGTCCTGCAGAGGCAGCGGCGCTGATACTGGACCAAACACCATATCACCACCCATTCCCGCGGTGAGATTCAAGATCACATCGGTATCTGAATCACGAACACGGTCAGTTACTTCTCGATACAGTTTTGGGTCTCGAGCGGCCACACCCGTTTCTGGATCCCGCACGTGGCAGTGAACAATGGCGGCCCCGGCTTTAGCAGCTGCGATAGCGCTATCGGCGATTTGTTTCGGTGAGCGAGGTACTTCGGAGCTGCGGTTTTGAGTATTTCCTGAGCCCGTGATGGCACAGGTTATGAAAACATTGGGATTCATGTGTAGTGGCATGAGTAAGCTCTGTTGTCCGCGTTATTAGTTATAGTTTAGTAATTAGCAAAACCTTTTGGCAACTTTTTATAACATCCTTTTGTTATGAACAATCATTGCTGTTTTAAATGTTAACATCTGATGCTCTGTGAAGATGCAATTGCCATGGCTAACACCCACCAGATCCGCTTCCTACATCCAACACCTCTGTGCAGCGAAAAATCGGAGTTTCACGTGCTGCTTCAATTATCGTATCCATGCTGTTAGCAACCAGTTTATTTGCTTTTCTTTTAAGGTATTACAGGGTGAAGTTGAAGTGATTCAGGTCGTAGAATCAATCAACTTACGGATAACATCAATATCTTCACAACGGGACAGGCTGGGCGCATGCCCGCAATCCTGGAAAACAGTGACGCCAGGCTTGGGGCCGGATGTGCGCATACGCTCAAGTATACTGCCGGTCAAGATGTCGGATTTTGCACCGCAGATGATATGGGTCGGCAGGGTGATCCGTGCGTAGTGATCCCAACTGCTCAATTTATCTGTCGAGGCCGAGAACTGTACGATGATCCGTGGGTCATAATGGGTTGTGAAAGTTCCGTCCTTCTGCCGCCGGAGTGAGCTTCGGGCCATACGGCGCCAGAATGTATCAGCGGCGGGCCCGAAGGGGGCGTATACCGTACGAAGCCAGTTTTCCACCTCAGAGACGGTCTGAAAGCATGGGGAGTCGCCGGCATAAGTCAGGATTCGATCGATGGCTTGTTGTGGAATTTCGGGGCCGATATCATTGATTATCAGCCAGGAGAGCCGATCCGCCAGGTGGGATGAAGCCATGCGCATACCGATCAACCCGCCCATGGAGGTTCCAATCCAGCCGACACGATCCAGGTTGTAATTGTCCATTAGGTCACTGGCGATGCCGGTATAGTATTCTAGTGTGTATTCCCGTTCAGGATCTTTCGACCAACTGGACAGGCCCCGCCCTATCGTATCCGGGCAGAGGACGAAAAACTCGTCCGACAGCGCTGCGGCCAGTTCATCGAAATCGCGTCCGGTTCTGGCCAGACCATGCCACATGACGATAGCTGGTTTGGCCGGATCACCCCATTCAGTGATATGAATTTCGTGGTCCATGACCGGGATGAGAGAGAAACGAGGTCTATTCATGTTTTACCCCCTTTTGACATGATTGTGCCGGCTATCCCTCGCCGGCCAGAATCGCATCGAGTGCCACGATCAGCTTTTGCACCTCTTCGGCGGTGTTGTAGTGCACCATGCTCACCCGCACCACGCCGTCTTCCGGATCCATGCCCAACGCCTCTACGCAGCGCAGTGCGTAGAAGTGGCCACTGCCCACCCCGATATGGTGCTCAGCCAGTTTCTGCGCGATATCGGTCGAGGGCATAGCCCGGGCGTGGAAGGCTATGGTCGAGGCCCGCTTTCCCGCCTCCGCGTGATCTTGGCCCAGCAGGCGGATGTCGGGTTTTTCTTTGAGGTAATCGAGTAAAATATTGGCAAGGCGCGCCTCATGTTCAGACACCAGTTCGAACACTTTTGCCGCGCGCTCATGCAGGCTGCCTGTTGCATCACCGAAGTGGTGCCCATAGAGCGCATTGAAGTACTCGGTAATGCCGGCGAGTGCCGCAATCTGGGCATGCTGTGGCCCAGTTGGGTTCAGCCGATAACGCGATTTCTCCTCGTTAAAGAAATGACCCTGGCCTTCTGTTTGCCTGAGTGCATCCTTTGAACCCCACAATACCCCCTGGTGACTACCAAAAGTTTTGTAGGTGCTGTAAGCGTAGAAGTCTGCCCCCAGCGTCTGTACATCGGGAATTACATGCGGGGCATAAGAGACTCCGTCGGCCACCACCAGCGCGCCCACCTTGTGCGCCATCTCAGAAATAGCGTTCATATTATTGTGGGTACCAACCAGGTTCGAGCATAGGGTGCAACACACCAATTTAGTCCGGTCGCTGATGAGGTTCTCCAAGCCCGTGATATCGAGCTCGCCGTCGGCCTTGTCGACCCGCCATTCACGCATGAGCACACCGTGCTCGGACAAGCGCCGCCAGCAACCCACGTTAGCTTCGTGATCCTGGTTGGTGACCACGACCTCGTCACCGGGTCGCAACAGGTGGCGCAGGCTCTGGGCAAGCATGTAGAGGTTGAGCGTGGTCGATGGGCCAATGGTGATCTCATCCATATCGGCATTAAGCAACTGGGCGACCGCCTCATATGACTCATCCATCTCCTCTCCCGCCCGTTGCGAAAGCGCAAAAGTGCCGTAAGGCTGGACTTTATGCTCAACAAAAAACCGCTGCAGGCGATCAATGACTGTCGCCGGCACATAGGAGCCGCCCGCGTTTTCAAAAAAAATCCAGTCTCTGGTTTGTGCCGCCTGAAAAGCCGGGAACTGCGACCGCACAAATGCTACATCCAATGCCATCCCGACCCTCCTTGAGACTTGCTTGTTTTTTGATCTGTTGTCAACCCTTTAATGCTGGCAGTGCGCACAACAGTAGGGGATAGGAATTTGCTTTTGGCATATTTGGGGCAATGGGCCATCAGCGGACCTCGAAACCCTGCCATTGTCTGTTTCACATCACCCTTGCATCCCTAATAACCAATTCGCCCCTTCCTCTCTTCACGTTTGATCCACCACTCACAATTTGCTCCAATTAGCAGCTGTTTTCAAGCGCTATCACCACACAGCAACCGCAGGCAAGCCGGCATCAAATAGACCAGCGCCAAAGCCACGAGAAACGTCTAAAAACTAGCACTTAATATCCTCTTCTGGAACCTCTGGCTGGTGACTGGATACCATTGCAATGGTGTGCTGCTAGCAGTAATCACAGCCGAACTGCTGGAGACCTGCCTGAGCAATGAACCGATCAGCAACAGCTACCTCACGCTTTCCGCTGGGACCGGTTTCAGGTGGGGCACTGAGATCAAAAAGCAATCAGCAACGGTGAACTCAGCGCCTAGAGATCGCAAACAAATTCACGCCCGCCGGTTCAAAGCGCAGTTGGGTCTGACCGGAGGCGAAACCGGCTGTCTCAGCAAGCGACTCCATAGCGGCCTCATCTCGATGGTTCAGGCGCCAGTCGAGCAAATGATCCATCAGACCGCGGGTGGGGTTACTGGTATGGAAATTGCCGAGAATCGACCTCCCACCTGGGACCAAAGTGTCATGGATCCAACGCTGCAAGCGGGTAACGATCTGATCGTCGAAATAATCGATCAGGCCGATCGAATACATCAGATGCTGAGGAGGCAGTTCCAGAGTCTGGCGACCGATACAAAGATGGAGCAAATTACGGAGCTCCAACCTGATTGGCCGCTGAAGGTACTGATCCACGCCCTCCTGCGCCAGGCGAGCCCGCACATGATCAAGAGCCTCCTGGTCGACATCAACCAGGGTGAGCTCCAGCTGCCGTGCCAGCTCGGGCTCGGCCAAAAGATCAAAGACTTCCGCAGCGGGACCACAGGCCAAACTGGTGACCCGCAGAGGCCGCTCCTCAGTGAGTCGAAGTGCTGTCTCCAACTCCTCCAGGAGCAGGCCCCGGCGGTTCCTAACTGCCTGGGCAGCCGGCTCATCCAGAAAGCAGCGATCCAGAAAACGCCCTAGCTCCCCAGCGCCGCCAGGCTGATTGGCATACATCCACTCGATCGTGAGGAAATCTCCGGCATAGCCACGAGGTTTGCGATACATCCGCTCCGCGGAGCGAGTAAGCAACAAATAAGGGAGTAGCTCAGTTCTCAGATGCTGCAAAGAAGTGCAATCCGGAGCAGGCTCCGCACCCGACCGAGCCGGGAAGGCCTCATGCACCGTCTGCACCACAGCCCTGAACGCGGAAGCCAAATCCTGCTGAACCTTAGTGTCAGGGCTGGGGCAGCGTAAGTTCACCTCAAAAGCGGCAGCTGCATGCTTGAAACGGTCAATCACCAAGCTGATAGCCGGATCGAACCGTTGAGCCTCGCCATAAGGCACCACCTCAAGCAGGCCCTGTTGGTGAGTCTGGCTAATCAACCGCTGAGCATTGATCGCAGCAAGGGCGCGATAGATCCGGGCCGCCAGCACCGGAGACTCCTCAGCCACACGCTCCAACACATTCCGCGACAGCTCAAGACATTCCACCGGCTCAAGCGCCACCACCTGAGCCCTGGTAGTCCCGCCCAATAGAAAAGACACGTCACCCAGCAGACTGCCGGGACCCACCCGAAGGACTTGCTCCTCCGAAAGACCTTGCCAACGCACCTGACACACCCCGGAAGACAGCAGCAACAAGCTTGTCAGCGGAGCACCTTCGGCAACGATCTCCTCTCCAGCGAGGAAACGGCGGGGCCGAAGTTCCTCGAACACTCGATCCATACCCTCGTCGATAGCCTGCAACAACATCAGCGACTCAGAATTCATACTGCCACGGCTACCGAGCTGACCAACACCCTATTAATGCTGCACGAAACTGACAGCATAAAACAATCCTGTCATCTTCGTAATCGTGACAAGTGATAGGAATTTGTTTTTAGCAGACGTGAGGAATTGCACCATCAATGGACCCGAAATCCTGTCGTTGTCTGTTTAACACCACCCCTGTGATCCCTAATAGCCATTTCACCCCCTCCTCTCTTCACTTTTGATCAACAACAACTAATATGACCTAACTAGCGGTTGTTTTCAAGCGTTGAGAGTGAATCTACCGACGACTGATAAGCTAAATGAAAAACTTCACACGATCGATTGTATCCTCAACATGAGCAGTATGTTGGACTACTACGTTTGGCTGCGCTTGACGTGTATACAGGACAGTTCAAAAAAACAGGCAACGATCCAGTTCTGTTATTGAAAGATTTTTGCCATAAGAATGCCAAGACCTTTTGAGCCTCCTGTTATTACTACTATTTTTTATCGACTCATTATTTCAGAAAATTAAATGCTTTTGCTGCTTTTATTAAAATTATTGACCCTTCTCTTATTTGTTCCTTTGTGTGTTCTGACGTTACAAACAATCTGATTCTTGCTTGATTATGTGGAACCGATGGATAACTCATCATTCCTGCATCCATTCCATTTCTTTGAAGAAAGTCACTTAGTTTTAATGTGATTTTCTCATCATAGTACATGATTGGAATAATCCAAGATTCTGAATCTAAAATATTTATTTTGTCTTTTAATAATGACATCATTAATTTTGCATTGTCCATGATCTTTATTCTTTTTTCCTGTCCGTCTAAACTACTTCCTAAATCTAGAGCTTTAATTATTCCACCCACTACAGATGGAGGGATTCCTGCAGAAAACATTCTGTTTTTAGCAAACCAATCAACATATCGTGTCAATTCCTTTTTTGCAATCAATGCTCCTCCTAGAGCACAAAATGCCTTACTAAATGTTAGTATGAAAAAATCTACTTGCTCTAAAATTCCTAATTCTTCAGAGACTCCTCTTCCATTCTGTCCTGCAACCATTATTGAATGTGCTTCATCAACTAATGTTTTTGCATGGTATTTTTTGGCAAGTTTTACAATATCTTTCAAATTTGCCTTATCTCCATCAGCACTATATACACCTTCACAACAAATTAATTTACGTACATTCTTGTTTTTTATTGAATTAAGTATTTTTTTAAGATCTCTCATGTCATTATGTTTGAATATAAGGATTTTTGCTTTTGAAAGTCTTGCCCCCTCCCAAATAGACGTGTGAACCAGCTCATCTACGATTACATAAGTTCCATATTCCATATATGCAGAAATTGTTCCAGTATTTACTCCATAGCCTGTCGAAAACAGTGAAACGCCATAGCTATTATCAAATCTCATAAAATCTATCAATTTCTTTTCAAGAATTTTGTTTATTGAGAAATTACCACTAATTATTGGAGAACTTGCGGCACCTGTGCCATATTCATCAATTGCATCTTTTGCAGCTTGCTTAACCTCTGAATGATAACCATATCCTAAGTAATTATAACTTGAGAAATTAAGCAGAAAGAACTTTTCCCCCGTAGATCTGGTGATATAAACCTTTTCTTTTTGTTCTGAGGTATGTTGAGACTCAAATGAATATAGATTATTCTCTTCTAGTGTATTGACCCATCTATCAAACATATGTACTTTTTGATCTGTTGAATCTTTTCCAAATGCAAACAAATCTAATGTATATTTATTGAAATCTTTAATTGTTTCTCGTTTTTTATTAAGTTTTTTTATGTGATTTTTGATTAGTTGTTTTTTAATAATGTTTTTTAACATTATAACCCTCCTATTGACACATTATTTGCTCTCCACTTTTCTATCTCCCCCTCAGAATAGCGGTGTCCTATCGAAGCGATCTCCCGTATCGCCTCGAATTCCATCGATTGAAACTGCGTAACAGGAGGGCGTAGATATAGGCCCGAAAAGTCATTTGCAACAACCTGCTGCTGCGCCCTTACACTGGCAAGTTCGGCTGCGCGTATCAGGACACTGGAAATACCCGGAAGTTTTAAAGAAGGAACAAAAGGAGTGATACGCTTCCAGAGAATCTGCCAACCCGAGATACTCTCTCCATAAGGTGAGTTTTCCTGCAAATCAAGAGGAGCCGAGACATCAACTGCAATTACCCTGCCGTCACAACATTCATGCATAACATCGATCGGTAAATTGTTTAGTACCGCGCCATCAACCAATAGTTCTCCATTATGGTTGATGGGCGGCCACACCCCAGGCAGGCTGCCGCTGGATCGGATCGCCCACCCAAGAGACCCGGTCCGATGAACTTCTATATCAGCCTTCGTCAAGTTGCTGGAAACAGCAAAATAAGGCAGCCACAGATCTTCGATTGTAACATTGCCCAGATACTTGAATCCCCGGCGCCACAGTTCTGCTCCTGATAGCAGAGAAATAAGGGGCAAGGTGTAATCCCGAGATGATCGATGGAAAACGTACGAATTAATCCGGATCATATCCTCGTAGTCATAACCGCAAACGTACTGCCCAGCAATCATAGCGCCCATACTTGTACCGCCGATGATGTCGATGGGAATCCCGACTTCTTCCAGAGCCCGAATTACGCCGATGTGAGCAAAACCTCTGGCTACGCCTCCGCTAAGAACCAGACCGACCGATTCCCCAACTATGGAACGAGCAAGTCTTGCATAGTGGCTGTTGTTATGACGGCAAATATGATGATGTGATTTTACGCTCCGCTGATTGAGCCACTTCGCGGTTTCGCTGGGTCGTTCGCAATCTGGAGGATGTAAAAGCGTCAGAATCTGATCTTGGGTCCGGTGCCGGTGAGATTCCTCGAAAAGTCTAGATTCGATTTCTCCAGGCAACGGGGTTGAACCTGCCGTTGCGACAATGAATAGCTTGTCTGCCTGACCCACGCAGCGCTGCGTCCATGGAGACCAAGTAGCATCAGCCTGATATATATGACAGCGAAAACCCTCTTCGCGTTCGTTAAGCCACTGAATCAGACGCAGAAAGAGTGGGTCACTGTCCCGAGTCTGGGCTATCCCAGATCGGCCGATAAGTTCGTCGATCTTAGCGCTTGAAAGCACTTCCACCGAACCATAGATCGTCAGGGCTTCTTTCAGATCGTGCGCAAATTCAGCCAACGGAACTGAAGCATCGGCGGGCAACAGTCCTATGCATACGGTTTTACACCGCACCGGGAGCTTTGCTGTAGTCCTGCGCAAACGTTCGGCCAGAATACGGCAAAGGCTTCTCAGTAATTGGGGGTAACGCTCAACTATCTGATCGAAAATAGCTTTGGGTATCCTCACTAACTCACAGTCACGCGACGCATAAACGGTAGCCGAACGGACAGTTCCCGCCAGGAGCGCCATCTCTCCTACTGCCTCCCCGGAAACGATCTCACCCGCAGCTTTCTCCGTGGATTTTTGGTCATCAACGACCACTCGCAAACGGCCGGTAATTACAAAATAGACAGCATCGGCTACCTCATCCTGACGAAACAGCAACTCACCTCTGTTGAGCGTCAACCATTGGACCTCTGGTTCGAGTTCGCGCACGAATCCCATTCCGAAGACACTTGTTTGCCCGAAGAAATTAGTCAAATATGTAAACAACTTCAACCGACGCAACCGTGCTTGAACTAGGTTAGCAACATAACTCCAAAGTTCCGGTCGAGATAACAGAAGTTGATGAAAGGACTCTAGGGGCACTTTAAGCAAGCAACTTTCCTGGGTGGCGCGAGCCGTCGCAGTACGATTCCCCCCGGTAAACAACACCATCTCCCCTACCAGTCCACCGGGCCCAATCTCATCCAGAATATGCTCTTTATCCTTGGCCACGCTCACAATGGCAGCTATTTCACCCTCAAGCACAAGGTAAAGGTAATCTTTCGATTGTTCGGGAACTATCAGATGATCGCCCATTGCACAGCGTACTTCCTCGCTTTTACGGGCAAGGTCTAAAATCTCTTCAGTGCTTAAACGAGAAAGAAAGCCATCTTTCTCACGCAACCGTTGAAGCGTCTCTAGCACTCAGTTATCTCCAGGTTCAGCATTACTGCAACTGGAAAGACCCAGCGATGTCTTCCACAATCACCACTCCACTTTTATTCACGAAACAAGTATCGAGTCCAAACGCACTTGGCAAACCCAGGAGTAATTCAACCCGACACCTTCGCGCGCATTGATCCTACGTTTCTCCATAAACTATGCTAATAGCCATCCTCTCTTCACTTTTTAATTGAAAGGTAAAGATTGCTCCAATTAGCGGCTGTTTTCAACCACCAACACCACCCAACAGCGACAGGACACCCTGCTCAGCTGCGCCACTTCCGCATTGGCAAACTATGTCAGCAAAATATGGCGGAGCACAGCAGGAGTTATTGAGACCTCTTTTTGAGTCGATTCGATGGAAGATATTGCTGTTCCAGCGCCTGGTATTCATCAAAACCCACAAATCGCTGGTACTCGTCGAACGCGGTCAAAAGGTCGGCTCTTCCCGGCAACGTTCCTGTGTCCGATGCATTCAACATCCCGAAGAACTCTTTGAGTGCTCTATGCGCCACCAACACCGAGGCGACCGGAATCGAAACCCGGGCTACGCCCATCTTGGCTAACTCGGGAAGCGGAATGAGTTCCGTTCTGACGCCCGTCACGCCATCCATCAGATTGACTGACAAGAGGCCATCCACACTCTTTACTGCCTGCTCAATATCCTTGCGGGTCGCGATGGCGTCGATGAAGACCATGTCAGCATCAGCCTCAAGATACTGCTGGCACCGTCGGATGGCCTCGTCGATGCCATGGGTGGCAAAGGAATCCGTGCGCGCATTGATGACAAAATCTCTATCCTTCTGGTCTCGAACAGCGACACAAGCTCTGATCTTGCCGATCATTTCAGCGGTGTCGATGACTTCCTTGCCTTTCATATGGCCGCATCGTTTCGGGAAGACCTGATCCTCGATGTTCATCCCGGCGATCCCCATGTCGATCAGGCGTTCCGTGATCCACGCTGCATTGACTGCATTGCCCCCACCCGTGTCGATGTCTGCCATGACGGGTATGTCGACCGCCTGTGAGATGTTCCATGCACTGTCGAGCACATCCTTGGTTTGAACAAGCCCAACGTCGGGCTTGCCCAACAGCGATCCAGCAACGCCAAGACCTGAAATCTGCAATGCCTCAAAATCGCAGGATGCGATAACTTTGGCGCTGAGCGCATCGTGGCAACCGGGCACTGGAACAGCGCGTCTTTCCTGAAGAATTCGGCGAAGTAACGTTGAGCGATTCATTGAATCTCCTATTCCTGTTTAGCAAAAGCAAACCACAACAAAGTTTGGGTGCGCGGGTACTTTATTACCAACCAGAAAAGTAAACTATCCCAAGATAAAGATTCGTTGATAAATAGCCGTTTTTAACTTCTTTAGGGATAGGAATTTGCTTTTAATAGATCCGGGGTCCAGGACAATTAGCGCCTCGAAACCCTGCTGTTGTCTTTATTTTATCACCCCAGTTATCCCTAATCCCCTCATCTCTTCTGTTTTCAATCACCTACACACAATTTGCTCCAATTAGCGACTATTTTCAACCACCAATACCACCCAACAGCCACAGGATGCCCTGCCATGCACTAAACAACGGCTCAGGCGATATCAGGTTCGCCCATACAAGCCATTTGTGTAAGGATAAGTCTGATAATTTATGGCATTTTTTTGGATTTTGTGGGGTTTAGATGATAGATTTCTTGTGGGCCAGAGCAAAAATCTGTATTCGCCTGGTCTCGATGCCCCCAAGCATAAGATATGTTTTGGGCGATCATCGTCATAATGAGAAGCTTTTTACTGACGCAAGGAGGAGTAAAAATGATCAAGCGATACTTTGTGGCAATGGTAGCCACAGCTATGTTTCTTGCTAATACCAGTTTTGCCGAAACTGACGTCTCGCATAACTGGAACGCAGAAGGTGAAGCCGCAGCACTTGCTGTTTTTAAAGCCACTTACGAATCTCTCGGTGGCACGTGGAAGGAATCGGCATTTCCCAAGACCGAAGACTCCCAGGCTTCGACCAAAACCCGATTCCTGGGTGGTAATCCACCGATGGCGGTACAAGGAGCCCTTGGGGGATCAACGGCTGACTTTGCAAATGCGGGAATGTCAGCTGACCTCTCCGCCTACGCTGCAAGCGGCAACTGGGATGACCTTTACACTTCGGGGATAGCCGGCTCTGGCAAACACGACGGAAAGTGGGTATCAATCCCAGTTTTTGTTGACACCGTAAACTGGCTCTTTACCAACAAAGGCGTCCTCGACGCTGCCGGAGTAAGTGAACCAACAACATGGAACGATTTTGTTGATTCCTTAAGCACCCTCAAAAACGCAGGTGTCATTCCCGTCGCTATCGGTGGTGAGGACTGGCAAGAAACAGTTGCTTTTGATCACATGATCCTGGCAGCTGGCGGTGCTTCCTTTTACGAGAACGTCATGAGTGGCGACCTGGATGCAATTGGCAGCGATGCGATGGTACAGGCATTTGCAAACTTTGCCACGATCCGCGAATTTACCGACGAAGGTAAAGCTGGGCGCAGCTGGAATGACACCAACAATCTCGTGGTATCCGGAAAAGCGGCTTACATTTTTATGGGTCCCTGGGCAACTGGTGGATATGCTGACATGGAAGAAGGAAAGGACTGGTCCTGTCGATTAACGCCATGGTCGAATACTGTAACTGCTCTAGCAGACGGTTTTCATTTCATAAAGTCTGACAACTCCGCTGACAAGGAAGCGCAGCGCTTATTTGCTGCAGCACTTACAGATCTCGATACACAGGTCAAGGCTGCCGCTGCCAAAGGAACATTACCGGCGATGAAGGGAGCCGACCCGGCAGAATTTTCGGGCTGCTCAACGAAAGCCGTTGATCGTATGAACTCGGGCGAAACGGCAACCCACTGGAATGCGCTCTCTAGTGGTCTCAAGAGTGCCCTTAAAGATACTGTTACCGCGTTCTGGAACGGTGATATGTCGCCTGCTGAAGGGCGAGATGCACTGCTTGCAGCCGTAAAAGACATCTAGTTCACGTACACGCCGACTAAATCGGGGTCCGGAATATACTTTTCCGGACCCCGTTTTTCTTCCATGCTCCCATGAAGGGATATTTGCAACAAAGGTTTGTGATCGCTGCGGCGCTCGCCCCTACCGTCCTGATTGCGGTCTACTTCATCTGGGGATTCGGCGCCGCCACAGCTTATCTTTCGTTTACTGATTCCGGCTTTCTGCCGAGTACAAAGCTAATCGGGTTACTACATTATCAAAAACTATTTTCCTCGGCCCGATGGTGGAACACCTACGGTAACATGTTCATCTTTGGTGGCATCTACTTATTTGGATGTCTTGGAATTGGGATTACCGTCGCCGCGATGCTCGATCAACGATCGCATTCGGCAATTGTCTATCGGACAATTTACCTCTATCCGATCGCTATGTCGCTCATAATCACGGGGCTTGCTTGGCAGTGGGTATTAAGTCCAACCACAGGATTACAACATTTTGTGCGAAGTTTTGGATTCGAGAATTTTGGACTCAATATCCTTGGTTCATCGGAGTTTGCAATTTATGCGGTGGCAGGAGCTGCCGTGTGGCATAGCACTGGATTAGTAATCGTTCTTTTTCTTGCCGGAATGAAGGGGATTGACACAGATCTCTGGCGAGCAGCCAGAATTGATCGAATACCCATCTGGAGAACATATACGTCGATTGTTCTCCCCCAACTTCGATCCGTTCTAATGACAGCAATTGTATTACTCTCTTTTAATGTAGTACGTAGTTTCGATATTGTTGTCGCACTGACTAAAGGCGGACCTGGCCGTGCATCCGAATTGCCCGCCCTCTACGCGTACGATTTTTATTTTGTCCGGGGCAACATTGGCCGTGGCTCTGCTGCAGCTGTAATCATGGTCGTCAGCATCATGGTCATCGTATTGCCTTATCTGCTATATGAACTGCGGAGTCGCAAACAGTGAAAACTTATCTCCGTCAACCTCTAGGCTGGGCGCTGGCCCACGGGGTATTGTTCCTGCTGGCACTCTATTCACTCGTTCCGCTCTATGTCATGGTGGTCGCGTCTTTCAAGTCGCTTGACGAAATTCTGCACTCTTCCATTATAGCGTGGCCGATGCTCTGGACAACGGCCGGCTGGGAGAAAGCCTGGTCATCCGCCTGCACGGGCCTGGTCTGCACCGGAATTCAACCGTATTTCCTTGAAACCATGCTGATTCTGTTCCCGGCTATGGTTGCCGCCATTGTGATCGGTGCGCTAAATGGCTATTTGATGTCTTTTTGGCGTTCTCGAGGTGCTGACATCCTTCTTGGCGCGTTAATTATCGGGAGCTTTATTCCCCTCCAACTGTTTCTAATTCCGTTAGCAATTACGATGCAGAAACTCGGTATATTCGGCAGTACATTCGGTCTTATCCTGATACACACCGTCTACGGGGTGCCGTTGACGACGATGCTCTATCGAAATTTTTACGTAACCCTTCCGCCTGAACTGGTTAAAGCCGCCATCGTGGATGGAGCTGGAGTTTTCAAGATTTTTCGTTCAGTTATTGTCCCCATGTCAGCTCCAATAACTATAGTAGCGGTCATTCTGGTGTTCGGTGGCATATACAACGACTATCTTTTTGCCCTGACCTTCGGTGAGCCGGGCAATAAACCGATCATGGCAGCAGTACTAAATATCATTGCTACTCAGTACGGGGTAGCCGAACACAATGTCAACATGGCTGCTGTGATGATTTCGGCACTGCCCACCCTTTTGATCTTTTTGATTGCAGGGCGATTTTTTGTAATGGGGCTGGCACACGGCTCTGTCAAAGGATAATCGATGTCTCTGAAAGTTCACAATCTTCGAAAATCATTTGGGTCGACCACGGTACTGAATGGAATTGATCTTGATGTACAACAAGGTGAACTTCTGGTTTTACTCGGCGCAAGTGGGTGCGGAAAATCAACCCTACTTCACTGTATTGCAGGGCTTGAGACCATTGCTGCAGGGAAAATTCTGATCAAGGAGAATGAGATACATAATCTGCCGCCAGCCGATCGAAATGTCGCTATGGTTTTTCAGAATTACGCGCTCTACCCTACCATGACTGCTGCTAGAAATATTACCTTCGCTCTGGAATGCGAAGGGGTATCAAAATCTGATCAGCGTAAAGCACTTTCCCGGATAGCCGGTCTTCTTAAAATTCAAGATTTACTGGATCGCAAGCCACGACAATTATCCGGAGGTCAGCGACAACGTGTAGCGATCGGTCGTGCATTAGTGCGAGAACCTGACATCTTCCTGATGGATGAACCTATGTCCAATCTCGATGCACAACTGCGACTGGAGATGAGGGGTGAGTTGCGGGCATTGCATGAAACTCTTGGTGCAACCATGATCTTCGTCACCCATGACCAGACAGAAGCTATGTCGCTAGCCACACGCATTGCCGTAATGGATAAGGGTCAGATACATCAAATAGGAACGCCATACGATCTGTACTACTATCCGAGTAGCCGTTTTGTCGCAGAATTTATCGGCACACCCCCCATTAATCTCGTATCGGGGACACTCCGTCACATTGACGATCTAACCATATTTCAAAATGATCACTTACACCTTGACCTTACTTCCTATCGTTTCTCTAAGCCGCCTCAAGACGGCAGCAAAGTCATTATGGGTATCCGACCGGAAAGCGTGATCCCGACTACCCCAGCGACACTGCCTGGGGGAGAAACAAATCTTGAAATGACGATAAAAGATGTTGAAATGACAGGTGGTGATGTATTCGTGCACCTCACCAAGGGTGACATGCGCGTCACTACCCGAATGCCGTCATCGACCAATATCAGGGCCGGAAATCAACTCGATATTTCATTCAGTCTGGAGGCAGTCTCTCTATTCGATCCGATTCGAGGGATCCGACTCTAACGAGTAATTTGCCAGATATGCTTCGATCACTTTAGCCACATCTTGCATATGTCGTGACGTGCCCATGGAAATTCTGAGATAAGCGTCACCCGCACTGGTTGGCCGCACTAAAAAACCACTGTCTTGCAGGGCCTGATAAGCACCACTGCCAGAGGCGTCGGTTTCTATTGGAAACCGTATCAGGACGAAATTCGTAACACTTGATATAACCTCCAAACCAAGGCCCCTCATCTGCCTGGCGAACCTTTCACGAACATCGCGGTTGCGCTCAATGACATCTCGCAACCATTCCTGACAGGCCAGCGAAGCAGTGGCAGCGACCTGCGCGGCAGTGTTGGCGTTAAAGGGCGTCCGAAGCCGATCAATAGCATCAATGACTAGCGGATCTGCTGCAAGCCAGCCAATTCGAAGTCCAGCAAGACCGTACGCTTTTGAGAAAGTCCGGGTTACTACCAGATTATTCCGCTCTGCAAGAAACTCGAGAGCGGAGCTAAATTGATCCTCATGCATCGCGTATTCGGCATAAGCCTCATCCATATGCAGAATCACCTGCGGCGGGACGCTTTCGATCAGACGCCGCATTTGCGAGATACTGACGAATGTGCCGGTAGGATTATTCGGATTACAGATCGAAACGATTCGAGTTTTCGGTGAAATTGCCGACAAGATCTGATCGACATCGACAATCCAGTCACTCTCTGGAGCAGCGACCACCTTCCCACCTGCAACGATGGCGTGAGTTGAGGTCATCACAAAGCCATTCTCGCTGACAACGATCTCGTCTCCTGATTCCATGAAGGCTCGAATCAGCAGGGAAATAAGTTCATCGCTGCCATTTCCGCACAGAACATTATCCATTGGCAGATCATGTGTCTTAGCTATTGCCGCACGAAGCAAAGTCTGCTGGCCATCACCATAGCGACTCATCTCATCGGCGGCACTATGGTAGGCCTGCAGCGCTTCCGGCGCCGGACCATACGGAGATTCGTTGGATGACAACTTGATGAAGTTATTCTGTCCTGGCAACGACCCAAGCCCCTGAATGTAAGGCCGTAATGCATCAAGCACTGAACGCCTGCGCGGCATATTCGCGGAGGTATTACTCATCGAGATTCATGATGACAGACTTGGTTTCGAGATAAGCATCAAGTCCCTCCTCTCCAAGTTCGCGACCCCAGCCCGACTGCCCTTTACCACCGATCGGCATGGAGGGATCCGGATGATTATGGGTATTAATCCAGACTATGCCCGATTCAATTTCAGCTGCCATGGTATGTGCACGACCAAGGTCTCGCGTCCACACCGATGCAGCCAGCGCGTAGTCACTATCATTGGCCAATAGTATTGCCTCCTGCTCGTCACCAAATTCGGCAACGACGGCAACCGGGCCGAAAACTTCCTCTTGCCATAGATAATCATCCCGGGCTACCGAGGTAAAGATTGTCGGTGGATAATAGAATCCGGGGCCGTCCGGCATCACCCCACCCGTTGCTCGTGTAGCACTCGACATCTCGACCAGTTCATGGATAGTCTGCCGATGAGCAGCGCTGGCAACAGGACCGATTTGCGTGGTCGATTCGAAGGGATCCCCTGATTGGAGCTTCTGAGCTGCGTTGCAAAATTGTGTAAGAAAAGTTTCAGCAATCTCTCGATGAAGCAGGATCCTGGAAGCCGCAACACACGTCTGCCCGGTATTCCCAAATGCAGCATCAACAGCTCCAGCCACAGCGGCGTCCAAATTTGCATCGGGAAATATGATGAGTGGAGATTTACCGCCCAGTTCCAGCGTAAGTCGCTTGAGATTGCTCCGAGCTGAATGCTCCATTAACTCTCGACCCGTTTGTGTCGACCCAGTAAACGCAATTCTGGCAATATTGGGATGGTCTGCGAGCAACGTCCCTATGGCGGAACCGGGTCCGGGCAGAACTGACAGGAGGCCAGGTGGGACGCCCGCCTCGTACAGCAGTTCGGCCAGTCGCAATACACTCAGTGGTGTGATGGCAGCTGGTTTAACCACAACACTGCACCCCGCCGCCAAAGCGGGAGCTATTTTCCATGCAGCAATAACAAGTGGTCCGTTAAATGGAACGATCGCGGCGACGGGGCCCACTGGCTGCCGCAATGTATAGGCATGATTGGCAGCAGGGCTGCTTAATGTTCGCTGAATACCGCTTATCCGAACCGCAGCGCCCGCATAGTACCTAAAGACAGAGGCAGCAAAGGGTATTTCGCCCAACAGCGCCTGTTGGTATGGTTTTCCCATACAAAAACTCTCCAGTGCGGCAATTTCCTGGGCGTTGGATTCCAACAGATTCGCGATCATCAACAGCAAATCTGCACGGTCACTGTTCGTCTTTCCCGTCCAAGCTGGATCGTTCATGACCGCTACTGCACCCTCTACAGCACGGTCGACTTGATCCGGGCTCGAATCAGCGACCCGGGCAAACGAATCACCCGTCGCTGGATCCACGAGGATAGTCTCTGTCCCACCCTGACTGGGCTCCATTGCATCACAGAGAAATGGTCCGAGACCACCTTCCAACCAGGGTGCCATTTGTTCCGTCAGTCTCTTTCTCATCCTTCCTCCACGCCTTTGCCACGCACCGGTGGTTCAATAATAAAGCGCCAGGGCGTCGGCATATCATGAGGCAAGGCTACCTCGATCAATCTAGACTCGTTTCTTTCAATTGCATTGCGAATCGCATTTCGTAACCCGCTCGGTGTATCGACAGTTTCAGCAGTCACACCAAAACTTCGCGCATGCAAGACAAAATCCGGATTTACCAGATCAGCCGCGATAAACCGTCCGTCGAACCACTCTTTTTGCTGTCGATAGACATTAGCGAATCGTTGGTCATTAAACACAATGGCTATCAGTGGAATGTCGTATTCAATTGCCGTTGCCCATTCATTCGCAGTGTATAGGTAACCACCATCACCATTTACGGATACCACTGGTCGACCCGGGTTTGCTACTGCCACACCCAGTGCTGTCGCAAAACCATAACCAAGAGTACCTTGATAACCCGCTGTCACCAGCGAACGCGGTTGATATACAGGATAGCCATACCAGGAGCAAAAACCAATCTGAGTAATCTCATCAACGAGAATTCCGTTCTCCGGAAGTGCTTCTCGAATCGCACCAAGCCAGGGCATCTGGACAGAAAGATGCCGCGAAATTTCATCCTCTACCGTAAAACGAATCTTCTTAACACGCTCCGCCCACTTCGTATTACGGCCACTTTTCCTATTGTCAACAGCCTTCACCAAAGCCGCGGCAGTTACACGAGCATCTGCCTTTATTCGAATCTCAGGTGGGCCGTGTCGATCGAATTCATCACTATCGAGATCAATCCGAATGATCTTCAAGGCCGTGTCAACACCCCAGTACAGCTGAGGATATTTTAGGCGCGTGCCAATTGCCAGTACGACATCTGCTTCCGCCCAGACTCTCCGTGCGGCCGGAAATACCAGCGATAGCGGATTTCGGCTATCAAGAACACCGCGACCCGAGCGAAATGCTCCAACTGGAGCATCAAGCAGTTCGGAAAGCCGGGAAATTTCCGAACTGGCATCGAGAGCCCCGCTACCCACGTAGATCAGGGGACTCCTGGCTGCACAAAGAAGCTTTGCTGCATCGTCCACTTGACCCGCGTCTGGTGCTAACCGGGGCGGCCTGGCAAAAACCCCAGGATCGTCAACCTCAGTAATTCGCTCCATCACATCCATGGGCATTTCAACACTTACCGGCCTTGGTCGTCCCGAGAGCATTGCCGTCATGGCCTGATGGATCTTGGACTCGGCATCCTCGGGATTGTTGATTCGATCGGCTAATCGCGTCAGGCGAGATAAAATTCCAAGTTGATCAGGAATTTCATGGAGATATCCGGCGCCGGATCCAATAGCGTGACTAGGAATCTGGCCGGTAACGCAAAGCACTGGTGAAGACGTAGCCCAGGCAGTGGACAAGGCAGCCAACGTGTTCAGAACCCCGGGGCCTGGAACAACCGCGTAGGCTCCTGGCATTCCCGTGGATCGCGCATGCCCAAATGCCATGTAGGCGGCAGCCTGTTCGTGTCGTGGCCGCAGCAGGCGAATCCGATCCGGGCCTATCCGCTGGATGGCATCAAACAAATAATCCAATTGACCCCCGGGGACTGCATAAAGCGTATCAATTCCTGCAGATTCCAATGCCAATGCCAATGCCTCACCACCGCTGACCGGTCGAGCCAATCGGTTTTCAGTTCGTTCTGCAGTTGACATGAAGAGCTGCCTACCAGGGAGTCGGTGTCGGGTGGTTGGCACGCTGAACAATGGATTTTGGAATTCCAATACCCTGCTTGAACCGCCGGCTATGTCTGCCTATGCGAAGAAGATACCAGAGCAGCGAGGGCTGCAAAAAAGCGCACACAAAACGTGCTACTTCTGCTGGGGTCAGATATGCAGCAGTCGGAATTTGGCCGGGTTGCTGCGTGGTATCCAATCGGAGCATGCTGCCATCCCGACCGATCGAATCAATAGAAAGGCGTATATCTGCCAATGGCGACTGGATCTGCATTACTTGATCTCCAAATATCCTGTTTTAGTCCTTCTTTAAGGTACCGCGAGCCTGTGCATCCTCAATTCGACGCCGCACCACATCTGCAACATCCATGTCATCTTTATCGAAAGGCATCACGAACTGCCCGCGGTCATAAATTCGCCGCATGGAGTCATAGGTGCCTTCCATCTTGGCAGCCAAATTACGCGGCGGATTGCCCGGCGGAAATTGGTTGGCCGGAAAGATGGGCTGTTCATATAAACTTCGAAAAGCCTCGGTACGGACGTCGGCCCAGAGGTTGTGGTTGATCCGGGTTCGATGCTCCCGCAAGGCCTCAATATCGATGATTCCGGCCAGAACCTGTTCCTCCGGATATGGCGCGTAACGCATGATCATCCCGGTGTAATCGATCATCAGTGAATGCCCGGGACAAAATGCTTTGGGATAATAGTCGTAATCAACAGATCCCCAGTTTGAACCAAGCAGATAACACATGTTGTCATGGGCCCGGGTGCGCCGAGTAAATAACCAGAAATCCCATGGCTCCGAGACGCCTTCGACCTCTTGCATTGCGGTCGGATGACAGATGACCTCGACGCCATTAAAACCTAATGCCCTCGAAACTTCGGGGGTAGCGCCATCGTGACAAGTCATCGCCCCAAGGTTGCCGATCTCTGTTCGAATGACTGGGAATAACGTACTTAGATCAGAACCAAAAACCTCCGTATATGCATCCCACATGTCATGCGGGCTGGTACCCAGTCCAAGCGACGGGTTAATGTGGTACTTGTGATAACGGAGGGCGATCTTTCCATCCGGCCCTAGTATCAGTACCGTATTGAACCAGCGATCTGGAAATTCCGGCACTTGCTCGATAATTCCGCCAGCACACAAGTAGAGTCCGTATTCACGTGCCTTATCCCCCAACGCCTCAACCTCAGGGCCGTCTGTAAAAATCGCCTTCTTCATCACATCTTCGAGCCCATGTTCGCCCTTACCGGGTGTCGTGACTCCCTGCAGCGCATATTCCGGCAACACGACCAGACGGACCGGCACCTCCCAGAAATAACCCACCCCGAAATCAATCATTCGGAGGATCCTCTCCAGGTTTGTCCCAATCTCAGTGCGGTCCATCGCCACTTTGATATGTGGCTGTATGACCAGAGCCGTGTATTTTTCAATTGGGTCTCGCATAACTTAGTCCTCCAAAAAAGAAAAGGCATCGTCGCCGGGTAGCACACCGAGCTCATCGAGAATAACGCGCGCCGTGATCGTACCCATTGCGGTAATTCCGCCTCCAGGATGGCAGGACGGGCCAGTCATGTACAGATTCTTGAGCGGGGATTTGTATTGACTGTAGCCCGGTAACGGCCGAAAGTAGCCCATCTGTGAGAGCGTACGTTCACCGCCTGTCGTATTACCATCAACAAAACAAGGGTTGGCAGCCTCCAAGCTGACCCCAGTATCATAATACGCGCCAAGAATATTATCCGCGTGCATATTTTCGGTGTGCCTCCGTAGTATCGGCAACATGACGTCGTGAGTATACGACTCTTTGATTGCATCCCAGGACTCGCCACTTCGAAGAACACTGGGAACAAACGTGTCAACAATCAAGGTGTGTTTTCCTGAGGGAGCTCGCGAAGCATCGATAGTCGTCCAGCAGGCAACCCATAGAAAAGGCCTTGTTGGAGCAACTCCTGCCACGATTTCTCCGTATTGCCGATCAATATCAGCGACCGAATGAAATATCCTTTGAAACCCACATGCGGTCATCTCTTCGCCATTGGTCCAGACAGGCGCTTCATTGAGCGCAAAATGCGCTCGACAAATCGAGACTCGGCCATAGGAGAATCGCCTGCAAGCATCAACAAAATCCGGTGGCAACTCATTGCTGTCACAGCAATCTAGAAAAGAGACCTTTGGCCCAAGACCGGTAACCACCGCTCGCTTAGCCAGCATTTCGGTACCATCGACAAGTCGAATCCCTCTACACTCCCCCTTCTCAACAATAAACTGGTCGACAGCCGAACCCGCCATCACCCGTCCGCCGTGCGCCTCGATGAGCCGGGCAAGCGCGTTCGGCATCATCTGTGATCCACCGCGCGGGATCGCACTACCGTAGGTATGTATTCCGGGAATCAGAATATAGAAAGATTGCCCCGCACATTCCGTATCTGGAAAAATCTGAGGTGCGAGCGCCCAACCAAGAATCGCAGCCCTGACAAAATCGTTCTCAAATTTTTCGTGCACGAACGCCCGGGAAGACAAGTTGAACTCTCGCATTCGAGCAAGCCCTTCGACGCTTTGCTCAAACGACACCGGAGCAAAACTTGGTGGATTCGGTGGAAAAAACATCGTTCGAATAAAGCCATCTCGAATTAGACCCCAATCATCGTAAATCTCCCGATATCTCGCAGCGTCTTTCTTGGAGTAGACGGCAATACTATCGCACGTTTTATCAACGTTCCGGTAAATCACAATTCCCGGTCCATCGGTATGAGGAAGACCAGTTATGTGATCCTCTTCAAAAAGATACTCAAGCCCAAATTGAGTCAGTTCCTCCTGCATTTCCTGAAAAGCCGGATTGGCGTGGATCCAAACATGAGAGGAGCCGTACAGGTCATGCTTAAATCCCGGCAGCGTTACCTCCCGGGTTACACATCCGCCGCCAATCCACTCATTTCGCTCAACCACACAGACCGAAAATCCAGCTCGAGCAAGAACAGCGCCACAGGCTAGACCATTATGTCCGCCACCTGCAATCAGAAACTCATAATCACCCTGCAATGTCTACTCGCTCCTTATCATCTATCCTTAACAGCAGATTTTACTTTATTGACGAGCCCACATAGGCAACAAGACTTTGGAGTAATTCTCCAAGGGGCCCCTGTCATTCCCGTCGTAGAGATCGAGGATCCAGCACCTGCTCCAAAACAGGGAACTGTTGGGAACTTGTCTATCTCATAGTAGGCTTTTTTTAGCCTGCCGAGAGATATGGAATTGTTCCCACAATATCTGTGTCGTCAATAACTTGGAAATTGCTGACGCTCCCGGCTTGCCTCGCTTGCCCAAAAGGTGCGTATTCTGGGTCAGAAACAAAGCTGTCTAAAGCTTCACGCGTCGGAAATTCGATAATCGCTATCAATGTACTGTCTTTTTCTTCCCCCTCTAGAGTGGAAATATTTCCACTGCGTGACAGGTATTTTCCACCATGCTTTTCAACTATGTTGTGGACATTGCTCGCATAGTCCGGAACCCAACTGTCATCTGTCACTTTAATGTCACCAATTAGAAATACACTCACGATTTTCTCCTTT
>Ga0208638_1000068_pt1 | contig 83438 bp, 75 predicted proteins | sample ETNtaG_34_FD_185753 | JGI IMG/M metagenome (GOLD analysis project Ga0208638, IMG submission 185753) | Marine microbial and viral communities from oxygen minimum zone, Eastern Pacific Ocean - ETNP201306SV51 (SPAdes) (version 2) | ecosystem: Environmental > Aquatic > Marine > Oceanic ...
TGCCTTTGTGGTTAAAAAATCATTTCACCATCTCAATTATCAAAGAGACACATTGTCCTTCATAAGATTGACAGTTTACCATAATTCTTTTTGGAATTACTTTCAATGGAGATTTATTGACTAGATTGAACTTGATATTTTTATCAGAAATTACGGAATTAAGAGTTGGAGGAATTGCACCATTTTTTAGCATATAAATTCCTAAAACAGTATCAGCGGCAGCCGCGCCCGCCAGTAAATGACCTAAAGCACCTTTAGATGAAAAGACGTTTACTTTATTTAAATAATCTGAAAAAACCTCGTGAATTGCTTCAATTTCGTTTTTATCACCAACATTAGTCCCATCTCCATGAGCGATGATTACGTCAATGCCCGACGGTTTTATTTCTGCCATGTCAATTGCTTCTTTCATCGCATGAGAGATAGCTCCAGCCGTAGGACCTGCAAATTCTTCTTCGCTTTCAAAAGCAAAGCCATAACCGGAAATGCTTGCCAGAGACTGTACTCCCCTTTTATTTGCAGACGAACGCGATTCCAGAGTAAGCATGCCGCAGCCTTCTCCTAAAATAGTCCCATTCCTGTTTGCGGCAAAAGGACGACATAATTTTTCACCATCTCTATCAGATGTGTTTAATATTTTAAAAAGATGAGCACGCGCAAGGTTTGAAGGGGATATCTTTTCACTAACTCCACCCGCAAGAACTGCCTTTGTTCTTTTATCGCGAATGGTATTCATTCCCTCAATAATAGCCTGCGCCCCGGAATCCGAGTGCGGAGAAAATACAGCGTTTTCTCCTTTGATATTTAAACTGATGGCTATCTGACAGAAAGAAATATTGTTCGACATTGCGAGCGGCCATAAGGGATATATTTCCTGATATCCGCCTGAATAAAACGCGTTGTAGTCCAGGTTCCGTTCTGAATCCATTGATTTCATAATTGAAGGGATGAGATCTTCAACTTTATAATCGACCATTCCCATGCCGGCAAAAAAACCAATATCTTCAGGGGCAAGAGATGTTTTGTCCAGGTTGGATTGCGTGAACGCGTCACGAGCGCATTTCAGAAGCATATAGGAATGTTTATCCATTATCCGGGCATCCCTTGGATGAACACCCAACGAAGAATGGTCTAGATTCTGAACCTGGGCGGCAACCCGGCATTGAAAACCGTTTGCGTCAAAATCTTTTATTGGCAGGGTTCCGTGCTTTCCGGAAAGTAACGCTTCCCATGTTTCATCTGCAGTCAGGCCCAGGGAAGATACCAATGCTACTCCGGTAACAACAACGCTTTCGTCCTCATTCTTCATATTCGCCTAAGCATAAGCACGAGTTCTGACCTCCAAAACCAAAGGAATTTGAGATCGCTTTCCGGTGTTTCTTGCTTCTTGCTTCATTCGGCACATAATCAAGATCACATTTTGGATCGGCATGATCATAATTAATGGTAGGGAGAAGAATTGAACGGTTTATACCTTTAAGTGTTAAAATAAACTCTATAGCGCCTGCCGCGGCAATTGTATGTCCTAACATTGATTTATTGGAAGATGCCGGAATATCTTTATATCTTTCACCGAATATCTCTTTGATTGCCCGGGTTTCAGTCAAATCATTTTGCTGAGTGGATGTTCCATGCGCGTTAATGTAATCAATCTCATCCGGGCTAACAGAGGAGTCTTCCAAAGCTCTTCTCATGGCCATTATAGCTCCCTTACCCTTGGGGTGTGTATCGGTAATTCTATAAGCATCAGCTGAAGAGCCGTACCCCAAAAGCTCACCTGATATTGAAATGCCCCTTGAACGGGCATGCTCTAATTCTTCTAAAATTACAACTCCTGCGCCTTCCGACAATACAAATCCATTTCTTCTTCGGTCGAACGGCCTGGATGCCGTTTGAGGAGTTTTATATTTTTCCACCAAAGCCTTTAATTGAACAAATCCCATAAGACCCATGAAATCCAGAGTTGCCTCACCGCCGCCAGCGACCATAACATCGCACTTACCCTCCTGAATTACTTTGTATGCCTCTCCAATAGCCTGGGAACCAGCCGCGCACGCGGATACCAGAGAAAAATTATGTCCCTTGCAGTTGAATAACATTGAAAGGATAGACGAAGCTACATCTGGTTTTCTACGAAAAAATTGAAGATAGGGATATCCGCCTGTCTGTGTGAGCCCCTTCATGTTCCAGTTTCCATTCCCGTCATAAAACCTGTGCAGGAACATCATCTCTTCCACTTTGGGGTTGTCTCCGTGGGTACCAATAGAAACGCCGATTTTTTCGCGGTTTGTTACTTCATCAAGTTTTGCCTGTTGCGCGGCTTCGAGAGCTGCGACTCTTAGTAATTTAAGACCGCGGGAAGAAAATTTCTCCAGCCTTTGTGTCCGGCTATTTTCTTCCTCTTCTTTTTGCCAGCCGACATCGACCTCGCCCCCTATCCGGCAGGGCAATCCTTTTGTATCAAAAGTGGAGATGAAATCAATACCGGAACGACCATTACTCGCGTTTTCAAATGTTTCATTGGTATTTTTTCCTAAAGGGGTGACCATTCCGTAACCGGTAATCACTACCCTTCGTTTAGAAGATGTTTTTTTCTTTCTGGACATTTTCCAACCATTTTTTAATTAAATCATCTCCATTGGCAAAAACAGCATACTCTCCGCATGATCCGCATTTAATGCGTGTTTTATTATCTAATTTCCATGCTGAATTACCACACGCGCATTTTTCAGGAAGAGAATTAAGGATATCCATAACACCATTTGCGATTGACTGGACCGTAATTAAGGCCGGCACTTCATCAACATCCACACCGGGGCTTAAATCAGAAAGTTCATCTTCAAACCGCACCTTCAAGAGCTGGATGGCCTTATCGGTCAGCTGATTATTTTCATCAATAGCAGAGCCCTCACCAAAAATCTCTTCAATATGTTCAAGGATAAAATGGCGCGCCATTTTAATCCCAAAGCTCTGTTCCAGCCTGTAATTTATATCAAGAAAATCCAGGGATTCAGCGCCTATATCATTTATCAGAGAACTTTCAGGTTTAATAGTTTCTTCCTTCGTGCTCAACGTTTCAACGATAGCTTTTTTCATCTCATCAATAACCATTTGCTCAGAAATGAAATTTTGTTTCATAATTCCTCCTAAAAATTTTATCTATAAAGTCTGTTGCTGAGTCCTTTATCAACAACAATAGTCTGTCCATGCATTCCCCTGCTTGCCGCATCACATAAAAATAATACCACATCCGCTATTTCATCCGGTTCCACAAAGAGATCATCCGGTATTTTATTTACCTCTTCCATGTATTGTCTTAATACTTTAAAAGAGTCGGTTTTAACAAGTCCCGCGCAAATGCCATTAACAGAAATATTTTTTTCTTTAAGACTCTCCGCGCAGTCTCTTACAACACTTTCCATGGCGGCTTTCATGCTTCCAAGGGGGTAGGATTGATTGTAAAAGCGGCTTCCAAGACTTGAGATAAAGACCACCTTACCCCCGGATTTTTCCATCAGCGGAAGCGCTTCCTGAATACAGAAGATATTTCCCAGGTAATTAGTCTCAACCAATTGCCTGAGTTCCCGCTCAAAAAGTTTTTCAATTGGTTTAAAAGGAGCTTTTGCGGCATTCAAAATAAGAAAATCCAGCCTGCCATATTTTTCATTCGTTTCATTGAACAATGCCTTAACAGAGTCTTTTTTTGAAATATCAGCCTGGATAAAAAATGCCTTGCGTCCCATTTCATTTATCTCATTGCACAAGGCCTCTCCCTGTTTTTGAGACGCGCCGCCGGTTTTACGATAATTTATAATAACATCCGCGCCTGATAAAGCGAACTTTTTAGCAATCGAGCTCCCTATACCGCGGGAACTACCGGTTATTAAAGCAACTTTATTTTCAAACAAAACTTTACCCATAGGTTTTAAGGAGTGTAAGTTCGTTTATACGCGAGATCTGCAATTTCAAGAAACTTTATACTATAAAATTTTAAATTAACAAGGTCAATTAATTTATTTTTTAGTGCTTTTTGCGTTTTTCGTGGGTAATTATCGGCAATGTTACGCTTTAGTATATAAGTGGCTAACTGTTTTATAGTAGACTGTAAAGAGAATGATAAATCTTAAAGACAAAGTTGCTGTTGTAACTCAAAAGACTTGCCACTCCGGAAGACGTTGCTAATGCTGTACTTTTTTTAGCCTCAAACCTTTCCGGTTTTATTACCGGAGGCTACCTCATTGTGGATGGCGGAATGGTCATGCTTTAGGATGGCTACGAAGCTATATTGAAATTTCTTTATCTCAAAATTTAAAAAATCATTTTCAAGGTTTCACTTTTCCTGCTCTTCTGATTTCTTGAGCTTTTCACTGAACGTATCTTGAAGTTCCTTTTCTACGTTTTTAGCTTTCTCCAGGGCATCGAATTGCGATCTATACAGATGATCGCTTTTTGCTTTGGCTTCCTCCTTCTCCTCCTTCTCTTTCTTCTCACCGGAACATGCGACAAATATAGAGAATATAATAACAGACAAAAACATTTTTAAAAAAGTTTGCATAGTTCACCTCAATCATTCTTCATTTTCATCAATGCCTGAACAGGCGGTAAGCTGTATGGGGAATTGTGCTGAATAGCGGTTAAAACAGTACCGCCACCTGTAAAAAAGTAATACTGTGAATTATCCAACACCTGCAAATAAAGTCCAGGACAAAGATTTTTAAATTCCTGTAAGGTATCGCCACCGCCATATAAAATCTTTGCAGTTCTATTTTTGTCTATTGTTTCATCAAGGGCCTTTGAGCCTTCGTAAAAATGAGGAGTGTATCCCATGACAGCGTTAACAAAAATAGTTTTAGCAGAGAGCATGATATTGGTAATCTCCGGCTGGGAAAATGACTTTGGAGAAACATCCAGAACATAGCCAAAGGAATCGCCCTCTTTAAAATCGTCAGTACTTATCTCCCTGTAATGTCCCTCTAACTTGTTTTTCATAGAGTCTGACTCGATAAGATACTTCAGTTCAAGAATTTTATGTTTTTTGGAATCGAGTTTCAAAAGCTGATTTGCAGCTGCAACATCTTCTTCCTGAACACCAGCTATTTTAATGCCATACTTGGCGCAGAGAAAAGCGTTGTAAATAACTCCTCCGAGAATTAGTCCGTCCACTTTTTTATATATTTCCATTAGAGGACCTATTTTAGTATCAAACTTTGCTCCGGCAACCACCGCTAAAAAGGGTTTTTTCGGAGAAAGGACATGGCTGAGGTTGATAATCTCCCTTTGCATAAGGAACCCTGCATAGGAGGGTAAATAGTTTGAAATATTTGCCGTGGAAGCATGTGGTTGCCATGACCCAAAAGCATCGTTGATAAATATATCCGCCAAACCCGCCAGTTGAAGGGCAAATTGGTTTTTTGCTGCTTCGTCTCCTTCTTCCCCTTGAAACCATCGGGTGTTTGGAAGATATATACCCCCGATTTTTCTTTTTTTTAAGTCTTTGATCGCTAAGTTGATAGAAGTATCTATGCCTAAAAAACCCCTCCCATTACCTTCTTCTTTAAATTTTGGTACCATAAATTTTGTGTGGAGTTTCGTTTCAATATATTCAACGATAGGATCTACAGTGGAATTTTTGGAAATTGTAATTTTCTCGGTTTTTTTATCTTTCGGTCTACTAACATGGGTCATAAGGATAAGACGTCCACCTCTTTCCACAATGTTATACAAAGTCCCGAAGGTGGCGTCTATCCGATAAGGATCAACAATGGCCCCCTTTTTTACTACATTGTGATCAACACGCACTAAAACAACCTTACCTTCAAGGTCGGCATCCTGAATGAGAGCAAGCCTGCTGTCAATTTCCATTTTTTCCATTTTCTAAAATTATCGTATAGCAAGCCTAAAGAACCTGCCAGTAGGATTAATATTTTTTCCTTTTGAACCCTGGAGCATAGGTTGAATTTTATCAGATTTTTTTGATTTTTGTATTATATTACAATCGTTCATTGACACCAATTACTTTAAATAGATCCCGGTGTTTTTTATGGAAAAGCAAAATAGGGTATGGTACGTTTAAAATAAGTTATTCTATAGGAATTTGAAGCTACCCACAGCAAGACCGTGGGGAATCTAACTTGTCTAAATAGTTTGCATTTATGGCAGTTTATAATGCAATATTGCTCGTCGGTGACAGGCGTGGCGCAAAAAAAGTTTTTGGAAAAAATAAGGCGCTGTTGGAGATTAGAGAAATTCCCTCCTTTATCCGGGTGCTTGCGGCTCTTCAGAATGTGGAATCTATTGGAGAAATCAGAATTGTAGGACCGTCAGAAAAGATTCATTCCCTTCTTAAAAAACATTCCAAAGCTTGTCAGGGGTCTAAGACTGTAAAGGTAGTTCCGCAAAAAGATAATGTTATTGATAACGTCTGGACGGCCTTTATTGATACGCTACCGGGCTATAGGGCAGGAATGGAAATTTCTCCGGAACAAAAAGAAATGGCAGTTCTGATTGTCGCAGGTGATATTCCCATGCTAGTTCCGGATGAAATTAATGAATTTATTTCCAACTGTGATTTAAGCCGATTCGATTATTACGTAGGAGTTGTCTCGGAAAAAACCCTATCGCATTTTGCACCGGGAAAAAGAGGTAAAGGTCTCAAGTTGGCTGTTCTTCCATTTAAAGAAAATAAATATCGCGTCAATAACCTTCATTTGGTTAAACCATTTAAGATAGCTAACAGATTCAGACTTCAGGATATGTATGAACTCCGCTACCAACAAAAGTTGCGAAACATCTTTACAATGTTCATCAGGTTAATACGCCTGAAAGGAATTAAAGACGCCGCTTTTTTTTATCTCCTTATCCTGTCTACGCTTTTCTTCAGCAAGATCGGATTTCGTGAAGTTTCCGTGAAAATCAGTTCATTTTTAACATTAACTAAGGTTACGGGCATTGTCGACAGGATTCTCGGAACAAGGATGTCTGTCGCGGAGACAACCTATGGAGGGGCAGCACTCGATATCGACAATAAAACAGATTTTAATATTATTAACGAAAAGTTCGAGGAGTGGATGGAGTGTCAGAAGAATAAGTAGAATAATTTTTTTGTTTACCACCCCTTCGCTTGGCTCTTCCCATCCTTGCGAAGGAGGAGATTATGGGCAGGTTAGAAATATTTTCATGAAAATTCTTTTATCCATTACTGTTTGTTTTTTTTGTGTTCTCTTTACTCCGGAAAACGCCTTTGCCTGGGGGGCTGGCTTTCACATCATGCAGGGTACATATGTTCTCAAACACCTGAACCTTATTGCCCCGAACATAGCGGTAATGTTAAAAGCATTTCCCAATGATTATTTGTACGGATGCATAAGTGCGGATATTTTTATCGGGAAGGGGGTAAAAAAGAGATGGGACCATTGCCATAACTGGTCACTGGCAAGGAAGATGCTTTCAAGGGCTGACTCAAACTGTACAACCGCTTTTGTTTACGGATACCTTACTCATCTTGCCGCGGATATCGTTTCCCATAATTTCTATGTACCGAATCAATTTTATCTGACAAGTTCCACTAAAGGATTCGGGCATCTATATTGGGAATCCCGGTCAGACGAATTTATAAATAAAAAGTTCTGGAAGACTGCCCGGATGGTAATTGAGAAGCGCAATCATCATAATGACGTCTTTTTGCAGGAAATGGTAAAACGAAAGCTGGTGTCATTTAAAATGAAAAAAAAATTTTTCTTCCATACTGTTAAATTGAGCGACCTTGCCATATGGCAAAAGGCAGTAGTGCTTGTTTCAAAAAAATCAAGATGGGACCTGGAGAAAACTTATATCGAAGAATTGAACCGGCATTCGCTCAATCTTATAATTGACTTCCTTAAACATGGGGACAAATCGATTTGTTTTAAATTTGATCCTGTAGGATCGGAAAATCTGCTATCGGCAAAAGAAAAGAGGAGGGAAGATAAAAAAGGATTGGGAACCAGGCCCAAGCGCGCTTTATTCAGAATTCCGGCGAAAATAAAAAAACTATCTTATGTGAAAACAGCGACTCTTCTTTAAGTTTACCTTCAGGTTTCAAAAAAATATGGCAGAGGATGAAACAGATTGATAAAATAATGCTTTGCGCAATTCAGAACCCCGCAGGCATGGATTGGTTTTTCTTAATGACTTTTTAGGCGTTGTTAGTTTTTGCCTTTTACAACGCCTTATGCAGAGCTTAGACAGCTTGAATTTTTTCCTTATTTGCTAACAATAAAATACCGCCCACAATATCCACCATAACCCACATTTCTTTTACAAATTGGAATTCTACAATTGGATTAAAAATAATAGCTAAAAACCCATAAAACCAGGGAAGATTTTTTTCCTGTCTGTCATATGAAACAAAAGCAACAAATCCAAATGAAGCACATGCAACTAAGCGCAATATTTCATAATAGCCACCAGGCAATGGCAAAACTCCAACAAACAACATCCCAGCTACTAAATAAATAATGGTAAGAGGCATTTTTATAACCTAATCATAAGGAATTCGAGTCCCACCTTTAATATTGAATTTACAATTCAAGGTTCAAAGTGGGACCCCACTCATTTAGCAGATTTTTTCAATTTCGGATACTTTGTAAGAACGCCTTCAATAGTAGTTGAAGATGAAACGGATTGATACAGATTGATTTTCTATCTCCAGTTCAAGTTTTAATCTTCTTTCAGTTCATCGCGATATTTAATTTCATAGATTATATCTGGATTATTCAGAACATCCTGGTCGGCAAAAATACTGTCGTCCATATCTTTCGGGGCATTCTCTTCTATACCGACTGTATATAATAGAATCCTTCGAGCTATTTTTTCTTTTGCTATTTTTATTGCATTAGGAACGCGCATAGCATGAAACTGGGTCATGACCTTCCTTTCCAACTTCTCATTATATTCAACTTTATTGAAGTTAATTAAAATACCATCAGGGGTTTCAAATCTATCCGTCAAATAAGAATCCTCCAAAATTAAAATACCTTCCGGGATTTCAAATTTAGCCGATGCAATAGGGACATTTTTTTCAATTTTTAATGCAGTACTAATAATTTTATTACCATATTTTCCATATTCCGTTGTTCTACTACGTTTAAGTGGAATATTTACTCCAGGCCATATAAGTACCCGGTCTCCAAATATTTTTATAAGGTCACAATCAATGCCCAAGATTTTTTCGTATAACGGCGCCCTTTTCCCCCAGAGATTTCCTATAAGCGCCGTCCCAAGCGCCTCTACATTTTTTTTGACAACAATTTTTTCTTTTTCGAGTAAACTATTAAAGGCTTTTATCAAAGCTTTTCTTAGATTATTTTGTTTGATTCCGATTTTTTTTATAAGATCAACATAATATATATATTCTGGAGTAGTTAAAGTAAGATGCTTCTTTGGTTTCATTTTATCAAGGTATGGATATCGCGTATTAATAAAAAGGGCTTGAAAGTCAGGTTTTATATACAATATCTCCTCTCCTATTTCAGCTCCGGTAACCTTATAGTGAATTACCGCTGTGCTAAAAGGGTAGTGAAGTTCATAAGGGTTCTCTATTGCCTCTGAAATTCCGCTTAATAAAAGCTGGATTATTAATAAACAAAAAAAGGAAATAAAAACTTTTGAAATTTTATTAAAACAAATAAACATTAACTATCCTCCAATTAGTACTTTTTTTATTTTGTCTCTTTTAACTGTGCATGGAGGTCATCATATAAGAGAAATCATTTTTTTAGGAGGCTTTCATCATTCTTCCATCGTTAGCCCCAAGCAAGCATGAGCATGTTGATGCATTAAAACTTTATGGCAAATTCTGTTCCTAAAATGTTCACTCCCGGCCAGGCGCCATCCCTTTTATTATTCTTCCGCATATAATATAAATCTATTCCTAAATTCTTGGTTATCATTTTGGATAATCCTATGGCAAACCGGTTTTGATTAAATTCATTAATCTTAAAATCATAAAATATTTCTTCTGAAACAAAAGGAGTAAACTCGAAAACGCTAATTTTAATCTGTCTTTTTGTTTTTAATTTCTCTCTCCACACCCACTTATTTTTCCCTTCAACAATTCTACGCTCAAACCTGCTTTTAATCTGGATTTTGTATTCCTTTAGTTTCCAATTAATTGTCGGTATTAGTTCCACTCTATGCTCTTCAGACCATTCTGTTTCACCTTTTACTGTTTCATATTTATAGTTTAATTCAAAATCAAAATGTTTGTTAATCTTAAAAACAACTCCTGGCGCATAATTATGCGTCCCTAAATGATTAAAGTCGTCCACAAACTTTTGTTCAATATTAAAATGGGCATCTAAATTTTTACCGTAAGAATGTTTTAGTTTTATTTTATTCCAGTATTGCCACTCATCCGAAGCAAATGCTCTGCTTGCATAACCAAGAACAAGGATAGATGTTATGAAAAATGTTAAAAATTTTATCACGTTAGATGTCGGTGGTCCGTTGAGAAAAATATTCTTCATTAAAAAAAATTAAAAGGATTACAGGATGAATATGATATAAAAAAATGCGTTTATATGGCAAACACTTTTAAAGTACGTGCCACTATTAAAGCTGTTCCTTAACTGGGCAAATTCAAAACCAGGGCTTTCAACTCTGTCATTTCCTCTATGGCATAGCGGATGCCTTCTCTGCCGAGTCCGGAACTCTTTACTCCACCATATGGCATGTTGTCTATTCTGAAAGTAGGAACGTCTCCTATTACGAGTCCTCCGACATTGAGTTCATTATAAGCACTGTAAATTAAATCCAGATCTTTGCAGAAAATACCGGCCTGGAGTCCGAATTCTGACTCATTGACCTCCTTTACCGCGGCATGAAAATCAGAATAGCTTGCCAGAGTTACAACCGGAGCAAAAAGCTCCTGACAGCTGACTTTCATGTCCGGTTTTACATCAGTTATTACTGTTGGCGCTAACATGGATTTATTTCTTTCTCCTCCGGTCAGTATTGAAGCACCATTATTTGCAGCTTCCTTAATCCATGCTTCAACCCGGTCCGCCTCTTTTTCAGAAATCATTGGTCCAACGTCGGTATTTTCATCAAGAGGATCGCCAGTTTTTAATGCTTTCACTTTTTTAATAAATTTTTCCTTAAATTCTTCAAAAATTTCATTGTGCACAAAAATTCTCTGGACAGAAATGCAAACCTGTCCGGAATAGCCGAACCCACCCATAATTACTCTATCAACTGCATAGTTAAGATCAGCGTCATTATGAACAATAACTCCGGCATTTCCTCCTAACTCAAGGGTTATTTTCTTTCTTCCGCATCTCTGCTTAAGACCCCATCCTACGACAGGGCTTCCGGTAAATGTCAGCTTTTTTATTCGCTCATCTGTTATTAAAGGTTCAGCACCCTGGGCTGTGCAGGGAAGGATGTTTAATGCGCCTGCAGGTAGTCCAGCTTCCATGACTATTTCTCCTAATTTAAGCGATGAGAGCGGGGTCTGAGAAGCAGGCTTCAGGAGCATAGTATTCCCCGATGCAATGCATGGAGCAACTTTATGAACTACCAGGTTCAAAGGGAAGTTAAATGGAGAAATTCCCGCAATAGGGCCTATAGGAAATCTGGAAATATTGCAGATTCTGTCTTTTCCATAGGGATGAATATCCAGAGGGATTATTTCGCCATTAATTCTTTTTGCTTCTTCCGCGGCAATAGTGAAAGTGAGGATCGATCTTTCAGCTTCGATTCTAGCTGCTTTTATCGGCTTGCCTGCTTCTGCCGCGATGGACTGCGCCAGTTCCTCTTTTCTCTCCTGTAATATGCGGACTATGTTGAAAAGAATCTCCGACCGCTCATAAGGAGGCATTTTTTTAGTAATCTCAAAGGCTGCGGTAGCCGCCTTTATAGCATTTTCCACATCATCAGGGCTTGGACGATAGGTTCTGCCAATGACTTCACCGTTATAAGGAGATTTGATCTCATGGTTTTCAGAAGACGTAAGCCATTGGCCGTTGATTAAAAATTTATATTCTTTGCTCATTGGTTTTTCCTCCATTTGGTAATAGGGGGAACTCAATTTGAACTTTAAAAATATAGCAACTGAATTAAGAATGCAATTATAAAAGTAGAGCAGGACTATTTACAATAAGACATTCTTTCAAAACAAAATGTTTTGGAAAGAACCCCTTTAATTGTGTCTTCGAATATTGGTGGCTAATAAATAAAAAGATTTGAAACTACCTGAATATCAAATTACAATCTATGAGTATGCATAACCCTCTTAAAGGCACTTACTATCTGTTACAAGGCGCGAAGATAATCACAAAACCGGGCATCCGGGGGGTTGTCATAATCCCACTGATAATTAACATAATGCTTTTTGGTTTGCTGATATGGTATGGAGCGGAACAGTTTTCCGTTTTTGTCGAATGGCTTTTACCGGATAAAGCCGACTGGCTTAGAAGGTTTCTCTGGCCTCTTTTTGCCATAGTAACGCTCATTATAGTCTTCTTTGTTTTTACGCTTGTTGCCAATATCGTGGGTGCTCCCTTTAACGGTTTGTTGTCGGAGAGGGTGGAGGAATATCTAACTGGAAAGAAACCTGATCAGGCTGGAGGATGGCGGAAAATGATAAGTAACTTCATGCCTGTTCTTATTGCAGAACTTAAAAAACTACTTTACATATTACTTCTTACGTCATTGTATTTATTAATATTTTTGATTCCAGTTATTAACGTAGTTGCGCCGATTTTATGGGTCGCGTTCAGTGCCTGGGTGCTCACTCTGGAGTACGTGGATTACCCCATGTCGGCTCATAATATTTCTTTTAAAGAACTCAGGAAAAGGTTAAAAGAGAGGATACTTTTAACGTTTGGTTTTGGTTTCTCAACCCTTATTCTCACAACGATTCCTCTACTTAATTTCTTAGCCATGCCAACCGCGGTCGCTGGCGCTACCGTTATGTGGGTTGAGGAATGGGGAAAGAAAGAAAATTGCGCAATTGACTGACTGCTGAAAGCTGACAGCTTTTTTATAATGGACAATGATATGAATGTATTAATTGTAGGCGGGGCAGGATATATTGGGTGCTTTATTAGTCGTCTTCTCTTAGAGCAAGGCTATTGCACAACGGTTCTCGATAACCTCTCTACCGGTCACCGGACATCTCTTTCTAAAAAAACTAAATTTATTGAAGGAGACATGGCGGATTACAGTCTGCTCAAAGAGACGCTTCAATCAAATAAGATAGATGTGGTAATGCATTTTGCCGCTTTTTCCCTCGTAGGGGAATCAGTGAAAAATCCCGGCGCTTATTATGAAAATAATGTAATCAATTCCTTGAATTTGCTGATGGCTATGAAGGAAACCGGGGTCAAGTACTTTATTTTTTCCTCGACTGCCGCAGTATACGGTGAACCGCAGGACATTCCTATTACGGAAGCGCACCCTGTTAATCCAATAAACCCTTACGGTTCCTCCAAAATGCTGGTTGAAGAAATTTTAAACGGTCTATCCATTGCTAATCATCTAAAGTACGTTTCGTTAAGGTATTTCAACGCGGCTGGAGCTCACCCTGATGGAAGCATGGGTGAGGATCATAAAAATGAAACACATTTAGTGCCTCTAACCCTCAAAGCTGTCCTAAATGAAAAGGCAGGGAGTGAGCCACTTAAAATTTTTGGAACTAATTATGATACGAAAGATAGAACCTGCATCAGAGACTATATCCATGTGCTGGATCTTGCGGAAGCACATATTCTTGCCATGAAGCATCTTATTGATGGAGGGGAAAGCGATATTTTCAACCTTGGTAATGGAAATGGTAATTCCGTGTTAGAGGTCATTGAAACTGCTGAAAAAATAACAGGGAAAAAAGTTCCTGTGGTCAAGGAAAAGAGGAGGGCAGGGGACCCCGCTGTTCTGGTAGCAAGTTCAGAAAAAATTTCCAAAAAACTCGGGTGGAAACAGCAATACTCAAGCCTTGAAACCATCATTGAAACCGCCTGGAAATGGCATTCAAAGCATCCGGGAGGATATAAAGGATGATAATAATAAAGCTGACTGCTTCAGCAATCAGTTTTCAGTTTTTTTTATCCATTCTCCTGAGAGGTGAGTTTAAAAGTTAAGTTATAACTATGAATCAAAAAATGTTCAACAATAGCAGTCTTTTTTGTATTTTAGTTTGGCTGCCAACAGTTGCTTATTGTGGACTAATTTTTTATTTATCTTCTCAAGAAATTCCGGTTAAAGTCAGCCTGTTTCCAATGCAGGATAAAGCGATTCATGTAATTGAATATGGTCTGTTAAGCGTTCTTTTTTTTATTTCTCTCAGTAAATCCATGCCCGCTTACAACATAAAAATAGTTGCTGTCCTGGCGATAGCGTTTTCAGGTTTATATGGAATAAGCGATGAAATTCATCAATATTTTGTTCCGGGTAGAGAATCTTCAATCGGTGATGTCACGGCTGATTTTATTGGGGCGGCTGTTTTTCAGAGCAGGCATATCTTAAGGCGGCCAAAGGGCCGCAACCAAATAGAGCTGCCGCTCTGGTAAGCAAACAGAAAATTCTTCCCCAGGCTTGCATATCTCTATTAATCATCTGGACTGCAGTTTCTTTATAAATTCCGCTTGTTCATCTGCTATGGCCCACGTTTTTTCTAAAAGTGTATTAAACTTTACTATCAGGTCCTCATCCTCTGATTTTATGGAAGCGTTTGCAGGATCAGGCTGCCATTTTCCCCATTTTGCTTCTAAAAGATCTAAAATTTTGATCCATTTTTCCATGCTTCGCGTATTAGTATCATCGATTTTAAGGATCAAAGGTTGCCTTTTCTTACTTTTCTCCCTGTATCCTTTCAAGTAGGCATCAATACTTTTCCGGCTAACCTCTCTTTTCTCAAGTCCCTTTATTAAAAAGGTTTCCGAATTTTTGCGTGTTTCCATCAACTCTGCATTTGCTTTTATAAATTCTTTTAAAATTAATTTTCTTTCTTTAATCTGTGAAATTTTCGTAATGGAACTAACATCAAGGTTCACCTTATCAAAAATATCATCCACAACTTTTTGTTTTGCCTTCAATAATTTAATCCCTTCAGATGATGCCTCAAGGATATTAACCGCCTCCGCAGGCAATTCTCTGCTGTGCGCGCAATAATTACCCGTTATAAGGAATATAATGACAAACAGGGAAGTAGATAATACCCTGTAAACCTTGGAAACCAATGAAACAGACATCTTTTGTTCATTTATCATTTGTCCTCAATATATTTTGTTTATAAAAAAGCAGCCGGTTAATGATGTAAGTTATATCTCCCCTTCTTTTTTTTATTCCTGTTTTTCTATTTTTCCCATATAAAATCAGAGATAACAATTAAAAGAATTAATCCTACAGTGCAGCTAATAAAGGCTATGGAAAATATCTGAATTACATTTGCGGAAGAGTTAAATAGCTTTGCAATTACAGTAATGATAATGCTGGCAAGAAAAACCTTCCACCAGAATTCTAACATCATGGTTTGCTTCCTCCAACATATCTCTGCTGGTAAACAACCTGGCAAGAATACTATACTGCAGGATAAGGTTTTAACCTTGAATAAGCAAACCAGAAAAGTTACCCTACTTTAGTTGATAGACTAATGATTATTGCACTCGGGTACTATTAGGATTTAAAAAAGTTAAGGCTGTTTTACCACTACCACGACTTTTGTGGTCTCTCCTGCCTTAACCTCGAAGTCAGTCTTTGAGCTGCCTTTGCCTACTCTCACATCAGCCAGATACCGTCCTGCTGGTAGTGTAAAATGCTTGGGATCACCAAAGCCAGAGTCCACATACTTCTTCGCAGGTTTACCGTCATCGCCTACAGGATAGACCGTCCAGTAGACGTCTTCACTAAAAGGCTTAGCTCCTTCTTTCGGGATCGCGATTAATTGAGCGTACCCAACACCAATCACTACTGTCTTCTCCGTCGTTTCATCGGAAGTGACCTCGAGCTCTGTTTTCGCTTTACCTTTGCCTACTCTCACATCAGCCAGATACCGCCCTGCTGGTAGTGTAAAATGCTTGGGATCACCAAAGCCAGAGTCCACATACTTCTTCGCAGGTTTACCGTCATCGCCTACAGGATAGACCGTCCAGTAGACGTCTTCACTAAAAGGCTCCGCTCCTTCTTTCGGGATCGCGGTTAATTGAGCGTACCCAACACCAACCACTACTGTCTTCTCCGTCGTCTCATCGGAAGTGACCTCGAACTCTGTCTTCGCTTTACCTTTGCCTACTCTCACATCAGCCAGATACCGTCCTGCTGGTAGCGTAAAATGCTTGGGATCACCAAAGCCAGAGTCCACATACTTCTTCGCAGGTTTACCGTCATCGCCTACAGGATAGACCGTCCAGTAGACGTCTTCACTAAAAGGCTTAGCTCCTTCTTTCGGGATGGCCGTCAGTTTCACATTCGGCCCTTTTGCAGTTTTTTTAACAACAATATCTAAGGCTTTTTTAAGTTCCGATGCGTCCTTTGCAGCAAAGAATTGGCCGCCGGTGTTTTTGGCAAGGCATTGCAATTGTGTCATGCCGATTTTATCGCTGACATCGAAACCGACAACATGGGCCGTGAAATCAACCCCTGCTTTTTCTAAGTCATTTCCAACAGCGCATGGGTCCGCGTTACAGGTTTCTTTGCCATCACTGATGAGTATTACTGTAGCCTTTTCCTCGCTGTATTTTAGTTCCTTAGCAGCCACAAGAACGGCCTGGGTGAGAGGAGTCTTGCCTTTGGGGTTGATAGCGTTTATGGTTTTCATGAACGCACCGGGGTTTACCTTTGAAACCGAAATGAGAGACTCGATATCCTTGCAGTCACCTTTTTTACGATGGCCGTATGCTGTTAGACCGAGATAAGCGTTTGGGTCCCAATCTTTAATTATTCCACCAATGACTTCTCTGGCAATCTCAATTTTTGTTTTTTTGCCGATCTTTTGCCACATACTTCCTGACGCATCCAAAACGAGAACAACCTTTGAGCCTGCTTCTTCAGCGGCAGAGAGAGGCGATACAAATAAAAATGAAAGCAAAGAAAGAAGGAGAAAAAAATTTTTAAATTTAAAAAACGAGAAAATGTTAGAAGTACTCATGACTTTTCCTCCTGTAGAATAAAAGATTTTTCTGCTATCATGAAAATAAACCCCCTGCTTAGGGATATTACAATCTTTTTTAAGTTTAGGCTTTAAGGCATGTGTTTCTTAAGAAAGATTATGGATGCTTACGGCTATATGAATTATATCTGATTCATTATAAACAGGTGTATCTGTTGTGATTGAAATCTCTATGCCATTGGCATTCGCAAAAATTGGAACTGCATGAAACAGAAAAGCTGAGAAAAGAAATAAACCTGAATGGATGTTCTTCCCGTAAACAAGTGTAAATTGATTTTGACAAACAGCAATTACTTTCATTCGTATCTGAAAACCCGGCGGCACCTTTATTTTGCTTTTTCACAGGAACATCCAAGAGGATATTTCATTTGAAGCATTGACATCATAATAATGTATAAGCTTTTCAAAGTTTTTCGAACACTTCCACCATATTTTATATCATCCGTATCAATTCCATCTGCATCCGGCACAGAAAAATTCTCCCATGTTCTCAAAGCCTTTCCACAATCTTCTCCCTTTAGAGCACTGCTGTAACGAATCCATTCCCCGTTTACGCACTTGTTGCTATAATAACATTTACAGTCCCTTTTACTGACATAAACCTTAACATCAAAACGAATATTTTTGATATTTATGTCATACATCTTTTCTTCAATTTCAGCAATACCCTTAAAAGCGCTGTCAATCGCAGCATCGGTAGATTTACCCATGAGAAGATTGGCGACGTTACTAGGGTCCATTAACCCCGCAGCAGTAGAAATTGCCTTTAAACCAGTCTTTAAGGAATCTAATTCATCAGGATCGAGTGTGCCACGATGATATTCCATTTTTTCCAGCACCTCTACCTTGAGAACTTTGTAGCACTCGATGTAACGATAATTTTCAAATATAGAACCATCCGGTTTCCCATTACAATCTTGTTTTTTCTTTGGCTTTTCCGTTATAGTAACAGGGGGCTTATTCTCTGGCTTCTCTGTGACAGTACCTGAAGGTTTTTTCTTTTTATTTTTTTCACATTCATCTATGAACCTTTTTTTGTCTTCTTCAACTTTTTTCTGTGCTTCTTCGCATTCTTTTAGCTTCTGCTGGAGTTCTGTAACTTTTTTTTTCGCTTCTTCAACTTTTTTCTTAGCATTTTTTAATTTCTCTTTAGTGATGTTTTCTGCTCCAGATGTATAAGCTTCTTCATAAGTTTTATAAAGTGATTTAACTCCTGTAAGCTTCTTTTCCGCTTTTTTTAGTGCTCTTCTCAATTTTTCACAATTATCTTTTGTTTGGATTGCCTTTTTCTTCGCTTCTGCTAATTTCTCACACGGATCCTTCTCTTCAAGAATAACTACAGTAGGTTTCTTTTCAACCTGCAATGATTCTCTTCGTGGAAATGACCGGATTTGATTCATTAGCCCTTCTGGAATCATTGGCCCTGGCTTTGGCTTCTTTGTTTCCTCTTCTTCATATTGTCCATAAGGCTGGGTCTGCTCATATCCGGGAACTTGAGGGATAACGTCTTTAAAAATATTTGCTCTCGGTTTTACTGCTTTCGGCCTACTTGTTGATTTTGCGTTTCCAGCTGGTTGAGAAGGTTTTTCTTTATACGGTGTTGTTGTTTGTTCCGGTTCTTCGGATCCTTTGGGTGTTGAAGTGTCGCCAGTAGTCTGAGAAGGTTGTTCAGTAGCTGGTCCTTCTCCAGTGACTGTTACCGAAAGGCTGCATGATCCTGATCTTGAGGTATTCTTGAAGCTCCAAAAAAAAGTAAAACTAGTGGAACCCCCTCCAATACCTCTTACTGTAAATACTCCTTCCTTGGCTGAAGAAATTGAAATGGGGCTTATAGTTGCAATAGAAGGATTTCCTCCGTTGACTTCAAAACTCCCCACTGTAACCCCATCTCCTGATATGGTATAAGGTACGGAGCCACCTCTGTTCACGGTCAGGTTTTGAGGACCACAAAAAAAAGCCCAAACAGAGGGGGGCTAAAGTAAAATCAAAGGCGTAATAAACAGAAGTATTAGTAAAACAGTTATAGAAAATTGACTAAAAGATTTCGTGGTTGCAGACGTGTGGTTTTTGCGGTGTAGTGGAAAGTGAAAGCTTGTCATCCTATTAAGGTTCATTGATTCCCGATCAAGTAATGACATTCCCAACCTAGTTGAGGGCCATAATGAAAATCCTGTCCCTTTTATTATTTTCTCAAAAGCGGGAATTTATTATTCTAATTTTTTGAACCAGTATTACCGGTTAAAGGGATTTTCTTTATCCTGGTTTTTAATTGCTCCTTCTGCTGCCCCCTCCATAGCGGAACCAGGGATGTTCATGACCTTTCCAAGCGGTTTCCCTGCTTCCTTTGCTCCTTCTCCGGTTTTATCCAATCCTTCGTTTACCGAAGCGCAACCGAGCATGAAAAATAATGCTAAGGTAAAAGGTGAAATCAATTTTAAGATTTTTTTCATCATACTTTCCTTTACTCCGTAAGGATTAATCCTTTTTTAAATATTTCACCGGTTTCCGGAATTGCTTTTGAAAATTTTTCTTTAACAGAATTAATTTTTATTGAGCCCACTTTAGTTTTTTCCGAACCAAGGTTTTCCCCGGTATCCGGATCGATTAGTTCTTCTCCACGGGAATAGACATTAAAAAGATCACCCACTGAAACTCCATTCCTCTCACCAATATTAGTGTATATGACGTCTTCCGTCACTTTAATGATTTTACCTGTGTATGGTAATTGGTCCAGCTTTTTAGTAACTTCAACCACGGCTTTATCAATCGTGATTTGCATTGCTTTTCCGAGTGGTGTTCTTTTGAATCCTTCAGTTCCGAAATCAAATCCACCGACACCAACACCGAGCTTTAAACCACTCCCTTCCGACTTTCCTTCGACTCTTTTGGAATCGAGTACTACTCCGGTAGTGGTGTCAATGAGTCTTAATATCACGGCCACATGAGCAGTGGTTTTTTTTGAACCAATATTGAAACCACCAAATCCAACACCTGCTCCGCTGCTGCCCGATTTCGAGTCAAATTCCGTAACAGTCCCTTTAATGAGAATTTGTGCTGGAACCAGTTTACCGGTTCGAGCTGTTTTTGAAACGGCGGCACGACCACTGGCAGCCAGGTCCTGTTCGCCAATAATGTCCTCCAGAGTTTGTCGTTCCAATACGACAAACTTGCCACTCTGGATGAGGGAATCAGCAAGCTGATCCGCCATCCCGCTTCCAAGGTTGGCTTGTCCCGATGCATTTGTTCTGTTTTCAAACCTTGAAACAGCAATGGTCTTCTTATATTGACCGGCAAGAACATCAACGTGCCATAAGATAACGCATATCATTACTACAAATACCATAAAACAGGGTCTTTTATTTTTTAGTCTCATTATTTGATAGTCTCCTTTCTAAAAAAATTTTTTTAACTCAAAGTCAAAAAGAGCACACATTTCTAAGTTTTTACATAAAGAACTAAAAACTTTGTTTTCTTTGGTTAATGTTTATTGAAAATAATGCGTGAAGGCTAAAATAGATATAATATCAATTGCGCTGGGTAACCCATTAGATAAACTCAGGGCAGACTCTTTAGGTTTGCTTGCTAAAGGCTAAAGCTTTGCCCTACGATGGTTATGTGATATTGCTGAGTAAATAGAATTTATTTTATGAACATTATTGTGCGATTTTTTTTGCAAGGTTTTTGGCGATAGGTTCCGCTGCTCTTTTAATTGCCTCTACACCCGCGCTGATTTCGTCGATGGCGGCAGCGGTCGCATTTCCACTTTCGACAGCGATGATTTCAGCCGTATCTACTTTAATTGCCCGGACATTGATATTCGCCCGCGCTGATTTCTGCCGGGAACCCGGTAAAACAGAAACACCGCGTGCAATCGCTTTTCCAACTATAATTACATCAGCATTTAAGTAATTTCCCAGATGAGTAGAAGTGAGATCATCTCCTTCAATGGCTTTTAAGATATCCTCCTTGCTCACATTTCCCTCAGTCGTGTTATGGAACCCGCTTCCTACTATCCTGAAACCTTTTTCCAAAAAAGTGCCCATAAACGTAGTATCGGTTTGGGAAACACTTGTCCAGATATTCAAAATATTGGTCAGACTTCCATAATAGTCATAGATGATCCTGTTATCCACCCATATTTGTTCATTAATCATGATCATGACAACCGGTTTATTTAGCTTTTCCTGAGCTTGGATTTCAGAGGGGGAAAATATAAAAAGTAGCGCACCAATAAGCAAAATTTTCCATGTATGCATATTAGTATCCTTGAAAAGGGGTTGAGATTTGGTTTACCAAGTAAGAATAGAGCACCAATAATGTAAACAACATAGTCGAGTCATTCTCATATAATCTTATTGGTAACACAAGTCAAATTTTGCTGGGAAAGTGTTTATTTTAAATAGAAATTAATTTGTTAAATCAAAGTGTAGGAATTTTCATTTTTACTTCCAATAAATCAAAAAGATAATTAACCACGGAAACCTGTAAGTAATAAAAAATCAAAACTCAAACTCAGTTTCTGAGAGTCTTTTTTTTATCTCTATGATTATTCTTTTTTCATCTTCTATGTCTATTGCTTCAAAGGTAGCGGAAAAGCGGACAAACGAGCCGCAATCGTCCCAGGGAACAGAGGAAATTAATTTTTCCGTAATAAGATATTGAGAAAAATCTTCCGCTGACGCGAATACAGTTCCTCCTTTAACTCCTTTAGGAATTTTTACATAGAGATAAAAAGTACCGGCCGGTAAAGAGGCCTTGAAGCCGGCACTGTTCAGGGCGTCCACAAGTAATTCAAGCCTGCGCCTGTATTTGCCTTTGATCTCATCGGTAATTTCAGGGTGTTCTAACGCGTAGATCCCAGCTTTTTGAATTGCAATGAACTGTCCTGAATCATAATTATCTTTCACATTCGCAAAACCACAGACGACCAGTTCGTTACCGGCAACAAAGGCAAGGCGCCAGCCAGTCATGTTATAGGCTTTAGATAAAGAGTGGATTTCGATTCCTACGTCCAGGGCGCCGGGGATTGATAAAAAGCTTAAAGGCTTTTCCGTGTAGGATAAAGCGGCATAGGCAGCGTCCTGAACAACGACAATATTATTTTCTCCGGCAAATTCGACAACTTTTTTATAAAAGTCTTCAGTTGCTTCCGCTCCTGTCGGGTTGTTGGGATAATTAAGATAAAGCAGTTTCGCTCGTTTTTTTGTTTCGTTGTCAATTGCGGCTAAATCCGGTAGAAAATTGTTTTCCTCTTTTAAGGGCAGGTTCACAACATCTCCGCCGTACCATTTGGTGTGAGTTCCCATGACAGGATATCCAGGCACCGTCATTAACGCAATATCGCCGGGATTAATATACGCAGCAGGGATCATTGCCAAGGCCGGTTTTGAACCTATGGAATGATTTATCTGTTTCGCAGGATCAAGATCTTTGACACCAAAGTTTCTTTCAAGATATTTAGCGGCCACCTCTTTAAACTCAGGTATTCCGTTATCCGCGTAACCTCTGTTTTCAGGATTTTGGATTTCATTTTGCATATTGCTAACTACCCCGGGAAATGCCATTTCGTCCGGTTCTCCAACCCCAAGATCAAAAAGTTCTTTCTCCGGGTTTTGGGCGAGAGCGGCTTTTTTTGCTCGCTTTATTTTTTCGAATTTATATATTTTGGTGTCTTTCCCAAACAAAGCCCCTCCCAGCCTGTTGGCAAAGAGAGATTGTATATAATTTTCATTCATAGTTTTAATTTAAACCTCCTAAAGCGGCAAGTTGCCGGAACCACAATTCGGTATGGAAAACCGAATTGGACGGTTTCCAAAGGAAAGCCGCCCGAATGGTTAAGGCCATGGATGGCAGAGCTAAGCTCAGCTTTGCCGATAATCAAATAGGGCTTGCGCCCAAGAGAACCATCAAAAAATCTTGTTCAGCGTTGCATAAGACGCTGTATAAAGAAAGAAGTAACAGCGTCTAAAAAAAACAAGTTTTTACAGGGTAAAGTATATAAATAAAATCTACTGAAATTATCAGAGCAGATGCTTAAAGTCAAAAATTATTTCGACCTTTTAACACTCTGAAATATGATACGATAAATTCTAAAAAATCTTTCTTCGAGAAAAATTAAGATGATTAAATCATTATTTGAAAACTATGTGGATCTTTTTAAGAAAAACCCTTTGTTAGGGTCCTGTATTTATATAATTGTGGCGGGATCTGTCACAATGATTTTATTGATCATCTTTCCCCTGGTATTGCATCGCTCCATGAAGGATGAGTTCATCCCTTTTGTTCTTTTTTTGTGTTCGTTACTTTTTTTGCCATGGATATGGTATAAGTTGTTGTATCTAAAGATTAATTCTCATAGAAATCATTCAGAAAACAAAAAAGAGAAAGAACATTATTAATAAAAACCGGGGATGATTTTAAATAATAAATTCTAATTAGCTGAAGAGTAAAGGAAAAATTTTATTATATTATTATCAAATTAGGCTAAAGTAAATTTCCTTCTGATCCGTTAATAGAAGTAAGAATTAAAACCAGAAGAAGGAGTATCGGTATGAGTATACAGAGTGTAAAACCAGTTGTACCGCAGGCAGCCGGGATTTTAAAGACGTTCCGAGGTAAAATAAACGCTCAGGTGCAACGACAAGTGAAGAATGTAAAAGTAGAAGTTAAAAGACTGGTAAACTACAAAGCGTAAATATGCAGGATTTTAATAAATTCAACTTTATTCATTAAGGTTCCAGTTATAATTAAGATACCTAATAGAATAATCTCCTCTTTCCACGTATTTTAAATGCTTCCTTGCTTCTGTTGGAGCGTGATTTCCTATGCACTTGAGAACTCCCCCATGTTTTTGAAAATCCTTTTTAAACCATTTGAAAATTCGTGAAATGTAGATTGTCGCTTCGGTTTGATGCACAAAAAGACCTTTTGTTTCATTTGCAAGGAGACGCTCCATTTGATAATCCAACTGTGAATTGATTTCATCCGGATTGTAGCTCTTTACGGCTAAATCGGGGCAGCTTACTGAGGCGCAAACAATGGCAGCATGAATATGGGGTTCCCCCATTTTCCTTAATATGCCATGTTCTATATCATTTAGAGAGTATTCTTTGCCTCCTACAATACCGGTATTTCTGTCCCATACCTGGTTAAACCAGCTCCCTATATCCTTAATGCTTTCAACAGGATAATTATCAGAAACCAGTTTTACGGCCATGATATTGTAAACGTTTATCCAAAAGGAAAGCTTTTCATTCTTAGATTTCAGGCTATTTAGCGGGAATTCTTCCAGTTTATCTATTAAATCTTTAAATTGCTTGTCTTTTCTTAACAGGCGGTACTTAATTAGAGTCAGGCGTACATGTTCTTTAGTGGCATCGTAGACATATTTTTTTAATAAAGTATCCCACTCTGAAAAATCAAAGGCAGCTGCTCCAGCTATCCGAAAGCTAAGAAGCAGGAAAACAGTAATAACTATAAATAAATTTTTTTTCTCACAATAGATAAAACCTGATTAGAGTTTTTCTATCATATCAAAACCATGAATATCAATTTCTTTGACAAGTTCATCCGCTCTGTGGAACGAATTTATCACAATTGGAGTTACCAAAGAAATAGTTTCTTTAACTCTTTGGCGCAAATTCCATTTCATTTTCTTAGAAGATTTAGTTAGAGGGAGTGAAGCAACTTTGCCAGTTTCTTCTAAAAGAATCGGAATAAATTTTAGCGAAATTAATATTATCATGGAAAAATTCTTTACCGGGAACCCAAACAGCCTCAAAGGACTTAAATACCACTCAATCGCGTTTACCATTTTTTGAGGTGATGTTGTTAGTGTAAGTATGCAGGATAAGTATATAAGTACAATCAGTCTAAAATTAATTATTACCCCTTGTTGAAAGCCTTCATGAGTGACGCTGATAGTTCCTAAGAAAAAATGATGGACAGGTTTGCCTGGAGTAAGGAACAGGTGAAATAAAAATGTGAACAAAAATAAAAAAAGAAACGGTTTGAGACCTTTGATAAAAACTTTAAAAGGGATTCTTGATAACGTTCCAAGAGCAATTGAAAAACATCCTATAAAAAAAATTGTATAATAAGATGGACTAATGGCGGCAAAGATCATTAAGGATATAACAAGAAAAAACTTTATCCTGGGATCCATCCTGTGAATTATAGAATCAGATGGGAAATAACGACCTATTGTAATATTTTGTAATCCGTTAAGCATGTCATTCAACATCAGCCATAAGTACTTTTTTGTTATAAGCTGAAATCAGGTCCCCCCTGCTTAGCATACCGATTACGCGATCCTGTTTTTTTGAATCTACTACCGGAAGTTGAGCTACATCAATCGCGGCAAATTTTTCCAGAGCTTGATTCAGGTTATCTTCTGGATTTAAACTTGTAACGTCAGTTGCCGCTAAGTCTTTTGCAACCACCAGGTCTTTAAGTCCCTCTTCAAACATAACTTCTCTAATGTCAGAGAAAGAAAGGATAGCAACCATTTTGCGTTTTGAATTCACAACAGGAAAGTATGAATTACTTGATTTGGAGATAATAGTTAAAATTCTTTTGAAGCGGGTTGTTTCTAAAATGGTTTCAACATTTTTGTCCATCACATCACCAACTTTTATCGATCCCATGATGGAAACTTCTCTCCCCTGATGGACGTTAATACCCCGTCTGCGTAATTTTAAAGTATAAATCGAATCCTTGGACAAATAGCGGACGACAGAGGTCGCAATAATACAACTCGCCATAATGGGTAGAATAATTTTGTAGTCATTGGTTAATTCAAACAGGATAAGTATATTCGTCATGGGAGCATGAGCAGCTGCAGCGACAACAGAACCCATCCCTACTAAAGCGTATGCTCCTTTAGTGGCTGTAATATCCGGGAAGATGAAATGAACTAATGAACCAAAGGTGCCTCCCAGCATCGCCCCGATGAATAAAGAAGGGGCAAAAACACCGCCGGAACCACCGGAACCCAGAGTAATGGAAGTTGCAATGATTTTCATGAAAATCAAAATAAATGTGATATACCAGACCATTTGTCCGTTGAGAGCCATATCCATGGCTTCATATCCGTTCCCCATTATTTGAGGTAGGAATATGGCCAGACAACCAATAAGAAGACCTCCAATCGCAGGTTTCAGAACCGGGTGGGTAGTTACTTTTTTTTCAAAGTAATCTTCGGACCAGTAAAGAGTGATAATATAAAGCCGGGCGATTAAACCACTTAAAAGACCTAAGATGATATAAAATAAAATTTCCCAATAACTGACAATCTGGTAGGACGGCACTAAAAATGCCGGAGAATTGCCATGAAAGGCGTGAGAAACAACAGTAGCAGTCACTGATGATATAACAATTGGAGTAAATGTACGAATTGAAAAAACTCCTAAAATAATCTCCATGGAAAATATAACACCCGCCAATGGGGCGTTAAAAGTAGCTGCAATGCCGCCTGCAGCTCCGCAGCCAACTAAAACTTTTATCCTTTCCGCGGACATATTAAATAATTGCCCGAATGCAGAACCTATGGATGAGCCAATTTGAACGATTGGTCCTTCCCTGCCTGCGGACCCTCCGGAACCAATACAAACGGCAGAGGCTAACGTCCGTAAGAGAATAGTTCTTGGTTTTATAATTCCGTTTTTCAAAGCGATTGACTGCATGACCTCAGGAACACCGTGTCCCTTTGCTTCAGCTGGAAAAAAATATGATAAGGGGCCGATGATCAGACCGCCGGCCATCGGGATAAGGGGAAGAAAATACCACGGCACTGAGGGCGCGATACTTAAAATTTCGAACCTGCCGTAAAAAAACATCTCTTTTAAAAATAGAATTAACCAGCGAAAAAACTCAGAACCAAGACCGCTGCATAGACCTATCAGACCACCTAAAAATAAAAGGTTTGGGTCTTTCCTTACCAGAAAATGGTACAAAGATATAACTCTATCTTCTAAAACATCGCGGGCCACTTTTTATTTCTCCGAGAATAATTGACTGTGGACGTTAACATCAAGACATACAGGGCATGTATGTAAAAAATGGAAGAGTGTTTTTCAGCTTTACCCTGCTGGTGGGGAACTATGCCTTATTGCAAATTTATATTCCAGAACCATCTCCATAACTTGAAAGATGTATTTTACATTCTTTTTTAGATGAATCATCTTCCAATTCCCATCTCCATCTTCCTTTTCTTGGGTCTTCACCGTCAAGAGTTGCAGTTGTGCAGGGCTGTTTGCATCCTATCGTGGCATAACCTTCCGAATACAACGGATGTACAGGAAGATTTCTCTTTTTAATATATTTATCGAGATCGGATTCCGACCAGGTGTATACAGGAGAAACTTTCATTGTTTGTCTTCCATTAGCTAGCATTGGTTGTATCTTCGGGAGTGTGCTCCTGAATTTTGATTGATCTTTTCTCAAGCCGGTGATCCAGACCGTCAAAGTTTTTAACGCCTTATCAGAAGGTTCAACCTTTCTGATTTTGCAACAGAATTCTCTATGTGACGTACTCTCAAGAAAAAGATATTCTCTCCAATGAGATTGTTTAATCATTTCTTTGACGCGCTGATCATCCGGTTTAAAAACTTGAATTTTACCTTGATAAAGCTTATTTGCATATAGTGCCTCTATCTGTTTCATATAATCAATCGTTTCAGAAAACAATCTCCCTGTATCAATGGTAAATGCTCTAAAAGAATCCGTCACCCTGGAAGCCATATCCATAATTACCAGACCGGTTTTTTGGAATGAAGTTCCTATCGCAGCCTGAGTTCCGAATTTTTTAAAAATATCTGCGAGCAAATCTTCCGCTTCTAAGTCAGTCCACTTGCTCACATATTCGTCCGCATTTTCTAATTTCATCTTAAACATATATAAAAAAAATGATTTGAACCTTTCATTATAACATATATATTAAGCATATAAAAATTATCCGTTACTTTAAGTTTTTATGATAAGAAAGTGACCAATGCCAGAGAATGGAAGAAGATTTCACAAAAGACGCATTGCAACAAGTTACGCGGCGCTAAGCTTTACAATCAATACACATACATACGGCCGTAAGGGCGCTTAGAAACGGGGATAATTTTGGTGTACCTGGAAAAATCGAAGATATCGAACTGTTCTCCCATTTCCTTACAGAAATCATTCAGGATGGGCTTTAATATTTTTTTATCAGACTCGTCAAGTTCAAAATGTTTAACTTCTTTTCCCAATTTGTCTTCTTCCACTTTGCCGCGTATATAAATTACTCCGCCATGCATTCCGGTAGCACAGTAATCTCCTAACACAGGCCGGTCATTATTATTTGGATTCATTCCCAAAAGGATTAGCGTTCCGCCAGCCATATACTCACCAAAGAAATTTCCGGCTTTCCCGCCAATCACCATAATGGGAACTTTATCCATATAACCTTTCATATGAATCCCCACTCGATACCCACAATCTCCTTTAACATACAATTTTCCTCCCCGCATTCCATATCCAAGGACATCTCCCGCAAGTCCGTGAACAACAACCTTCCCATCGTTCATGGTATTTCCAACGCCATCCTGCGCATTATTTTCTACTATAATCGTAGGGCCGTCCATGAATGCGGCCATATCCTCTCCAGGAACACCCTGGATTCGAATGGTAACATTGTTAGCAGTAATACCATCGCCTATATACCTTTGACCACAGATATTGAGGAGGCGAATATCCTTAACCCCCTTTTTAATTTCTTTCCTGATCCGTTCGTTCAGCTCTTTGTAATAAACATCTTTTGCATTAATTTCGATCAAGACTTACTCCTCATCTAAATACACAATTACAGCATCACCCGCGTGAGGGGCATAGCAGTCTTCCGCATCAGGACAAATCTCTCTTATCGACGCCTCTTCACTGGACATATATACAGTGTTGCCTTTTTTACCCACGATAAGGGGTCTTAATTTCACCCTGTCATTTATACCAATTAAACCACCGTTAAAAGCGTACAAGAAGGCGAAAGGTCCGTTAAGGGCTGCTCCGGCGTATACAGACCTGAGCAATGTGAACTTGAGTCTCTCTTCCTCATCCAACCGGTCTATATCTTTCCAGAAGTGAGGCGCCAAAGCAGAAAAAGTATCCTCATAGGATAATTTATTTTTCCTATGCAGAAAATCGACAAGATAGGTTACAACCTCTGTATCTGTCATTAAAGTGCATATATAACCATGAGTATCGAGGTATCTCTTGTTTATACCGTAAGATGAAATTTCGCCATTATGGACAACGGACTTATCAAGAAGCGTAAACGGATGAGCTCCACCCCACCAGCCGGGTGTATTTGTCGGAAAGCGGTTATGGGCTGTCCATATATACCCTTCATACTGGTCCAGTTGGAAAAAATCAGCGATATCTTCCGGAAAGCCGACCCCTTTAAAAGCCCCCATATTTTTCCCGCTGGAAACCACAAATGCTCCTTTCGCTTTTGTGTTTATTTCCATAACAGTAGATACCATGTAGTCATCGGGATTGATTCCCCTCTGCATGGCCTCTGGATTCGGTTCCACAAAATATCTTTTAAAGTGCGGATGATCAATTATCACATCTGTCGTGGCATGAGGGATTGTCTCCTGGTGATGAATCTGCACGCAATTTTCCAGGATGTCCTCGGTATCTTTCACATCCTTATGGTTGTCATACATCAGGTGCAAAGCATAAAGGTCTTTATATTGAGGATAAATGCCATACGCGGCAAAACCTCCTCCCAGGCCATTACCACGATCATGTTGATTAGATATAGCTTTCTTGATGACAGAACCTGAAATTCTTTTCTTATCTTTATTTATTATACCGATTAGTCCGCATGCAGCGCTATCCCGCTCCCGGTAAGGTGATTTCACCCAGGGTTCTGTAAATAATCCGAAATTTTCCATAATTATTGAGTTTTTGTAAACAATTGATCCCGGATTTCATTTTGAACATATGCCCAGCTGAAATCCGGTTCTAATAATTTGTCTTTATACTTTCCGATGTCTACCTTGTTTTCTATAAGATACCTGAATATCCCGGCTCTCTCGATTGTCCGCACAAAAACAGCGCCGGTAATTTTATTTTTTTTGATAATAACTTTTTCATAAATTCCTTGTTTTTCATTTAGTTTTTTTAAAACTTCTCCATTTTGCTCATCGTGGATAAAGCCGTATGAAACTATCTGGGCTCCTCCAAACTGCAGGGCGTTCAATGAGAGGCCTCCTTTATACTCTTTCTTTTTTCCTGCCATATTATAGCCCGCAATCATCCCCTGTTGTGATGCAAGGGGAATAATAGGAATAGACATTATTTTTCCGGAGAGTATTTCTTTTGCCGCTGTGCAATCTCCCGCGGCATGAACGTTTTTTATATTAGTTTCCATACAACTATTAACCAAAATTCCTCCGTCGGTTTTAATTCCGGAGCCATTTAGAAACTCAATATTAGGTTTCACGCCGACAGCAATAATTGCCATTTGGCATGGGATTTTCTTTTTGCTCTTTAAGGTTACAGAATTGATCTTTCCGGCAGAGCCGTTTATTTTAGCAATGGTGTCCCTGGTAATAATTTCAATTCCCTGCTTATGAAGTTCCCTCCGCGTTATTTTGGCTGCTTCATCATCCAGGGCTCTTGGAAGGATATTATCGGCTAATTCCACACAGGTAATTTTTTTACCGGTATGCGATAATCCTTCCGCGCATTGAAGTCCTATTAGACCGGCTCCCAGGATAACGATGCTTTTCACATTTTTCAAAACTGCTTTGATTTTATCCGCGTCTTTTTTTTTGGTAAACGTGAATACATTTTTAAAGTTATTGAGACCTGAAATGCCTGGCGGTATAAACGGAACTCCCCCTGATGTGATCAGCAATTTTTCAAATCCGATACTTTCTTTCCCTACAAATACTTTTTTTGATTTTGGATCAATCTTGCTGACTTTTTTCCCTAACAACGGTGTAACATTCATCTTTTGATAATAATCAAAATCTCTTAAGTAGATAAAGTTATCACTGACCATGTCCGCGACATACTCATGAAGCATTGCCCTGCTGTATGTATGCTCAGATTCATCACTGATTATAGCGATTGTTTCTTTTGCTCCTGCTTTTCTGATGGACTCCACCGCAAATAAAGCCGCGAAAGAATTTCCAATAATTACGTATTTGAATTTTTGTGAATTTTTCATATTCTGAAACCACAGATTGCACAGTCAAACAGTGACGCAACCAAGCATTTGAACATTGTTAACTGATCATTGCTAATTGTTAATTACTACGTTCTATTTTCAGACACCAATGCCTTAGTCGGACAAACCATAACGCACGCAGGCTCTTCTCTTTCCGGACAAAGGTCACAGTGAAGCTGAATCGCGTTATTTTCTACTGAAGGCACATTTTTTATATAAACATTTCTGCTGATAGAGCCGTACTCGCATGCCATGACACACATCCAGCAGCCAACACATTTTTTTTCGTTTAAAAGAACACGGCCTTCATCATCCTTATAAAGTGAGCCATTTTTGCAGGCCAAAATACAGGACGCTTCTTCGCAATGTCTGCAATTAGTGGAAAGACAGAGCGTCCCGTTTTCTTCTACGATGCACCTGTTTAATGGCTTGGGTCGGTTATCAGCTAAGGCCTGATTTGGTTCAGGTGTATAGGAGGACATCTCCGGGTTAAACGTCAACCCCTCTGTAAAGTATGCGCTGACAGGATTCTTTTCCCTGGAATGTTCAACAATACAAGCCACTTCGCATAAGTGACAGCCTATACATCTTTCTTCAATTGGATAAACTTTTTTCATAATATTCGATTTACAGTTGACAGGGCTCATTTTTCAGGGATTTTCAATAAGGCTGGTTGCTGACATCCGACCCTTGATTCCTGATTTCATATTCCAGCCTGTGCAATGCCTAATGTTTTTAGTTCTATTTCAGAGAGGCCTACTCCTCGCAATTTAAGTCTATTACCGCGCAAACTCTCAATAGAGTTAAGTCCCATCAAACCAAGCATTTCTTTGATTTCACGTGCCCAGGAGGTAAGCAGGTTAGTAGATCGCTCTGCGGCAATATCCACCGGTAGTCTTTTGCGCAAGTCAAGTCGGTTCGTGGTAATTCCCCAAGCGCACTTTCCGCGATGGCATTGCTGGCATAAGGTACATCCGACTGCAAGCATTGCGGCCGTTCCCACATAAACCGCATCCGCACCAAGGGCAATAGCTTTTACAATATCATCAGCTCCCCTGATGCCTCCTGCCGCAATAATAGAGGCTTGGTTTCTAATTCCTTCATTTCTCAACCTTTCATCAACCTGTGCCAGCGCCATTTCTATCGGTATGCCGACATGATCTCTTATTATTCTCGGGGCCGCGCCTGTGCCCCCTCTGAATCCATCCAGCACTACAATGTCAGCCCCAGCACGTACAATACCGCTGGCGATGGCAGATACATTGTGAACCGCAGCTATTTTTACAGATACCGGTTTTTTATATTCTACAGCTTCCTTAATGGCGTAAATTAACAGCCGCAAATCTTCTATTGAATAGATATCGTGTTGCGGGGCTGGAGAGATAGCATCGCTTCCTTCAGGAATCATACGGGTTAGAGATATGTCATAAGTAACCTTTTCGCCCGGCAGATGGCCTCCAATCCCGGGTTTCGCCCCCTGTCCAATTTTTATTTCACATGCCGCTGAATTTTTTAGATACTTACTGCTGACGCCAAATCTGCCGGAAGCAACCTGTACAATCGCTTGGTCTTTAAATTCCAGGAGGTCAGGATGCAGTCCTCCTTCTCCTGTATTAAAGAATGTCCCCGTTTTCTTCGCCGCTATTGCAAGTCCCTTCTGGAAGTTAAAACTAATTGCGCCAAACGACATTGGAGCAAAAATCACAGGAACTTCCGTGGCAATATTAGGGAACAATTCTTTTATTTTTTCCCCATTTTTAATATCTTTTGAGGTCAAAGTTTCGGGTTTTCTACCGATGAAAGTTCTCAACTCCATAGGTTCCCTTAACGGGTCTATAGAAGGGTTAGTTACCTGAGACGCATCCAGGACCATTCGGTCAAAATAGCTTTTATAATCTTCATCGTTACCAAGACCGGTTAAAACTACAGCGCCGGTATCGGCCTGCTTATAAATAGAACCCCAGTGCTTAAAATCCCAATAAGCATTGGCCCGAAACTTGTTTCCCCAGTCGCGGATCTCAATACATTGTGTGGGGCACATGACCTCGCATCGTTTGCAGTTGACGCAATTAGCATCGATGTTATATATTACGTTGCGGTTGGAATCGAAGTAGGTGCAATCATAGGGACATTCCCGAACGCAAACAAGGCATCGTATACATTTATTATTATCTCTTTCCACCTTGTATTCAGGATGGCTATGAAAATAGTCTCCCTGTAGTTGCCTTCTTATTTGCAGAGTATCCCTGACACCCGGTTCTTTATAAAATTCTTGAGTCATAATTTATGAAAGAAAATTTATTCTGCCTATTATAGAATGGAGCGGTTAATATTTATTAAAATGCTGACTTTTTCAAGATAATTTCGATCATGGCCTTAAAAGCAATATTGATGCCATTTTAATAGTATTGTTTTTAAAGAGGTTTTAACTAAAAAGTTATATTAGCATATTTAATGTAATCTATCAAGTATACATATTGTATAAAAATTTTGGTAATTTCTGCTTCATAGGCATAGAAAGAATGATTTTGAACCGTAAAAGAATGAACAAATGCGAAAAACAATTTGTTTCGGGAAAATAATTTGTGGACTCAGGCAAAATATTAATGATTATGAGTTTTTCACAGAAATTGTGGAAACCCTGTGGAAAAAGCTGTTGAGATATTTCTAAATCCCTTGCCAAATGCGGTTTTCAATCAGATTGCACATTTTTTAATCTACTTAAAATATCAATAAAATCAATCCTATAGAGTAATCAATTGAATTACATAGATTTTATGACATTGGGTAAAATAAAAAGAGATTACTTTTCCACATTAGATTGCCAATGACTCAAGTAAAACAACAGTTAATCCTTGATTATCAGTTTAAGCCTGAATACAGTTTCAGCAATTTTGTAAAAACACCATCTACCGAGGTGGCGTACAATGCTGCCACGTTGGTAGTCAGCAAACCGGGGCAAAAATACAATCCTTTATGTATATACGGGGATATGGGTGTAGGAAAAACACATCTTCTAGGGGCTATAGGGCAAGAAGCCAGGTCAAGTTTCAGTAATGCAGTGATTGTATGCATCAACTCTAAATTTATTTTGGCAGAGCAGGAAAAAGCATACAATGAATTTGATGCAGTAAGGCTGGTTAAGAAATATGATGATGTCGATTTTCTAATTATAGATGATATTGACGCTATACTAAAAAAGCCTTTAATTGATGAAAAAATTTTTCATTTATATAACCACTTGATGCAAAAAGGTAAGCAGTTGATATTTTCCAGTTCCATTCCACCAAATCAACTGAAATTTACCGACCGGAACCTGAAATCACGTTTAGAATCAGGCTTGACTGTAAAAATAGAAAAGATGAATGATGATGACAAACGAAAAGTGATAAAAAGATTAGCAAAAAATGTTGAAGTATTTATTCCTAATAATGTCATTGATTACATTCTTAACTCCGCTCCGAGAGACTTTGTATCTCTTTATGACATTGTAAGTCGGGTCAACCGGCTGTCTCTTGAAACAAAGAAAAAAATCACCCTTTCCCTCATAAAAAAATCTTTAAAAGATGTTTTTTTAAAAGTTCATGAGCACTAAATCAAAATCCTATCTCTATGGCCTGTAACATCTTTTTGGCTTCTTTAAAATCAGGATCTACGGACAGCGCCTGCTGGAACATTTTTTTTGCTTTTTCAACTTCTTTATTTTCGATGCATGCCCTGCCTATGTTATACATTATATTTTCATCGTCCGCATCGACTTTCAATGCCTTTTCATATTGCTTGATGGCTCCTGCATAGTCCTTTTTTTTACGGTAGATAATTCCAAGACTATTATAAATATTGACAGTGTCAGGGCTAATCTTGATGACCTCGTTGAAAGCAGCTTCTGCCTCGCTATCCATGTTTCGCTCCAAAAAGATATTACCAGCCTTCTCAAGAAAATGTTGTGCTTTTTTTGAATCCCCTTTTTTAGAATACACATTTCCTATCATTTTATAGGCGCGAGCATGCAGATTATCTATCATTACAGCTTTACGAAACGCAACCAGGGCTTCATCATATTTCTTTTGGTTAGTTTTTATATAACCGATATTAAAGTATACTTCTGCATCCTCATGTTTTTCTAATATTTCTGTGCATAGTGATAAAGCCTTGCCATAGTCTCCTTTTTTAGTAAGGTTTGCAGCAGCACTAAAAAGATCTTCAGTCTCTTTCTCTTCTTTGTCAGTAGGACCACCCATAATGCCCAAAATTTTTTCATTCAACACTTTGTATGATATAGGCTCAATAAGAATAGCGGCTACCCCGCACCTTCCCGCGTCTATCACCATATCCTTGCTCATGGTAGGGGTCATCAGCAGAAATGGAATTTTATAAAGATTATGATCCGCAGAAACCGCTTTAAGAAATGATATTCCATTCATTCCCGGCATCTCCATTCCTGAAAGAATAACGTCAACAGGCCGTTTTTTTAAGATTTCAAAAGCTTCAACTCCATCGGAAGCCTGATCAAAGTGACAGAACCCCTGTTCACGCAACATATCTATGATGAGCAATCTGTATGAATCATTGTTGTGAACCACTATTAATGAAAGTTTATGCTTATTTTCAGTTTTCAGCAAAACCAGGCCCCCTCAACTATATAGATACTCAGCATACTATATAAATAATAAATTAATCATCTAAAAAAACAAAACATTTTTTTTGAATTTTTATAAACTTAAATAAAACCTGATAGCTGCAAATTGAATCTTCGAAGATGTTAAAAGAAGTGTCTCTCAGGCAGAGCAGGGAGAGTTATTTGGGAGCAGTAATGTTGAAGCATACCGATATAAAAATTTAATGCAATGTAGTTTTGCTTTTTTCAAGTAAATGTATCTAATTTGGGCTTTTTCTTTTTCATCTCATTTTCATCTATTTTATATTCCACCAACATGTTAACCGAATTCTCGAATTTTTTGCATAACTTTGAATCGCTCTTGTATAAAGGGGCGATTATTTTCATTTTAAAAAGTTTTTTCTTCAGTTTAGCAAAAACAATCATGTCCGCAGTTTCTTCCGAAGCTTGATCAGGTTCAAGACAATTTATAAAAAATTCACCCCATGAGTTGAGAAGTACTAAGTCAATATCAGAAAGCTTGTTTGGTGAGTTTTTAGTGCCAAAATTTACAATAACCAGGGCCTTTATGATCCTTTTCTTCGAAAGATAGTCTTCCCTCACGGGTTTATGTGAACCATCGGCTAAAAAGGCGAAAAGTTCTGTTATGACCTTTTCCATGTCCTTTTGTTTGAGATGGGAGTTTTTGCTTTCGAATATAGTCTTGCTACCGGGTTTCCAGAATTGATTAATAACCGTCCAGACAAGAACCTCAGGGAGGGATGAGAAGCTTGCAACTGGTCGTGATATGCTCCTCAGATCATGGCTTTCCGTACCGTAAAGATGAAAATCAAACAGGCGCCATTTGGGCTCTTTTCCTGACAACGTATCGAAAACGATGGTGATACATTCAGGTGGTTCTTTAGGAGTTTGTCCCGGTAAAACGAACGGAATTTTCCCGGGGTTTTTATCAAAAAACGTGAACAGTTTTCTTCCTAAAACAGTTAAATCTTCCTTTGAAATCAAATTGGATTTTATTCCTGATTGTTGCAGCCGATCCGAGACACGTTTATAGGCATTCAGCAAGAAACCACTCACTTTTTCAGATAAGAGAAATTTATTGTCTCTACCCAGAATATTTTCACTTAACAAGTTCAAATCGCTTGCACTCCAGTTCCATTGCTTTAACAAGTTGGAAATGACACTCTGCTTATCACTTAAATCAGTATCAGATTTGGAAAGTAGTTCTTTAAGGTCTTCAGAGGTTACGCCGGTTTTAAGTAAAAGCGCTGCCTGCACGATACGAATCTCGTTTTCCGGGACTCCCTTCATTAAATAATCATTTATAACTCTCTCACACATCATGACGTAAGGATCAGGGATGCGTCTATCTTTTCCCGGTTTAAGGATTAAAGTCTTTAGTTTTTCGCATAAGAGAGAATCTTCAGGGTTAAAAATGTATGACTCCAACAAGGCCATTTTAAGTAATGATTTATAGGGAGACTTGAGAAATTTACTCATATGCCATAATGCGGCTCCGTAAAATTCTTCGGGTTCGATGTGGAGAATATGACCAATATCAAGATAATCCTTCGCTTTGTCTCCAATCAGAAGAGGTAGTTCTTTTTTAAAGTCTTTAAATTTCTCTTCCGGCATGCCGGTTGGAGTAATCCACCACATGGGTCTTTTGCCCGAGATAATAATAGCTGTTCTATAAAACTCGTCTTTTAATAATTTCCCTCCCGCGGAACCCGCGCTTTCCTCATCAGTTAATCCAAACCGGTTTTCCCTGAAGTCTACAATATCCTGTAGAAAAAAATGTACTTCAATAGAGAGTTTATCCATTGCCCATTTTTCAATTATGAAAATCTTTTGATTTAATTCAGCTAATTCTTTCTCCGAAAGTTTCTTCTTATTTATTAACGCAACATAATCAAAATCTGATTTTTCGGTTTGAGCTACAGTTCCCAAGCTTCCCATCAGGGACAGCATATGTATAGTGTAATTCGTACTCTTTGTTTCTAGTAGTTTTGATTCAGGAAATAGGTGATTAAACGCTTCCAGATGCAAGCTTTGAGGGTTAAAAGAACAAATACCATGAGGGGCTGTTGACGGGCAACCTAATACATCAACCGCGCAATGTAAAAGGACGGGAGCCGCTCGAAAAAAATTTTCTTCATTTTCAGAAAAGTTGAGCGTGGCCAGGTAAACTCTGTTTACGTTATAGGCATCAAAAGCACTGCGTAGTTCTTGCATTTTAGACGCCTTATCAGCCATAAATTTTTCTTTATCCAACTATATTAGTTTTGTTAATCTACAAATACAGATCAACATAAATGAAATTATACCATAAATTTTTTCACGCCGTCGAATGGTTTAATATTTGCGAGAAGAACATATTTTGTAATATAATTTGTAGACTTACTTCTTCATAACGTGGGAGGAAACTAAAATGTCGTTGCATGAAGAAATTGAAAATATACCGATGTGTAAAAATTTCTCAGAGGAAGAGAAAAAAATGCTTGCCGGGCTGAACCACTCAATTTTGAATTTTAAAAAAGACGCTATAATAATAAAACAGGGAGAAAAATTAAGACCTGCTTACCCTTTATATATACTCATTAATGGAACTGTATTGATAAAAAAAAGCGGATACAGAAGATCGATAGCTACCCTGAAACCAGGCGCGATATTTGGAGAAATGTCTTTTTTATCAAATAAACCCCGCTCCAGTGACGTTATAGCAAATGAAGATGTTTTGGTAATAAAAATGGACAATGATTTTTTCAAAAAAATTAACCATGAATTAAAAGATAAAGTAAAAAATTATCTTATAGAGTTATTAGTAGAACGTCTTAATAACGTAAACGAATCTTTAAAAGAAGTATCAAGTGTCGCCAGAGGACTACGAATAAAAAAAGAGTATGGGGAATGAGAACTCGAGAAGCAATCTTACTATTACAATTGTCTAAAACTAATTATGTCGTTGCGAGTAATTAAAAAGCCGGCGAATGGGATTGAACCATCGACCTGCTCATTACGAGTGAGCTGCTCTACCACTGAGCTACGCCGGCCTGCATCGTTAGCCTGTTTTTAAATTAGTGGATTATAGTAAACTCATCAAGCGAAGTCAATTTTGTAGTGTATGGATGAGTTGCTGCTCATAGCATTTCATGCATCAGATCAACCCTCCTGTCTTTTAATAGGTCATTATGAGAGTTTATCTTTTTGTCTCGTGATTCCTGAGGGTTAATATCAGTAACCCATTCTTCTTCATTCTCCTCAGATCCTCTGTACAAAATCTCTCCTGAGGGAGTGACTACCTGGCTTTTGCCAATAAAGTTAAGAGTTTCTCCCTTCTTTCTATTCTCAATGCCGACCCTGTCGGCTGTTATGGCAAACAGATGGTTTTCAAGGCAGCGTGTTATCATGCTGTCTGGTCCATGAGGAAGTACCAGGTTGGACGGATGACACAGGATGTCTGCACCCTTTAAGGCAAGGACTCTTGCTACTTCCGGGAACCTCCAGTCAAAACAAATCATAATTCCAATCTTAGCGGTCCCTATATCAAACACCAGATACCCTGAATCCCCTTTATCAAAAATATTATTCTCATTTTGGAACAAGTGTGACTTTCTGTAAGTCCCTATATAACCTTTAGGGCCTACAATAACCGCTGAATTAAATAATTTCCCTTTCTTCTTTTCAGCAATACCTGAAACAATATAGATATCTCTCGCTTGAGCGGCTGAGATAAGCGTTTGAGTCGTATTGCCACCGGGAATTTCTTCTGCAAAGTTAAAAGCCTCTTTCCTGTCAATAAATTGATATCCGGTATTAAACAATTCAGGTAACACAATCAAACCGGCATCGATTTTATTAATCTGGCAAACAGCCTTTTCAATATTTTTCTCCACCTTTCCAAAAATCGGAGAGGTTTGTATAAAACCGACTTTTAAGTTTTTATCAGTCATTAAATCTGCCTTTGCATGCATTTCAATTGAAGTTCGGTGCGCAGCTCAAAAATCTCACTCGTCGCGCACTTTTAAATTGCATCAACCAGAGCTATTATGATACAAAAAAAGATTTTGTATTAAAAATTTTAATAAGCACTATTATCTTCTATAACAATCTAGCTTTCAAATCTATTGATGGAGGGAAATTCATTTGAATAAAAAACTTTTTATTCCGGGACCGGTTCATGTAAGGAAAGAGGTTCTGCAAGCAATGGCTACACCGATGATCGGGCACAGGATGCCGGAATATGCCGAATTGCATAAAAGAGTAAAGGAAAAACTTCAGAAATTACTGTTTACAAACAGGAGCGTTTACCTTTCTACATCTTCTGCTTTCGGTGTAATGGAAGGCGCGATTAGAAATTTGGTTCAAAAAAAATGCGCTAATTTTGTCAACGGCTCATTCAGCAGTAAGTGGCATGACGTAACAAAACGATGTGGTAAAGAAGCAGACGACTTTAAAACAGACTGGGGTAATCCTATAACTCCGGAGATGGTTGATGATGCCTTAAAATCCGGTGAGTATGACGCAATGACAGTAATTCATAATGAAACCTCCACAGGAGTTATGTCCCCGTTAAAAGAAATTGCGGAGGTTATGAAAAAATATCCTGATGTTTCGTTCATCGTGGATACTGTCAGTTCCATGTCCGCGATGAAAATCGACGTGGACCAACTGAGTGTTGACTGCTGCATTGCCGGAGTTCAAAAAGCCTTTGCTCTTCCACCCGGTCTTGCAGTATTTACTACATCGCAAAAAGCTCTGGATAAAGCGAAAAATTCTAATGACAGAGGATATTATTTCGATTTTCTGGAATTTGATAAAAATGACGCAAAAGACAATACGCCTTCTACACCATGCATAAGCCAGATATTCGCTATGGACACTCAACTAAATAGCATGTTTGCCGAAGGGTTGGAAAAGAGGTTTGCCCGGCATAAAGAAATGGCGGAGTTTACAAGAAGCTGGATAGTCTCCCAGGGATTTGAGCTTTATCCTAAAAAAGGATATGAATCCATTACGTTGACTTCCGGGAGGAATTCCAGAAACGCGGATTTGGCAAAGCTTAAAAAAGAGCTCGGGGAAAGAGGGTTAGCTTTTGATAACGGTTATGGAAAAATTAAAAATGAAACTTTTAGAATCCCCCATATGGGCGATCTTCAAATGCAGGACTTGAAAGAACTTTTTGGTTTGATTGAAGAAATTTTACCGGCTTGTTGAAAAAAAATTGAAAGTGTTTAGCTAGTGCATTCCTCAAAGCTCTACTGAAGGGTCGATGCTTAACCGATAACTACAGGAGAAAGTTTTATGGTTAATTATATAAATGGAAATGCGGTTCGAATCGGAAATATCATAAAATACAATAAAACATTATACCGGATAATGACTGCAGAGCACATAAAACCCGGCAAAGGCCCCGCCTATATGCAGGTAAAGCTTCGGAATATCAAAGATGGAACACAAACAGAAGCCAGGTTACGGTCAGATGAAAGGGTCGAAAAAACGGTCCTGGAACAGGTGGAAATGGAATATCTATATAGCGATTCGTCAGGCTACTGCTTTATGAATACCACAAACTATGAACAGATCCATTTAAATGAAAAAATTCTGGAAGGAATGACAAAGTTTTTTATCCCGAATATTAAAGTTTCTGTTGAGTTTCACGAAGGGAATCCCATTAGCCTGGAAATGCCTGAAACAGTGGATATGAAAGTTGTCGAAACAGCGCCGCCGCTCAAAGGAGCGACCGCATCGGGTTCAGGAAAACCAGCCACTCTTGAAACAGGATTGGTTGTTACTGTTCCACAGTTTATCGAACCAGATGAAACTGTGCGAGTAAACACGGCAACTGAAGAATATATTGAAAGAGTTAAAAAATAGGTTTTCTTTCACCTATTTTTTATTTTTATTCCAATAATTCCAATAATAATAATAAGCGCTTTTCATTTTGTTACCTCCTATTATACTTAACGGGAAATAACCGAATTTATTAAGAAAAACAGTGTCAAATGCTGCTCTATAATTTCCGCTTGATCGTAGATCTTTTTAAATTCTGATTGCCTAATTAGTGTAAAAACGTATCTCCTTCATCATGAAGCAATGGCAAATAAAAAGAATATAATTTATGTAAATTATACTATAACTAGATTACTTATTAACTTTAGTATAATAATATTAGATTTATATAATAACAATTATGCTAAATTAGTAGCATATTGATATTTAAAATCTTGAATGTCAAGAAAAAAATGAGCCATAAAAAAAGAAATTTTTCTGACGTTTTCTATTAAAGCTTTCCCGTTACAAAAAAAACAAAAAGGTTCCAGCTTCTTTATTGTCATCCTTGCAAAAGTTGGGATCTAGATAGTTACCGAATAAATGATTTTTCGTTGTTTCAGGCCTCTTACGGAAGTATCATGACTGAAAAAAATAACATATAACTTACAATTGATCCTTTCGCATCATGTCCCTGAGTAAAATTTTAAATTCATTTGCTGCTGTCATTATCCGCTTTCGTCTTCTTGTTATCATCCTTACAGTATTCTCAATAGGTTACGCGTGGCATATTTCCAAAGGCCTGGTATTTAACAATTCCAATGAAATGTGGTTTTTAGAGAATGACAGGACTTTGCTGGATTATAACAACCTGCTAAAGCTATTTGGAGACGATGAATTTATTGTTATCGGGATCGAAAATAGAAATAAATTCTCAATCTTTCAGCGGGAAAGCATTGAGGCTATTCATGAGATAACGGAATTTTTAAGAGACCTCAACCACATTACAAAAGTTCAGTCCCTTTCAAAAGTGGAAATCATCACCGCTACTGAGGATGTATTAACAGTAGAAAAACTTTTCGATCGATTTAATCTCTCGCCGGAAGAATATAAAGTAAAAGAAAAAACCGCCCTCAACGAACCGCTGATTAATGGGTTTCTTATAACGGATGATGGCGCTTTTTCTCTGGTTTATGCGAGGGTCACGCATGTTGAGGGATCAATAACACACAAGGTTGAGTTGTCCAGAAAGATACAGGTTTTTCTAAAAAAATTTCCAAAGAGAGAAAGGTTTAATTTTTATTACGCCGGAGGTCCTGCACTTGATGAGAGTTTCTTAAGCATTTTTGAAAATGACCAGAGAGTGCTTATCCCGCTTGTATTAATCATAATTGCCCTGGTGCTTTTATATTCTTTCCGTTCGCTTACCGGAGTTCTCCTTCCTGTTATTGTAATTCACGGCACAGTAATTTTTGTTTATGGCTTTACCGCTTTAATGAATCATGAGCTTAATATTTTAAACGCAATCGTTCCTGTTATTATTCTTGCTATTGGCATTGCCGATGCTGTTCATATACTCGTGGATTATTACCATGAGGTAAATATGGGGAAGACAAGCAAGAAAGCCGCTGAAAACACTATCATAAATCTCTTTTCTCCCTGCTTTTTTACTTCCATCACAACCAGCATCAGCTTTCTGGCGTTCACAAGCAGCCGGATAGTCCCCCTGCGAGAATTAGGAATGCAGTCAGCCTTTGGAGTTTTCGCCGCTTTTATTTTATCGATCACGTTTTTGCCGGCGCTCCTCTCTTATATAAAACCTAAAGATCTGAAAGCAAAAAAAATCATGCAGGAAAACATCTTTTTTAATCTTTTTATAAAGATTGCCAAATTCACCCCTGAACAAAATAAAAAAATACTAATAACTTACGGGATTTTAACGATACTGTTTATCTACTTTGTGCTTCAGGTAAAAGTAGACGCAAACGCCATGAACTATTTTAAAGACAACGCAACAGTAAAAATTGATACGGAATACATCGATTCACGGCTCAAGGGGACACTTAATGCGGAGTTTGTAATAGACGCTGAAACAGATGGCGGGGTGAAAAATCCGGTGTTTTTACGTAAACTCGAAAGATTCCAAAACTATCTCCAAACCATACCAGAATTTGGCAGGGTTATTTCCATGCTTGATTATCTGAAGAAAATGAATCAGGTAATGCATAATGATGATAAAGCCTATTACAAAATCCCTGACTCAAGAGAGGAGGTTGCCCAATATCTCCTGCTTTATTCTTTCGCATCACCGGACGAGGACCTGTCAGATATGATAGATTTTAAATACCGCCACGCAAGGATAAGTGTCAGAATGCCAATAATGGACACTTCTAAAAACAAGGCATTAATGAAAAAAGTTAAAGTGTTCCTTGAGACAGAATTTCCTCGTCTTCCCGTAAATCCCACAGGTCTGGTTATTTTGTTCAACAATATAGACGAGTACATTCTCGACAGTCAGATTTCCTCCTTTTCCCTGGCATTTCTGTTGATTTTCTTCATGATGATCTTAGTCTTCAGGTCTTTAAAATTCGGAGCCTTAAGTATGATCCCAAATCTACTGCCAGTCCTCGCAGCCGGCGGTTTGATGGGGTTTCTTGGAATAAACCTGGAATTCGGCACTGTTATGGTCGCCTGCGTGGTCATAGGGATTGGAGTTGATGATACCATTCACTACATAGGCCGCTACTTAAGAAAAAGAAGAGAGAATATTGGTAAGAGAGAGTCGATTCAACTCGCGCTTACAGAATCCGGCAAGCCGATTATATTTACATCGATCATATTATTTTTTGGATTTTTTGTCTTACTCTTTGCGTCATTAACTCTTAATATCTACTTCGGATTACTGGTTTGTATCGCTGTTATAGTTGCCCTGTTAGCGGATCTGTTTTATCTTACTGCTATCATCCTCTCTATACCGGAAAAAACTTAACCACTGAGGGCACAAAGTGGCATAGCCGAAATCAAAATTGCAACCCCTAAATTCCCATCTAAGAAGAGGGGTGTCCCATCGGGACGGGGTGTGTAAAAAAACTCTGCTAACAAAACACGATTTTATGCATCATATTCGTGTAATTAGTGTAATTCGTGCTTTAGTTTATTTTTTAGTGTCTTTGTGTCAATACTTTGGTAGCAGCGAATCTGCACTAATATCTGTGCGGAAAAAAAACGGGCATGTTTTTAAAAAACCGATCAAACAAAATCATCCACAGTTGGTGCATGTATGACTGGGCGAATTCCGCGTTTGCCGCTACCATCATGGCGGCAGTCCTCCCTTCTTTCTATAGTTCTATTGCCGGAGCATATCTTGAAAAGAGAATTGCTAGCAGCTACTGGGGTTATACAAACACTATCGCCATGCTTATCATTGCCTTTTCCGCGCCAATCCTCGGGGCAATTGCCGATCACCTCGGGAGAAAGAAAATTTTTTTAAGTTGGTTCGCTTGTACAGGAATATTAGCCACGTCATTAATGGTTTTTATCAGCAAAGGAGACTGGCTGTTAGCTTCTATCCTATATATTTTCGGACGTATAGGTTTTGCAGGGGCGAATATTTTTTATAACTCTTTTCTTCCCCATATAGTGGATAAAAACCGAATAGACAGAGTCTCAGTTCTTGGTTACGCGTACGGATACTTGGGTGGTGGCTTGCTTCTTACAATAAATCTTTTGATGATTATGAAACCGGATCTCTTTGGAATTTTCAACTCAGAGTGGGGCGTCCGCTTTTCTTTTATAACCGTTGCTGCCTGGTGGGCTTTATTTTCTTTTCCTTTGCTTTTAAACGTTCCTGAACCAGTATCCTTGAATAGTCATGGGGCAAGGGTCAAGAATCAGGTATCACTAAAAGAAATCGGAAATTCCATAAAAACAGGTTTCAGCAGACTTCGATCTACATTCAGAGAAATAAAGCAATACAGAGAACTGGTAAAATTTCTCTTAGCTTACTGGCTGTATAACGATGGGATTGGGACAATCATCATCATGGCAGTGATCTTTGGCGCGGAAATCGGGATAGGCCAATCTCATCTTATAGGCGCAATTTTATTAGTGCAGTTTGTGGCCATTCCATTTTCATTGATATTCGGAAGGCTTGCAGAAAGAGTTGGAGCAAAGAACTCTATTCTCATTGCACTATTTATTTATGCCCTGATAACAGTTTTGGGATATTTCATGACAAAGGCAATACATTTTTGGGCACTGGCATTTATGGTTGCCACGGTTCAGGGTGGAGCACAGGCTCTGAGCCGATCAATGTACAGCTCAATGCTCCCGAAAGAAAAAAGCGCGGAGTTCTTCGGTTTTTATGACGTGAGCAGCAAATTCGCCGGAATCATAGGGCCTGCAGTTTTCGGAATTGTCGGACAAATAACCGGTTCCAGCCGGTACGGGATATTAGCTTTGATTTTGTTTTTTGCAGGGGGAGGGTTGCTTCTGATGAATGTAAAAGAGGAAAAAGCTTTCAGTGGTCAGCGTCCAGGAAAACATAATTCATTTTAGAAATAAGTCTTTAGCTTCCCAATGACTAATAACAATTGACCAATGACCATTTTACAGAAAATCCGCTACCTGACCGCTCAGTTCCTGTACCCGCTGGCAAAGACTCGTTGCTACGCTCTTTAGAATCTTAAGGGCAGTCCTGGGCTGCTTCTCTATGAGATTTTCGTATTTTTCCTTGCTCAGAGCAAGGCATTCCGTCTCATCAATAGCAGTAACCGTTGCCGATCTAATGTTGCTCAAGCCCACAACAGCCAGCTCTCCAACAGTAGCACCTTTTCCACGTTCAGTGAGTACAGCGGTTTCTGAGGATATCGATTCCCGGGTTACTTTCACCTTACCGCTTAAGATGTAAAAAATGGTGCTTCCCTTCTGGCCTTCATGAATTAAGGGTGTTCCTGAATTCATCTTTTTGTATTCCAGGTAATTAGCTAGCATATTAACCTCATCATGATCAAGTTTATCAAAATGAGGGATTTCAGTCATTAAATTTTTTATACTATTTTTATCCATATGTACGTAAATGTTAAACGCTGTGAAAGCTAAGGTCAAGCAATATTATTAAACTTTGGCTGTTCAGAGTGTTAAAGCAACACTTCTCCACTTAAAAGCGAGACGGTCAGATTTGTACTGCACTTCAGCCTTTCAGTGAAAATGAATAGAGACCCTTCGGCAAGCTAAGGGTGACAAAAAGGGCATTACAACATAACCTACAAACTATAGAAATTCATTGTAGTAACGCGTCTATTCTCTCAACTTGACCGTTTCTTAAATCTTTCGTAATCGTAGAATCAAGCACATTACCCCGCAGTTCACAGGTTTTTCCATCAACATATTTTAAAGTATAGGAGACGATTTTCATTCCATCTTTTCCATATGTATTTTTTCTTTTCTCATTATGATAAACCACTAAAGTTTTACCGAGAAACTTAAATGCAAAAGAATTCACAGGCACTCGATGCTCCATGGGTTTATTATTAGTATATATAGTGCATATTTGTTCTTCCTCTGTAAAAAGCCAGCCTGGCAGAATCGGGTCAAGCATGAATTTTAAGGAGTTTGTTTCATCAATAAAAAAAGGTTTTTGCCCCGCAACCATAATAATCCACATAGTAAGAAATTCTGCTGTTGCCCCTGACAACCTTGGCTGAAATCCTCTTCCGTGAAGTTCTTTGTCAGGGAACGCGCTACTAACTATAAACGAGCTGTTCTCAAGTATGCTTCTACCATAAGTTTCAGGATTGAAAAATGGAATTAACGTGTTTTTAATTTCATCATAATATTCTTCATAAAGTCCTGCATTCAGCAGCTCAAGTAAATACTTATATTCCATATGTAGATAAATAGATTCATTCTCAATCCAGCCCGGAAGATATGCCCTTGCTCGTCCTATTTCAAAAGACTCTGAAGCTATAGATTCGCTTGTTTTATACATCTTTAATTTATTGTCATAGATGCCGCTTTTTTTGACGTTATTATATATTTTGCGAGCTAAATCCTTTTTTATCTTCAATAGATGAACCGGACCTTCGAGAAAGAGTGAAAGGGGTTTTTGTTTAAATTCTTTTGGAGTCACAAACTGCAAACCTTTATTGTTAAGCGATCTTTCTTTTTTTTCATCATCGAGGTAGATTTCATCATATCTTTTAACTTGATTTAAAAAATATGTAAAACAGACTCCATTTTCATGAAAAACTTTTTCTTTATACAAATCACTGAAAATTTCATCCAATAGTTTCAAGCATTTCAACAAAAATTTCTTCACCGTGTGCATAGATAATTTTAGATCAAACTCTTTACCACTGACTCCAAATTTTGTTTTTTCTCTATAAAATTCTTTAATCTTATGACTATCATCCCAGAACACAAACGCCTTGTCTTTATCTTCTGAATTCAATCTTTTTTTGAGCGCTTCCATTAATTCCAGAATAAATATATGCATCTCCTCAAACAAACAGACAGAGTCTCGATCATCTATATCTGTTTTTGAAATGGCCGTTAACAGGAAAGAGCAAGTCCTTTTAAGTTCCAGGGTCTCGCACAGAGATGATGTCATAAGCCCCGGCAAGCCATTAAGCGGGTCGTACCAGCCCGGTTTATCGGCTTCCATCTCAATGCCGATTCCTTCCGGGTCAAGAGAAGAGATTTTATTCGCTATGAGGGATAAAATTTTAACCAATAAATTTGTTGTATAAACCTTTCCCTTGCCATACTCTGTTCTTACTTTGTAGGGATCTGTATTCCTTGTTTGAATGAGCTTTATTTTTTCCTTGTCGCGAACTACAGCCTCATATTGCCTAACTTTTCCGTCTTCCAGAATATATTTCCTGTTTCTCGGCAAAACAACATCAGGGTTATCAAAAAAAGTATAAACTTCTTTATCTATTAGTATTTCCTTCAACCTGTCCGGGTAGACCATCAAAAAGTTATCGAGTAAGTCCAGGTTATAAGTCCAGTGGTCAATCCAAAAACCCTCACTTGGTTGACCTACATCATTTTGTTTGCAAAACGAGAGGAGTTGGGCAATGACCTCATCATAGTTCAAGGATAACGCGATGCCGGCTTCTTCAATCTTCATGATGAACTCTCCCGGTGTAAATGGCCTTGAAACACTTCCTAAAAGATCACTAAATACAGAAGGATCTTTTACAAAATCTCCAAGCCATTTTTTAAATGAAGACAAATTCTCCACCCTGTAAGTGAGGCCGTTAACAACCAGCGGATTGAAGCCATCGGTCTGAATCAGGTTGAAAAACATGATAATATTTCTGTCCTCTATCTCGGGATTAAACCACACATCATTTCTTCTGTTTTGGTTCACATCTCTGAAGTGTGAATTACCCTGTGACAGGTAAGTTTGCTCTAACACAAAATGGTTATAATCCCTCTCAATATCGCCATGTTTTCTTGAGTAGAGATAGAATATGTTTTTAGTCTCGTTTGTTTTAAATACTGCAGGTAGTCCCCCTCTCATAACATTGTCAAGAAATGTCTGATCGCAATAGCCGTCAAAATTCTTATCGCTACTGACAGTGAGGATATTATTCTCAATCTCATCAATAATTTTTTTATTTTCTTCTCTCTTTTTAATTACAAAGTTTTCGTTTAAAACCTTTTGTTTGAAATCTCTCAATTTTTCTTCAGATGATGAATTTCCTATAAAAGAATAGAATATTATTTCCTGGCCTTTATCTATTTTCTGATGCATCAAAGTAAAGGCGCATGGTGTTTTATTCTCATTCATCTGTTTAAAGGTCAATATTTTTTCAACGCTATTATTTGCAAACATCCAGGGAGTCTCAAAACCTCCGGAAATACCAAATATTAACGAAGGATCTATAGCATAATTATCTTTGAGAAAAGCGTTTTGGTCCGGCTGGAAAGTAAAATAAAAATTTCCACCTTCAATTTTTTGAACATGGGGGATATCAAGAGGTACCTGCTTCAATCTGAAAAATGGTGTACCATCGATAGTATCTACCCTCATCATCGCTTCGATATGCCGGGCAATAAACTTTATGCAATGCTGATTCATGCCAAAAGGTAATATATGTGGTAAACCGTCGATGATCTCTAATTTTAGTGATTTCTTCCCCTGGTTTTTTATACTTACCTTTCTTACAAGACCTGCAACCGGAAGGTTCACAAGTGGAAAATACTCGATATTTACTCGTATCCCCAGGGAATTATTATGGTCACTTAATTTCAATTCCCCAGTAGATATTTTCATTGTCTGAGTTATTTCTTTTTCCTTCGTTTGCCTGAAGGGTTCATATAAAAACTCATCGTCAATCTTTAAGAAAGTTCTAAAGCCCTGGTTGCTTGCCAGTTGACAGGCTTTATTAAAGGGAAAAAATTCCATTATTGCGTTGTCTTTATCTCTTATACCCATGCTTGATATACACTGTGCCCTGTTAACATAATAAAGCCATAAAGGGATACCCCACTTTCCACCTATCCCCGGAAAGAAATTGGAAAAGGGTTCAGCCCAGTTATAGTTTTCGATAACAAAACGACTTTTTTCATCAAGATAGTATTTAACTTTTTCTTCGATCATATGGCTCATATTTTAAATTTACTGTCTGTGCTGCTTAGTCGCAGTTTGGTTTTTCCTTTTACTGCGACTTATGCAAGCTTAGTTCTTGTTTTTTACAGCGCCTTATACAAGGTTTAGCACAATTTTTTAACACACCCCGTCCCGAAGGGACGTATTAGAGGGGCATTATCTCCACAATTTCCCCCTTTAAAAAGGGGGAAACAGGGGTTGTAATTTAGGGTGTGACCCTGCCACTCTGAATAAGGCTGGAAGTATAACAAAAAGTACATTAATTGACAAATTAAATTCCTTACGATAGAATAATTTTGTAAGAATTTTAAGTATTGAAAGGAGGGAGCTATGAAGTCAGCCATTACTTCAAAGTATCAGACAACCATTCCCAAAAATGTCCGGCTATCTTTGAAAATTTCTGCAAACGATGCCCTGGAATGGACAGTTGAGTCAGGAAAAGCGATTGTCTCGCCCGTGAAAAAACCTTTTTTAAAATATAGAAATACTATAGAAACAGGCCCCGGAAATATTGCAGATGATATAAAATTAGCTTGTCTTAAAAAGATTAAAAAATACAAATGAAAAAATACATTATTGATGCAAACGCCCTTGTGTCCTTTGTGACAGATAGAAATTTGAACCAGCAAAAAAAGATAGCTCATATTTTTGAAAATGCGGCAAGCCTAAAAGCCGTGGTTCTGTGTCCTCAAAATGTCCTTACCGAGTTTGTGTATGTTATGGATGAGGTTTATTGCCTCCCAAAGAGAGAAATCAACAGAATGATAAATGATTTTCTCCTAACACCCGGCTTAGAAGTGGTTCATGACATAAATTTAATATTTCTTCTCAAACTCTGGCCCGAGAATTTTTCAGATTACGGTGACGCTATTGTGGCATCAATAGGGAAGGAGTTAAAAGGGGCAATGATAGCAACTTTTGATAAATCTTTCCGGGCAGCACTCAAAAAATCAGGTATTTCTGTTCTCCCTTTATCTAAAGTATAATTGTAACCGTTCACGGTCATCAGGTGCCAGTTTACGGATTTATTAATGAGTAATGCCAGGTTTAAAGCATTTTTGCAATAAGTTTTAATTCATTTATTAGTTTTTTTTGAACTATATTGCGTGGAAACTTTACGTGAAACATAAACTTGAGTTCCTTGTCATTCCAGACATCCCTGCATGTCATTCCCGAGTGCTCCTATCGGGAATCCAGAATCAAAACTCGTCCTGGATTTTGCTTCACAGATTTAGCCATAGAAGAGTATCTGCGGGGAGCTTCAATTAGCACCTCGATTACTTCGAGATCACACATGATTAAAAATCAATTAAATCATGAAGCCATCTTGAGGAAATCGTGAGGCTGATAAAAAATTAGCTTCGAAGATTCGCCCTTTGAAGTATGCATGCTTAGATTTAAATTAGCTCCTCGATTACTTCGAAATTACTCAAGTTCCTTTTGAAATTTGTAACGGTTAACGGTCTACCGACAACCATGAATCGTTACATTATATTTTATCTTCTACAAATACTTTACGCATTGTATTTTTCAGCGCTTTTAATCCAAACGGCTTTTGTAGAAATTCATTAACTCCCTGGTCAACAAATTTTTGTGCAGTTTCCTCCTTACTGTAACCGCTGTATATAACAACGCGGATATCTTTCCAGATTTTTCGTAGTTCATGGAAACATTCTTCTCCGTTCATAAGAGGCATGGTAAGATCAAGAAGAACACAGTCAATCTCATTTGAGCTATCGTGGAATATTTGAACTGCTTCCTGGCCGTCAACTGCCGTAGTAACGTTAAAGCCTATTGCTTCCAGCATATCTTTTCCCACTTCACGAACTGTTTCATCATCATCAACCAGCAAAACCGTTCCGTGGCCTCTCCATGACGCTGCAGTTTCTTCCCTGCCTGGTTTTGTAGTAGCTAAGACATTCCCGGAGACCGGTAAAAAAACCGTAAATTTAGTGCCCACGCCCGGTTCACTCTCAACATTTATAGCTCCTTTATGCCCGCGAATAATCCCCAGAACAACAGACATGCCGAGACCCCGCCCTGTAAGCTTAGTTGTAAAGAAAGGATCAAATATTTTTTTTATGATTTCTTCATCCATCCCGATGCCGGTGTCGGCCACTTCAGTAACAACGTATTGTCCCATAGGAAGAACTTCATCGAACATCATATCTCTGCATGTCTGGCACTCCTCACCTCCACATTCCACAGTGCTGGTGGAGACAGAAATAACACCATTATTTTCACCTATAGCTTCCGAGGCATTTATAATCAGGTTCATTATCACCTGGTGAATCTGAGTTATATCGACTTCTACAAGAAGTAGATTCTCAGTAAGGTCATACTTAATATTATGCTTCTTTGATATAGACACCTCGAGCATGTGAGTCATTTCTTTGATAATATCATTTACATCAATATTTTTAATAATAAATTTGCCCTTACCGGAATAAGCAAGCATCTGCTGGCTTAATTCAGCCGCCCGCTTTGCTCCTTTATGGATTTCCTCAATATAATCACGAGCGGTTGAAGCCGGTGATAGATCATCAAGTGCCAGGTCTGTATTACCCAGAATACTTGTGAGGATATTATTGAAATCATGCGCTATACCACCTGCCAATACTCCAAGGCTTTCAAGTTTTTGAGTATGACGAAGTTTCTCTTCCATAATTTTACTTTCCTCCTCGGCCTGCTTGCGCGCGATCGTTTCGGCAAGCACATTTGCTATCGACTGAAGAAAATTAATATCATCTTCGGTAAAGGTTTTTTGCCGTGTAGTATGTGCCCCAAGAATTCCAAAGGGTCGATCTTTCCCCTGTATAATCACACTCATACCGCTGATCACCCCATGATCACGCAGCAAGGGAGTGCCGCTGAAACGTGGTTCCTCACGTAAATCTTTTACAATCACTGGTTGTTTAGATTTGAGAGCATAGCCCGCCTGGGAATCCAACTCCGTTCCTACAGTAGCATGGCCAATAATGCCTTCTTTCCAGCCTACACCTTCCCGAAGTAAAAAAGATTTTCCATCTGGAAGGAGCTCAAGGATTTTGGTGTATTCTAAGCCGAGTGTTTTAGAAATACTGGCTACTGCTGCTTGAAAAATTTCATCGAGTCCCATTCCTGACAGAGCGATCAAACCTAACCGGTTGCTTGCCAATTGCTGTTCTGCTTTCAGCTTCAGCATATTTTCGGCCTTCTTGCGACCGGTGATATCTGAGGCAATTTCTAATCTTACAATACGTCCGTCCACCCAACTTATTGCCCTGTCGTGAATATGAAACCATCGGTCTGTTATTGTATTCTGAAATTCCCAGGTAAAAGTTTCTCCCAGCTTTCCTTTAGGCGGAATCAATTTGTCATTTGAACAAAAATCGCACTGCCCCGACTGTCCTTTTTGCAACGCTTGCCAGCATTTTTTTCCCACGACGTCTCCAAACAGTTTCTTTGCGTATTTGTTTAAAAATAAGAGATCATAAGTCTCCATGTCCGCTACATAAACAATGGCGTCGATTGCGTTCATAATGGTGGTAAATCTCTCATGGGACGCCTTTAATTCCTCCTCTGCCTTCTTACGCTCGTTTATGTCGACGGATACGACTAAGATGGATTCAATTCGACCTTCATTATCTTTAATTGGCACAAAAGTAGCCTGAAACCACATTTCGTTTCCATCTATATCAGCCACAGGAGCTTCTGTTGTGATAATTTCACCTGTTTCTTTAACTTTTTCCAATTTATTAGTCAAGATTTTCTTTGACGATCCAGGAAAAAAATCAAAAGGATATGGTTTCCCATAAAGTTGTGAGACATTGACAATTTTAAGAGCTTTTATACCCGCAACACTCATATATCTCAGATTAAAATCAAGGTCCACAATCTTAGTGCAAACTGGTGAATTTTCGAGCCATACACGATCTTTTTTCTCAGAAATTTTCAATTTAAGCTCAAGCTGCTTGCGCTCGGTGATGTCATAAAAAATCGCTGCAAATTGATTCTCCCGTGGTTTATAGGCGTATACTGAATACCATTTGCGCAGAGGCTGGACATATTGCTCAAACCTGGACTCCTCTCCTGTAAGGGCGACTTTTCCGTACACACTTATCCAGTTGGCCGGATCGTTTTCAATTCCAGGCAATGCTTCGGTAACTTTTTTACCAATTATCTCAGAACGTTTAAGGCCCGTCATGATTTCGAAAGCGTCGTTTACTTCAAGAAAAATATAATCGATAGGTTTGTTATCTTCATTCACCACAACTTCATGGAGTGCAAAACCATTCAGCATATTAGTAAAAAGCTGTTTGTATCGTTTTTCACTTTCACTTAACGCTAATTCTTTTCTCTCTAAGCTTGCTCTAAGACCTCTTAGATAATTGCCTTCAAGCATCCCCCTGACAAGATCGCTTTGAGTTACAAGTCCAACAGTTTTTCCATTGTCGTCATGCACTATCAGTCTTCTATGTTTCTTTTGGTTCATCAAATGCATTGCTTCAGGCATAGGCATCTTTGAACTAATCCTATGGACGGGAGAGGACATCCAATTGTTCACACTCTCTGCTGAAACGTCAACACCACTTAAAAGGATTTTAGCAATATCCCGTTCTGTAATTATGCCGAGAGGTTTTGAATTATCTTCAATAATGATGCAGCTTGTGGAATTCTCTGTCATTTTCCTTGATATTTGATGAACTGTATCGTCAGGTTTGGAGATAACGATTACCCTTGTCATTACGTCAAAAACCGGTCGATCATCGGTTAATTTAGTTCCAAGCTCCTCAAGTAAATTCGTATGAGTAACAATCCCTTCAATGCCCCCCTGTTCGTCCACAACGACAAGGTGACGGATTTTAGCCTCTCTCAGTACAGCGTATCCATCAAGAATATCCATGCCTGATGGAACTGTAATAACCGGAGACTTCATTACCTCAGGCAGTTTCTTTTTGAGCATATTTGTGCTGCCACCGGCGATTTTAACTAAGTCTCGTTCGGTCAATATGCCAATAGGCTTATTGTTTTCCGCAACCAACAGGCAACTGATTTTTTTTTCGCTTAAAATTGATAATGCTTCAGAAAGAGGCGTTTCCGGCGTCACTGAAATAACATCAGGACTCATAATGCTGTCAAGTCTTATTTTATCCATTTGATTGCCTGTAAAACGGTGGATGGAGTACTTTTAGATAGAGATAGTGCCATATTAATTAACTGATACTTCTAATTTAGATTCATCGGCAATTTATTTCTGAATTCATTATATCGCTGATGCGCGTTTATGAGCAATTAATTTATACTCAAACATACTCAAGCCTATTTCAAAAGAAAAATGCACCATCACTGTCTCAAATTGCTTTTCTTGTTAAGAAATGAATAATTTGGTATTCTAAATCCGTAAATGAGGTTCATGGAAATCTGGATGCAGATGAAAGCAATGCAACGAAAAAAATCTATAAAAAACAATAAAAAGGCGCAGACTGATTCTATGGATGACTTTAAAAGCTATTGCATAGAAAACTACGGGATTATCGGCAATATGCACAGCGCAGCGTTGGTAAGCATTGAAGGTTCTATTGATTGGTTTTGCTTTCCTGACTTTGATTCTCCAAGTGTGTTCGGAGCCTTGCTGGATCCGCAAAAAGGAGGATTTTTTAAGCTCGCTCCTGTCGGCACATTTAATAAAAAACAACTCTACCGCCCGGATACAAATGTACTTGTCTCCCGATTTCTTCATACCGATGGAGTCGGGGAGGTCACAGACTTTATGCCTATGGGACTTAGAGAAAAAGATACCATAGGCAATGTGAAAGCATCACAAATCATTCGTATGGTTCGTGTGGTTCGCGGCGAACTTAAGTTTTCCCTAAAATGCTTTCCGGCCTTTGATTACGCGCGAAAAAACCATGAAACCAAATTAGATGGATATAGCGCTGTTTTTAGCACTGAGGAAACAACCCTGGCATTGCAATCGCAAATCCCATTAACCATTAAAGAGAATGGTGTTGTTGCTGAGTTTACTCTAAAGGCGGGAGAGGCAAAACATTTCCTTGTTTACGGATGCGATAGAAGTAAGCTTTTCGGTATTAATAATATGAAGTTTGACGCGAACGCAATGTTTCAACGAACCTGTGACTACTGGCACCACTGGCTTTCAAAGAGTCAATACCGGGGGAGATGGCGGGAGATGGTTAACAGGTCTGCTTTAACCCTCAAACTCCTGACATATCATCCTACCGGCGCAATCATCGCCGCGCCCACTACCAGTTTACCGGAAGAAATCGGCGGAGAGCGCAACTGGGATTATAGGTTCACCTGGATTAGGGACGCCAGCTTTACTCTTTACGGCCTATTGCGATTGGGCTTTACCGAGGCAGCCAATTCCTTTATGAACTGGCTGGAGGAACGCTGTAGTGAATTAAATCCTGACGGATCATTGCAGATTATGTACGGAATCCGGGGAGAACACAAACTTGATGAAATTGAATTGAGCCACCTGTCAGGATGGCAAGGATCGAAACCTGTTCGAATAGGAAATAACGCCTATAACCAGTTACAGCTCGATATTTATGGTGAACTGATGGACTCAGTTTATATTTATAATAAATACGGTCGACCGATTTCCTATGATTTATGGGCCAATTTAAGAAAACTCTTAAACTGGGTATGCGATCACTGGATGGAAAAAGACGAAGGGATATGGGAGGTGCGAGGCGAACGCCAACATTTTGTTTATTCCAAAATTATGTGCTGGGTAGCACTTGACCGGGGACTAAGGCTCGCGAGTAAACGTAGTTTTCCCGCTGACCATGAGCGGTGGACCAATGTACGCGACCAAATATATGAAGATGTTATGGAAAAAGCTTGGGATCAGGAATTAAAATCTTTTACCCAGTACTATGGTTCTAAAACACTGGATGCCAGTGTACTCATTATGCCGCTAGTTAAATTTATATCTCCTACCGACCCCAGAATGCTCTCCACACTCGATCAAATAATGAAAAACCTTGTTTCCGACAGCCTGGTTTATCGTTACAGAAATGATGGTGAATATCATGATGGGCTTGAAGGAGAAGAAGGAACATTTTCCATGTGTACTTTCTGGCTGGTAGAAGCGCTTACACGGGCCGGGCGACTTAATGAAGCTCGAATGATGTTTGAAAAAATGCTCACTTTTGCCAATCATCTTGGACTTTACGCTGAACAGGTGGGTCTGCACGGTGAGCAACTGGGAAACTATCCACAGGGTTTCACCCACCTGGCCCTGATCAGCGCGGCTTTTAACCTTGATAAAGCTTTGGGTGGCGGAATTTGATAGATTGAAATCGAATATCGTTTAAGGACTTCTGTTCAATAATTGTTACTTTAATTATCCTCTCTCCTCTATCTCAATGTCAACTCAAGCCCACATTCTTACACTTTATTTATGAGTTTTTTAAAGGTATAATTAGATTTCTTCTTAACCGTTTGCGTTACCTCCTCTAAAAGAGGTTTATACCATGAAAAAGAAGTTAAAATCTTTAGATGCCGGCTGTGATGCTATCCTTGATGAGTTTCTTAAAAAAGGCACAGAAAAAGCCCATTGGATAGTATTAGATGAAATGGTTGCCGACATACAAAAGTTAAACAAGGCGCTTGTTAGCGGCCAAAAGATTTACACGTCTAAACAAGTTAACGCTATTAAGCATGTTATTGATAATGCGCTGGAGAAAAGAACAGAGATAAAAAATCTAAACCTATCACGTTCAGCAAGAAGCGCCAAGGAGTCCATACTTTTGACCTCAACCAGAGTCCAGGTATTATTAGCAACTATGAAATTTTCTTCATGCCATACCGCTGACGAGGCAGTGGGCGAAATCAAGAAAATAAATAAGGTAATTGTCGATTCCATTAAAGAATATGCTGATGTTTATGAGATTGATATTGCCGGTGAAATTAAGAAAGTGGAAGCAGATCTCGATGTTATAAAATCTTTAAATTTGCTGATTTCAGTTTTTAGAAGGGCGATAGACACTCTTCTTTTTTCACTTTCTATTTCTTTGGAAGCTAAACGGGAAGAGGCAAATGAGCTTAATGCAATTGAGAATACTTTGACTGAGGGAGTAACAAAAAATGACATTAAGCCAAAATTTCACCAAATGATAGCCAACCTGACTAAATCTCTTGTTCATAAAATGCAAAAGAACATTGCTGCTCAGCAAAAGGAAATAGATGATCTTAAAACATCTAAAGCTGAATTAGAGAAATTGCTGACAATTGATGAGTTAACCGAGATCAGCAGTAGAAGAAGTTATGAGGAGAGATTTGATTTGGAGATTAAACGGATGAAAAGAAATAAATCACCGTTATATCTTCTGATTTCCGACATTGATGACTTTAAGAGAATTAACGACATTTATGGTCATAAGACCGGTGATGCAATTTTGAAAGCCGTAGCACAAGCGTTAAAAAGCAGTATTCGTGGAATCGATTTTATAGCTCGTTGGGGCGGCGAGGAGTTTGTAGTGCTTTGTCCGGAGACAAATGAAAAAGGAGCGGTTAACGTGGCAGAAAAACTACGAAAAACAGTAGAAACGCATGAATTTACCGCAAATTATAAAGTAAGCGGAGAGGAGAATGTTGTAAAAAAGGAAAGGATTCATATTACAATTAGTGTGGGAGTAGTCGAAGTTGAGGAAGGAGAGGACGTCGGAACAGCGTTTAACAAGGCAGATAAGGCCATGTACGAGGCAAAAGAGAAAGGGAAAAATAAAGTTGTTTTTTGCTGAAAACGAGAAAGGAATTTTGAAATAGATTAAATTGCCAGTTTAAATAGCATATTTTGGCAATCTAATGGAATAAAAAGCTCTATTCTTTTTGCCGGAATTATTAAATCTCCAGGCATATTGGTTGTTAAGGGATGTTAAATTAGTAGCAATCCATTTATCTTTTAAAAAAGGCAGCCAGTCTTTATTTATTCTCCAGTCTTCATCAGGGCCACCTCTTAAAATATCTATTTGTTTTATTCTTCCATCATTGCTATGAGGGCTTTCCTGTAAAGCTAAATCAAAAGTGGAATACATTGCCATGGATGGTGAGGCGTTGATGCCATGTTTTCTGGTGATTTCTTTCCAAATCTCTCTGATATCTCCAATTATATTTTTTGTTTCTTTAACATCATAAGATACAAATGATAGTTGTTCTTTATAATGTTTGGAAAGTTCTTTAAGAATAATAGCTTCTCTTTTTTCATATTTTGAATTAGCATCTCCCGGGCTGCCGTAAAATAAAACCAAAATTGGTTTCCTCGCATCAGGATTTAAATCCTTTTGAAAAACTAGTTCATCAAAGTTTGTTTCCCCTTTTTCTTTGTTATATTCAATTTTTTTTATTAGTCCATCGTCATATTCTTTTTGTAAAATATCATTAACGGTGTTTCTGCTCATTAATCTTCTAATCTCAGGCATTGACATTTCCGCGCTTGCTGAGGATGGTCTGCCAAAATAGATAGCTCCAATTAATGCGCTAATTCCTTTCAACACCTCTCTTCTGTTACAGGTATTTATTTTTTTTTCAAACATCTTATACTTTCCTTGGCTCTTGAAAATTCCAGTATTATGCACATTCCTTTTAGAAATATCTTTAGAAGAACTTTTGAATGGGAGGATGCGTAAAGGATAGAAGAATGTAAAGAATAATAGCAACCAGGAAAAAGACAGTAAGGGAAAAAACAATGATCTTTTTGATATTTTTATCCATGGGTTTTTTATGGATTTTTAATTTTGCATTTTAACACGGATAGTGTGGTGGCTCAAAAACAAAAGTTTAAGTGTTTGTTAAATTACAATGCTCTCTGCTGATTCCCGACAATCCCACAGAAGTTAACTAGAATTTACAACCCCTACAGTTTCTATAAAGTAAAATTAAGCTTTACGTAAAGTGAAACGAGTTATTTCTGGTGGAGCTCCAATTCGGAAAGGGAAAACGAGTGTCCCTATTCCTCTATTAACGTAAGTATATCCATAAGACTCTTTAACCAAGCCTTTGAAATATCGAGAAGGATTTTTGATAGGTATAAAATGTGGAGAAAGGAATGGAACGGCTATTTGCCCTCCGTGTGTATGGCCGCAGAGTGTTAGGTCAACCTTTGTACCTTTCTGAATATCTTCAGTAACATCCGGGCTATGTGAAAGCAATAACTTAAAGCTATCTTCTGGAATATCACGTAAGGCACTGTCGATGTCGTAGGAGAACCAGTAATCATCTGTTCCTGCAACGTATACACTTTCATCTCCACGACTTATCTTATGTGAACGATTTCTTAAAACATGAAATCCGATTCTTTCAAGTTCACTTACCAATCGTATCTCGGTATCTTTACCGTTCCACTGATCGTGGTTTCCTAAAACTACTATCTTCTTGCCGATATTTATCTTACTCAACACATCGATCACCATTGAGAGATAATCACCATCAATTGTTGGTATCCATCGTTTCCAAAAATCGTTGACCGAACCTGTGATAATGTCACCGGTAATAACTAAGAGGTCACTTTTTAGTTTATTTATTTCACGTACTACACGCGCTAAATAATCTCTGCTTATCCAAAAGCTGGCGTGCAAATCAGAAATCTGGGTAACACTAAATCCATCGAAGGAAGGGGGAAGATTTGTGAAATGAAGTTTAAGATGCTCTGTTTTAAGGCTGTTTCGTCCTGCAAAACCAAAACCAACGAAAGCTAAGGCGGATACACGAAGTCCATACTTTATCAGTGATCGGCGGGTAATTTTTTCCTTAATAGAAAAGTTCATCATTAAAAGATTAAGATAAACTTATAAGTAGTGAGGACGTATGACAACTCTCTTTATTATGTAGGAAATTATTTTAAATCTCAACTCTTAAAGTTCTAACTTGATAATTCTTTGCAAAGAAGTTTCAGCGTACTTATTCCTGTAACCCCAAAGAGGTAAAAAAAGAGAATGAAAGCATTTATGGTTGTGTATTCTATTGGACTCTATTTCTAAAGGTTCAAATAGATTGCTTGGCAGAAGTATGCAGGCAGCCATATTTATTACAATCCACGGCTTAACTGCACTCAAATAGTCAAATTGAGTATAAGTACCTATAAAAATGAGTACTTGCCTCCATTGACTATATAATCCTGCCATGTTAAAAGCTAGCCAGTAACTAATAGATAAAGAAAGGAGTTATTTTGAATAAATTATCAAGCGGAATGATTCCTATTTGCATTAATTGTGAAAGGGTAAGGGACGATAGTGGTTACTGGAAACAAGTAGAGAACTCTATTAAAGACCATTCACTCGACCACGCTGTTTGTCCTGATTGCTTTAAAAAACTTTGTCCTGAATTTTATGATAAAAGTGGAAGATACTGCAGAATCTAGCTAAACAACGATGGTTATTGCAATGATGACAAAGTTTGACCCTGATTTAGAATCAAAACCACATCTTTGCATTACCTGCAAACGTGACAGTTCTCAGAAAAGATTATGCTATTTCACAAGAACCGACCAGAATCGAGAGAGTATTTTTCGATGTGATTCTTATGAGAAACGACCCTGCAGATAGAAACTAAACCCTTTTAAATTTCCCCTGAAAGATTGTTGTAATACTCTTTTCCCCTTGCTTTCCCATGCACCTTGAATGTGCTATTCTTACCCTTTAATCCTAATGGGAGCAGCAACCATGAAGTTATTTCAGGGCAATTCCGTTAGATATATTCTTAGCTAATTGGAGTTGTAAGCTTTTTTAAAAATAGAAAACATTGGATTAAACTTTTCCTTTGCAATCTGTTTTATCTTTTGTGTTAGTAAATAATAAGCTATATAACCCGAGGAAGAAGTTATGCGAAAGTATATGGTGTTATTTGCCCTGATATTGGTTTTGCAATCTGGTTGCGGAGGGGAGAAGGAGACTCTTGCCCCGATTAACCCCTTAGCCTTTTCAAGCCCGCTGTTTCGGCTGTGTTCGGACGAAGGCGTTCCTCATGATGACACTCATTATCTTTTTCAGGCCGTTGATGTAACAAGGCGTAACCCCGAATGCGGGGTAGTAGTACAAGCCTATGTTAATCGTAAAGCAGATGAACCCTTATTTGTAATTCGGTGCGGATTCGAAAATGTTAGCGGGAAGATGGGCAAGAAGTATGAAATGGCGTATACGATAAGCCTGCTTAATGGGCTCTATGATCCTTTACGTTGGGCCCAGGGCGAGCAGCCCCTTGCCGAGATTAATGATAACATGGTTATTGATGTCAGCGATTGCTCCAAGGGTGGTAACTCTTATTATTCGAAAAGCACGTGGATTGTTTCAAAGGCTATTCAGGTACACAGGCGAACGCCAGGGTGCTTTGAGATGAGTGAAATTAAAGCTGAAGGGGAGGGAAAGGACGCAAGTATGACATTGACCTGTAAGGATAAAGAGGGGCGTTTGTTTGAAACGACCTATACGGTACCCGAAGTCGAAGAGAAATTTCAAGTTTTTCAAAAAGAGCAGAGAAGAGTGATAAAGAACAGGAGGATGGGAAAAAGCGGATAAAAAATTGAAGGAAGGTGAAAAAGATGCTGCAACCCACCTTGCCGCTTCTTCTTTATTGAATGCCCAAACTGTAAACACTAATCGTGACTATTTAAAGTAAATGCATTAAAAATCAAACCGAAGAACCCTCCATTTCTAAATCCAAAACCGCTAAAGGATTTGATAGAGTTAATTCCATAGAAACTACAAAGAGCGCTGATAGCTACTAAGTAATTTATTTGAATCCTTCTCAAATAAGCAGAGTCTTACCAATTAACGGCTCATAACCGTTTTATTGTTTTCCTTCTTTTAAATGCAAGGGCTACAGGCAAAAGCCACCTGTAGCCCTTTTTTTATGAGGGAATTTGTTGCAGAATGACAGAAGTGGGGGAGGGTACTACAGGCGGCGGCTTTATTTTTAACGCTATGTTTTAAAAAGTTAACCTATTGGTATTATTAAGAAAAGTATCGGGGAGAGAGAATCCGAACCCGTGACCCTTTAGAGCAAGGCAGTTTTTAGTGTTTTTTAACATTTTTTTAACGACTTGATTTTAGGTTAGTTTAACCGCTACTTTTTATATTAAAATATCATACATCGATTTGTTATCTACGAGGATTAAGGATGATTAAGATTATTTTGAACACAATTTGGACACAGTAAAAATTCCTATCACAATTACTGCTTCCCGACAATTTCTGCCGTTTCTATGACACAAAATGCCCACATAGTAGAAAAGTTCTAACATAGAAGTTGGTACTAAATCTTTGGGTTAGTTTTTTTTAATTTTAAAGGTGCTTTAGATCGATACGGTGACTTATGGCTTTAAAAGCATCCTAGATGCTTGACTTTTTTTCAACTAAATTTTATAAATTAAATTATTAATATGTGAACAGCTACATATTTTCATTTGCTTGGTCTTTCTTTTCCTTATCTTTTGCCATAAGCCTTGTCCTCCGGGATTGAAATAGGTATGGTGTCTCCAGATTAAGGATCGCTATTTTATAAGAATTTATTTTTTTCTAATACTAATTTATGTAAAGTCCGGAAAGGGGTTTTGTAATGACAGTCAAAAAAATGAAATTTAAAACAGAAGTGAAGCAAGTCCTCGATTTAATGGTGCACTCTCTTTATTCTCATAAAGATATATTTCTTAGGGAACTAATCTCAAATGCGTCTGATGCCATTGACAAAGCGCATTATGAATCTTTGACAAATAAAGAAATCCTTGAGGGAGAAAGAAAGGATTGGAAGATTAAGATTACTGCAGACAAGGAAGCTGGCGTACTGATGATTAGCGACAATGGATCAGGTATGACCAAAGATGATGCGATTAAAGAACTTGGCACTATTGCCCATTCAGGAACTAAGGAGTTTGTCACTGCATTGCAAAGTAAAGAAGTAAAAGATAATCCGGAACTTATCGGGCAATTTGGTGTTGGATTCTATTCAATATTTATGGTTGCGGACAAGGTAACTGTAGTTTCAAGAAAGGCGGGTTCTGGTAATAAAAAGGGTGTTAAATGGGAATCTGGCTTAAACGGATCTTTTACTGTGGAAGATGTCGAGAAGAAAAGTAGAGGAACTGACATTACTCTGCACCTCAAGGAGGAGGAAAAAAAATATCTCGAAGACTGGGAGATAAGAAGCACAGTCAAAAAGTATTCTGATTTCATTGAACATCCTGTAGTAATTGATGTAGAGCGAGAAGAAGAAAGCACAATAGATAAAACTCAAAAGATCAAAGTAAAAAAAGAAGAGACGTTGAATTCAAGAAAAGCAATTTGGTTAAAGAACAAATCAGATATAACTGAAGAAGAATATAACGAGTTCTACAAACATCTTTCTCATGATTATTCAAACCCAGCAAAAGTGCTCCACTATAGAGCTGAGGGTTCTCAAGAGTTTTCATCACTTCTTTATATACCAGAAATAAAGCCTATGGATATCAATTATAAAGAATACAAAATTGGGCCAACCCTTTATGTAAAAAGAGTAAAAATTATTGATCATTGCGAAGAGCTAATACCAACATACCTGAGGTTTGTTAAAGGCGTGGTAGATTCTTCGGATTTGCCATTAAATGTTTCCAGGGAGATACTGCAGAACAACAGGATGATTGATGTTATGAAAAAAAGTATCACGAAAAAGATACTTGAAACTTTAAGTGACATGAAAAAAATAGAATTTGATAAATACCTGAAATTTTATGGTGAATTTGGGAGGGTCTTAAAGGAAGGTGTGCATTCGGACTTTGATAAGAGAGAGGCTATTGGAGAACTTCTTCTCTTTCCTTCCACAAAATCTGAAAAAGGAAAATTCAGGACGATTCCGGAATATGTCGAAGATATGAAGGAAGGGCAGAAGGAAATATATTATATAACAGGGTCGTCACTTGATGAAACATTGGGATCACCGTATATAGAAGCGTTTAAAGACAAAGATTATGAAGTCCTAATTATGCTAGATGATATTGATGATATTATTATGAGTAGCTTTGAATACAAAGGAAAAAAGTTGAAGTCAGTAATTAAAGGCGATGTAACATTGGATGAATCAGAGAAAAAAGAAAAGAAAGAAACGGAAAAAAAGTATAGAAAACTCCTGGATCTTATTAAAGATCATATTGATGACGTGAAGGAAGTGAGGCTTTCAGGGAGATTAAAAGATTCGGCGTGCTGTCTTGTAGGCGATGAGGGTGAGATGAACCTCCAAATGGAAAATATTTTAAAGTCCATGGGGAAGGCAGTTCCTGAAAGAAAAAGGGTTCTTGAAATTAATCCGTCACATCCAATTTTTATTGCTATGAACAAAATATTTGAAGAGAACATGAAAAATGAGCTTTTGCGAGAATACACTGATCTGCTTTACGGTCAGGCTCTTTTATTGGAAGGGTCTAAACCAAAAGACTCCACTGCTTTTTCAAAAGCGATATCCAAGCTTATGGTAGAAAATATTGAACATGTAAAATTGTAAGGATTTAGATCTATTTTATGATATTTGGTACCCTCTTATCTGTTCTGAACAGCAAAATGTCTCTAATCCCTACTCCATGTTGTTATATAGATGTAACCTTTTGGTTTTTGGATAGTTGGTTCTTCAGTTTTTAGTTTTCCTGAAAAGCCAAGTGAGTCTATACCTATTTTAAAATGCTTATAAGCAATTCCAATATCAATATATTCTGGCTCACATGCATAATACTTGCTATCAGCTAATGCACTTGCAATATAAAAATGTACTTGCGATAAATCACTGCTTAAAACAATCCGCCAAGGTTGCTTGTTTTTAGCAGAAGGGGCAAGTCTCATATAACCGAGGGCTTTTTTATAAATGTCTCCCTTGTTAGTTAGAGATTGTTCAAAAGTTTCATAAAAGTACAGAGACTCTTCTGGTTTTCTATGATCTGCGCCTAATAACTTTCTTTGTGCCCACGATTGTAAGTGTTCATTTTGTTCTGGATAACCTATAGCTATGATTGCAGGGATAATATTACCATCTGGAATTTCAAGAGTACTCATTACTTCTTGTCTTTTGAAGGTGCCACCTAACCAGCACGTCCCAATCTTCAGTTCAGTAAGGTAAAGAACTAAACCTTCAAGAGTGAAACCAAATTCAAATATAGTTTTAGACTCATTCGCACAACTTCCAATGATGAACCCAGCGGCATTCTTTATAAAACCATACGTGCCTATTTTTTCTTTTTCTTTGAAGTCGTTTTCAATTAATATCTCAAAATTAAAAAGAGTGTCATATGGTCCGGTAGGGATATGAGGACCATCGATGTATGAATTTATTTTTTCTATAACATCTGTGGCAAAGCGGATTTTTTAAAAATTTCTAGTGCTCTTCCGAATTTCAATTATATTCATATTCTAATATTTACATGTATTCTAATAGATGATGTCTGGGAAATTTAGTTTACCAAAAAATGACTTTTTCAGTAGATCGGTTTTAGGGGGGGAGATTAAGTCCTTAAATACTTAAATCTGCGGTGGAGGTATTAACTTTTGGACACAATGGGCAGATCTGAAAAAAATGAAATCTTGCAACTTATTGAAAAAATAATCGGGGAGAGAGGATTCGAACCTCCGTCCCCCTGCTCCCAAGGCAGGTACGCTAACCAGGCTGCGCTACTCCCCGAATTTAAATTGTTCATCACATGTATTGTTGATTTTTAAATAGGGTATGTGATTTTTTAAATGAAAAAACTAAAGGATGGGATTATAACCTGATTTCTGTTTCTGAATCAAATGTTCTTGATTCCTTTCTTTCTAACTATCCAGGATCAAGGTTTCAGAAAAGCCCTGCGCAGCCAATTTCTCCTGGTAAAGCGCGGCGTTCCTTCTTGTTTTGAAGTAACCAATATAAACCTTATTAACATCTACGGTCATAGGTACTCTGACTGTCCTGGCGATTAACCCCAGTTCTGCTAATTTATCACTTAATGCTTCAGCATTTCTTTTTAAATAAAAACTACCTGTTTGGATAGTATAAAGAGTGTCCGTTACTGATTTCAGTCTGGCATTGATTCCTTCGTTTTCCAAATCAATGATAGCTTCTCTTGCCATTTCTGACTCAGAGAATTTACCTGCATACACACGGTACATATTTACTGTGCTTTTTACCATGGATTTAGATGCGGGGAATCCTTTCTCTTTTAAAGAACGAATTAAATTGACCGCATTCTTCTTAATAACAAACTGTCCGAATTGAATATAATAATTCCCTGATTCGGATATTTCAGGGACTGATTTTTTAGCTGTCTTTGTCGGTGAAGATCCAGCAGGTTTTGATTTTTTTTCAACAGGAGATTTTTTTAAATCTTTTGAAGGTAGTGAAAGTGGCGTTGAAGCTTTTTCTTTGATTTGTTTCTTGGGCAGCTCAACTTTTTTTATCTTTTTTAGTTTTTTGGGGGGATCTACTTTTTCTTTTGTTTTCTCCTTTTTTGTTTCCTCTAAAACCGTGGGTTCTTTTACCTTCTCCTTTTTTGCTTCCATTAAAACCTTGGGTTCTTTTTTTTCTACACTTTCTTTCTTTGGTAGAGGTTTATTTTTATCCTTTTTTTTCACTTCCGCCTTTGGTAATGCGACTTCTTTTTTCTCTACCTTTTTTAAATCTTCCTGCAGAGGCAAAGTCTCTTTATCCAATTGGGTCGTTTGAGGTGGTTCCGCCTGCGTTAGTAATTGTTCTTCTTCATCAAGAACATTATAATAATTAATTCCAAAGTATACTCCGGCGATAGTGACCAGGCCAACTATGGATATCAGCAAAACTTTAGCGTTCTTCTTTCTTACCTTTTCTTCGTGGTGAATTTCTTCTTCGATTTCTATGTCTTCCATTAATTCTTCTAATTCTTCTTCACCAGCATTTTCATCTTCTTCCATCACGTCACCTGTTTAAAAAATAAACCAAATAGTTAAACATAACTTTTATTAGAAAAGGCATCATTAAATATGATTAATAAAAATCGTCACTTCGTTTTTTGGACGATATTAACTCTCGCTGCCTTTTAAAGATGTATTTTATAAATTCTTCTCTGTCATCTTCATTAATTGACACAAAAGTTGTGGAAATCTCATAGCCGCTCTTTCCCTTTTTCTTTGTTAAGCTAACTCTCGTTATCTCTCCTAAAGCTATAATAGTAAAAGGAGGATAGATTGGTGGTTCAATAGTTAATTCAAGTATCGTCTCTTTATTTAGTTTTTCAGGTAACAGCATGCTTACACCTGAGCCGCTAATATCAATACATTCTCCCGTTTCACGAGTCTCGCTCGGCGAGCCCTCAAGTGTAAAATGTTTAAGCATTTGCTCCTGATTGTATAGAATCGCATCAATTTTTTTATCCAGGTAAGAGAATATTTTTGCCAAAAAAGGGTTGTAATCTAATTCACTTTCAAGTGAAGACCAGTCTAAAGAATATGAATCTGCGTCGTATCTCTTGCTTGAAGGTCTATTAGATGTACGGCGATCTATATAAAAAGACGCTTTTTTATCAAACTCTTTTTGAGAAATTACTTTGTAATAGATTGTAAAGGAGTCATCTACCCTGGCTGATTTTCTGTTATCAGAGAGTTTATTTATCTTTTTAGTCATGAGAATGATAGTACAGGTATTGATTTATTTTTGTCAAATTATTATAACTGGGATAAAATAAAAACTAAATAAATAATGCACCATAGCCGCACGAAAACTCAAATAAAAAAATACTCACTTTTTTGTGTGTTTGTGGTTAAAGAAATTCCAGCTATGAAAAAACCAGAGCTCCTCATTCCAGCCGGAAATTTTGAGAAACTAAAAGTTGCGATCCATTATGGGGCGGATGCTGTTTATCTGGCGGGGCCGAAATATGGTCTGCGTAAAAAAGCTGGCAATTTTTCTTTGCAGGAACTTGAAAAAGCTGTCAAATATGCTCATCAGAAAGAAACAAAAGTTTATCTAACAGTTAACATTTTTGCGCGAAACAATGATTTGAACGGGATTGCCGGGTATTTGAAAGAAATTGAAAACCTTGGGGCGGATGCCGTTATAATTGCAGACCCCGGTGTTTTTCATATCGCAAAAAAAACTGTTCCAAACCTTCCTGTTCATTTAAGCACTCAGGCTAACACCACCAATCAGGAATCGGCGCTATTCTGGAAAAACCAGGGGGTAAAAAGAATATGTCTTGCAAGGGAACTGTCTCTTCAGGAAACAAAGGAGATCATAGAAAAAACGGACATGGAGATAGAACTTTTTATCCACGGTGCTATGTGTATATCTTATTCCGGACGTTGTTTGATGAGCAAGTATATGGCAGGTCGGGACGCGAATGAAGGGGAGTGTTCTCAAACATGTCGGTGGGAATATTATCTGATGGAAGATAAAAGGGCAGGGGAGTACTTTCCCGTTGAGCAGGATGAAAGAGGAACTTATTTCTTCAGCTCCAAGGATTTGTGTTTAATCAAATATATTCCGGAACTTATTCAATCCGGTGCCTCCTCGTTTAAAATAGAAGGACGGATGAAAAGTATTTATTATACTAGTGTGGTAACTAAAATTTATCGTGAGGCAATAGACAGGTACTGGAAAGACAGGGAAAACTATTTGTACAACCCGGAATGGGAAAAAGAGCTTTCCAAAACAAGCAATCGCACTTTTACAACTGGTTTTTTTAATGGAGAATCTGATAATGATACTTCAACTTCTTCTAACGCAATTCAAACATATGATTTTTTAGGGATTGTCAAAGAAGCTCTTTCTAAAAACAGGGCTTTGGTCGATATTAGAAACAAATTTGCATCAGGTGATAAGATAGAGTGGCTTGGGAAGAAAGGAAAACCAGCCTCTCTTAAGATTGATTCAATTCTCGATGCCGAAGGTGTGAGGAATAAAGAAGTCGCGCAACCTAATGATAAAGTTATCATTCAATTTGACGCACCGGTAGAAAAATATGACATATTACGAAAAAAAAGAAATGGTGGATCTCCGCATATTATGCCGGGTTCGTAAAGAAGATATAGCTTATGTGGATGCTCTATTTGAATCTTATGAAAACTTTGGGGTAGTGACTACTATTGATCCTAAAGAAGCAATAATTGAATTATCTGTCTCTCCTTCCTTTTTTTCAGAAACAAAAGAATTACTAACTGCCTTAAAAAAAGAGATTGATTTGGAAATAATCAAATAGTCTGTATGATATATGGGAGTTCAAAAGTTCTGGAGTTCAGGTGTTAGAGAGTTGCAGAATTATTCTATATCCCCCAATACATTATCATTGTAAAATCATAATCATCCGCGTCCTTCAGCGTCCAATTTCTTTTTATTCTTTACCTGGTGAGTTTAGATTCATGATTCCTTACAGAAACCTTTTCAGTTTCTTGTAGAAATTTTCGTGACTGCCGATAGTATAAAGATAGAGAACATCTTTTATGTATTCATAGGAGAGAAGCAGAAGTTGAGAGCCTGTGTTGAACTTGTGGATACGAATGCCTGTTAAATCACCTTTTTTGATTTCGCCAATTTCAGGATTATTAACGATTTTTTTTATCTGATTATCAATTTCGAGTTGAAGCTTTTTAGATGTTTTTTTTTTAAATTTGAGGAACAGATTTGAAGCAATAATTTTCAACTAATTATCCCAAACTTATACTTTGTCCCGAGTCCTTCCTGTATCTCCTTTTTTGCCTCTAATGTTTCCTTTACAAAAGATAAAGGCAGATCGGGATAATCCTCTGACATAATTCCGTCCGAAATATACTTCTTTATTTGTTCAGATATGCTCCGATGTTCCATCACAGCTTTTACTCGTATCTTTTTTTCAATTTCATCCGGTAATCTTAAGGTTAAAACTTTCATTTATATCCTCCTGTATTTGTTTCAAATACGTTAAAGCATATCCCCAGTTTTGTCAATTTAAAAATAGAAAAGTTCTCGCTTCAATCACTTGCTTCCTAATACTCATCCATTTCCAGCGTTAATATAAACATCTATGCTTGGTTTCCTACGTAATATATAGCTCGTCCTTGATGACTGTATTATCAGGTATCTCTTGCTGTTGTTTTGACTTATTTACAATCTCTACTCTCCCTTTTAAAGTTACATTATGCCCAAACTTCACATCCCCTTTGATGCTTAACTGTTCACAATCAATCAAGGAAGGGGTCCCATAGGGGAATCGGGCTTCCATATCGGCAATCAGTCTGTAATAAGTGGGATCCAGATCTACTGCGAATCTTTTCAACTTTCGATCAGGATTAGGGATGGCTCTAAAATCGTCAGCCAGGGTGTAAGCATCAGAGCGAAGAGGCAGTAGATCTTTTGTGTTTTTTATGGGGATAAAGCGGGTACGGGGGACACGGATGGCCTGGGCCCCTTCAATAATGGAAATTGCAGCTCCCATAGCTGTCTCCAATTGATAAACCGGGGTTGATGAACTATCACGCGGATCAAGCTGTTTTGCATTGCAGATCAAGGGAAGGCCCATTATGTAGTTTTTTGTTGCCAGGATATCTTTGAGAGTTGGCAAGTGGAGCCACAAGCTGTTAGTGTTAAAGTATTTGTGTCGACTGATATCCTGAAAATATTTCATATCTTCAGGTGGACATTGCGCTAATTCGCGAAGAACAGGCTGTCCATCAAGGCGTTGAGCCAGATGTCCGCCTTTTGTATCCATATGCGTACGATCAGCTACTTCCGCCATGTAAGAAATCTTATTTTTGATAAAGTAGCCTAAGATGGCGGTGTCCAGAACAGCACCCAGGTTATCGGCATTAGAGATAAAAGTATACTCATAGCCGGTCTCCAGCAGAGTGTCCAACATACCACTGGTAACCAAAGCGGTAAAGATATCACCGTGGCCGGGAGGACACCATTCCAGATTAGGGTCCCGGGAGCAGGAGGCAAGACTTAGATCGGCCCGGGTTACTTTAGGTACTTTGTGTTGTAAAAAACCGAGAGGGATGTCCGTTTTCTTCCGTAGTTGGGGATATTGTTCCAGTGCGGTCAAAGAGTCATTGTGAGTCGCAAAACTGTTCATCAGAACCAAAAGCGAGTTGGTATGTAAGGCGTGTTTGGCAATAATATCTAAGAAGGAGAGCTTGTTTTTTACAAGCAACAATGATTTTGCCCGATCTAACCCCATGCTGGTACCCAGACCGCCGTTTAATTTTAAAAAGACAGTTTTGGTTAAAGCAGCATGACCAACTTCTTTCAAATCTTCGGGAAATGTTTTTACATCGGGAAGAGATTCAACAGGTCTGATGTCGGTTTCAGGAATGAGGCCCGTTTGGCCTTCGGCTAATTGTTTATAATAATGTTCAAATGTTCTGATAACAATGTCAGGTAAACCTTCAATTTGCATCCGTTTGGCAAAAGGAGCAAATTTTTCAGCAAATGAGGTCATTAAACTCCTACCATCAATACCTAAAAAATTTTCTAACAGTCTTTTTGGAAGAAATGTTTTACTGAAAAGTTCTTAAGAAAAGTCTAGTGAATTTCGCTTAAACAGTGATACCCTCTTATGATAAAGACCTTTTAAAAATTCATCATGCAAGATTTAGGTACCAATTAATTCCTCAAAACCTGCACCTCGACCTGCTGGCCGGATTTCAGTTCTGTTTCTGATTCAGGAATGATTAGAAGAGAATTCGCGGAAGCTAATGAAGCTAGCATGTTGGAACCCTGTCCACTCAAGACGGTGACCGAATAACTTCCATTTTGATAAGTTAAGTTTGATCTCAGGAAATGTCTTCGTCCATCGTTTTTTTTCTTAATATCTTCAGTCAGGGTGGCGCGGATGGTTTTGCGGAGCAGATCGGTATGCCCGCTCATTTTAAGGATTGCGGGTCTCACAAACTGCTCAAAAGAAACAAAAGAAGAAACAGGGTTGCCGGGAAGACCGAAAAGAGGACGCTTATTTAGCATGGAAAAAGTCAACGGCTTTCCGGGTTTCATAGCGATCTTCCAGAAAACGATTTCACTTCCCAAATCCTGAATAGCGTCTTTAACAAAATCATAGTCCCCTACAGAAACTCCGCCTGATGTTATGATAATGTCCGCCTTATCAGCGGATTTTAGTTTTTCTTTTATATCATCTTTCCGGTCCCGAACAATTCCTAATACCATAGGTTGAGCCCCGCTTTCCAATACCTGGGACGCGAGGAGATAAGTGTTGCTGTTAATAATTTGATGATCTTCAGCTTTTGCGTCCAGATCAACTAATTCATCGCCTGTTGATAAAATGGCAACTACAGGTCTGCGGTTAACGGATAATTTGGCGCAGCCTGCTGTCGCGATAATAGGGATGTTTGATGATGTTATAAGGTTTCCCTTTGAAAGAAGAAGAGCACCTTTATTAAAGTCTTCTCCCTGCTTTCGGACGTGGCTTCCCTTTTTTTGCTGTTTCAAGATCAAGACAGAGCCGTTTTTTTTCTCAGTGTCTTCCACCATTACCACGGTATCTGCTCCGCCAGGCACCAGGGCTCCGGTCATAATTCTTGAAGCTTCACCGGTATGGATAGATTTTGAAGGCTTCTGTCCCGCTGGAATATCTTCAACAACTTTTAAAGAGGTGGGATTCTTTTGATCAATGGACGCAATATCTTGAAAGCGAAGAGCATAACCGTCCATAGCAGAATTATCAGCCGGCGGATTATCTCTTTTGGCGTATATATCTTCCTGTAAAACAGCTCCGACCGCATTTAGTAAAGGAATTTTTTCAGGTTCAAGAGGCTGGAGTTTTTCTAAAATGATTTTTCGGGCTTCATTAACTAATATCATGGATGATCTTCAACCCAAACATCTCCGTCAGTGGTGATCTCTTTTTTCCATATAGGAACGGTTCGTTTTAATTCATCTATCGCCCATTCGCATGCTTCAAACGCGGCTTTCCGGTGCTCGGCTATCGCGATTATCAGGACAATATCATCCGCTATTTGAATTTCACCTAAACGATGTATTACGGAAAGATCAAAAATATCGAATTTTTTTATGGCTTCTTCTCTCAGGGCTTCGAGTTTTTTTATGGCCATTTCTTCATAAGATTCAAAAAATAATTCTTTAATTTCTTTTCCTTTAGAAGACTCTCTTGCAGTGCCTATAAAAGTCACCACCCCGCCTGTATTATTGAATTTAGATCGAAGGTTTCTGACCTCGGAATCCACGAGAAAATCTCCTTCCTGAATTTTTATCATTTTTTTATTTCCTTTGCTGTAAAGTAGAATTTCATAGAATAGTGTATCGAAGATTTAAAATCAAGAAAAATTAAGAAACGCGAAAAGAAAGTTGTCCTTGCGAATAAAGCAGGAAGAGTTTTCGGCAAGTTCAGCGTGATATATTAACTATCATGGTGAGCCTTTAGGCAGGGTAATAACAGGCCCTGTTGAACCATAAATTCTACGCAGGTCTATTGATGAAGCTTCCCGCGTTCTTACCGCAGAGAAGCTTAAATATCAGCCTTGTGTGATCCATCACAAAACGGTGGGTTTTTAGTTTTGTAACATTGGCAAAGGTGATAGGTTTTGTTCTTATCCAGTTTTACTACTTTGGAAGCGGTAGTACTTCCCAATGAATGGTGAGTAGCGTCACAAAACGGCCAGTGCCCGGATTGCATACAGGTACACATTAAAATTTCTTCCTCGCCGGATATTTCTAAAGGCTCTTTAATTTTTATTTCCCCTGTATCTACTCTATCCAGGCTCTATCGCCCGCTTCACCCATATAGGGATCAACCCATTTGAATTGAGGATCATACCGCAAAACGATTTCCTTTTCTTGAAACTCTTTTTCTAATTTCTTGAGCTCTTTAAGATGTTCTGCTTCTTCTATTTTTATATTCCTTATCAACCAGGCAAATTCTGCGTCTCCAAATTTTTTCAGTCCATTTTCATAAAAGGCAATTGTCTCTTTCTCTGATTTGATTAAGGCTTTCATAATCCCTTCTTTTTTTAAGCTTTCGCCTGCCTTTTCTTCCTTAAAGATATGTTTTGGAGTTCCTCCCCTTTCAAATATTAATTTAATTAAGTCACTTGCATGTTTTGTTTCACTTTTCCCGAAATTTATAAAGTGCGACGCGATTTCTTTATTTTCAATCAAAGCGGCATATTGCCTGTATTTGAGTATAGTTCCATATTCTATGCGAAAAGCTTCTGTTAAAAACTCTGTTTCTTCAATGACTGATTGTTTATCTATGAGAAACTTCGCAATTTCCTTTTCCGCTTCTTTGAGATTAACAGAAACTTGAGTTAATTTATTTTTCAGATCTTTCTGCCCGATGCCTTCTTTTTCAAATAGACTCTTGACCTCATCAGCCAACTCAAGGGTCTTACAAACATTACTTTGTAATTCTGACATTTTCATCAAAAAAGCCATAACACCGACTCTCCCTTCTGAAAGCAACTATAAATAAAACATAGGTCTCGTTATCACTACCCCATTAGCAAAAATGGAGTAAGGTGAAAAACGAAAGGTAGTAATTTAGACTCTATCTTCTCATGAAAGGTTTATTTTTAACGAAAAAGAAACTTTTTAAAGTGCATCTCCACAGCTAAATTCCCCCCTTTTTACTGATTTCTTAAAAAATATGAATCTTTTTGATCTAATTGCATCTAATATAATATAGTCAAAACCATTATTTAACCTTCTTCGCATTCACTCATTTCAGGAGATATCATATGGCAAAATCAGTCGATTTACTTAAGGAAGTTCTAGAGATTGAAGAAAAATCAATTAATAAGTTTGAAGAAACACTTAGCTCTATGGTCCATGATGAATCAAAAAAGATCGTTCAGGGAATAATTGATAGTAAAAAAGAGTACATTGTTTCTATTCAGAAAATCATAGACAATAGTCGAAAGTGTCCGGCTATAACAAACTAAGTTATTTAGAAATGATTATGGCTATGAGAAACGGGAGAATATTGAGAGCAAGTGGAAAAATTAAAAGATTATCAATCTTACCGCTACCATGAACTAACAAAACATTCCGTAGCCTCTTTATACTCTGATCCCCACTACCTTGATTGGGAAAACCAGCCAAACCCCTTCCGTATCTACCAGGAAACAGAGCGAATTCCATTAGACCATGGTGAAAAAAGTTTTTCCGGGAATTTCTTTGAGCCTCCTTCAGTAGATAAGAATCAGTTCATCTCAATAAGAATTCTTTCAATAATTTTTTACTATTCCCTCTCCATTTCAGCCTGGAAGAAATATGATGAGTCGAGCTGGCATCTTCGGGTTAACCCTTCTGCTGGGAATTTGCATCCTGAAGAAATACACCTGATTGCCCGCGATATAGAAGGATTACAACCCGGAATCTATCATTATAATGTCCTTGAACACTTATTAGAAACGCGGTGCATGAAACCATTGGGATTAAATGAATGGAGTTCTGTAGGAATAGATAAAACGGCTGAAAAGTTTAGCGCTTTTTTTGTTATTAATGTCATCCCCTGGCGTCAGGCATGGAAATATCAAAGAAGAGCATTGCGTTACTGTTTTCATGACGCCGGACATGCCATTGGCTCTCTCCAATATGCTCTTGAACAGATGAAATTGGATTTCAAAGTATTTGTAAAAATAGATAGCATGAATTTAAAAAAACTGATGGGCCTGAATGAAGGTGATGAATTCCCTCTTATTGTCATTGGAATCGGAAATAGTTTAAGTCCTGATAAGCTTAATACAGATGAAAAGGTTTACATGGGAAAAGCAAATACTCTTTCTGAGACAGAAGTCACTTATCCCTTGATTGAAGAAATAAAAAGTCTTAATGTTTGTTTTAAAGAATTAAATTTTCATAAGAAAATTAACCCGCCAAAAAGTCTTCTTTCAACAAAAATTAATCCTCTAAAAGTAATAACCCTTAGCAGCAATTTATCAAGTAAAGGAACAAATTTTTTTACTATGGTGAGAAGTCGCCGGTCAGCACAGGCTTACGATAAGAAAGCGGATATGGAATTAGATGATCTGTCTTTGATTCTAAAAAAAGCCTTTTTAAGACCAAATCTGGATTATGATCTATCTTTAATAGACCTATATCTTTTTGTCCACCGAATCAAAGGTTTGGAAAGAGGACTTTATTTATATAATGAATCGGAACATCAACTTTTTTTGCAACACAATGGCAATATTGAATCTACGGCAAATGCCCTCAGTCTATCCCAGGAAATTGCATCTGACTCATCAGTATGTTTTGCGATGATAGCTAACTTTTCATTGGCATTTTCTTTTCTCGGAGAAATAGGGTATAGAGCGGTCCATTTTGAAGCTGGAAGAATCGGGCAGGCTTTGTACCTTGGCTCAGAGTCTTTAAACTATAACTCTACCGGGATCGGCGCTTTTTTCGACGATGATGTCAATCGGTTTCTGCAGTTAAGGGAAGGATATGAAGTTATCTATCACTTTGCAATGGGAAAAGCCATTCCTGACAGGAGAATACAAACGTTAGATGGTTATTACCACCTTGACGCGCATAGCGAGCGAATTTAGATAAAATCATACTCTTAACTGAAGATTCCCCGTAGCTTGATACGGGGAGCTTCAATTCCCCTCTAATCAAGAGGGGTGTCCCTCCGGGACGGGGTGTGTTAAAAAAGCTTTGCAGAGTTACGAAGCTAAGCTTGGCTTTCAGCTCAGCTTTGCCTCGCTCAGCGGGGCTTTGCCGCAGGGAGCTTAAGTCACTAAGATAGCGGGACGTCATTTTCTTTAATGGATTTGCGGGTATTTCTCCATTGGCTTATATGATTCCACTCACTTTCAATGAGTTCCCATATTACTTCTTTAAGTCTTGTATTGGTGCATCTTTCTTCAAGATCAAGGTATCTTTGTAAACTTGCTTTTTCTTCTTTAATAGATAAGTCCAGAGCTACAAGCGCGTCCGATTTTTTATTGAAATTTGCGGAATACTTTTTTGCAGGTTTCTCTATGGGCGGCTTTTTATTTACTAATCTATAATATTCATCTTCAAGCCTCTTTACATGAATTTCTTCTTCCCATGCCATATGGTGAAAGGCGTGAGATCCATCAATAGTATCTATCTTACCAACAGCATTTTTATAGAAGTCATAAGCAGCTCTCTCTGCTACCAGAGCTGTTTTTATTATATTTAAATCCTCTTTTGAAAATCTATAAACCTCATCAGTGGCTCCATTTTTTGTAGTATCACTGCCAATAATACCTTTGGCAATTTCATTCCATTGCTCAAGGTGTTTCTTTTCATCTCCAAGCAGTTGCCTAAATAATTTAGCTGACTTTGTATCTTTATGCCTTTTCAAAAACTCATTATACATTTTAATACTTGAAGTCTCTTCTTTGCGTGCAACATTAAGCGCTATGACCGCGTCAACTTCAAGTTTAGGCAGCGCTAATCCGCCATATTTCTGAGGATCATATTTAATCTCCCCGCTTCCTCCCAGATTTTTATACTCTTCTTTCAAACTTTTTACATGCTTTTCCTCTTCCCACATCATATCCTGAAATGCATGCATACCACTTATCAATTTTACAGAGGTTGATGATCTGGAATAAAACTCGTAGGAGATCATCTCTGAAATAGCGGCGGACTTAATATCTTCTAATAATGCATTTTTATTTTTTGTGGACATGATGAACGTATTCAGTTTGCCGGCATTCTAAAGAAAAAATATAAAACAAACTATTTGGTTAGATTTAATATATTCAAAATCGATTCGATAAATTGGATCTCCAAAAATCAAATTGATATGAGCAATTGTAGTGTGCCTATTGATTTCTAAATAATATGAATTATATTCATCTAAATGCTTGTAATATAGGAAAGACCACTAAACTTTGCCGCTTAAATTAAATCTTCAAATGGCGGCGACAATTTTACGTCTCTCTCCCATTGTCTCCAATATGGAAAGGGGAGGCTGTCTTGAAGCAAAAAAAATAGCGGCATAATAATTTTAGAGATAAGTTGCTGGTAACTATAATTTAGAAATATCAGTTAGTAAATGTGATGCTATATCCGTGTAAAATTATTTCGTCAACCATTTTCAGACTAATCAAATGGATAGCATAAAACTTAAGAGCATTTTAACTCCTGATGTTATTTCAGTCACACCAGAAGCGCCTCTTTCAGTAGCATTATCAATTCTAAGTGAAAAAAAATCAGTTGCCTGTTAGTTGTGGAGAATAATAAGCCGGTTGGCATCTTGAGCGAACGAGACGTAGTGAAAATAGCCGCCGGCAGCAGAGATATTGCCAAAAAAAACTGGCTGAAGTAATGAGTTCTCCGGTTAAGACGGTCCAACCAGGAATGGATATTCTTGAAGGATATGCTGTACTGAGAGAAAGTAATATCCGGCATCTTTTAGTTGTGGACGAAAAGGGAGGCACTGAAGGGGTTGTTACTCATACAAATATTCTTAAAGAGCTTAAAGCTAAATTAACCGATAATCGGTCGGTTTTTGAAATAATGACAAGGGAGATAGTTGTCTCCGGACCTGACGATACCATTCATGAAATATCCAGAAAAATGCTAGAGTAAAATTATTAAGTGGTCTTATCCCTATTTGTGCCAATTCTAAAGATACTCGCAACGATAAAGGTTATTATGAACAAATAGAGAAGTATGTTAGTGACCATTCAGACGCGAAATTCAGTCACGGTCTTTGTCCTAAATGCGCAAAAAAACTCTACCCTGATTTTTATGATGAAAATGAAGATACTGGAAAGTAACAAAGTAAATATTAAAGTGTAGGACATGACATTGTTGGGGTTAAAGTCATTTTTTTACTTTACTTTGCCTGCTTCAGCAAACCACTCCTAATGTTTTACTTGCATGTCTCAAAGCGAACTCCCGGTTGCAGGCGAAGATTAGTTCACCTTAAACACTTTCAACTTTAGGCACTGGTGCTTGCTTGTTCCCATTCTCTCAGCATTGGAAACGCGAAGTGCCCTGTCTAGCGAGATTCATCAAAAAAATTCAGTTCCGGTTTTGACTTAATAAATCCATGTTTGTTTGCTAATGAAAAAAATTCTTTAAGCCCTTCCTGCTCTTTCTGCCCGAGAGTGTAACGAATTTTGTTTTTTAGATAATCCGCGCATTTCTCTTTTGTGATTCCTAATCTTCGCGCTTCATCAGTACTTATCCGGTCAATCGAAGCTAATCCCTCGTCACGCGCTTTTAAAATCGTATTTATGATGTTTTGATCTAACTGTACGTCTTTTCTAACACATAAAACCGCGTGAACAAATGGTTTGCCAGTGAGCTGAAACCACTCCTGGCTAAGGTCATAAGTAGTTTTTTCGGTTTTTTTCAACAAAAATGTATTGTCTCCTATTATCATTGCCGCGTCATTTGAGGAGAGCATTTTTTCATAATCCGGTTCTGTCTGCTGAAAAAATGGGAGTCGGTTATATTTTTCTTTAAATAGAATTTTTAATAATGTAATGGAGGAAAGGGACCGATTATCCGTTGCTACTGTTTTTATATCTTCCATTTTTGTTTTACTGATCAGCAACACTGTATCGACCGTTCCAAGGGAAGAAATTGAAATATTATTTACAAGGAGATAAGCAGAGTTTTTCGCGTATTCAATGGAAGGGACAAATGATAGATCCAGCTTTGCCCGCCTTAACAATAACGCCAGATCAGCTGGAGATTCCTGTACGATCTCCAGATCGCTTGTATTATTTTCAAGAAGGGGGCTTAGAATAGGTTTTGAGTTCAGGAAATTATGGCATCCGAATTTAATTTTTTCCATGATATATATTATTACACTATAATACCTTATTTTTTAAAATATTTTTCGCTACGAAGACGTAGAGTAGCGAAGTTTGGAATTGTAAATCTTTATTTGTTACAATGAAAACTTCATTAGCTTACCACGGGTTAACATAAAAATATGATTTGTGTTCCAATTACATCAAAAACTATCGAAGAAGCGGTAGAGGAGATTAAGAAAGCTGAAAATGTGGCGGATATTATTGAATTGCGCGTAGACTATTTAAAAAATCCGGATTTGGAAGTCCTTATAAATGCCACTCAAAAGCAGGTTATTGTAACCTGCCGGAAAAAATCCGAAGGTGGATTATATGACGGAGACGAGAAGGGGAGGGTAGCTCTTCTTCTCAATGCGATTGCCGCAGGAGCCGATTATGTCGACATTGAACTATCTACGCCGGAACCTCTGCTTGAGGAACTTATAAAGAAAAAAGCTGAAACCCGTTTCATCCTTTCTTATCACAATTTTCAACAAGTTCCTGAAGACCTACAGGTAACATTTGACAGGATGCTTCAAAAAGGTTTTGAGATTATCAAAATAGCTGTGATGGCCAACTCTATTGAAGATAATTTAAAAATCTTTGACATTATTAAACAGGCAAAAGATAAAAAAAGCGACATTATCGCCTTTTGCATGGGAGAGCATGGAGAAATCAGTAGAATATTATCGCCTATCTTTGGCAGTCATTTGACATTCGGTTCATTAAGCAGGGGAAAGGAGTCTGCTCCCGGACAGATTCCGGCGGACATTTTAAAAAATATTTACCGCGTTAATGAACTGAACAGCAATACGAATATTTATGGCCTCATAGGTAATCCAGTAAAGGAAAGTATGGGATATCTTATTCATAACAGGTCATTTGTGAAGAAAGAGCTTGAAAACATTTATCTGCCTTTCCTTGTTGAAGACCTACCTTCCTTTGTCAGCGGTTACAGAACCTATTTAAAAGGGATGAGTGTAACCATGCCGTTCAAAGAACAGGTGATTCCCCTGCTTGATGAGATTGATGAAACGGCAAAGAAAATAGGCGCGGTTAATACATTGCAAATAAGAGACGGAAAACTCTTTGGCTGCAATACGGATTGTTCGGGGGCGGTAAAGGCTTTAGAAGAAAAGACTGAATTAAATGGGAAAAAGGTTTTTATGATAGGGGCTGGAGGTGCTGCTAGGGCTATCGGGTTTGGGATAATGGAGAAAGGGGCCTCTCTTTACATATTTGATCTCGATACTCAAAAAGCAGATTCTTTAGCAGCAGACCTGGGATGTCGGACAATGTCCGCAGAATCCATTGGCTCTGACTTTGATATTTTGATTAACTGCTCTCCGGTAGGAATGCATCCAAATGTAGAAAAGACGCCCTTTTCAAAGGAAAGGCTGAAAAAAGGAATGGTTGTTTTTGACGCGGTTTATAATCCCCTAAAAACGCGGCTTTTACGAGAGGCGGAAGAGATAGGCTGTGTCACGATACCTGGAATAGAGCTTTTTGTAAATCAGGCTGTGGATCAGTTTGAACTCTGGACAGGCGAGAAGGCGCCGAAAGACTTGATGAAAGAAATTGTACTGGAAAGACTCAAAAGTTAGTTTCTAAATGACCTCCCCTTAATCCCCTCCTTGCCAAGGAGGGGAAGAGCTAAGCCAGAGGAAGTGGGGCTTAGCGAAGGGGTGGTTTATAAAATAATTACGCTCGGTACGCACAAATTAAGCTATTAACTAATCCTATTATGATAGAGATTAAGCCGATTTCTAAACTTGATGCTGTTGTAACTGTCCCTTCATCAAAAAGCTATTCCAACCGTGCTTTGCTTATTGCCGCTCTTGCTGATGGGGAAAGCCATATACATAATTGCTTGGAATGCGACGATACACGCTATATGATTGCTGCATTAAATAGCTTTGGAATCAACATAGTAGAAGGTAAAACTAAAGTAACAGTTCATGGATGTAACGGTTTTCCCGGGACTCCTGAAAAAAACATTTTTGTTGGAAACGCCGGAACAACGATGAGGTTTTTATGTTCGTTCGCGGCTCTCTGTCAGAGTGAGAGCATAATAGATGGAAGCTGGAGGATGCGACAGCGGCCTTTAAACGACCTTATTGACGGACTTTCTCCGTTAGGAGTTGAAATCATTTCTCAAAGTGAAAACGGGTGTCCGCCTGTAAAAATTAAAGGCGGAGGTATTTCTGGTGGAGAAACCGGGATGAATGGAGATAAAAGTAGCCAGTATTTTACCTCAATCATGCTTTCCTCGCCCTACGCAAAAAAAGACGTCTTAATTAAAGTAAACGGGGAATTGACTTCCAGGCCGTATATAGATTTAACTATCGATCTTATGAAGAAATTTGGAGTAAATGTTGAAA
>Ga0208638_1000070_pt1 | contig 82562 bp, 86 predicted proteins | sample ETNtaG_34_FD_185753 | JGI IMG/M metagenome (GOLD analysis project Ga0208638, IMG submission 185753) | Marine microbial and viral communities from oxygen minimum zone, Eastern Pacific Ocean - ETNP201306SV51 (SPAdes) (version 2) | ecosystem: Environmental > Aquatic > Marine > Oceanic ...
AGCAACAGGAGAACCCATACATCTAATTGATGTACCATCCGAGATGGCAGCAAGAGGACAGATTCAAGAAGCAGGTGCTAAAGATTACATGAACGGTGGTATAAGATATCGTGAAATGGATCCATTTAGCAACTATGACATGAGAGTTATGGATGCCCCTGATGGTAGTCCATACTGTGGAGATCCATGTCTCTTATTCCCATTTTGGGGTAACGGCTTATTCGGAACAGACAAGGCGTACAACCCAGAAACCGGAGTACTATTCCATTACACATTAGGACTTATGACAGAAATCGTTGAATCAGTTAGACCTCCATGGGAAGAAGACCAAGCTATCTCAGTAACTGCAGGTGGTTTTCCGACTAACACATCCGTAGTTGCACGTGATGTTGAAACAGGTGAAGAACTTTGGAGTTGGTTCCATCCAGAAGGAACACAACGTTCTGCTCTAGTAACAACCTCAGATATAGTCTTCTCAGGATTCAGAGATGGCTTCATTAGATTCTTCAACAGCGAAACTGGAGAGCTACTTAGAGAAATGAATAATGGTAATCCAATGAGTGCTGGTTTAACAACAGGCCAAGACTCAACTGGTGATCAGAAAATATTCGCTATATTATCTACAGCAGGAACTCCAGGAACACTAATTGCTATAGGGTTAAATGAGCGTGCGCAAGCAGTAGCCCAAACAGTTACAGTTACACAAACAACTAGAACTACAGTTACTACAACATCAGCTACAACAATTACACAAACTTCAGTATCAACAACTACAGCAACATCAACAACTACAATGACTACAACATCTGCAACAACTGTAACAAGTACTCTCGCAGCACAAACCATAACACAAACAAGTACAGCACAAGCTCAAACTACAACAGTTACTTCTGAAGTGACTGAAGAAGTTGGATTATCAAGCACCATAACATATGCAGCAGTAGCTGTAGCTGTTATAGCTATAATCGGAGCAGCAGTACTCTACACACGAAAAGAATAGTTAAAAGAGGATCCTGAATAAGGATCTCTCCCATATTTTTTTTAATCTTGTTAACTTTGAATATTAATATTTTCAGATATCTTTATTTGACTATTATTCATTAAGATTGGTTATATATAATGAATATATCTAGACGAAATTTTCTAAAGTATACAGCTGCATCTTTAATCGCTGGATCAGCAACAGCTTTAACAAGCCAATATCTACTATCATCCAATACAAGCCCATCAGGAACGGTAACTCCTACTCCTGCTACTCCGCGCTTAGACGATCTTGAGAAACGTTACAAACCTTCTGAATATCTGGATTTTATGGAATGGTTACAATCAGTATCAACACCTTACAAAGGTAAAAAGATTGTAACAGCATTTGAGTTGGAGCCCTCACCTCTTGCATTACAAAGAATGGATCCTGAATACGTAAAATATACAGGAACGAATGTAAGTTTTGAATTAGCTCCTTTCTCACAGAATCTCTTGAATACCGGTCTTGCAATAAGTACACAGGCACCTACATACGATATTATGAACGTTGATGCTTCTCATTTAGCAAGATTTAAGGATCATTTAATTCCTCCTCAAGAACTAGCTGAACAATACCCAGAACTTACATACCCAAAATTAGATGCTGAAGGATTTTTTAATTCAGTTTGGTCATTCACAGCAAAATACCCTCAAGATCTCATATTTCCTCCATATGAGAAAAACCTTAATGGTCAAGTCTTTGAATGGCCGCAAGATATGCCAATGATGATACGGTTCTATCGAAAGGATCTTTACGAAAGTGAAGGCATAACTCCTGGTAGAACATGGGATGAATATTTAGAAGATCTAAAGATGTTTCATGATCCTGCAGGTAACATCTATGGTTCAGGATCTATGGCGCTTTCTCATCCATCCATAATATTCGAATATCTAACTCATCTTCATAGTTTTGGAGGAAAGATATGGGATGCTGATGATAATGGATTAAGATGTACAATAAATAGTGATGAAGCTGTAGCTGCTCTTGAGAATTTTATTCAATTTAAACAATATTCAGATCCTACCTCAAGTGGGAATACTTGGAGTGAAGTTGGATTAATTATGGCTGTTGGAAGAGTAGCAAACGCTATTCAATTTGCAGATTACGCTTCTGTAGTTAATAACCCAAACCAATCAAAAACCCCTGGAAAATGGGGGTACACTCCCACTCCATCAGGGCCTGCAGGGTCTTTCTCAACATTCGCAGGAGCAGGTATTGGGGTATCAAAATACTCGAGGAACCCTGAAGCTTCGTGGCTTTGGCTTCAATATGCCACTAGCTTGGGAACACAAATCGTTGCTATGCAGGATCCTCTACATCATTCTGCACCAACTAGAATGAAAGCTTACGATGACCCAGTGATTCAGCAAGCTATTGAATCTGGGCATCTTGAATATCTTAAAGTGGTCAAAGAAATCATTTCAGGAAGTCATATTGCAACACTAATTTCATTTCCAGGGTGGCCTCAGATTAGAACCATCATAAGTACTAAAATACACCGATGTTGGACTGGAAGACTAACTCCACGCCAAGCATTAAAGGAAGCTCAGGAAGAGGTGGATAGCAATGGTCCTATCTTTAATTTTTAGGAGAATGAAAACATTGAAACGTCAATACACAATTTTCTATATTATTCTATTACTTTCAACATATTCTGTAATGATACCATCAGTAACTGGCTTCGCTGATACTTGGACAAAAACATATGAAGATGCTAAAGGTACAAGCACTTATACATTTGTTTTAGAAACACCTGACGAAATAAGTAATAATTCAAACTGGACAATCACGACTTCCCTTCTAGTTGATCATATGGATACACACAAACAATACATCTTTTTTTCAACAATTGAAATAACTGCGGAAACGTCATCAGGTGAATCAATGAAAAAGACTGTGTCCTTTGGTCGCTACCCTATAGGGGAATTCCCTCAAAGAATATACACAGGAGGTCGGTGGGGACCCAACATAATCACATTTGATCTATCAAACGAAAATTTAACTGTCCCTTTTGGAGGAGCTGCTGAAGTTACCATTTATGCTACCGTAAGCATAGCAGAATTCATACATAATCCATTTATTGCTGAGCAGATGCCAACAACTAAATTTGAAACATTCTCCATTACTGTAGGTACCGTTAGAATCATAAGTGATTCTAATCTCTTATTTGACTATCTCCCATATATTCTCGGTGCGATTGTAAGTGTAACCGTATTCATAGGACTAGTTTTGCGAGATAGGCGTACTGTTAATTCGATTAATAAAAAACTTTATAACCTGAAAAAAAGGGGAAAATAAAACGTGAAATTATTAAAATTATCCTATACTGTGTTAGTAATTTCGTTATTTTCATTTACATTTTTAGTGAATTCAGCTATTACACAAGATGCAAACAAAAATCTTAGCTGGACAAGTCCAAGCTTTGATGACCACAGCACAAGTTTTAATCCTCAAAATGCATTTAATGCAGATATTATAGAATATTTAGAGCAAAAATGGATGACAACATTAAGCCAAGAACTTGTTTTTTATGGCAATGAAACCATACATGGCACTAGTAATCCACTTTTAGTGAATGGTCTCATCTATATGGTGGATAGATCACAAATCCTAGTTGCACTAAAAGCAGATGATGATTCAGTAGTATGGACCCAGCAGCTTTCTGTTTCTAACCCTCTAAAGTATAGTGTGATAGATGCTGGTACCGATGTACGATATATAACCTACTTTGATAATACAGTTTGGGTTATTGATCTTGATTGTTCCATAACAGGATTTAATGCATATAATGGAAATCCTATAATCGAAATACCACCTCAAGTTCTATGTGGTGATGTTTCACCGGAATCAAAGCCACGTGATATTGCTATTCGTGTAATCTCAGCCCCTATCTTTTATGAAGAGGACCGTATCATAATAGCTTCTACTTCAGGTCTTGCACCTAAAGACCGCTCTTTGAGCTACGTTGTTGGGATAAATCTGGATACTCAAGATATTGTGTGGAAAACCTCTCTAGTAACATCCCCTGGAGAAATTCTTTCACCAGGATGGGGTCAATGGTCAATAGATCAAGAAGAAGGAATCATCTATATTGGAACAGGATCACCTAGTCCAGAATGGAATGCAACATATAGAAATGGTGAGAATAAATATGGCAATTCAATTATTGCACTTAGGGCATCTACAGGCGAAATAATTTGGAATTATCAAACAAACCCTCACGATATCAATAATTATGGGTGTACTGGAAACATTATTCTCGGTAATATTGAAGGAAAGAAGACAGTTTATTCTGCTTGTATGAATGGATACGTTTACGCATTAGATGCTGATACTGGTAATCTCATTTGGTACTTTAATCCACCAAACATAAAAAGATTGAATAGTGAAAATGCTGACTTTGTAAAAACTAATACTTACGATCCAAACAAACCTTGGTTAAACTATCCTTCAACTGATCCAGTTGTCCAGTGTCCTGGCGTATTTGGTGCAGTATCATTCAATATTGCTATGGGATATAACACAATTTATGTAAGCACCTTTAATAGATGTAGTGAAATCAGCGTATCTCCTGTTACCAGTATGGGTGACACAGGCATAACTAATAAAAGTCTTATTTATGAAAATGTAGGACCAGTTAATTCTACACTTTATGCTATTGATGCAATAACAGGTGATGTGAAATGGAGCCACTATTTTGATGATTTAGCGATTAGAGGAGGAATAACCGTGAGTGGAGGTCTTGTCTATATACCATCATCAAAAGGCAGTGTATACGCTTTTGATGCAACCTCAGGTTTAAATGTATATACAAAATCTTTCGGTACTCTTGGAGTCTTTTATCCACCAATTATAGGAGCAGATGCATATGGTAATTGGTCACTTATTCAACTTGTTGCTGGAACTCCTATCCTACATGGATTAGGTGAACTTTCAGGTTATTTATTTTCTCTCGCTCCCCCTTCAGGTCTAATAGATACGGCAACGGTTGTGACTGAAACAACTGAAACTGGCCTCAATATGATTATAATTTACAGTGCAATTGCAGTTGCGATAGTTTTATTAGTGGCAACAATCATAGTTTATTACAGACGGAGGTCATGAGATGATTCAAAAAAAATTCATAATCGTTGCTGTAACACTTGCAGCGTTAGTAATGGGCGTAAGCATCTCAGTATTTGCTTTAAACAATACAAATAGCACAACTATAACGGCGAGGCTCCCAAACGCTCCTGAGTATGTCTGTCCTGAAGGACAACCTGCTTCAGAGTGTGCACAATTAAAACTTACTTGTGGTAATGGAATAAATGATCCAGGAGAAGATTGTATGAACTGTGCTTTCGATAAAGGCTGTCCATCAGGTCTTATATGTGGAAACGTAAGTGGTGCAGACGAATACATATGTCATTATCCAGCAGGTTTATGTTTAGCTGGCCCTGCAGGATAAATAGATTATTACATAATAGCTGTTAAATATTTTTAACAGCAACATTTTTTTTTATATATAATAGCAGTATCTAAATAAGAAATATTAGATACATATAAAAAGTGCACAATTCAAAGTGAAGAAAGTTGTGATGTAATGAACAGCATAAGAAAATGGCTAAGTATAGTCTCAATCATGATATTTATGATACTTACACCTCAAGTAGTATTAGGACTAGCTCCTGGAGGAGCACCATTTTTCCATGTTTCCGTTGAGCCTGAGGTTGGAGAGGCTGAAGCTGGTGGGTCTGCGATTTTAGAGGTTGCCGCTCTTTCACAAGAAGGATTTGAAGGAGATGTTGAATGGACACTAGAAAATGCACCCGCTGGTGTAACCGCCACATTTGATCCTAATCCCGTTTTTGTACCTGGATTTGATGAAGGGGTATCTATTGTAACTATTGAAGTTGACGCTGCCGTATCTCAAGGTGAAATTGAATTAATCATATTAGGAACAGATCCTTCAGGTCTAGCAGAACCAGCTGAACGAGCCGTACCTTTCACTGTAAGTGGTGCAGCAGCAGCACCTGCACCTGCACCTGCACCTGCACCTGCACCTGCACCTGCACCTGCACCTGCACCTGCACCTGCACCTGCATCTGACGACGTGCCTGCAGGACAAATAGTTACAACTACAGTTACTACAACAGTTACAGAGACAATATCTACAGTAATTACAACCCCTACCACTGTAGTATCTGTCTCTACCCAAATAATAACTACAAAGACTTCTGACATAAGTTCTAAGACAACGCTCGAAGAATTCAGTCAAGCAGGTGACTTAATATTTCCAATTGCAACGCTTGCAGGTATTGTAGTTATAACTGGCGCAATAGTATTTATGCGAAAGTCAAAGTCTTAATAAATACATCCAGTTCTATTTTTCAATCTAAAATCCAAATAATGTTATTTCTAGAATTCTTTATAATTATGTAAATTCATCATTATTTAATCATAATAATTGTAAATATCACATAATTCAGTAAGCAAAGTTTATAACACAATCCCCTTTTCCTATGTCTATCTTGACAGACCAATTGATAAATGTCGAACATGTCACAAAAAAATATGGTCGATTTAAAGCATTAAGAGATGCAACATTTACGGCTAATCAAGGAGAGATTCATGCAGTTTTAGGGCCTAATGGTGCTGGAAAAACAACACTTTTTAGATGTATGCTTGGTCTTCTGAATTTTGAAGGATCTATTACTGTTGCTAACAATGACGTAAGAAAAGGAGGAAAATGGATAAGAGGTCAAGTTGGATATCTACCTCAACATTCTTCACCATATGATGATATGACTGTTGAGCAAAATTTAAAGTATTATGCAGGATTGAAAAGAATAAACCCAAGTCGTGTTGAGGAGAGCTTAAAGGAAATCAGACTCACAAGATTCAGAGAACGTAAAGCTGGAGCACTTTCTGGAGGAATGAAGCAAAGACTTATGTTAGGAATATCCCAGTTATCGGATCCACCTATATTGATTCTTGATGAGCCTACTGCTAATCTTGATGTTCAGGGACAATTAGAGTTCAGACAACTTTTAGGAGAAATTTTGGAAAAAGGGAAATGCGTCCTTGTTTCAACACACTTGCTAAGGGAGGCTCACGAAATCAGGCTATTCAAAGGGCATGTTTTAGTGGTTAACAAAGGACGAGTAGTGCAAGCAGGAGGAGTTGAAGACTTTATGAAAGATGCCGAATTAAAGGACCATCTTTTTATTGATACAGGTAACAACAACCCAAACGATATGGCTAAAGTTGTACATGATTTAGGATTCAAAGATGCAGAGGTGCATAAAGCACAGATCGTTGTCTCATGCAATCATGAGGAGAAATTCAAGATACTTAAGGGACTGTGTGATAAAGGATTCTCACCAGATAGTTTCAGAGTTGAAGAGCCTAGCCTTGAGAAAGCATTTATGCAAATGACTTCCGATGACCTTAAAAAGACTACGGAGACAGTAACAAAGAAGTGATTGAGATGCTACCACCAGTATTATTCATCATTAAAAAAGAATTTTCTGATTCTATCAGAAGCCGTTGGCTAATAGCGTTCACAGTAATCACATTTTTCCTCGTTATTGGGTTACCATTCGTAGTTGCCTATTCATTAGGTCTAATGGCTCCTACAATACAAACACTCATCAGTGGAACTAGTGAAATTGTTTATCCATTTTTACCATTAATTGCACTACCAATTGGTTCAGCAGCATTAGTAGGTGAAAGAGATAGAAATACTCTAGAACTTCTTCTTTCACAACCAATATCTAAAATTAATGTATTCTTGGGAAAATTCTTTGGAATGTTCTTTGCTGTCTGTTCAGCTATCACTATCGGAATGGGAGTAGCAGCATTAGTAATTATGGAAGCGCCAACACTAGAATATTTCTACGTTCTCGTGATAGCATATGGATTAACAGCGGCAATGCTTGGCTTAGCTTTGATGATATCAGCTTTTAGCAAAGATAGATCAATGGCGTTAGGTGTAGCTTTATTCTTCTGGTTCCTATTTGCTGTACTTATTGATATGGGATTCTTGAGTTTAGTTGTAACTGTAGCTTTTGATCCTGTTTACTTAATACCAATAGTAGCAGCAAATCCGCTTGAGTTGGTTAGGCAAATAACACTCTATGCACTATTGGTTGGTGCAGATTTTGCCGTCAACCTTGCAACATTGGGTCCTCTGGGAATTGCTATGGTACAAGTTTTCGGAGCAGAAGGAATAAAGCCATTCCTATATACAACAATGGCAGTATGGATACTTGCGCCAACAATAACCGCATTTGTCACATTCATTAGAAAAGATATCTGATATACGGAAATACATGTGATGAAAAGTGGCGGAAAAATCATCTAAAAGACCAATATTCAAAATTGCCGGAATAGTTATAATGATAATTGGAATTGGAGTTGTAGCAAACGCACTTACAACAGAATCTTCAACTTTTAGATTCAATGTTCCAGGACAACCTGTCGAATTTTCAGAAGTGAGTGGAGAAACCAATTTCCAGAGATATGGGATGGGAGGCCTTGGTCTTACTCTAGTCTATATTGGATTTAGGGTCTTTAGATATGTACCGCCTGCAGAAAGAGAAAGAGATTACATTTCAGAAGAAGATTTAGATGAGTAAGAAAACCCTAATTTAACTTAGGGTCTTTTTTTTCCAGAGACACTATGTCTTTTTCTTTTCTTTAATCCTCTTCGCCAACGTAAAATAAATACGCTGCTAACTAAGATACTGATACCAATTAACCCCATCCTAATAGTCTGACCTTGAATTGAGGATTCAAATATCAGCTCTAACGGACGAAAACCATCATTAAAATTCTGTATAGAGTGGAAGGGAAGAATTTCTGAAGAGAATCCATTACAATCCGGTTCACCTGGAAATGCTTGAGTAACACCAGCTTCAATCATCTCTTCAGAGATACCCTGAACCCAATTATCATTATAGTACCTTCCTTTAAAATTATGTTCAGCAACTGCATCTTTCGCAAGTGTAGCAATATCTTCAATATCTTGGTCTGTCAATCCTGTTACAACTCGATTATTTCTTAACCACTCTAATTCTAGTGTCATTGCTTCAAACCAATTGAAATCGTCTGCACTTACACCTAATGCAGATGCAAGGTCGAACTCCTCTTCTGTAGATATGCGGGAATCAAATTCTCTTGAAAGCATGCTATAGCTAGTTGGGTAACCAATTCCATCGAAAATATTAGAAAGTTCTGTCATGTTTTCACTACTTAAACTAGTCATATTTTCAGCTGAAATTGCTATGTAAATACCGGGAACAGTCTCGTTTGCATGGGGAATAAAAGTAACTTTCAGGTTGCCTTTTGTCAAATTTGAAACTTGTGTTGGAGCTTGGTTGGGATACAATTGAAGATACGAAATGTCTAATATCCAACCTGTACCTCTTCCCCCCATCATATCTAGATCAAGAAGCCTTGCATCCGTAACATTTGTTTCAAGAACAAGAAAGTTTGTAATTTTTGTTGTATTCATTGTTGGCATCTGTAACCGTATATCAAGCCCTTTCTCTTCAAATAGATCTATAGGAGTCAGTATCACCGCTACCGAATCGTTGTAATGCGACCTGTAAATTACTGATGACCTAATATAAGTTACATTTTCTGTTTCTGATATTCTATCAAGATTAAAATTAACACTTGGCTTATTTAAAATAAATTCAGATGCAAACCATCCTGTTGGGCTATAACAACCAGTTAAAGCAGAAGCACTACCAATAGTTAATGTTCCTGCAGCTAGAATTGTCACTACTATTGCCAGAGTCAGTAAATTATAGATAATTTTCATATGATGGTACCCTTTTTTTCAAGTAATTCATATATACTTTACATTAATATAAAAATATACAGGATACTGCCTATCTAACTCTGCAATCGTTTTTGTTGATTTAAACAGGAAATATTATCTAGAATCCACGGAATTTCCAAATAACAATAATTGTTCCTATAGCTGCTAACACAAGAATTGGATATAGAACCACCCGAGGATCTAGTTCAGGAACTTCTTCCTCTGGTACTAAAAGAGATTCCTCAAAAGCAGCATCATGGACAAATACTGCTCCCGCAAAGTCCGGATTTACAATTCCTGATGCAAGCTTAGTAATCTCTACTCCCAATCTTGTTGATCTAATGAAATTGATACTTTTAGATCCATCTTGCTCGTTTTCAGTAACTAACATAATCTGTGTAAAATATGGTTCAGTGTTTTCCTGATCAATTTTTACAATACTTCCATCACCATTATTTGAAACATAAAGAGTACTTAGACGAATATTGAACAACATCATACCCGGCTTTTCTCCAGGAAACTCCTTGAAAACTGAGACACTATTATCAATATGAGAAATAGATACTATCTTATTCTCATTTGCTAATGATACTAAAATGTCTCCACTAAAGTCCCCAAAGTCTGCTGGAGCTACCATTAAGCCATTTGGTGCAACATCACTACCCAAGTTTGCAATATGAGTAACCTGAGTGTTTTCATCAATCTCCCAAACAGAGCCATCATATGTAACTGCAAGCAAGTTATAATTCCAGTATTTCTCAATATCAAAGACAAGAGCTGCGATATTAGATCCTGGAGAAGGAGTCGCAAAATTTCTCACAGTTTTTCCATCTTTTGAAACTTCAAAAATTACATCTCCTCTGTTCGCATAAACGTTTCCTTCAGTAAAGCTTGGTCCAAGAGTAGATGCCATATGAATCTCATCTGCACCTTTGAAAGTAGCTGCAAAAAGATCAACAGATTCAAGTCTAGTACTTACTAAGCTGATTCTTATACCGTCATCACCTGTCCCAACTAAAAATCCAGTATCACTCCAAATAATATCTGAAGGCTTATCCACAGACATATATTTAGATGAATCAATTTGACCAAATCCTACAGCCATTAACCCAATAATGGAAAATACTAAACCTACTGATAATGCATATGAAATTCTATATTTCAATCTATTCAGTCTACGTACAAAATGGATAAACAATATAAACCTTTCATATTTAATGAAGAAAGTACTAATTTATTAATATAAAATAATAGTGCCTATAAATATTATGATAATCAAAGAAAAATAAATAATCTGCTATCGTAATAAAACTAAATACTATGATTTCTTACCACGAGATATAAATATTAAAAAACTTCACTAATCAAAAGCCAAAAGAAGTATAGATAAAAATATGAGCCCATTAACAATCAAAGAACAACAAGATACTATGAAGGTTCTAAAACCACCATCAACAATGAAAGTTTTTACAGAAATCTCTAGGATGTTGAAAGAAAACTCAGAGAATCAAACTGCTCTCAACCAAATAAGTATCAATTGGGATAATGATCCCTTCAAAGTTCTGATAGGCACCATATTATCGCAGAGAACTAAAGATGAAATAACTTCAAAAGCTGCAGAACAACTTTTTGTAAGATTCAGTACACCTACAGACCTTGCTTTAGCCAATGAAGGAGAAGTTCAGAAGATTATCCGCCCAACAGGATTCTATAGGGTAAAAGCTAAACGCCTGAAGGAAGTATCACGGTTGATACTTGATGAATTTAACGGTAAAGTACCAAATGATATGGAAAAACTTTTGACATTACCTTCAGTAGGTCGAAAAACAGCAAATTGTGTGCTTGTATACGGTTTCAAAAAACCTGCCATACCTGTTGATACACATGTTCACCGTATATCAAACCGCTTAAACCTAGTCCAAACTAAAAATCCAGACGAAACAGAAGCTAGACTAACAAAGATAATCGATAAAAAAAATTGGTTGAATCTTAATGACTTATTTGTCCGATTTGGCAAGACCATATGTAAACCAATTAGTCCCAGATGTATAATGTGTAATATCAAAAATCACTGTGCGTACTACACTTTAAAAATAAAAAAAACTCAGTAATGCCAAGCCTTCAGAGGCTTCAAAGCATTCTTCTTAATATACTTCATTACCTCTTCAACATTTGGAGCGTAAAAAAACTCTTCTTTTCCACCAGGTAAATATATGTCTGTTTTATCATTAAAAACTCGATCAGTAGTATTGATACAATACTTTTGATTAGATTTGATTAAGGAATGTACAGCTGAGATGAAGATGAAACCAACATCTTCAGAATCTTTCTTGAATCCAAATAACCTTACTCCTTCATCTAAATCAAGAGAATCAATTACCTTTGTCAATTCTTCAATATTTTTTATTTGTTTCTCTAGGTATTTTTTTCGCACATCAATCGATAGTACGCGGAATCACTTATCGATAACGTTTTAGAATATATATATCTATCAAATCCGAATTCTTATGAATACTATAGTTGAATGGACTAGTGGGGCAATAAACTGAAATTATATAATACCTTATCAGGTGAAACTGAAGAGTTTCAACCACGCGAAAATGGTACAGTGAAGATATTTGTATGTGGACCCACAGTTTATGACAGCATTCATTTAGGTCATGCTCGAACCTACCTAGTTTATGATGTCCTAGTTAGATACCTAAAGTTGAAGGGATTTGATGTAATCCTTATTGTAAACATAACAGACCTTGATGATAAAGTATTTGATAAAGCGGAATGGGAAGGGATAGCTTTCAAAGATTTAGCTAATCGATACACCCAAGAATTTATTACAAACTTAGAAAAACTCAAGATAAACAGTATTAATGCATTTCATAAAGCATCTGACTACCTTAATGAAATAGAATATCAAATAGACCATCTTATCAAAAAGGGATGTGCATATCAAGTGGACGGAGACATATTTTTTGATGTATCCAGTTTTCCCAACTACGGATTACTATCTAATCAAACACATCAAGAACTAATGCTTAGACGCCTAAATTCAAATCCTAAAAAGCGAGATCAAAGAGATTTTTTCCTCTGGAGAAGCTGGATTGGAAAAAAACCAAATTTTAAGAGTAAATTTGGTATTGGACGACCAGGTTGGCATATTGAAGATACAGCAATATCAATATCTATTTTCAAAGGAGGTTACGATATTCATGGTGGAGCATTAGATCTTGTTTTTCCACATCATGAGGCAGAAATTGCACAAGGTGAATCCATTATTAGTCAACACCCATTTGTGAAATATTGGGTTCACACAGGACTACTCTTTTTAGAAGATGAAAAAATGTCTAAATCTCTAGGTAATATCATTTCATTAAAAGATTCTCTTGATCAATTTGATCCTGACATCCTAAGACTTTACCTTCTTTCATGTCATTACCGTGAAACATTCAATTTGAAAAGAAATGAGATTAAAAAATTTGAAAGTCAAGTTACTCTAATCCGAAATATAGTTACACGGTTAACTAAAAGAATACTTGGATTCAAAGGGATCCAGAATAATCTTCCTATAAAAACACTTTTCAAAAACCATATCAACAATTTTTATGCATCTCTTGAGAATGACCTTGATATTCCAAAGGCTCTTAACACACTAATATTTTTGTTAAAGGCGGTAGATAAGGATATGGCAAGTGCAAATCAGAATTTATTAAACGAAATTCTTAAAATGCTTTCGGTACTTGGTCTCGAGTCTTCTTTTGGTGAAAAATAATGGATTCTTTAAACAAAATAAAGCAGTTTGAAGAAAATGAAAACACTTGGTTTTCCTTTTTTTCTGACTTCCAAGATATGGGATATGCTCAGATACTCATGAATGAAAAACTTGCAAATGATATTTTGTACAATCATGCTACTAGTATCAATTGTTCATCTCAAGAGGCTACTGAAGTTTTACATAGGATAGCTTCTCGATTTAGAAGAAAAAGAATCGCACAATGTTTCTTTTTTACACCCCTTACATCCCCAAGCGGTTTCAAAGAAATACTTGGAGATAACGGATTCAAGGATTGGGATTATCTTCATGTTATGGAATATACAGGTTTAGACACTAATTTGCAGAAAAATAGTATTCTGGTAAAAAGGGTCGGTATGGAATCTATGAAAAAATGGGTCAGGATCTTTTCAAATTCTTTTGATATTCCACTTTCTCAAGTTCAAGAATACACCGTTAGAACTAGAGTTCTTTTTCCACGCTCTGATATTGACTTCTATATTGCATATGTCCAAGGAAAAGCTGTTGGTTGTGCTGCACTGTATTCTAAAAATAATGTAGGGGGAATTTATGCTCTAGGAATTCTCAAGGAGTTTAGAGATCAAGGTGTTGCATCAGATATGATAAATGCTATTGTAAAGCGGTCAAAGGAACGAAAAAATGATTCTCTAATTCTTCAATTTCTTATGAGAGATAACCTAGAAATCTTTTACCGAGAAAATGGATTCGAGAAGATTTATTCAAAAACAATCTATCTCTTAAAATAAATTCGTATGGGACCGCCCGGATTTGAACCGGGGACCTTTCCCGTGGTTTGAAAACCAATTCGGTTATCAGCATCGCCATGGAAACATTACCGTCGCCATTCGAACGCTCCTAGGCCTGAGATCACTCAGTTAACCATGCTGAGCTACGGTCCCATACCGCCTCATTCTTTGAGAGTTCTGTTTTAACTTTACTCTTAACTTCGAATCCTTTTGGCTAACCATGGAATTTTAGTTTGTGATAGAAATATGTTATACACAGTCAAAATGACTGAAGTTGTAGAGAAAATGGCCCAGATATATTGAGGAGCGCTACAAATTGGTGAGCCCTACACAATATCAAATGAAGCATGTGTTAAACTGATGGATGATTTTAATTCTAATTTTTCCATATATTGATAATATGAAAGTTAAATCTTATCAAGAATTATTTCAGAGATTTGGCGCCGGGGGTGGGATTTGAACCCACGAGACCATTACGGTCACAGGCTAACCGGCTTTATTTCCAGGCTTAAGCTCCAAATGGATCTGCGCCCTACCAAGCTAGGCGACCCCGGCATCTGTTGTTTTCTTAGTCTTCCAGAGTCTGGGATAAGTATCTTGCTTCATTATTACTCTTCTGGTTTTAACCACTAATCCTTTTTCACACTCCTTGATCTCGGTTGCAGACATTGTTGCCTCACCGATTGCCACAATTTCCATCTTTAACGTATACAAGGCAATAGCATCACCATTACGTAAATCTGGTGATACTTGAAGAACACCTGGAACTGCCAATTGGGCTCCGTGACATATAGCTGATACTGCAGAGTCACGGATGATTATCATTTTTAATGAAGATAACATTTTTTCAACTGGTTGGATTAAACGAATTAATTTATCTTCAGATTTGTTTTTCTTCCATTCATAGACTGCATCAAACAAATCATGCATTTTAACTAACCCATCTTTTTCTTTTAGATTACTAACTTTAGTTCTTCTCAGTTCTATCATTGTTGCTCCTGGACCGAGAACTTCACCAATATCATATACGAGTTTCCGTATATATGTTCCCGCTTGACAAAGAACCCTGAAAAGAATAAGTTGTCCTTTAATTTCTAGAATTTCTAATTCATATATCCATCTACGTCTAGTTTGCCTTTTCACAGAAGATTTCTGAGGGGGTCGTTGAAATATTTCCCCTGTGAATTCCTTGAATACTTTCTTCAGTTTTGTGTGATCTAAATTACTGTGAATTCTAGCTAACCCAATGTATTCTTTTGGACCAATCAGTAAAACAGATAATGCTTTAGTCGCTTCACCAAGCCCAATTGGAAGCATACCTGTAACAGCTGGGTCTAGTGTACCACTATGTCCGGCCTTATCTTCCCTAAGCATTTTTCTAACCCATGCCACAACTTCGTGACTTGTAGGTCCTGCAGGTTTGTCAAGTGGTATGAATCCGTAGTCTAAAATATCATTTACTGTTCTCTTATCAGGATATATCCCATATTCTTCACTGGTTTCCTCTGTGTCGATTATTAGTAAGTCTTCTTTTATAGAAGATGATTTAGATAAAATGTTGGCATGCTTTGAAGACAATTTCAATCACTTGGTTTTTTGAAAGATTATTTGTATCTAAGACTAAATGAAAAACTGATAGGTCTTTATCAATATTAAAACCATATATTTTTTTATAGATAGCAATATTTTCAGTGTCTCTCTTTTTCACTACCTTCTTTGCTTCAATATATGGGATTTTGTCGCGAGAAGCTAACCTTTTAGATCTAATATTAGGTGATGCTTTCAACCATATTTTCAATCCTTCAGTTGAAATCCATGGAGCAGTATAGCTAGTTACTACTACTCCTCCTTTTTCAATTAGTTTCACTAGTTTATCATCAACTTCACGGTCAAATCGAAACGACTTCTTACGTTCTTCTAGGAATTTCATTCCGTTTTCTGTATCCCACCAATCATTTCCAGATGGATGATATCCTTTTGAGATAGCTATTTCTTTCAATATATCTCCTCCACAGAGGTAATTCATACCATATTTTTTTGCGACTTTAATAGCAACAGACGTTTTTCCTGAGGCGGGCATACCTGAGATTATGAAAGACTTCAAGTCTCTATCTCTCTCTGATATTCTAGTCGGTCAACCCAGTGCCGGTTATTTTCGAAATAATACCATTAAATGAGATTGAAGATATGAAGTACCACCAGAAGAAATTGAGTTCTACACTATAAATTATGCCAAAAGGATTTGAAGCTAAGAGTGGAATTGCCAAAGGTGAATGTGCCATGATTGTTTCGTACCCAAAAGCACCGATTAAAATCCACCAAACTCCGAAAAAGGGGAGCATAAAATACATCGATGTCCTCAAATTTTGAGTCATCATTTTCATCTGCATTTCATTCATCTTTTTTTGTCTTTTCTTAAGTTTCGTTTCTTTGTCTTTATCTTTGTTCATCATGGCTTTTCTAAGTTCTGAGTTGAATTCCTTCACTTCCTTTTGGATACGCTTAGTTTTCTCAATATCTGTAAACCGTTTTCTTACTAACGAAGAGATAAGATTAACCATTAAAGCGAGGCCTGCAATAAGCAAAGTAGCAATAGGTGGTTGAGTGAAAGTTGAAACTAAAAATGGTCCTAACAACTAATTCATCCCTAATGCTGCTGCTGCAATTGATGCTGCTTTATCTGCCTTTCCTTCTGTATTTTGGATATGCATTATTGGTGCACCCGTTATTACTGCTAGACAACTCAACATATTTTTAGCTATCTCTAATTCTTCCATAATTTCATTTTTAGTAACTAGGTCTCGACGCCTAGCTTCATCGTTTAGTCGGCGTTTAATAATTTCTTCAGGTTGAGCAATAACTAGAAAAATATGTGTGGGTGAAAGTGCAGTTGCAACATCATAAGGAATACCTGGCCAGAACCCATCATTTGTTTTAATAAATAGATGCGTATCAACAAGCAAAACTTCTGTAATAATTTTTGATATCTTGGTAGAAGCAGCTACCTGTAATTTTCTTTGATGATTAACTGGTAGCTTCCGCATATCATCCCTGTCTTTAACACCAATTTTATTAGCTTCTTCCATCATTACAGATCCAAATACAACATACTTGGTGCTTACCCCTTTATTGTTCAGTATCTTCTTAACTTTATCCACTATCGTCGTCTTTCCAACACCTGGTATTCCAACGATAATCACTCTCTTGGTATCTACCAATTAACTACACTCACTTGAATACTGGAAAGGTTAGAAACTGTATCTAAAAAGTTTGCTTCTCTATGATTTACCCAACAGATTAGCTAAGGCTGGTGCTTGTGTTTCAAGTTGCTCTTTCATTAATGTCTGATAATATTGTAAGGTGATGCTAGTCATTAAGAGGAGACCAATACCTGATCCAAATGTCCCTAATAGATCCGATATAGAGGCAAGAAGCCCAATAAATATACCTCCTAAAATTGTGATTACCGGTATATATCGCTCTAGAACTGTTTGAACAGATGCACCTGACCTTCTAAATCCTCGTACTTGCACATCGGCACCTAGAAGATTTTTCGCTACATCCTTAGGTGATAAGCCTCCTATCTCTACCCAAATTCTTGCAAACAATACTGATAAAACTACAAAGAAAAGGATGTATCCTATAGCCCGAACAGGATCTTGCAGAGTAGTGCCAATAGTTCCAGGCGAAGAAATGTAGTACATTAAACCACCTGTAGGTCCTGCTCCGGTATCTGTTGAATTATAAGTTGCAAAGAAATTGAGAATAGAATTCGCATTATCAGAATTAAATCTACTCCAAATCATCTGTGCCCAAAACATAAAGTTGGCAGTTAGTGCTGAAACAAGAATAACAGGTATATTTGAAACATATAGCAATTTTATGGGATATGTACCCTGGAAACCCCGATATTTTGTTGAAGTTATCGGTATCTCTATCCTTATTCCCTCAACATATATGATCATAAGGATAACTGCTATTGTTACTATGAGACCAAATAAGCTAGGTAAATTATTACCTCTAAATAGAACAAGGTCCCATGTTCCATTAATAGCCGAGTCTATAATAAATGGGATGACCCCCAATGGACCTTCTCCAGTTGGAATGATGCTAAATATATTCCATAAAACTTGTTGTGCTACACCTGCCATAATGAATAGGCTTATACCACTTCCTAAACCCCATCCCTTCTGAATAAGCTCATCCAGTAGAACGACAAGGATACCTACCAAAAACAATTGGGTTAAAATAATTGCGATAGTTTGTGCAGTCAAATTCTGACCATATATGCCACTCATAATGAATGCTGATGCTTCAACTAAAATTATGACAAGGGTAAGAATCTTGGTAGAAGATGAGAATAATACTCTATCCTCCGGTTTCTTAAAGTCAAGCTTTAATATTTCTGAACCCTTCAGCAATTGAAGAATAAGTCCAGCTGTAACTATTGGGCCAATACCTAGTTCCATTAGCGTACCTCGTTGAGACGCGAAAATCACACGGCTAAATGCCAAAGGATCTTGACCTCCTGTTGCTACACCATATAGAGGAATTTGTGCTAATGTCAAGTAAACTATGAGTGCAATACCTACCCACATGAGTTTCTCTTTGAAAGTTGGTTTTCTTGTTGGCTTAGGTACTTCAGGTAAGACTGTTGCAATACTTCTAACTAGGCTTCTAAAAGCACCCATTCAGTAATCTACCTTGACTCTACTTTTCCGCCTGATTTTTCTATCTTCGCCTTCGCATTTACAGAAAATTCTGGCACAATAATCTTGAATGACCCTTTTACTTGACCTTGACCTAGCAACTTATCATAACCCATTTTATCAAGGTCAATGAGCAATAACTTTCCATTACCATTTACTTGATTCATTGCAAAATCATCAAGTTGACCAACATTTATCCACTTTCTCGCAATTTTCTGATTAGGCGGTGTAAACCCTTTTGCTCCAAAATGGTCAGGTTCATACTTTACTGTCCAAGTCCATTTATGTTTGAGAAGACCTGCTTTTCCAGAACCACCTTTCATACCTGTGGATCTATGTTGTCCTACTTGTCCCCATCCGTGAAATCTTGTCCCACGTTGTTTTCGAATTTTTCTTAGTCTTGTAGGCATGTTTAGTCCCTTCAAACTCGCCAATAGATTGTCATATTAAGTCATTCCGGTATAAACATAGTGTCTCTAAAGCATTTTCTCAACTATATTCGGTAAATCTGGATTTGCGCCCAATATACCGCCTTGATTATAATTTCTCCTTATTGATCTCTTAAACCCACCTCTAGGAGGAGAAAGTGCAAAAGATGGCTTTACTCCCTTAAGTTTCTGGAGGATTGCTTTAGATTGTGATAAATCTTTTGCAAGATTATCTAGATTTTCATACCCTAGCTTATTCAGGTCTTCTGTTTGAAGAGGCTTCCACCCTTCTTTTCTTCCTCTCTTTTCTAGTAAACTCTTAATGAGGGGAGTTGTTGCTTCACACCAAGAAACTTGATCTTTTGCTTTTTTGAGCATTCCTACATATGATGATGTTTCTGGTACTATAGTGGCACGAAATCTCTTCTCTAGGTTTAAGCTCTTTAAAGTATCTTTCACTTGGTTTGATGTACTAACCATTCCTCGCATGTTCACAATCAAGAAGCTCTTCATTAATTTACCATTACTCCGCAATTATACTTAACCCATGAACTTTCTTTAATGCATTGTATACTGCATATGCAACTGATGAAGAGGTACTTGTGGAGCCAAATGTTTTGGTCCATGCATCTTTTATACCTGCGAGTGTAAGAAGATTTTTTATTGTTTCGCCTGCAACTAACCCTAATCCTCTTGGTCCTGGAATTAGCTCAACCCTTACACTTCCACCTTTTCCACTTACTTTGAATGGTATAGAGTGATTCCTCCCACATTTACACTCCCAACTCCCACAACCAATTTTTGTTGGGATTAAGTTTAACAATGCATTATTTGTTCCCTTCTCTATTGCAAGTCTCATTTGAGGTGCTTTTCCCCTTCCTATACCGAACCATCCGTTTCCATCACCAACAGCAACGATGGATACGAATCTAGTCATCTCGCCAGCATCTGTTTGTTTTTGAACGATTCCTGCATCTACAACCTCACTTTTTATCTCTGGGAGCAAGGTTCTCACAATCTCTGGCTCCTTAATCTTCCAACCATTTTCAAAGACTTCACTCATTGAGGTAACTTCGCCTGAAGATACAAGATTTCCTAACTTTGTCCTAGGCTTCCATATCTTCAAAGCATCTTCTTCATATCTGGATTTACGCATCAAATCTCTTTCACACTATATTTTCTAAGAATTTTCTTCTTTATTTCCTCGAAATGTTTTGGATATTCTTCAGGTTTTAATCCACTTTTTATTCTTTTTGAGAACAACCGCTTATACTTTTCTTTGTCCATTTTCAAAAGAGATTTAGCATAATTCGAAATATGTTCTCCGTTAATCCGTTCTTTAGATGGCATGGATTTGATATCTGCAGGAATTTCCAAACCAGCATCTATAACTCCCTTTAATATTGCTGAAATTCTTGACCCTGGTAAATATCGCCTCAATCCAATATATATGATACATTGTTTAATACCCATATTCGATGCTTTTAATCCAGCAGTTAGTCCAGTTAAATATGCTGCAGGTAGACTGGTTCCCGAACCATTCCAACCTAATTTATAGAGTTCACGAATGTGGGCTGAAGCAAGTACACGGTCTCCTTGTGGTGTTGCTTCCAAAAATTGAACACTAATATTCTTACTAGTTATTCTAGGTGAAATGAATGTGGCTTTGCTCATAAGTACGGTTTTTCTTTTTCTATAATCTGTTTTCCCTTCTCTTCTTCTTCGGAGAATATAGATGTGTTTAGTTTTTACCATAATCATCACTTTATTCTTTATGTTGTTTGATAATGCTCTCTAAGTGTTTTAGTGACCTTATCTGTCCACCTTTTATCTGCCGATACATTTCATTAAAGACTTTTCCATTTATTTCTCCTCTATCTCTTTTGACTTTTATCCGTCCTCTAAGAGATCTGACTTTTCTAATCCAAACTGTCTTCTTTCCAACTCTTGCACCTTTGGCTCCCTTCTTGGAGCCGGCACCTTTGCCTCTCTTTTTAAGAGAGATTCTTCTTTTTCGAACACGACCGCATGAAACTCCTTTCTTTGGCTTTACAGAGATTACGTTACTACTAGCTAATCCACGGATGGATTCTCTTGTAATGGCGTCAAAAATATCTTCAGCAGAATCAGGGTCAAACTTTACCCTTTTTTTACCCACATTTAGAACATCTGCCGCCATTCTCTTTTTTGCTGATAAATTCATATTCTTGTTCCTCCAAATCACTCTTTGGATGATAATACCCTTAATCCGCGAAGATTCAAGATTTTTAGGCCTAACTCATTCGCACGATCAACGATTTCACGTCTTTTCCTTGCTCCAAGTCCAGCAGATAGTCTAACTGCATCAGTTTCAGGATTCAATATTTCAAGTTCTTTCTTTGTGAAAACTAGAATATCATTGAAACCTGATGGATGTAGTCCTCTAGCTTTAGCAGGTCCTCCATAACCAATTTTTACCAGACTTGGCCAACCCTTCTTTCTTAATCGCATTCTACTGTCAGTACCTTTAGGTTTTCTCCATGGATTTCCAACTCTAATATAACGCCAACTTTCTTGTCTTAGGAATCTTGGTCTATTTTGTCGTACTTCATCACGAAGCTTTAGCAATTGCTTTACTTCTTCTGATGCTGATGGAGATTCTGTATGCTTCTTTCCTTCTTTCTTCACCAATTTTGTTACTTTCTTTTCTATTTTAGGTGTTTTTGATTTTACAATTGCGAGCTTAGCTTTATTGACCTTAGATTTAGATAATGACCTGGTGACTGGCTCTTTCTTAGCTTTAGTTTTATTCTTTTCTTTTTTCATATATATACACTCCATCTAAAAATACTCTTTGGTCTTTCCTCTTGACCTTAGTTGCTTGTTCAATATTAGCAGCAGTCTGTCCAACATCATCAAGTGAAACCCCTCTAACGATGACATCATCCTCTTGAACCTCCAATTTACAGTCTCCAACTATCTTAGAAATTCTCGGAGATCTTTCACCATAGAAATTCTCTACATGAACTTCGTCTCCCTTAATCTTTACTGTGATCGGGAAATGTGCATAGGCTACTTTCAATTTATATGTGAATCCTTTAGTTACACCTGTAATCATATTTCTAATTAACGATCTTGATGTATTCGTGATAGACCTATGTCTCTTTCTCAAGCTGAAAGGAGTTATTGTGATGGTGCTGCCGTTCAGCGATATATTGGATCTAATCTTACTAAAATCACGTTTAACTTCTCCTAAAGGCCCTTTAACAAAAAGAATATTCTCATTAAAACTCACTTCTATTCCTTCAGGTACTTTAAAAAGTAGATGCATCTGTTCCTCTTTTTTCATTTCAGTAGACGTAGCCAAGTAATCTTCCTCCAGTATCAGTGTTCAGAGCTTCAGTATGTGACATAACTCCAGTAGGTGTTGAAACTATCAGAATCCCTACACCAACAGCAGGAAGATGTCGTCTCTCCCAATTACTGAAGCTATCCTTTTTAACTGCAAATCTTGGTGAAATAACTCCGCATTTGTTTATCCTACCAAGAAGCTGTACCCGTAGCTTTCCAAATAATCCATCATCAATAAATTCAAATTCACCAATATACCTGTTTTTTTGCATTGTCCTAAGAACCTCGCTTGCAAGTTTGGATGCTGGTATGATGAGACATTCCTTCTTGTTTCTAATCTCGTTGTTGTATATAGTTGCAAAAAGATTGGGTAATACCTGTTGTGCTGGCATTCATTTTACACCTTAGCTATATTTCACGAATCCTATTTTGGTAGCAATTTCTCGGAAGCACTGTCTGCAAAGCATAAGATTATATTTTTGGATTACCGTTGAATAATTTCCACATCTTGTACAAATTCTTGAACCTTTGCCATACTTTCTTGGTTTTCCATGTCTTATTTTTACCAAATCTAAGTAACCTCTATCTTTAAATTTGTAATAAAATATTCAATAGCCTCATCAGTACTGACTTTATGTTTACTTCCAACTCTCGATTTTGATCTTTTTCTCTTCATTATTCTTGTTCCAGGTCTTTCAAGAACCACTATTACATCCATCCCAAATATTCCAATTGTAGGGTCATATTTTACATTTGGTATTTCTATATGTTCTCTTATACCAAAAGAACAATTCCCAGTATTGTCAAACGAGCTTTTCTTTATCTGATTATTTTTAGCTTCCAAAAGACGTTTCAACACATCGACTGCGTTTTTTCCTCTCAAAGTTACGGTAACACCAATAGGTTCTCCCTTATGTATCCCAAATTCTTTTACTGTCCTTTTAGCCTTTCTAGAGCTTGGATTATGACCTGTAAGATCTTGAATTAAACTCTTAGCACGCTCAATAATTTCTCCAGATTGACCTACTCCAATATTCAAAATTACTTTAGTAATCTTAATAATTCGCATTGGATTATCTTTGTTAGTTGATCTTTTCTTAGAAACTTTCTGTTCATCTACTTTTTTAATAATAGGTTTGGATTCATTCCTAGGTTGCTCTTTAGTTCTTGGTTCAGATAATTTAGTGCTTAATCTATTTACCCCCTGTTATTGTTATCAAAGGTTCACCATCACCCACTGCAATTATCATATCAGCTGGTAATTCTGCTATAACACCTTCAATATCTAAATCCACCATTTTGTTACGAGTGACTGTTCCAGATCTAATCTCTTTGATTTGTCCTATCATGCCAACACGTTTGCCTTTCACTATTAGTGCAAGAACTCCATTTTTTAGTGTAATAACTCGTTTAATTTTCTGAGAAGGAATCTCTAAAAGACAGACATCACCTGGGCTTAAATCAGTTTCACTTTCTGCTAAGATAGATCTACCATCATGAAAACCGTACTGAATCTTACCACCACGTACTGTTGTCTTTGCGTGAACTCTACAAAGCTTTTGACTGTTCTCAGAATCAGGTATTTTTATTGGGACCAAAACAGACCCCTTGTTTGGTACCATCCTGTAACTATTCTTCAATAATGGTACTTGCAAAACATCCATAAGACCAACAGGAAAATCTGGATCTTTTCTTATAACTCCATCAACCAATATTTTTCCATCTCTTATTATATTCGATGCTTCGCGATATGTATTTACTAGTTTCAAAACATCCCTAATCAAAACTACAAGCGGATAACTTTCATCTATCCCATGAGGTCCTGGAGATGCCGTAACTGTGAATGAATATTTTTTTCTTTGAATTGCCCAGAAGCTAGGTGCCTTAGATCTCTTTGTTTGTTTATCTTCCCCTTTTCGTCCCATTTTTCTTCACCATTACTCCTTTTTCTTTTCCAGCTTCTTTCGTCTCCAGCTATCATCCATATTTAAGCTAGTCACTATAACATTTGAAGCATGAATTTTAATTGGTACAGTTCCTCCGGCTATCTTTTCTTGGGTTACGCCTTCAACATTTAATTTTCCATCTCCTACAAAGATCTTTGTTATTTTCCCTTCTACTCCTTTATATTCTCCACGAAGAACTTTAACCCCATCACTTTTACGAATTCTTATGGATCTAATTTTGTACTTTTCACGAAGGTCAGAAGAGAGAGGTGCTCCAACCATTGAAGACTTAATATGATTTGGTGCGGTATACATACTTTTTCTTGATTTGCTTGGTTGTGTCATATGTGATTGATTCTCCTATACTATTGTTGATGACAAATTAGCAATTCTTGGCCATCGTTCTGCAGCTTCTGCTGCTACAGGTCCTTTGATATCTGTCCCTTTCATTTCTCCTTCCGGTGTCATAAGAACCGCTGCATTATCCTCAAAGGTTATTCTGTTACCCGATATTCTACGGACCGGATATTTTTGTCTAACTATTACTGCTCCAAAGGTCTGACGCCTTAGATCAGGAGGCCCTTTCTTTACTACAACGTTTACATGGTCTCCAACTGCGGCTGCAGGTTTTCTTCCTTTCCTTCCTTTGAATTTTGATACCTGAATAACCATCAATGTCTTGGCTCCAGTATTATCTGCACAAGTGATGATTGATTGTACTGGAATAGCTCGTGTAATGTAAATCTTAAATTCTTGTACTCCTTTTGCTGCGCCTTTTCCTGGCATTTTTATTCACTTGATCTCTCTATCACTACAAATGAAGCAGTTTTGTTTAGGGGCCTACATTCAGCTAATACCACCATATCTCCTTTTACTACTTCAATACATAATGGAAGATGTGCATGTAATTTGCTGCGCCGCTTCTCATAACGCATATACTTTTTATCATATTGGAAGTACTGCTTCTCAATTACAGCGTTACCTCCTGTTATTGCTGATGCTATTTTCCCTTTTACAATTCTTCCCCTTATCTTGGTTGAACCATGGAAGGGGCAAAGATCATCATTACAGGTCTTCTCTGGTGGTTTTACATCTATTCCAATATTCTTCAATGCTTCCGCCTCAATCGTGTAATTCTATCTTCAGGCCGGTACAAAATCTTTCTTCCATCAACCGTTGCAAATGTCCCATCGACTAATTCAATTCTTACCGTTACTACTGATTTTGGGATAATTTTTAATCCATTATTAGTCTTAACCTTTAAAGTATATTGTGTCTCATCTACAACTTCACCAGAAAGACCATTCAAAGTATCTACTGAACTCTTAACAACTACTATTCTTAGTCCGATAAGCTCGTGAAACATAATATTTATGGCCGACATTCTAAAAAACACCTTAATCTGAATCCTCTTTTTCATCTCTTTTGTTCATAACAGTTAGAACTCTAGCAATGTTACGCTTAATAGATTTTAAACTTCCAGATTCTTTCTTTAGTGTTCCTCGTCCTGCTGAACTAATTAGTTCAGACCTTTCTTTCCTTAGATCCATTAATTTCTCTTTGAGGTCCTTTATCTTCATCTTCTGCAATTCATTATTTTTTAGATTTTTCATCTTTGATCTATTTCTCTTTTGTTTTTAATTTCTTCTGCAATTTCTTAACTGATTTAGTTTTTGTCTTAATATCCTTCTTATCTTTATTTCCTACACTTGGGTCTAATTTGACTTTAGCATCAGGTTTCTTTGTTCTTTTTGCGTTACTAGATTTTGGTTTCTTTCTTTCACCTTCAATCTTTACACCAACTTGAGATTTAGATTTTTTTTTCGCTATTATTGACCCTTCATTTGATTCCTTTTTCTTTATTGGTTTCTTTTGTTTAGGTTTAATTTCAGTTTCAGGAGATGGTTTTTCTTTCTTTATTGGTTTCTTTTGTTTAGGTTTAATTTCAGTTTCAGGAGATGGTTTTTCTTCCTTTATTGGTTTTGTGTCAGTTTCTTTTTCTATGTTCTCCTTAATCTCAATTTCATGAGGTATTGCATCCTTTATTGCTATCTTTACCTTGATTCCATACAGACCCATTTTTAGAAGAACATCACTCGTAGCCTCTCTGACAATCCGTTTTGCTGTTTCTCCGCTCTTAAGAACTATACCTGCACGGTGTTTCTCATGATGCGCCCTTTCACTTCTCAATTTTCCTGATACAGAAATTTCTGCTCCCATAGCACCTGCACCCATAATTGAATTTAATGCCCAAAGTGCAGCTCTTCTAAATGCAGTTCCTCGTCGTACGTTATGTGCAATTCGATTACACATAATTTGTGGATACAACTCAGGTACTTCTATCTCAAGTACAGAAATCTGAGGATTCTGAATTTTAAATTTTGTCTCAATATTCTCTGTTAAACTCCGTATCCCAGTACCACGTCTTCCAATCACTATACCTGGCCTGGTTACAAATAACGTAATTCTAGTTCCTACAGGTGTTTTTAATATATCTACACCTCCATAACCTGAGTCTGCAATTTCATTTTTTAAATACTCGTCCAGCTCTGCATTTCTTGCAAAGTGTCCCATTACCTTTTTAATTGCTGACATCTATCTGACTAAACCTCTGTAGCTGCGAGTTCTATATGCACCAAAGTATTGTGGCTAGGGGATGACCTGCCAAATGCTCTTGGCTTAAACATCTTCACTTGTCTACCTCTAATAGCTGATGCATGGATTATTTTCATTCTTTCGGTATCCATTCCTTTGAAATCACCATTATTTTCAAGATTATCTATAATTTCAAGTATCTGCTCTGCAGCTTTCTCAGGATATCTGCCTACATGAAATCCTATTAACCCGCTTCGATGACCAACTTTTTTCTTATATCGTCTAAACGGTACCGGCTGCTTCTTATCCATTACATCTTCAAGATATTCTCTAGCTTGCGGAATCATCTTACCTTTTATAGAATTACAAATCTCTCTAGCAGTCTTTGGACTTATATTCATCTCTCTTCCACTGGCTTTAACATACGGCTGGGAATAGCCGGTAAAGCTATATGCAAATTGTGGCAATTTATATTGATCTCCTTTTGTCCTTAATTTTTATTCGTGCGTTTGACGGGCTTCCGTTGATAATTTAAAGCTTTTCAAACTTTTTTAGAAAAAAATAATCCTCCACGTCATTATTTCCCTATTTTAGTGGAACATATAAGCTGGAACGCGATGCTCCAATACCCGGAGTACCATGAACAACTTTTTTGTTAGTAATAACATATTCACCTAAATAATGTCCTACCATTTGCGGTTTTACTTCCAGGGCTATGAATTCCTTTCCATTATGTACATGAATTGTTAGTCCTACTAAGTATGGTAAAATAATCACGTCTCGAATATGTGTGCGAATAGGCTTATTATTGCTTTTTTCTTTTGCTTGCCTCAATTCTGCCAAAAGTTTCCTTTTTTCCTCAGAAATATTTCGATTTAATGAACGTCTTTGCCTTGATGGCATGAGCTGTAGAAATTGTTCGATTGACATTGCGTTCAATTGCTCAATATTATATCCTCTATATTTGAATTCCTGCACCATCTTTAACGTTTCACCTCTATTTTAGCTCTGGCTAATCGTTTAGTTCCGGTCTTCTTAGCTGCGACAAGTCCAACCTTTCTACCTGGTGGAGCATTTCTGCTTGTTGTAGTAGATTTTCCTGGGTGTTGATGCCTTCCTCCTCCAAAGGGGTGATGTACGGAAGCCATAGCAACACCTCTAACCCGGGGGTAGATTTTATTCTTTGACCTCATTAAATGATGTTTGTTCCCAGCTATTAAAAATGGTTTTTCAGATCTTCCCCATCCAGCTATTCTACCAATTGATGCTCTGCTTTTACTATTTATTATAGCTGCTTTTCCAGAAGAAAACCTTATCAGAGCACCTGACGGAGTATGTGAAAAAAGAGTGGCTGACCCACCAGGTGCCTTTACAAGTTTTCCTCCGTCACCTTGGTTTAGCTCTATATTGCAAATAATTGATCCTTCAGGTATTTCTGATAAAGGTAACACATTTCCTTCTTTTAATTGAGACCCTTTACCAACCTCAATCGTAGCACCTACTTTTAATCCTGTAATTGCGGGAATATATGAAAACTTATCTTTCTCAAAATTTACTTTTGCAAGAGGCGTAGCTCTGCCGATTTCATGTAAAATATCTTTAACCTCTCCTGTAACAAGTTCACTGGAAACTTCAGGATATCTAGCAGGTGCTAATTTTCTCTTCTTAAGTGCTCTATATTGTCTCCCTCCACGACCTCTATGTTGTGTAAGAATTCGTTTACCCATTATTATACCAACCCAAGTTTTGATGCTAAATCTGTTGCAGAAGACTTTTCGCTTAAACGTACATAAGCTTTCTTACCTGACAAAGTTTTCGCTGTATTCACCGAGGCTACATCTACATCATACAACATTTCAACAGCATCCCTTATTTTTCTTTTTCTAGCTCCATCTTCAACCATGAACACTATCTTATTCTGTCTTTCAATAAGATCGAATGTCCTTTCAGTAACATATGGACGTAAAATTACTTGTAATGCTTCTTCAGGTCGCAATTAAATTACCTACCTCTAATAACGGCTTTGGAAGATTGTTAATTGAAGATTTGCTCCAGACTACTAGTCTTCCTGCTTGAGAACCAGGTGCGAGATCTGTAACTGTAAGGTTTTTCGCCAAGACACAATCGATACCAGGAATATTATTAGCAGCTTTACCTATCCCCTTATCTTCAGATACTACAATTAATGGACCTTTTCCCGTTTTAATGGTTCTTCCACGTCTTCGTGATACACCAGACCTTGTCTTTCTGCTGTGATTTACTCTTTCAATATCATCTCCTAGATTTATTGATAGAAAAAAATCTAAAAGATCACTAGTTTTATTTATTTTTTGAACATCATCATTAACTATGATGGGAAGATTTCTTTCTTCAGGAATCTTATGTCCTCTCAAGGAAACTATTTGTTTCTCAGTGGTAGCAGCAATCGCAGATGCTAAGGCTAATCTGCGTTCTTTACGATTAACTTCTTTCCTTATCTTTTTCTCAGATCTTGGAGGATGAGTTGTTCTACCACCCACAACCATCGCTACTCCTGCACCCTGACCGCCTCGTCTTCCTCCACCCTTAACTCTAGCAACTCTAGATGCTCCTCTTCCTGTCCCCCATGATTCAGCACTAGTTTTTTGACCAGCTAATATGTCTCTTCCTTGGGGTTGTAGGTTATGCGTTGCTATAGCAAGGTAAACTCTATGTATAAGGTCAGGTCTAAAAGAAGTTTCAAAAATTCTAGGAAGATTTACTGAACCAGCTATTTTTCCATCTAAATCTTGAATATCAGCATTCATTCAGCAATATCCCCTTTTCTGGTACTTACATCAAGTATTTTTGGTGGCTGAACTTTCTTGTTCTTTCGAAATATAGTATGTCTTAGTTTTAAAAATCTTTTTGGTGGCCCTTGAACTGAACCTCTGACCACAATGTAATCAGACTTAACTTCCCCATAATGCTTAAAGCCTCCTTTAGGTGTGATTGGTAATTCATCTGATGTACCCAAAGTCATTACACGTTTACTGACTTCAGTACGCCTATGTAATCCTCTTTGACCTGCACTAGGAATTGTATACATAGTTGCTGTTGGTTTCCATGGACCAATACTTCCGACAGCACGCACTGTTTTTCTAGACTTGTGTTGTTTCCTTTTAATTCCCATTCGTGTAACTGGTCCTTCAAATCCTTTTCCTCTAGTTACACCAACTGTATCAATATACATTCCAGGTTTAAAAACATCTGAAATCTTGACAGTTTTTCCCAAAATAGTTTGTATATATTCAAACTGAGATTCCACATTACCTCCTCCAACTTCAACTTCAAATATCACAGGTTTCTTTTGTGACATTCCAGTCTCTCTAGGTGTGATGCAGCAAACGGCAGTAAACCTCTTAACCTTGTCCAAAGAATTCTTTATGTCCTCAAGATGGTCTTTTGTAGTTTCCTTGAACTTCTTTGTTCTTGATGTATCTTTAGGTTGATTCTTTGTATAAACCTCATTAAAAACAACAATGGCCTCTCCATTATCTTCATATGCTCTAAAACCACTTATGAATACTGGTGGAGATTCTAGCACGGTTGATGTATTAAAAAGAGGTTTACCATAGTTAGGTGTCTTCTCTCTATCATCAACTGTATAGACGTGTATCGTTCCTGCTTTAAATGCTGCAGTTCCTAATAGAGATGGTTTATCATCTTTTATTTTTGGCCATGTCTTAACCACTGAGACTAGACTTCTAGCTCTTCCTCTCGGTAGGTATGCTAAAGACCCATGTCGTGGTGCATGTTTCTTCCCCATTATGCATCAGTGGCATGCGCTTGAATAGAACTAGTATTTTTAAGTATTTGTCAGATTAGAATGCAACTTGGTTATGTATTATCTTAGCAAGATTTAGTATCGCTAAGGTCCCCAATAATGCTTCCTCAGTTCTAATTGTAGCTGATCCTTGTTCTTGAAGAATATTTAACACATATTTTGAAAGATCTTTAGGATTCACATTATCTTTTTGCAGTATCTCATTAACACCGGATTTTGGTGCACCAAAAACCACTAAAATTTTATGAGCATGTTGAATATCCGTTACTAGATTTTGCCATAAATCTGCTAATGGTCTTCCTTTACGTGATGTAAGAATACTAATATCAGCATTTAAACTCTTTAAGAGTTTTTGAAGTGAAGTTGCCTCCTTAACTTCATATCCCCAGTACATTTTTACTTTATCCCGTTCGGTAACTTGACACCGAAGATTTGGATATTGGGTAGTAAATCTAACTGTGACTCTTGAACCTTTAGATGCCGGTCCATCAACAGGAATTAGATTTGATAAACCAACATCCACATAGTTTTGACCACCATTTTTGACAACAATTCCTTCCCTGAATCCTCCAACCTTAATCTCAGTTATTTTTTCAACTAGTTTATGATGTGGTGTTCTAAGCGGTGGTAATAATCCGGCATATTGTAATTCCTTTTTCATTCCGTATAATTGTTTTCTTAAATATTGTGGAGTATCTAAATACTCCAATATTATTCTAATCAATTCAAATTCTCCTGATGTAATTGTATTATCTCGATAGAAAAATATCTTGTTAACTCTGAAAATAGCACAACTTCTTGCTATAACCCCAAGTTTAATCGTTTTGTCTCGAAGATTCTTACTGTCTGATAAAACTGTGTCTGGAATAGCTACCCATAGTTTCTGATCACTCATGTTATCAACTATCCATATCACCTAATGAATAACATTTTTTCTATCCACAAGGGTTAATAGCTTGCGCAATAGAACTTAAGTAAATGGTTTCAGATAAAGATCTCGACTTCTTAACTGCTAAGAGGATGCTAGATCTCAAGCGTAGGATAGCTGCATCAGGAAAACCTGAAGTGAAACCGCAAAGTGACCGAGATATTGTTTCTTCAAGGATGATTGATAGAGGACTAGAGGTTTTGGAGCTAGCTGAAATGCATTACCCTGAGCAAGTATCAATTATTGTGAAAAATCTTGCAGGCATAATAAAAAAAGGAGGCATCAAAGGATTCATATCTGGTGGAGAACTTCTATGGCTTTTCAGACAAATGGGACTAAGAATTCATGTTGAAACTTCAATACAAGTAAAGAAAGACGGTAAGCTCGTTCCTTTAAAAGAAAAGCTAAAGTCTGAAGATTGATGTACCAATATACGAACCTTTTTCTAGATAGGTGAGGCAAATTTCAAACTAGAATATGGGTGAAGATTTGACGAGTGTCAACATACATTTACTCAAGAAACCCGAATTAAAAGATCCAGTTCTGGTATGCGGTTTGCCAGGGAGTGGTTTTGTTGGGAAGTTAGCTGTTGAGCATCTTATCAAAGAATTAGGTGCAAAGATTTTTGGAGTCGTTTATTCATATAACTTTCCTCCGCAGGTTATTATTAAACCGAATGGTACTGTGGATATCTTAAAGAATGAATTATACTATTTGAAATCAAAAGTTTCTAATGATTTAATTCTTTACACTGGTGATTCACAGCCTATAACTCCTGAGGCAGATTACCAAGTAGCTGATAAGATATTAGAATTAGCTAGTGAACTTGATACTGAAAAAATATTTACCCTTGCAGCGTATATTACAGGAGGCTTTGTAAAAGAACCAAAAGTATATGGTACCGCCACTGATATCTCAGCGACAAACGATCTTTCTAACTATGGTGTAATTTTGATGAAAGAGGGGGCAATCACAGGAATGAATGGATTATTAGTTGGTTTAGCTAAAGTCAGAGGTATGTTAGGTCTATCGTTGTTAGGTGAGACCTCAGGATATATAGTTGATGCCAATGCATCCAAAGCTGTTTTAACCATTTTCAGTAAGATTATGAATATTGAAGTCGATATGACACGTCTCATTGAGCATGCAAAGAATACCGAAAAGATTGTCAAGAAACTTGGTCAATTAAGAAATAATCAAGATAGTCATTCTGAAGTCAGAAAACAGAATAATAAGAATCTCGGATACATCAGCTGAATAGCTAATTATCCTTTAACTACACCTAATGGTTTTAATCTTATTACTTTAGTAGCAATTCCTACTTTATCTGATACATCTGCAACAGCATCTACATCCTTATAGGCCCCTGGTGCCTCTTCCACTATCCCCTTCCAACTCGCAGATTGGACTAGTATTCCTTTTCTTCCAAGATCCCTTTTAACATCTTCAGCTCTATAAGTTCTGATAGCTGCAGACCGAGACATCATCCTGCCTGCTCCATGAGCTGTTGATCCAAAGCTATTCTCCATTGATTTATGTGTGCCCAGGAGAACCCAGCTAGCCGTTCCCATAGATCCCGGTATCAGAACTGGTTGACCAATATCTCTATATGAATTTGGAATATCTTTACTTTCACTTGGAAAAGCTCTTGTTGCACCTTTTCTATGAACAACAACCTTACGTTTTTCACCATCAATATTATGTTCTTCAAACTTGGCAATATTATGGGCTACATCGTAAATTAAATTTAATCCAATTTCGTTTTCAGACATTTTGAAGATATTCTGCATAACCTTCCTAGTCCAATGTGTTATCATCTGCCTATTCGACCATGCATAGTTTAAAGCTGCACCCATTGCTCCAAAATAGTTCAAAGCTTCCTTGGAATTATTAGGTGCACAGGCAAGCTCCCTATCCGGTAGATGTATGTTATATTTGTGTGAAGCTGATTCTATTACCTTCAGATAATCACTACAGACTTGGTAACCCAAACCTCTTGAACCAGTATGTATCAGTATCACTATCTGCCCTTCTTCTCTTATACCAAAGCGTTCAGCAGCTCTATTGTCAAATACTTTATCGACTTTCTGAATTTCCAAAAAGTGATTTCCAGACCCTAAGCTCCCAAGTTGAGGTATTCCCCTTGATTTCGCTATAGGAGAAACTTTGTCAGGATCTGCACCATTCATTTTGCCGTTCTCTTCACAAAATTCTGCATCCTTCTCTGTTCCATATCCTGCTTCGATAGCCCAATTTACACCCTCTCTAAGTACATCATCTAAATGGCGTGGTGTTAACTTTAATCGCCCTTTACTACCTAATCCTGATGGAACTGCTTGAAATAGATCAGATAGTATCTGTTTTAATTTTGGCCTAACTTCATTTTCTGTGAGATTTGTTTGTAGTAGACGGACCCCACAATTGATATCATAACCTACTCCACCAGGAGAGATTACTCCCGTATCTGCATCTGTTGCAGCAACTCCTCCAATAGGAAAACCATATCCCTCATGTCCATCTGGTAGTACAATAGCATGTTTGATGATTCCAGGGAGGTGAGCTACGTTTACTGCTTGATCTATAGTCCTATCGGTTAACATTTTTTTAAGCAAATTCTCATTAGCATATATTGTAACTGGAACATTCATTCCTGGTTTTGTATCCGACTCAATTCTGTACTCTACTTCACTTATTTTTGTTATCGGATATTTTGAAGTTGGTTGAGTCAAGAAGATCCTCTTTAGATTTTTTCCTTCAAATTAACTCGATTCTTAGGGGGATATAAATGATTATTATCCTTACAGAATCTAAAGCCGCATTTTTTCGATGTATTTTTGAATTTTAGAGCTATATTGCATTGCTTTTTTTGGTTTGAAAACAATGTTTTCAGGTAATCCAGCCCTTAATGCTGCTTCTCTAAGAACAATCTTTCTACTGTTTTTTTCAATATTCATTTTAAGACTGGGGTGTAATGTTATTGCATAATTAACAAGGTCAAATGAGGTATATGGTAATAATAATTCTGTGAAGAATGAAGCAGCTGCTTCATCCCTTTGAAAATTAGCTTTATACGCTGTTTTTATGTCGTGCATCATCATGGATTGTGATTCTTCATACCCTTTCTGCTCATATGCTCTTAAATACTTCATATACCCTCCAAAAAGTTCATCTGCAAGCTGACCCAAAATAACTGCATTACATCCTTCTTTCCGGGCAGCTAATGCTACTTCATTAACAACTACTCCAATAGATAAATCCATCGGACTTCTTCTCTCAATATGTGTGAAAATACTTGTTACTACCTGCTTTATCCTCTCTTTACTTAAGCATAATTCAATCAAATCCAAACCAAGACTTGCTGCTGAAGCTTTAGACTCACGCTCATCGATAGAACCAGGTGTAAATACAGATATCAATCTAATATTACTTACCTTGCTTGCTAAATGCGCCAACAAAGAGCTGTCTAATCCACCTGAAAATCCTACCGCAATATTCCTACCCTTAATTCTTGTTTTAATGGATTTATTAAGAAGCCGAAGCACATTCTCAGCACCCTCATTAGTGTCTGAATTCCAATCTCTTCCTTCTTCAATACTCTTTATCATAAATTTATCTAAACCCGATAAATCTGCAGAGTAAACGAAACCTGGAGAAACAGCTTCCGTATCCATCCCCACGGATCTAAGAGCATAGGAATCAGTAGCAACCCCTAAAAATCCTTCTCGCCTTCCTATGAAAAGAGGCTTTACACCAAGAGGATCACGTCCAAAAACAATTTTATCTTTATCTAGACAAGAAAAAGTGTATTCTCCATCGACATCTCTTAGATATTCTGCAAGCTTAGCTGGCTCCTGACCTATCTGTTTTATTCTCGATGTGATATGAGTTCCCTTACTTCCGTAAATAGTTCCATGAATCAGGGTATCTTCTTCATCATAATCAGTTGCCAGACAGTACCCTGATATCGATTTAGTTGATAACGATTGTTGATGTAATTCTTGGGAGTTTTTTGCTATGATTGATTTTTTTCCTTCAATAAGGTAGCCCGCCCAAGCACGGTGACTCATCTCTTGAAGAGCATTTATGAGATATGTGTAGGTATTCTTTCTTCCTAAGAAAGTTGCAAAGCCATTAATCAACACCATTTATACTTCAATCACTTATTTGAGATTTAATTTTTCGAGCAACACCTGGCCCTATTTTTTCTACAGATGCAATCTGATTATAAGAAGCCACCCTCAACTTAGCTAGGTTTCTCAACCCAGCGTTGAAGAGTGATCGCGCTCTTACTCGACCTATTCCTTCAAGAGTTGTTAAAGATAATAATTCAGATTTTACACCATATTTTATTCGTCTTCGAAGCAAATCTATTTCTGTTAGATAATTTGTTCTATCAATAATCTTGCAAACTTCAGCAAAAGCATATAAAAGCCAATCAGCATTTTCAACTGCTCTATGGAGATCTCCTGGCTCAAAGCCAAACTGCTTCAATATCCTCTCTTCAGATGCTTCATCTATCCAATAAGACAATGCCATTAGTGCCCGAAACTGTTGTAAGAATTCATCATGAGATTTAAAGTCCGATTCCTCAGGAATAGGAATGAGAAATTCTGATTTATGATCTTCAATGAAAAGATTGGCATTCTCCAAATCTGCTTTCCTCATAAAAAGTTTGGGAGTGAAATCAGGAACCGTCACAATTAGGTGCAGTATTCCTGTTATTTGAGAAGAACTTCTTTCAGAATACCTAATGGCCTGTCTGAACTTTATTCCAGTTGCTGGGTCAATATATAACATTGATATTCTCTTTCCGAATTCAGTAGCTAAGAAACGTTTACCTCTCATTTTAATGAGATTTTCTGATATCAAGAAATCTATGGCGTCATTCATCTTTCTTTTTACTGTATCACTACTATTTTGATTGGCGAAAAGTGTCTTAAAAAATAGCGTATCCATCTCAGAATCTGTCATTCCAGGAAGTGTAGATATTGCAGCTAAGATATGTGTACGAAGTACCCCCTTTCTTGCCAATTGAGAGTATATTGGTTCTGGTTCCCCTTTGACGTATCGTGTATAAATATCATCAGCTTCTTCCTCAGTCAGTGATGGTAAAACGGTTTCACCTACAGTATCAAACTTGGGTCTACCTGCCCTGCCACACATTTGCTTATAATCTAGAACAGAAATATGTGTCTGGCCTCCAAGATCCGAATTGTATCTAAAGAGACTGCTTAAGACCACTCTTCTTGCAGGAAGATTAACACCTGCAGCTAAAGTAGGTGTGGACGTTAAAATTTTTAATGTACCACTTTTGAACCCTTCCTCAATCAGTTGTCTATGCTTTGGATTTAACCCTGCATGATGAAAAGCGGCACCATGTTCAACTGCACGAGATAGTTTTTTGCTCAACTCGGTCTCCTCGCCTGTTGATAATATTTTTCTTGCCATATTACTTGCTTTTTTCATATCAGCTTTTGTTAGATACTTAGGAACTACTTCAGCTGATTTAAGGGCTAAACTAACAGATCTTCTTCTTGTCTCAGTGAATATGAGTGATTGTCCGCCGTCCTTCACTGTATCTGCAGCTATATCGATTGGAATTCCTCTATTGGTGGAAATTATCTTTTTAATTGTATCGTCTGAATAAAATATTTCTCCATACAGATAAACACCTTCAATTAGTTTCACGGGGCGCCATTGTGTATCCACCAGTACAGCTCTAAGCCAATCAGCTAGCTCCTTTGCATTTCTTATTGTAGCACTTAAAGCAAGTATTTGGGCTTCAGGGGCTAAACTGAGAATCTTGGTGAGAATAGTCTCAATAGTTGGGCCTCTATAGGGATCTCCAACAAGGTGGACTTCATCTGCAATGAAAAGCTTTACATCATCAATCCAAGGAATACCATGACGTAATAAAGAGTCAAATTTTTCATTAGTTAAAATAATTATATCTCCTTTTTTCAGAAATTTATTTGATGAATCATAATCACCAGATGATAATACAACTCGAATATTGGTTCCATTCAACTTTTTAATAGATTCAAATACCTTGAATTCTTCATATTTTTCTTTAGCTAAAGCTCTAAGTGGACTAAGATAAACAATTTTTCCTTCTTTTTCAAGAATAGTTTTTCCTGCAGTAAGAATAGCGATTAAGGTTTTTCCACTTGCTGTAGGGGTAGTTAATAACATATTTTCTCCATTTAGTACATTGGCTTTCACTGCTTCTTCTTGCGTAGGATAGAGATCACTGTATCCTTGCTTGAGAAGCATTTCAGATAAATTTCTAGGTATCGGAAGAGTTGATATCTTCACTTCTTATTATATCACCTGCATTAACTTATAATGAGTATTCTACTAATCTTTAGTTAGATTTTTCTATATGAACCAGGCTTAACTTCATATATTGTACCACTTTGATTCATCATTTTAAGCATCTTCTTTGCTTCATCGTTATTCATCTTTCCCGTGGCTGTCAATTCTTCTATGAACCTATTTTCATCAACAGGCTTCTTATCAGGACCTTCCAAATTCTTAAAGATATCCAAAGCAAGTTCTAGGAGATTTCGTTCACTAAGAGGTTTTCCATGCAGAACACCTAGATCCACTTGACCTGTCTTTACATCAACTCCAACAGTTTCGTACATTCGCCTAATCAGAGAAACTGCCCTAATGGCATCATCTTCAGTTACTTTCTCATGAAGCATTATTCTAGCTCTTGCTGTAGCTATACGAATAAGACCCTCTAGTTGTCTTGGAGTTACTGTGATCATATTTTCATCACTCATTCCTCTCATTTTTAGATAGTACTCCATGATCTTATCTTCTGCTTCCGGAGTAAGTTTTGGTTTTAAATTCCGTGTATATGCAAGATACTTGCGGATAATTTCATATTCAATTGGTGGGGATTTTGCATATTCTCCTGTTCTGTGAATTTCTAAAACATGTCTAGCTAATTCTTCATCACGGGTCCTATCTGCTTTATCTTTGAGAATAAAAATCAGATCAAATCGTGTAAGAAGTGGGGTTGGTAAATTTACATTTTCAGTAATATTTCTGTAGTCATCATATTTTCCAAGAGCTGGGTTGGCTGCAGCAAGTATTGAAGTTCTAGCATTCAAAGTAGCTACAATACCTCCCTTTGCGACACTAACAGTCTGTTGTTCCATACATTCATGAAGAGCCGATCTATCTTCAGTTCGCATTTTGTCAAACTCATCAATACTCGCAATTCCTAAATCAGCTAGAACAACCGCTCCTGCCTCAAGCATCATCATGCCATTTTTCTCGCGAACTACAGCTGCCGTTAACCCTGCAGCAGTTGATCCTCTTCCTGAAGTGTATAACCCTCTTGGAGCCAGATGTGAAGCAAATTTTAATAGTTCAGATTTTGCTGTTCCAGGATCTCCTACTAATAGGACATTTATATCTCCACGAATAGTTGTTCCATCATGTAACTGTTGCCTTGGCGCACCTGTCATCATAAGCAATATAGCTTCTTTATGTGTTTCATGACCATGAATTGCCGGTGCAATAGATTCAATTAAGCGGTCGTAAACATTCGTTCCATTAGAAATAGTCTTAATTAATTCTTCATCTTCTTTTGAGAGATGTATTGTTTCGGGTTCTTTGCCCATTACTTCAAGATAATTTCCCTCAATAATGGATTTAAAAACTCTTAGTTTTCCTCGCCCTTGGGAATACTCCGGTTCAGCTCTAACTATCCCAGTAAGTGTTAATCTATCTCCAGGACGAGTAATATTTACAAGATCTCTAACTAATGACACATCATAGGATTGTGGAAGTTGACCTGCTGGAAGTTCTTCAGGCAGTTCTTGCATTCTTATTACTTGATAATCTATGAAAACTGATTCCTTTTCTATCAACTCAAAATCTCTACCTGATTCACATTTTTCACAACTTCTTGGACGTCGAAGAATCATTTTATCTTGCTCAATTCGGTTTGTGTCACCACAGCTGATACATTTGTATGCTGCTTCAACTGCCAGTGGCATAATATCTGATGATCTAACTACTACTCCTGTTATTTCTATCAGCTTATCCAGATGCGCTGTTCCCACTTTTCGTATAGGTACCTTATCTTCTATATTTCTTATTCTAACGGTTAGATCTTTTCTTATTTTCTCGGCATAGGATGGATTTTCAGTTCTAAGAGTTTCGTAGGTTGCTTTTTTGAAGCTTTCAAGCCCTGTATCCGGATCAGTTATGAGCATATTGGCCTTATCAATATCATGCATCAACAAATCATTAAAGTCCACAATAAGTGATATACTTCCAGATGCTATTATTTGGGAAATTCGAGTTCTGTAAATATGTTTTCCAGACTTGTTCTTAAAGCTCTTAAGAAATTTCTCTAATACCTCGCCTAGCCTAGATGGAGTGAGATTATTCATCTATATCTACCTCTAATATTTTTTTTCTCCATTTTTGCACTGTATTCCTTACCTCGTTGAAAAGAGTTTGTTCTTCCGAGGTTATTTTTCGCATTATTTCCTGATTGTCCTCTCCTACAGTTAGTGGAAGTAATTTTGCAGTTCTGATCTTAAGAAGATCCATTGCTTTAATATATGATTCACCATAATCATTTTTTGAGCTCTTCTTGGTTTCAGTATCATCCTTTAAGCGTCTAAGATACCGTTTTAATTTTAGATAGAAATCATCAGTTAATGTAGAAATCTGGTTAGAACTCTGAATTCGTTCTCTGCTTAAAGCCTTAAGCATTTCTACTTCAAAGCTTTCTTCTTGAACTTCTACGAATCCAAGTTTCGCAATTTCTTCAGCAGCCCATCTTGGAAGCTCTATAAGATCTCCTTCCTTAGATTCCTCAAGTTCGAAAGAATTCATTGTTATCTTGGGTAGATTATGTTTCACAATTAACTTTACAGGGCGAAGTAAATATTCCATTTCTCGATCCTGAATAAATGTGGATATGTTAGTCCTTCGTTGCTGTACCATAATCTTTTCCTACAAGTTTTTGTTGTTGTTTCTTTTTTAATGTTGTTAAATCATTTGATTATGTACTCTTTATCAAACTTGTTTTACACTGTAAATAAATAATTGGGATTTGAAGATATTCACCTTCTTTTACCTATTATTTCCAACATTTTTTCTAATGGCTTTAAATATAATAAGGAATGTGGATAACCCTGAATAAGGTGCAGGTTATGTCAAAAGGAAATATACACGAATCTATAATGTGGACTGAGAAATACAGACCTTTAAAAATCGAAGATATCGTGAATCAGAAAGTATCTGTTGAGCGCCTTAAGTCTTTACTTAAATCGCCAGGAAATATGCCACACCTACTTTTTGCAGGACCGCCTGGAACTGGTAAAACAACAACCGCTCTAAGTATTGCAAAATACATTATGAAAGATCACTGGCAAAATTTCACACTAGAATTAAACGCTTCAGATGAGCGAGGTATTAACACTATTCGAGATAGAGTAAAAACCTTTGCTAGGTATACAGATAGACGCCAAGATATTCCTTTCAGAATAATTATATTGGATGAGGCCGATGAGATGACAAACGACGCTCAGACTGCTTTAAGAAGAATTATGGAGACGTACTCAAAAGGTACTCGATTTATATTGATTGGGAATTATTCTTCTAGGATAATAGAACCCATCCAAAGCAGATGCGCAATCTTTAGATTCACAAGACTTGGTGAAGAAGATGTTGTTAACTATCTAATAGAAATATCCAAGAAAGAAGGTGTTAAATTCGAAAAAGATGCATTATCTTCAATATATAAAGTAACAACAGGAGATCTTAGACATGCGATTAATATTCTAGAATCAGCAGCTGCTTTAGGAATTGTCAACGAAAATAATGTTCAGAAGACTGCAGGAATATCAGGTAAAGGAAAAGTGAAAGATGTTATTACCTTGGCATTGGAAGGGAAGTTTAATGATGCCTGGACATTATTAATTGAGCTTATTCGTGTATATGGCATGACTGAAAAAGACTTTCTAAAATATACAAATGAATATCTTTCTAGACAAGGATTATTAAATCAAGGAAATATTGCAGAAGTTATAGCAAAGTATGACTATAGAATAATTATAGGTGCCAATCCCGAAATACAACTATCTGCTTTACTTGCTGAATTGGGAAAAATAGACCAAGAATCAGCTCAGAATAACAGGTAGGTATGCTCATCCATGGATCTGACACTGCCCCGTGGACTACGTGACTTGGGACCTGATGATTACGAGGAACTCGAGAGAGTAAGGTCTACCTTTATTGATGTTGCTGAAATATTTGACTTTAGATTAATGGAGCCTTCTCCAATAGAAAAACTTCATACTTTAGAAGCTAAAAGTGGACTAGGTGTTAGAGACGAGGTATATCATTTCAAGGATAAGGGTGGTAGAGATGTGGGATTACGATTTGATCTTACAATTGGGCTAACAAGATATGTTTCCTCAGACCGAGGACTTCCGCTTCCAGTTAAATTGGGTTCTTTCTCAAGTATGTGGCGATATGATGAACCACAGTACGGTAGGTATAGATGGTTCTATCAATGGAATGTTGAGATATTTGATGCTAAGAATATCGATTCTGACGCTGAGATTATAGATTTCACTTCAACTCTATGCAATAAACTGGGATTAAGAAGGTTATCACTAGAGATAGGCGATCGAACCATTATCGATGAATTCATGTCTTCCAAACTCAATATTCAGAGAAATGATGATATTTCTAACTTGTTGAGAGCAGTTGACAAACTTGAAAGAAAAACAAAAGAGGAAATTCTTGAGGAATATAGCTCTAAAAAAGTGACAAAGGATGCGTTAATAAAAATGATGGAATTTGGTGGTTTGAAGGGTGAACCTGAATTTGTTCTCAGATCTCTAAAAGAAGACGGTTTATCTAATACTGCGAACTTAGAATATTTGATAGATGCTCTGAAGACACGTGGAGTAGATGGGGTGACTTTGAACATGGGGATTGTGCGTGGTTTGGATTACTATACTGGAATTGTGTTCGAAGTATTTGCTGAGGAACGAAATCTTGGCGCATTAGCAGGTGGTGGACGGTATGATATTCTACCAGAAATATTTGGTAGAAAAGATATTGGTGCAACTGGAGTTGCGGGTGGAGTCGATAGAATGTTATTAGCTCTATCTAATTCTAAAGTGGATAGAACTAACAAAAATAAAGTATTTGTAGGATATGTTGGTAAAGAGATGGTAAGTGTGGCTACTGAAATAGCTTCATTATTAAGGAAAAACGAGATACCTACAATTCTAGAAATTTCAGGAAAGAATCTCCGTAAACAATTTGAATATGCTTCAAAGACTGCATCTTTCTTTGTGATTATTGGGCCTATTGATTACAAAGAAGGAAAAGTGACGATAAGAAATTTAAGTAGTGGAGTAGAGATGAAAATCCCTAAGAAAGATATTGTTGAAAGAATAAGAAGTGGTTTTTAAGAGCATTTTTTCTAAATTCAAATAACTTTAGATTATTAACACTGTTTGACTTTTATATTCTATGAATTTGACAATGCCATATTTTCATTGAAGATGATAATCATTCATTATAGACTTGGGCTCAGCCATAGAATCAGATATCCCAATTCGGGATGGTACTTCTTTTAGACACGGATCTATAAGATATTGGAATCACTTTGTTGATCTCATAACAATTGTTTGGCTTTCGGCATTCATGGTTAGTTTATTGGGATCTGATTTAGGATTCATAATAGTTGATTCTAATGTATTATTTCTAGCTGATACAATAACCCTGTTCGCATTACCAATATTCATTATAGATCTTGTGATTAAATTCTATTATTTTGGTCACTCAAAATCTTTCTTCAAGAAGCATTGGGTTTCCATTATTTTGGTTATCCCGTATTTTCGAATTTTTAAAATATTGAGGTTAGTCAAAGTAGTAGGACTTGTCAAATTCAGTCGTATTCCGCAAGCTATGAAGTCTGTTTTGAATTTAGTGAAGATGGTCTATAGGGTTTTGAATCTTAAATGGCGATAAATACTTCTCATTACAGTCAACAAATGATTAAAATCATGTAATTTATTTCTAATCATAAATTTGATCGTCGCTAAAAAATATGTTTTAACATCGATTTATTGAATATTCATATTAAATTTTTACTTTGATACTAGTAACACTTTTTTGGTAAAATGGTGCGGTCGCCGGGATTTGAACCCGGGTTACTAACTTGGCAAGCTAGTGTCTTAACCAGACTGGACGACGACCGCTCAGGTTGCCCTAAATGACTCTTTGAGTTAAATGTTTGTCAAATTATTCAGATGCGGTCGCCGGGATTTGAACCCGAGTTACCAGCTTGGGAAGCTGATGTCCTAGACCAGACTGGACGACGACCGCATAACTTTTTTTAATAATGTGATGGTTAAAAAGCCACTGTCATGGATTTTAGATTAGTGTTTCAACTACCACGAAAAATATTGCTCCAAGTATTGTTGCAATTACTACCTTGTAGTTAAACCGTCTATGCGCTTCACCTAGAAGATCTGCAGCTCCTATATATATGAAATCTCCAGCTATAAATGCAATAATTACAACATAGAGGTCTGAAGGGATAAAGGCTGAGATTAATGCTCCAATAGGATAAGCTGCACCTGCAAAGGATAATATAGTTAATATTCGTCTTCTACTATATCCTACTTTTTGCATCAAAACAGTAGATGCCATCCCTTGAGGAATTTCATGAACAACAACAGCAATTGTGACAATCAATCCAAATGAGGGATCTGTTAAGTAAGCTATGGCAATTCCTACTCCATCAATTAAATTATCTGATGCCATACCTACAACTGATGACCAACCCATAGTGTGGGATTCACACTCTTCTTCACTGCATGTATGTAACATTATGATTTTCTCCACTAGGTAGAATGAGAAAAACCCTAGGACCACAAAAATAGCATTATTCTGTATATCACTTGCAGGAAGAAGCTCCAGAAATGCAGCTGAAACAACTATGCCTGAAGCTACTGCTATAGCATATCTTTTACTTATTTCCCTAAATCTCGGATGTAAGGCAAGTGCTCCACTTAAGATATCTGCAGCGGCAGCTACAAGTGCGAATAGAAGATATATCAAATCTACATAACCTACAAATTAGCTAGTTTAAGTATAATTGTATGTAATAGAAAATATTCATTTTTATTAAATTTTAATCATAATATCTTTTATATAGTTGGCAATTAGGCTTATTAGTATTAAAGTGAGTTATTTTTTTGGCAGATTGGTATAGCTGGGTTGGAAAAGTTTTAGATGTAGACCTCACATCCGAAAAAATCACTAAAATTCCTTCCGATAGATATTTTCCTAACTTTCTTGGAGGACGAGGATTAGAAGCAAAAGTGATTTGGGATGATGTACCAGAAGGAACAAAAGCTCTTGATCCTGAAAACAGACTAATATTTGCTCCTAGTTCATTAACCGGTACAAATTCTCCCATGAACGGTAGATGGAATATTGGTGCACTTGCTCCTTCTCATCCTGATGAATATCCTTCATCATCTGCTATTGGTGGACATTGGGGTGCAGAGCTTAAGTTTGCTGGATATGATGGCGTTATCGTTCATGGAAAAGCAAGCCGACCTGTTTATCTTCTGATACGTGATGAAGAAGTAGAGATAAGAAGTGCAAGTAACTATTGGGGCTTAGATGCCATAGAAGGACAGAAGAAATTGGCAGCAGATATTGCAGCAGAAAGATCTTTTCCAGATATGGCTGAAAAACCCGAAGCAGGGAGATATAATCCCATAAATATTAGGACAGTAATGATAGGTCCTGCAGGAGAAAACAGTAGTAGAATCGCCTGTATAATGCATGACTCTGGTGACTCTGCAGGTCAAGGAGGATTCGGAGGTGTAATGGGTTCTAAAAATCTGAAAGCAATTTCGGTAAGAGGATCAGGTGCAGTAAAAGCAAAAGATCCACAAAGAATGATGGAAGTCATATACAAAATACGAAGAATGATTCGTCATGAAGCACGCGTTGTTATTCCTCCATTTGGTGGTCCAGGAGGATTATACGGCGGTGACCCATCGATTTTAACTGGATATGTTAAACGAGCTGATGGTTGTTTTGGTTGTCAAGTTGGGTGTCGAGGATTTTTTGACGTTCCCGGTAGCCCACCAGGTCAAGCACAATGTGTTCAACTTCAGATGTACAATAATTGGGAAGGTGTAGGACCCGTTGCACCTCCGCATCCTGACTTTTCTAATAGACAACAAGATGAAACTACTTGGTATGGGATAAGATTAGCGGATGAATTAGGTATTAATGCCTATGAGTTGACAGGGATTCTTTCTTGGCTCTGGGCTTGCTGGAAGGAGAAAATCTTTGGATCAACTCAGGCAGAATTTGAGGAAAATACTGGGATTCCCAATATTGAAGATATGGGGAGTAAAGAGTTTGCTGATAACCTCTTTGGGATGATAGCTAACCGAGAAGGTGAATTTGGGAATCTATTGGCTGATGGATTATACAGAGCAGCTAAACAACTCAAAGAGAAATTTGGCAATAGAGTTTGGGAGCTATACGAAGAAAGGTATGTAGCCTCTGGATCACGACAACACTGGTTCTATATAGGAACAGCCAGAGGACCAGCTGACCCGACAGGCTATGCGAATCCTATTGGGCAGTTGATGTGGGCGATTGGTTCTAGAGACCCATATTCAAATTGTAGTTTCACTCGTGAACCTTACGCTAAACCAGATATTGCAAAATCTATTTACGGAAACGAGGAGTCTGCTAACCCATTCACATATGATGGTAAAGCACAAGCAGCATCAATTGCTTATACTCGTGGATGTATGAACGACTCGATAGGTTTCTGTGATTGGTTTTTCCCAATTCTAACTGTTGAGCCATTCTTTAAAGAAGAGGGAGAGGAAGAAGAAGGACGACATCTTGGAGATCTTACTGTTGAGGCTCAAGTATTCTCAGCTGCAACTGGTATAGAGAAAACAATTGATCAACTTATGGAAGATTCATATCGGGTAGTTAATCTTGAAAGGGCGATTATGGTCAGGATGGGTAGACGACGTGAAAATGATACGTTCAGTAATTTCTTCTTTAATAACCCTGATAGACGTGGAAACCCAATAGACAGAGTAGCTTGGGAGAAAGTAAAAGATGATTTCTATTCATATATGGGTTGGGATCCAAAGACTGGTATACCTACCCGGGCTCGACTAGAATCTTTAGATCTCAAAGATGTAGCGGATACTTTGGGTGTCTAGTCTCCAAATCTCCTTAATTATTGTCACATCTTTCCTAACAGTTCCATTCATAAGTAACTATCAGCATAAGATGCAATACTTATTCTTTCGTTAGAACTTAATAAGCTAGGGATTCTTATTTGTAGATAGTGTTAAACAAGAAATTAGAAAAAACAGAGTTACACGATGTTCATCAAGAATATGCTGAGATTAATGTTTTAGGTGGCGTGGGTAATTTAATTCATATTCACAAAGGAAAAGGTTGGATGCTTCCTATAAAATATGCAATTCTTGTTCCAACCCAAAATCAACGTGGTGTTCATATGAGTAGGTTAGTAGCTGCTATTCAGAATAATAGTGAAAGCGAACGAATAGAATATTCAATGAGAGATATTTGCAAAGAAGTAAATGGAACACAACCGGGTTGTAGAATTATTTGTGAAATCGAGTACTCCTATAAAGACCAATTCATCCCTATAACTATTGAGATGAGAGAGAAGGGAAACATTAGTTATACCTTTAGACGTACTGGAATTACTGCTTGCCCATGCAGTAAAGTTATGGTTGGGATAGGGCACATGCAACGTGCTGAATTAACCTTAACAATGGTAAGTAGTGATCTCCAAGACTTTGATAATGTCGCAGAGAAAATGGGTGCATGTTTTTCCAGTGTTCCAAAAGAGCATCTTAAGCGTGAAGATGAAGGAGAAAAGATTCAAGAGGCTCAATCTAATGCTAAATTTGCTGAGGATGTTGTTCGAGAATGTTTATCGAAGTTTTCAGCGGCTACCTTGATAAAGGTTAGATCTTTTGAGTCTATACACATTCATGATGCAATAGCTTATTGGAGCAAACAAGAAAATGATGACATATAACCTATTTTTATATCCGTATTAACATATTTTTTCTGGATTTTATTTAATTATAACACTAAATGTTTTTTTTATTTATATCACTGTGAATACTGCTCTATTACCTTCTCTGTCAAATACCGAAATATCATTTTTACTCATATAAGGAAACCCAATTATTAACATAACTCTCCCAAAATAATTGTTAAGGTCTTCTAAAGAAGGTCTTAGTACTCCGTTAGGATGAGAATGGGCTGTTCCAAGTATTGATGGGTCTATTGGTAGCATATGAATTGGGAACGATGTGAATGTTTCACTATGAACAGGAAGCGGTGGAATCATCAAGGCATTAATCTGAATCTCATCCTTCAATTTCTTCCCTCTTACTAGAAGTATAGCTTCTCTAGGATGAACGTTATGACAGTAGCTTAGCAATCCATCTACAACATCTCGCTTGATAATCACACGTTTTGACAAGATATGACCAACAGAACTCTTCTAAATAAGAACTAATCGGAAGAGTTACACTATTTCAAAAAAGTTTTCCAATATTTTTTTCCCGTGAGAAAAATCTTTAGAATAACATTCAGGGTGAAATTGGACGCCAAAAACATTATGATTTTTATGTTTGAATGCTTCAACTTGATACGCTGAACCTTTAGCTAAAAGCTCAAAGTCCTGCATAACTTTGACTACCACTCGTTTATTTGACATATACACATTTATCCTATTAGGTAGACCACGAAATATATTATCATGATTTAAAATATTTATTTCCTGGTATCCTTCAAATTTTCTGTTAAACCGTGCTACCCTTCCACCAAATGCAAAACCAAGTAATTGATGTCCAAAACATATTCCAAGAATTGGTTTTCTAATCTTCCTTATCCAAGAAGCTACTTTAGAATAAGTTTCAATTACTTCAGGCCAATTTAGTGGTGCTTCTCCACCGCTTAAAACTACTGCACTAAACTTTTCTACGTTAAAGCCCTCTACATTTGAAACATGAAGAACTTTGGGACTATCATCTGTTATTCTAGCAATTTCTTGTTGTAATCTAATAATTTTAGAGGGCTTTGTAAGATAATTGTTGACAAGCAGTGTTTTCAAAATTTTATCGCATCAAATAACTGGGTTTTTTGAAATCCTTTATATGAGTAATGTAGCAATTAGTCAATTATGATGTTTATTAAATTAAGGTGCATTCAAATTCTCTAAAAGACAGTTTTTTTTAGATATGGAAGATGAAGAAATATCCATAGAAGGATACGCACATAAGAGCGTGGCCACTAAATATTTTATGAAAAGGAGACGCAGCTTGCTGGCAACTAAAGATAAACAGAAGGTTGAACAACTATTCAAAGGATTACCAAGAAAAGTAATAGTGAAAGGTAAGCAGGTAAGTAAAACATTTAAAATTAATTGGGAAAAAGTTGGAACAACTGAGTTTGAAGGTGCAAGATTCACATTTACTTTAGAACAAATTTGATTAAGAGTTTTTCATAAACCTAACAAACTCTTCTTTCGTTCTAGGTCTTAAGACATAGTTATATTTTCTCTCAAATCCTATGGAAGAAAATGGTTTAAGACCATAATCATGTCCAGGATAGATCTCAACATTGTCACTTATCTTTAATATCTTATCAAAAAAGCTGTGATAAAGATCTTCTGCATTTCCACCTGGAAGGTCTATTCTTCCACATTCTCCGACGAAGAGTGTGTCTCCTGTGATAAGTTTGTTATCTACTAATAAACAAATGCTTCCTGGTGAATGACCAGGTGTATGTAACACTTTGATGTTCGTTTCTCCAACACGAATAATCGCTTCATCTTTAACTGCCAAGTCTTTTTTTATTTTCGCATCCTTATGTGCTACTATTTTGGCTCCAGTTTTTTCTGAAAGATCCATATTTCCAGAAATATGGTCAGGATGTTCATGAGTATTTATCAAGTATTTTATCGTCAGTTTCATTTGAGATGCTTTATTGAGGATCTTTTCTGTATCAAAACCAGGATCAATTATCACTCCCAAATGAGTTTTATCATCACCAATTATGTAGCTAAAATTTTTCATATGTCCAACCTTTACTTGTGCGAAAATCAATTCATAACTCCTTCCTCGGCTTCTGGAGGTACCCCAATTGATTTTAAGATAATTTTCCCAGTAATATCTTTACGTTTCAGAAGACCTATCTTAAATCTGTGAAATGTTATGGTTTCGTTCGCAATTACTGATATATTATTCACTTCTCCTGTCAAAGGATCTAATCCAGAAGGAACATCTACAGATAAGATGTATGCTTTAGAATCGTTTATCAGATTTATAGCATTTGAATGCAATTTCCTAGGTAAACCTTTGATTCCAGTGCCAAATATCGCATCTATAATTATATCTGCTTCCAATATGATGGTCTTCATTTTTTTTTCAAAATCAAATTCGTCTGTTGTTAGAAGTTTTATAGTCTTATACATATTCTTAATTCCGTTCCAATTAAGAGTTGATTCTTTAGTCTTCATTTTGTTTCCAAGTAAAATCACTGATATCTCTTTACTATAACCAGCTAGATGTCTTGCTGCAACAAAACCATCTCCTCCATTATTTCCTGTTCCTGCAACTACTACCACTTTTCTGGAATCTAATTCCTTTACATGATTAATGATGTGGTCAGCTAATACACTCCCAGCGTTCTCCATAAGTAAAATACGTGGAATACCAAGCTTTTCACTGTTGGCGTCTATTTTATCCATCTGGTTAGGGGTTATGGGATGCATTATTTTCTATTGTTAATAAGCAGTAAATATCTTTATACCCATCTCATAATCTATACACTTGTTTTAATAATTCTTAGATCAGTGTAATTTCTTCTTCAATTGTTGGAACCTATTTTCATCATATTGTGCTTATTTAGAAATTGATAGTACACTCCAAAAAGATTCTATCATTTTCGGGAGAGGTGCCTTGAATCGAATTTTCAATTTTATTCTTACTGGATCGATTTGTGATTGAACCAATCTTTTGTCGAAGATACTTTGTTTATCAATTCTTAGGTATAATGAACCATGCTTATCGATATGATTCGAAATTTCTAATAATAATTTTTTTTTCTCTTCCTCTTTAAAGAAACTCAATATTCCATTTCCAAACTTATCCGCATATTCTCCTCTTAAATGTACTCGAAAGGCTGCAATTGGGTTTCCAAAATGTCCATCCAATAAAGACTTATCAAACTTCTCTACAGGAATTTTCAGTACTTTTGAAACCTCATCAGTAAATCTTTTTTCATCTTCTGTTGCTTGGATGAGAAATTTAATTTCAGCAGAAGCAAGAATAGATTTTTTCAATCCTCTATTAGATGATAAAGTCTCCATTATAAATTATTTCGAATAGTTAATAGAAACCCTGATAAAAATCTGATACAGGTCTTAAGGATATGAAAATGTCTGTGCATCAAGAATATTCTCACAAATTAGAGAGTATTCTAATACATGAATTGAAGAATAATATGTTATTAACATCTAAATCTCCAGTACATTCTACAGATTGGAGCATGGTGACGAGGAATATTCATAGATCTAATTTTCTATTGAAATCTATACATAAGAAGGTTGTTGAAATGGACCTACTGAAGGAAGTTATGCAATTATTATCTAAAAGAAGATTTGAAGAGGTTAGGAGAATTGAGGTCAAACAGAAAACATCAAGAAAAAACTTGTTTTCGTTATGGTCTATAATACTTAGGAATAAGGAGGAAATATTTGGATTTGCAGCTATAATATTGATACCAGAACTTTGTCGTGATATTGAAAAAAGTCGTGGAATAGTATATGCAGCTAAGCATCATATTGCGAGTGAAGAAGTTATTAAATTCGAAAAAGCAATATTTCAAAATTATCAACAGGAAGTAAGACCACAGATTGAAATCCTTGGAAACCTCTACAGGAGAACAAGAAGACTCTAGACTGGAGATTACTTGTCTTGGTATAGAGTCTACCGCTCATACCTTCGGTGTTTCCATAATCTCTCAGCGAGGAAGCGCTAAGCCTGAAATTCTCTCCGACATAAGGAGTATATATCAACCTGAAAAAGGTAAAGGAATTCATCCGAGGGAAGCATCAAGGCATCATGCTAAGGTTGCAGCTACTACCGTAGCAGAAGCTCTAAAAAAAGCTAAAAAGCCAATTGAAAGTGTTGATATAGTATCTTTCTCGCAGGGACCTGGACTTGGTCCATGCCTTCGAGTAGGTGCTGTAGTAGCTAGGTCCATCAGTGCTTATTTCCATTTACCCCTAATACCAGTAAATCATGCAGTAGCTCATATTGAGCTTGCAGCTATGCTGACTGGGACTTCAGATCCTCTTGTTCTTCTGGTATCTGGTGGTCATACAGTAATTACTTCATTAACCTCTGGACGTTGGAGAGTCTTTGGTGAAACACTAGATATAACTATTGGCCAGTTGATTGATCAATTTGGACGCACTGCTGGATTTAGTTCTCCGTTCGGTAAAACATTTGAAGAATATGCCAAGACATCTCAAAATTATATTGACCTTCCTTACACCATCAAAGGGAATGACGTATCTTTCTCAGGCCTTCTCACAGCTTCAAAACGACTATTCCATGATAAAAAGAATCTTGAGGATATTTGTTTCTCAATCCAGGAAACTGGTTTCGCTATGCTGGCTGAGTCAGTTGAAAGAGCTTTAGTATTTACAGAAAAAGATGAATTATTACTTGTTGGTGGAGTGGCTGCAAATAATAGACTTCAAAATATGCTTCAAGAGGTATGCAAAATTCATAAAGCCAAGTTTTATTTTGTTCCAAAGATATTTAGCGGTGATTGTGGAGCCCAAATATCCTGGAATGGACTTCAAGAATTCAAAGCTGGAATTAAATTGAATATATCTGATAGTTTAGTTAAGCCATCTTGGCGGTTGGATGAGGTAGTCATAAATTGGAAAAGCTTCTGAAGAAAGGAGCTGAGGCATCACTTTATCGTACAGAATGGTTCGGAGATGAAGTTATTCGTAAAGCTAGGATTCTTAAGACTTTTAGACAATTAAATCTTGACATCAAGTTACGGGAATCAAGAACTCGACGTGAAGCTTTATTTCTCAGAGAAGCTAAACGTGCAGGTATAACAACTCCACTTGTCTACTTTGTTGATTTAATTAAAGCGGAGATAATTATGCAGTTTATACATGGAAGAAGTTTGAAGGAAATTATAGAATCTGATGATGAAGATATTTCATTGAAATGGTGTACAGAAGTGGGACGATATGTAGCGCGTCTTCACAAAGTAGACATGATTCATGGTGACCTAACCACATCCAATTTTGTTATATCCCATAATAAACTCGTTATGATGGATTTTGGATTATCATTCTACTCCCAAAGACTAGAGGATAGAGCTATTGATATTCATCTTTTGAATATGGTGGTTCAGAGTGCACACAATAATTATGCTGAAAATATTATGCGTGCTGTTTTACAAGGTTATCAGGAAATTGCGAGCAAATTGAATTCACTTCGATTACTTGAAAGAATAAAAGTCGTGGAGCGAAGAGGGAGGTATAAACGAGTTGAATGATGAAAGGAAGATAAAGTTTGTGACTGGAAATCTAAACAAATTTCAAGAGGCAAAATTAATCCTTTCTGAATATAACTTTGAACTTGAAATGGATAAAACAAAGATACAAGAGATACAGAACGATGAAATTGAAATAATAGGAAAAATATCGGTTAAAGAAGCTCAAACCAGAGTTTCTGGACCTATTATTATGGAAGATGCTGGGCTTTTTATTAAGGAATTAAATGGTTTTCCAGGTGCCTATTCCGCCTATGTACATAAGACTCTTGGCTGCAAGTGGATTTTAAAGCTTCTAGAAAGTGTTGAGAATAGAACTGCAGAATTTAAATCTGTAATAGCTTATGCCAAGGATGCTGAAACACCAACTATCAAAATTTTCAAAGGAATTGTAAAGGGAAAGATATCGAGAAAGATGTTTGGATACCGAGGATTTGGTTTTGATCCAATATTTATTCCAGAACAATTAGGTAGAACTTTCGGAGAACTCGGATTAGAGGAAAAGAACAAGTATTCTCACAGGTCAATGGCTTTGAAGAGGTTTGCATCTTGGTATATTGCTAACACCTAATGTTAACGCAATCTTTATGTTGTAATTACAATTGAAGTCTGCCAGAGAAGAATTTGGGTAGAATGTATTCTCATAGTAAAGGTAAGTCCCATTCAGTAAGACCTACTTTTAAGAGTTCACCATCTTGGGTAATATACAGTCAGGACGAAGTTGAAGCACTGATAGTTAAGATGGCTAAAGATGAGATTCCTCCAAGCTTGATAGGTGTGAAGCTTAGAGATGAGTATGGCATTCCTCTACTAAAGAATTTTATCGGTAAATCTATAAATGAAATATTAAAAGCACATAATCTAGAAAAAGATATTCCTGAAGATCTTGAATTATTAGTAAAGCGAGCAAGAGGGATTCAGTTACACTTAAAGAAAAATACTGGTGACCGGAAAAATGTAAGATCCCTCGAGTTGGTAGAAGCCAAAATTCATCGCCTATCTAAGCGCTACAAAAAACTAGGTCTTATGCCACCTGACTGGAAATATATATCCAAGGTAGCACAGCTTACATAGTAGCGAATAGATGTGAGTCAACTCAAAGAGTTCGAAAAAGTAGCTGAAGATTTAGGTAAACGCATTATCAGTATTATTAATGAAAAAAAAACTATTCTAATCATTGGACATTTAGATGCTGATGGTATCACCTCAGCCAGTGTAATTGGTAAAACAATCCAACGAAAGAAAGGTAATTACATAATACGAATTTACAGTGAAATGAACCTTGAGATACTGAATGAAATTAAGAAAGGAGAATATGATTTTCATATTTTCTGTGAATTAGGTGCAGGATTAGGTACTGAAATTGAAAATTCACTCAAAGATAAATGGATAGTGTTGGATCATCATCAGATTTCAGAGAAAGAAAAGAAAATGAAACAGGTCTTTAATGCTTGGCAATTCGACTACGATGGAAGCAAAGAAATATCTGCTGCAGGCATGGCATATTTTATTGCTAAGAAGATCGATGATAATAACTCAGATTTATCTTGGTTACCAGTAGTAGCAATGATTGCTGATAGACAAGATCAAGGTGAGAAACGGTCTGTCGTAAGTCTAAATAAAATGATACTGGACGACGCTGTAAAAAATGGTTTAGTAAAAGTTAGTAGTGATATCTTACTTTATGGTCGAGAAACTAAACCTGTTTATGCGGCTCTAGCCTCAATGACCATGCCCTTTATACCCGGTCTAAGTGGTAACAAGGATGCTTGTTTAGCAACACTTACGTCGGCTGGTTTAGAAATGAAACAACATGGTCGATGGAGAACTCTGGCAGATTTGGATGAAAATGAAAAAAAGAAGGTGATAGAATCAATCATCCCATATCTTACACAAGTTGATACTGCAAATGATGATGTGGATTCTCTTATTGGAGATATTTATACACTGGAAAAGGAAGATGAACATTCTTCCCTCAGGGATGTGAGAGAATTTGGGACCCTCCTTAATGCATGCGGAAGAATGAAACAAGCTGGTGTTGGTGTCTCGATATGTTTAGGTGACCGAAGTGAATTTCTTTTTGAAAGTGAACAGATTCTTAAAGAATATCGGAAAACTCTAAGCAGATTGATACAGTTGGTTCTTGAAGATGATGCTAGAATAGTGGAGAAGCAAGGATTTAACATGGTAATAGGTGACGGAGTAGTGGATGAAGATATGGTCGGGTCTCTTGCATCTGTTTTGAGTGGTGTTGCAAAATTTGAAACGAAGGTACTCTTAGTACGTACAACAACTACTGGCAATTACAAAATTTCTTTAAGGAGACCCCCTCAAGTGAATTACTCAATTAATTTAGGTATTATAGTGAAAGAACTAGTAGACCAGTTTAATGGTAATGGTGGAGGTCACGAAGCAGCTGCAGGTTGTAAAATTCCAACATCTAAGCTAAAAGTTTTCCTACAGATTCTTAATAAGAGGATTCAGAATAATATTGAAAATAACGGTTGATATTTCTATGATTTTTCAGGATGAAAATCTCCTTAATTCGGTATATAGATCTTTAGAACCTGATAATATCAGCTTTCCAGATGGAATAAGCTTTAAAATGAATAGATTAGGTAAAACTCTGATCTTTAATCTCACATCAAAAAACGAGATACTGTCACTTCTATCAACCATTGACGATTTAATAGAATCAATTCAAATTACCTGTAATACATTGAATAGTTTGAAGGTTAGATAGATTATGCTTGATATGTATCTTGTAAGGAATAATCCCCAAAAAATTCAACAAATGCTTAAGAAGAGACATCTGAAATATCCTTTTTCTACCCTTTTAGAACTTGATAAAGAACGCAGGGTTCTTGTAACGAATATTCAGGATCTGAAACACAAAAGAAATGTCATATCTGATGAGATATCGAGGATGAAGACTGAGAATATTGATGTCTCTAATAAGATACTTGAAACCAAGGAAATCTCTCAGCGAATCGCTTCTGGTGACAAAAGGATTAGAGATATAGATCAACATCTCTATAAATTAGTGAGTGGTCTTCCTAACATTCCTGATGAAACTGTTCCAAATGGAATTGGAGAAAAGGATAATGTAGTGCTTAGGTATAACAGTAAGCCTCCTACCTTTAACTTTAAGCCGCTTGATCACATAGAACTTACCAATAATTTAGGATTGGTGGATTTGGAACGTGCTAGTAAAGTATCTGGTGCCCGCTTTTATTTTCTGAAAGATGATTTAGTTAGATTAAACTATGCCTTGATTAACTTCGCACTCGACTTTATGGATAGCAGAAGATGGACTATTATTCAACCACCGTATATGTTAAAGCGGGAAGCAATTAGTGGTTCAATAATATTATCTGATTTTGAAGATGTAATCTATAAAATAGATGATGAAGACCTTTATCTTATTGGAACTTCAGAGCATGCAATTGCCTCAATGTACATGAATGAGGTGGTAAGAGGAGAAGACTTACCTCTCAGATATGCGGGCATAAGCCCCTGTTTCAGAAAAGAGGTGGGCGCTCATGGTAGAGACACTAAAGGAATATTTAGAGTTCATCAATTTGAGAAAGTTGAGCAATTTTCATTTTCAAAGCCAAATGAATCTCAAAACGAACATGAGCTTATGATTAAGAATGCTGAAGACTTTTTTGATGCTTTACAAATACCCTATAGAATCGTTTCCCTGTGCGGAGGAGAATTGGGGAAGGTCTCTTCAAAAACATATGACCTTGAAGCTTGGTTCCCAGGTCAGCAGAAATATAGAGAATTAGTATCATGTAGTAATTGTACTGATTATCAGGCTAGAGGATTACTTGTGAAATACAGAGATAAACCACATGAACAATCAAAATTTGTCCATACCCTAAACAGTACCTTAGTGGCAACAGAACGTACCCTTATCGCAATAATGGAAAATCATCAGTTGAAGGACGGATCAATAAAAGTTCCGAAACCTCTTAAACCATATGTAGGTAATCTTGAAATCATCAAGGCCAATAAGACATCACCATAATTAAAAATTATTTTCGAAAATGGAATCATAATTAGTCTGTTTGGATTTATATCTTAACTAGCATTAAATTAGATATCTCCTGACAATATATAACTAGATAATAACGCATAACTTATATCCTAATCTTCGATGGGTTTAGTGCTCAAGTATGGCTAGAGGAAGAAAGAGACAGAAAATAAGGGATAAGTGGCGGATAAAGAGGTGGCTCATTGTAAAAGCTCCTTTACCCTTCGGTGGGGATTCCGTAGCATATATTCCTGTTACAAGTGACGATAAAGCGATCGGGAGAGTAGTTGGAACTACACTTTTCGATATCTTAAAGCAGGATCCTCAACATTACTCGATTAAACTTTATTTTCAGATAGAATCTATAGAAGGTGATATTGCTCAAACTATTGCGAAAGGTCATGAGTATTCTCGCGAATATCTTAGAAGTATGGTGCGAAGGGGATCTTCAAGCATACAGTTAATAAAGAACTTCACTACTCGAGATCAAGCTGTTGTCCAAGCACAAGTAGTAGTTTTTACTTTGGGCCGGCTAAACACCTCAAGAAAGCATGCAATCCGAAGTGTTACCGATGAAGTTCTACAGAGAAAGGCCACTGAGCTGACCTATAATCAATTCGCCCAAGAAGCTGTATTGGGAAAGATTGCATCTGATATCTATAATGCTGCTAAAAAAATATCTAGATTACGGCACGTAGGTGTGAGTAAGACTAAACTTATTGAGAAACCATCGATTGAGGTAGAAGATATGGTGACCTTAAAACCCGAAACCGATGAAGTTGAAGAAGTCGATGTTGTCGTTACACCAATGTCTTCCAGTTAAGCTAACTCAATCATCTTATCTATTGCCCTTTTTGCCTTTATCGAAATATTCTTTGGTATTGTTACAGGATAAATCATTTCTTGAAGAGATTTGTATACGGTATCAAGAGTGGTCCGCTTCATGTATTCACACACTGCATCTGGATTAACTGGTAGAAAGGTCTTGCAAGGATTATCTTGCTTCATTCTATGAAGTATGCCCACTTCAGTGGCAATTATGAATCTATCAGCACACGATTCCTTGGCACGCCTTATCATACCTTCAGTCGATAGAATATATGCATTCTTTGATGATATGTTTCCATTGGCTAGGTAATACATGCTTGGAGTTAGGCATCCACATTCAGGATGGACTAAGAACTCTGCATCTGGATGTTGATCTCTAAGATTGTTAACTACACTTGGTAGTATACCTGCATGAACATGACACTCTCCAGGCCAAAGTTGTAGCTTTCGTCCTGTTATTTTTTGCAGATACGTACCTAAGAATATATCTGGTAAAAAAAGAATTTCTTTATCAGATGGAATTGCATTAATAACTTTAAGAGCATTTGTTGAAGTACAACAATAATCACTTTCAGCTTTAATTTCTGCAGTTGTGTTGATATATGAAACTACAACCGCATTTGTATACTTATTTTTCCAAGCCTTTAGTTGATCTATACTTATTGTGTCTGCCAAGGAGCAACCTGCTTCAGGGTCTGGTACTAAGACTGTTTTCTTTGGGGATAATATAGCAGCTGTCTCTGCCATAAAATTAACTCCACAAAATACGATTACTTCTGCTTCTGTTTCAGCTGCCTCTTGTGAGAGCTTTAACGAGTCTCCCGTAAAATCAGCTATATCTTGTATTTCACCTATTTGATAGTTATGTGCTAAAATAACAGCATTTCGTGACTCCTTCAATCTTTGAATGTCATCTATCATATGGTCTATCTGCTTTGTTTCGAGTCTCTCCATCTTATGCCTCATTTTAGATCAGTTCTTGGATATTAATATAAGATATTTTACGTGCAAACGGTTAAATCAGTTCCAAAACTTCAGCAAAAATTGCCGATGAAATTTATTTTCATATATCATGTTCCGACTTTGATATTTCCTGAAATATTTGACCTTAATGTCTCTATTGCTGAGAGAACTGCTAAGTAACTCGTTTTTGGGTTTGAAGGGTGTGTGTAATTCTCTAATTGAATCTTTAACTTTCCGAACTTTCCTTTGATACTTATTTCATGGATATTCGTGGTTATTGTAGGGTCTACGATAATTCTAACTACTGTATTCTTTCCACCAATTCCAGCCAAGCTTAACGATGCTGAAACATTAACATTAGCTGGGAAAAGCTTTACAGCGTCATTAGCGCATCCTTGAAATAAAACTTTGGGTTTATCCAAATCACTGTGAGATTTAACTGTACTTTTGAAATGGGGTGAGTCCTTGAATGATTCTGGTCTCTTACGTATAGTTAAAACAACTCTTTCTAATCCTCCATATTTAGCAGCTTTTACAGCATCTAATCCACCTATAGCACCTGAGGGGACTAGTATTTTTTTACTATTTTTTTTAGCTGCTTCTTTAATCCTGCTAAGAAATTCTTTATCAAGAAGGGCGCCTGCGCTCATAATGAGGATATCCATTCCAGATGCAATTACTTTTTCAGAATAAATAATGGCAGCTTCCTGTGAAGCTGCTTCAACTATTATCTCTGCATCACTATTTCTTAGAAACGAATCGAATTCATGATATTTCTTAGGTTTTTTCTTAAGTTTGCCTACAAGGTCATTTGCTTGGTCACCAATTAAGTCAAATACAGCTACTAGATCCGCATTATTTACTTCACCAGAATCAATAGCTTTTGCCAATGTAGATCCAATTGCACCACATCCAATTAATCCTACTCGTACCAAGTTTTGTATCTCCTTTGCTCAAACTATTTCAAGGCCAAAGTCGATATTCTTTGCTGAATGGGTTATAGTACCAAGAGAAATAGCATCAACACCTGTTTCACTGTACATCCTAATATTCTCTATTTTAATTCCTCCAGAAGCTTCTAGAAATACTCCCTTTCTCAGTTGTTTTTCTCTTAGAATTGTAATTACTTTTGAAATTTCTTGTGGTACCATATTATCTAGAAGAATAATATCTACTCCAGCTTCAACTGCCTCTAAAGCTTCTTCTACTGACGAAACTTCAACCTCTATTTTCTTTGTGAAACTAACATTCTTTCTTGCCAATTTAATAGTTGCTGATATTGAACCAGTAATTTTGAGGTGATTATCCTTGATAAGAACAGCATCATCAAGTTGAAATCTATGAGTATCTCCACCTCCAGCTTTAACAGCCTTCTTATCAAATATTCTTAAACCGGGTAGAGTTTTGCGAGTTGCTGCAACTCTGATCTTTTTGTTGACCTGTTTAGCCTCTTTAATCAGCTTATTTGTTTTAGTGGCTACTCCAGACATTCGCCCTAAAATATTAAGAGCAGTCCTTTCAGCCTTCAGAATTGATCTTGCTTTACCACTTACCTTCATGATTTCAGTATCAGATTCAACAGAATCTCCATCCTTTATCAAACCTTGAGCTGAGCACTTCAGCATGTTGAATGTTAGGGCGGCTTCTTCTACACCAGATATTACTGCTTTTTCATAACAGACAATCTTTGCTTTCACATCTATTTCATTATCGATAATAGAGTCGGTTGTAATATCTCCAGAACCTAAATCTTCACGGAGGAATTCCAATATCTTTAAAGTTAAATTAGGTTCAATTATCTCTTTTTGAGATTCTATCAATTTTCCTCTAGTCTATTCATTTAGAACCAAGATAAGGTTTTAGAAATAGGCAGAAAAAATACATACAAGTATGCTTAAGGTAAATACTGCTGAAGATTAATTGATTAATATCTTAATAATGTCTCCAAGGCGGTCTGAAAGAGCTCTGCTTAGTATTTTAGAAAGTCTTAGAGAAAACGCTATAAAATTCAGAATTGTAGACGAAATCTCTCCCGCAGATGCAGAATGGGGAGACTTTGTACTCACATTGGGTAATGATAATGATATACTGAAAACTTTTCATAAAATTTTCAAACTGAATATCCCTATTCTCGGTGTAAATGAAAATGAAGACGAAAAATTTCTCACGGAAATCGGATTATCCAAACTTAGACAAGTAATCCACCAAATCTCAAAAGGAAAATTTGATGTGGAGGAATCTAAAACTCTAGCAGTAAAAACAGATACTAAGGAATTTCCACCAGCTGTCAATGAAGTCGCAATCTTCCCACATAGGTCGGCCACCCTTCTCGAATATACATTAAAGGTGGATGATGAAGAAATATGGACTGACAGTAGCGATGGATTGATTATTGCTACTCCTACTGGCTCAACTGCATATGCTATGTCAGCTGGTGGACCAATGATATTGCCAAAGGCTAATGTGTTTACTATTGTTTCAGTCAATTCTTTGGATATAACACGTAGACCCTTGATTATTCCAGAAGATTCCAAAGTGAAAATAGATAATATAGTTAGTAGACTTCAGTGTGAAATAATAGTGGATGGTGTCTATCGTTCAAAGATAGGCCGAATAGTTGAAGTTTCAAAGTCAATAAATCCAGCTCGACTCATTAGATTAGCTAAAACTTCGCATACAGCTAATAAGATGGCGAAAAAGATTATTCTTGCTCGTGACCTTCTTACTATGCCACCAAGCGCAAAGCTGATGCTAAAGATCTTGGAATATGAGGGACCCTTGAGTCGAAGAGATATCCTGAAAAAGACAATGCTCCCTGACAGGACAGTCAGTTTAGCGTTATCAATCCTCCTTGACAGGGGTTTAGTGAAAAGGAGATCTTCTCTTAGGGATGGCCGTGAGAAAATGTATTCTCCGGTATAGATAAAAAAGCTTAAACAGTGCACAATAATTTCTATTATTGATAAAAAGTTTGTGATATTATAATGAAGCGTATAATTGTACATATTATCTTAATAATTTTCACCATATCTATAATCCTAGTTTTCGCTGGATATTATGGAAATGTAGTTAAAGCAGGAAGCTATGGATATGCTAATGACAATTGGTGGCAAGTACCGGCAAATTCCTCACTCTCAGGCAATGTGGAAACTATGAGTTTTGGTCAGGATAATATTCCAAATGATACAATAACAATAACGGTGACAAATCCTAGTAATCGCTTTTTATGGGTTAGATCTATACACATCAATGAAAAAAACCATAATATCGATACGATGAGATCCTACATATTTGATGCAAATGGATATTTCTATTATTCAAGAATAGTACCTCCAGGGGGGTATGGTGTTATTAGGTTGAGTACACCACCAGCCGATCTCACCACTAAAGATGGTGCTTATGATGTAATGGTTATTACTAATGCTGGTGTTCTGGAAAAGTCTTTTTTGATAGAGAATTCAACTTTCCGAAACCCATCTATTTTAAATTCACTTACTCCATATATTGTAGCTATTCTATTCACCTTTTATGTTGGAATCTACTATTATCGAAGATTCCAGATATTTGAATAAAGAGTAATTTAACCTCTACTAGATTTTGAAACTATTTTTATAATATCCGAATCTTTTAGAATATAATCTGCACCTAATCTTAGGCCTGTTTTGACATTGATTGCATGTAAAAAAGTCTCTCCAAGGTCACTATGGATAGTGAATGCCAGATTTTTAGCTGTAGATCCTTTCTGCATTATATAGGCATCTGGGAGAATGTTGCCTTTTTTGTCAGTTAACTTATTCTCGTCCTCAACAGGATAAACTATTATCCCATTTAACAAGTCAAGATAGGCTGAATTTATTATTGTCTGAATACCTGTAGAACCCCAAATGTCCAAAACATTTTTTTTAACCATTTCTAAGGCGCTGATTTGAGCATTAGTTAGGTTATTTGAGTTCAAAATGTTGAATATTGGTTCTCCAGGCAAATATTCTATCATCTTTATTTCTGCAGCTTTCTTAAGGAGGAGTTCTGCTTCAGCAGCACAAGGAACAAATAATCTGTCGGTTGACTTGAGATAATCAATATTTTCTTTTGCATTTGGGTTATCAATCTTATTAGCTGCAATTATGGATGGTTTTGATAATTCCCGTAGAGAACTACAAAAACTCATAATATCATCGTCACTCCAACTTGCAAGTTTTTCTATTATTAGATTTATTTTTTCTGCAGCATTTCGGATATGCTTTTCTGTTATAGAAAGTCCACTCAATCTTTCTGCGATCATCTCTGCTGTTTTTCCACTATTAGACTCAGATTTATTGGATATTCGTTGCCAATCTTTCAGTAGTAACTGCTTTAGCCATAAATCAAATTCTTTTTCAACAAAATTTATGTCATTAATCGGATTGTTATTCACTTTTTCTGTTGTTACACCCTCATCGTCAGTTAATCCTGATGCATCGATTATATGAATTAATACGTCGGCCTGTCTAACGTCATCTAAAAATTTGTTTCCTAATCCTCTTCCATCAGCAGCTCCTCTCACGAGACCTGCTATATCCACTATCTTAATTGGAATAAGACGTTTACCATTTATGCAACGAGAATTTACAGGGGTATCTTCTACATTTAGTGTTCTACATACACAATCAGTACTTACATATGTTACTCCAAAGTTTGGTTCAATAGTGGTGAAAGGGTAGCTTGCCATTGGGACATTGAGCAAAGTAGCGGCATTGAAGAAGGTTGATTTTCCTACATTAGGTTTCCCTATTATCCCTAATATCATATATTGTGTTAGTCAAATTCTTTACATATAAAGCGAGCTAATTCTATCCATGAATTCCCTGAAGAGTAAACAATTGAAATTTATAAAGAAATTACTTTTTTTGCTATCTGAATAGAATAAAATATTCAGCTAAACTGTTGGTTTTTAGAGTCGGAAGTATTATAGGTATAGTATTGTCGTGCGATTATGGGGCAAAACACAGTTGTCTAAAATAAGGATCCTAGTTTGTGATAACATTTCAGAAAGAGGTGTAAATCTGATGAAAAATGCAGGATTTGAAGTATCTTATTTACCTTCCATAACCCCTAGAGACCTGCTTCTAATCATACCTGATTATGATGGTGTAATAGTCAGAAGTAGAACTATTATAACCCGGGAATCAATTTCTGCAGGAAAAAAGTTGAAGATTATTGGGCGAGCAGGTGTAGGGCTAGATAATATAGATCTTAAGGCCGCAAAAGAAGCTGATGTTAAAGTGTATAATACTCCAGATTCAGTATCCAATGCCGTAGCTGAATTAATTCTCGGTATGATGTTGAATCTATCCAGAGGTATTTGTATTGGTAATTCGGGTTTGAAAGAAGGAAATTGGATGAAAAGCCATCTTAAAGGTTTTGAATTAAAAGGAAAAGTATTGGGAGTAATTGGTTTAGGACGAATAGGACTCAGGCTTTGTGAACTTGTACACGCAATGGGTATGAGCATTCTATTCTATGATATAGTTGATATTCCAAAAGAAACAATCAATCGATTAAACCTAAAATATGCCGAAATTGACAGTATTCTTGCTAAATCTGATTACATTACACTGAATGTACCCTTAACTCAAAAGACTAAACATTTCATATCCAGAGATGCATTCTCTAAAATGAAGAAAACTGCATATATCATCAATGCGTCAAGAGGTACAGTTTTGGATGAGGAAGCTTTACTACAAGCGTTGAAGAAAGATCGAATTAAGGGTGCTGCTCTTGATGTATTTGAGATAGAGCCTCCAGAACAAAATGAACTAATAGCAATGCATAATGTAATTTGTACTCCTCATATTGGTGCACAGACAGTAGAAGCGCAGGAAGCAGCAGCTACCGCTGTGTCTGAAAGGATGATTGAGTTTTTTCAGGTCTAATTGATAATGTTTAAGAAGTGTTCAAATTCATACCGGTAGTCTGAAGAATGTATCGCGCAATCGAGAAAACTTGGCAAGATATGATCAAGAGCAAGAGTGATGATCTAAAGTCAAAAGGTGTGAATCTAAGAAGACGGTCTACCATCGAACGGCTTGAAAGACCAACTCGTCTTGATAGAGCTAGACGTTTGGGATATAAAGCAAAGCAAGGTTTCATCATAGTTAGGATTAAAGTAGGCCGTGGAGGTATGAGGCGAAGTAAAACTATGGGTGGAAGAAGACCTAAACATGCTGGGATATTAAGAATGAAAGCAAATGTCAATATGCGCCAGACCTCTGAGAAAAGAGTCGCCAATAAGTTTCCTAACTTGAAGGTTATCAATTCCTATTTCCTATACAAAGATGGCAAACATGCTTGGTACGAAGTTATACTTATAGATCCAAATCATCCATCCATAAAAAGTGATAAGGATGTTGGCCAAATCTCGGAAAAGGCCTAAAAACCTGCAACGATGGGATCAGATGGTTTAATCAATTCACGTAGAAGAATAGTCGCGTAAGAACCTTTTTGAAGAGTGAATTGAAGAAAGATTATCGATTTATCGTTCATATCGGTTTGGATCTCTAAATCATTAATCAGTAGAGGGGGTGTTCTGAATCCTCCTTCCATACTTAGTTCAGACATTTGATTATTATAGAATAGTTTTTGTGAAATTTCTTCTTCTTCCAAAATATTTTGAGTAATCTGATCAAATCTACCAATACCTTCTCTAAAAGTATATCCTACAAGTTGAACTAGTGGAAGAATTTTCTTTGAATTGCTCGACACCATTTTGCTTTTTGCTCTTCTAATATCAGATATATTTCTATCTTCATTAACTATTCCATAAATATCTCCTATCCCAACTTCCAATAAATTAAAGTTATTATCGACAGCTTTAGACATAACTCTATTGAAAATGAATGCTTGATATGCGTTTATGAATAACCTTCTAATGGCAATTGGAATTGTTCTTAGAGCTAGTATCCAATTGTTAGGATGATTAATTAATGACTTTAACACTCGTTTCTCAGTATCTTGATTCTGATTGAGTTTCTTTATTATCGAAGGATAATTGGTTGAATCTCTGATATCTTCTTTTGATAATGAAATCTTATTATTCATTTCTATATGTCCAAGGATAAATAACACTGCTTCTTTGAATTGTCTTTTCACTATTGCTCTACCAATTAGATGGTTATTGGGTTTATTAGATCCAAATCGTTGATGCCCATAGAAGTTTGGTAAACGAGAATCATTAATAGAATTTTTTAGTTCTATAATAGTTTTTTTTGTTCGTTCTAAATTGGATTCAACACCTGATATCCTAATATTAAATCGATTTCCTACCAAGTTTTTTCTTCTTAGCCGTTCTTTGTAGTATCCACAGAAATCCAGTGATATCTTTGGTGTTATTTGAATTTTCTGAGGTATCTCTCTTCTCAAACTCTTGGGGCTAATATATTGTATTGTCTGAGCTTGTTTGTCCTTAAGCCCAAGATAATGTGCATTCCATCCAAGTTGATTTCGAATCTTTTGTAGAGCATGAATTGTGTCAATTCCTTCTTTAGTGAGTTTAAAAATAGGATATTTATTATGGATTGTCGGTTTTTCTGAAATATTTGAGAAGATTTCGGGACTGATCATTTCTTCAACTTTAAAATCTTGGTATCTGTATTTTATTCTACCACCTATGCCTTTGAAATCTGTGCTATAATTTTCAATACCTATCTTTGAATCGTAGATTTGTTGCTTTTGAGCATTTTTCATTAAAACCATTTCTCTAGGTTTTCTGATCTTTCATTCTCAATTTTCTCAAGCTTATCGAGCGCTTTATTTATTCTGTTTTCAGAAAAAGATCGTTCACCACTTAGGAACGCAATAATCTTTTCTCTGTCAGGTCGACTCCACTTAATCTCCTTCTTTGGGTTTGTACCTTCAGGTTCGAGAAATATTTTTCTAATTGTAGGATAATCTATTTTTTGTAGTTCTCCTTTAATAGTATCTATCTTTTCAAGACATCCAAATTTCTTTATATATTTTAATGCAGTAGTTGAACCAATTCTTCTAAAACCGTCAGGATTGAAGTCTGTTCCTGACAATATTCCAATATCTACAAGTTGTTCATGTGTTACTCCAAGGAAGTCTAGTGTTTTCTCTAACACTATCTCTTCAGGGGTAATATCAACAAAAACTCTTTTTCCGGGTAATTTTCTTTTTCCAGTTACCGTAACGTTTCTCACGAGTCTCTTAGCTCCAAAGAGGAGTGCATCAAAATCTTGGCTAACAACATCTGTCGCTATATTGATATTTGTTAGGTGTGAGGCATATGCTTCACCTTCTGAAGATGCTTCAATCCAGGGTATTCCAAGCAGTTCTAGAATTCGTTTAGTATCATCTATCATATAATCTTTCAGATGGGATGTAGATTGAGCGTATTTTCTAGCTTCTACTAGATTACCTTTAGTTATTGATTCAACATATAATTTTACAGCTTCTTGCTTTGCCTTTCGTCTTCTTTCTATTTCAATAGCCTTCAATGCTGGGGGTTTGCCATCAAGAATATAGATTGGTTTAATATTCAATTCTAAAAGGTTAATGTTTCGGTAGAACAAACCACTCAAATGGCTAGTTACTCGTCCATCTTTGTCCATAAGATAATCTCCTCTTTCACCTCTAATTATGGATAGGAATTGATAAAGTGCATTATATGCATCCACTGCAATTGTTCGACCAGAAAGTTGCTGAAGTTGTATTTTCAATGGATTTACAATATTTCTCAGGTTAACACCCAACTAAATGCTCTCCATATCGCTTATAGAGAGAAAGTTACTTTTAACTTTGAAGCCTTAACTAATGGAAAGTAGTGACCAAACATGTCGATTAGAAATTTGAGATGTTTAAGATGTGGATATACACACGTAACTGAAATTGAAGGTAAGCTCCCAAGTAGATGTCCAGTCTGCAAATCTACACGTTTAATCAGAATATTCACAAAAAAACATCGAGAAGACAAATATAATCTCTCCATTAATGAGATATATAATTTTTTAAACATCATTTCAGGAACTCAAGTTTTAGATCAAGAAAAGATCAGAAAAAATCTCAGAGAATCTGCTGGGATTCATATTCTATGTATAAATAATCAGAAAGACCCACTTAAAAAAATCCTCACAACAGATGAAGCTGAATTGTATTTCTCACTAATAAAAAACGAATCATTTGGATTAGCTATTATTCACAATTCAATAGTTGCTATTTCACCAAATTCACCTATTCGTTCTCATGTCGGGGTTAATATCTCATTGTTAAAAGAATTAAAAGATATTCTCTAAAGATCTTTAGCTATAAACGTCAGTCCTTTTTGGTAAATGATTAGACATCTTTTCATAAATAGACTCGTACCACGATATTATATTGACGTTAATTGAAGGTTTAACTTGATTGAAAGCAGAATCAAAATCTTGATTCTTTATGGTTAATTTGTTTGTACTCCTGTTCAATGCTGATATAGCAGTTTCTCTACAGAGTGATTCAAGGTCTGCCCCAGAATAACCATCTGCCTTTTTAGCGATATCAGCTAATGATATATTTTTTGCAAGACGCATTTTTCTTGTAATTACTTGAAGAATAGATTCTCGACTCTGTTCATCAGGTGGGGATACAAATATTGTGAGATCTATTCTTCCTGGACGTATTAAAGATGAGTCAAGAAGGTCTGGACGATTAGTGGCTGCTACCACAAAAATATCTCCCACATTGTAAATACTATCGATTTCCGTTAAAAGTTGACTTAGTACTCTTTCTCCAACACCATCATTTTCGGTTCCATTAGACCTGAATTTGCTAATTGAATCAATTTCATCAAAAAAAACAATACAGGGTACTGATGCCTTTGCTTTTCTAAAGATTTCACGGATTGCTTTCTCAGACTCTCCAACCCATTTTGATAAGACCTCAGGACCGCGAATAGTTATGAAATTAGCTTCACTCTCTGCAGCAATGGATCGTGCTAAAAGCGTTTTACCACATCCTGAAGGCCCATACAATAAAACACCCCGAGTAGGTTTAACTCCTGCTTTTCTAAACCATTCCGGATGTTTAATCGATCTAATTATATTATCTCTAATTTTTTTCTTAATATCATCTAATCCCCCTATATCACTCCAACCAATTGAAGGAGTTTCAATATAGAATTCCCTCATTGCTGTTGGAACTATTTCTTTGAAGGCTTCTTGAAAATCTTCTGAAGTAACATTAAGTTTTTCTAAAGCTTCTGGTGCAATAACCTCATTTTCAATATCAATATCTGGAATGTACCGTCTTAACGCCTTTAATGCTGATTCTCTGCAAAGAGATCTTAGATCAGCTCCAGTATATCCGTGTACACGTTTTGCTAGACCTTTGAGTGATACATCCTTTGAAAGTGGCATGCCTCGAGTATGTATTTGAAGAATTTCGAGTCTAGATTCAATATTCGGAACATCTATTTCAGCTTCTCTATCAAATCTCCCTGGGCGCCTTAATGCAGGGTCCACTCCTTCAGGTCTATTGGTTGCACCCATAACTACCACATCACCTCTATCTGATAGACCATCCATTAATGCTAAGAGCTGGGCTACAACCCTCTTTTCAACATCACCAAATACGTCTTCACGTTTTGGTGCAACTGCATCTATCTCATCAATAAAAATTATGCTTGGAGCATTTTCTCGTGCTTCTTTGAATATCTCACGCAATTTTGCTTCAGTCTCTCCATAATACTTGTTCATAATCTCCGGACCATTAACTGAGAAGAAGCTAGCTTCACATTCATTCGCTAAAGCTTTTGCTAAAAGAGTCTTTCCACACCCTGGAGGACCAAAAAGCAATATGCCACTTGGAGCTTCTATGCCAAGCCTTTGAAAAATTTCTGGGTGACGAAGGGGTAGTTCAACGATTTCACGGAGTCTTCCTATTTCATCCTTTAACCCACCGATTTCATCATAAGTTATAGTGGACGATACTTTTCTTTCAGCTAAAGGTTCTGCGAGAATTGTTATTCGTGATTTCTCCTCTACTCTTACAATACCTTTTGGCTTTACTTGTGATATGTTAAAAATTATTGGGTTACCCAGAACAACAACTGATATATCATCTTTTTCAGATAAAGGAAAACCCTTCAGGCGATTTTTCACAAAATCTGAAAAATCTTTGTCAATCGTCAGTCTTGTCCCTACAGGTGCAAGTGTAACAGTTCGTGCTAACTTTATATTTTCTTTTCTTACGGATATAAACTCATTTAATCTTACACCGGCATTTTTTCGAGTTTGACCATCAATTCGTAGAATTCCAAGCTTTTGGTCGGCAGGGTCTGCAGGCCAAGCAGTAGCTACAGTCGATTGCTTACCTGTAAGTTTCACAACATCTCCAGCTATTATCTTAAGAGTATTCAAGTTATCAATATCTATCCTCACCCTACATTTCCCTACATCCCTCTGTTTGGCTTCAGCTACCTTCAGCTCAACCATAGATTCTTGCTTCTCTTTAACCATGGAGATTTCTCAGTCTCAATGCTTAATAATAAATGAGAAGCATAAGTTTTACCCTAAATTTTCCAGATCATTTAATGGTAGTTGAACTCCTGCTCATTCCCAGTACAACAACTTGTTGTACTATGGGTGATGACTTAATAGATTCTTCTAAATTTTCCATTGCATCGTCCTTCTCTTCTAATTGAATATCTAATATCGATTCTATCAAACCAAAAGCAAATGGTTCTTCAGTCTGGTTCTTAATAGATACACCATCTGGTAATTTATTTTTGATAGATTCAACAATATCATTACTGTTTATTCCAGCATCGGTAGGAAGAATTTTTAATCTTGCAATAATACACGACAAAACTTCTGTCTCCTATGGTCCTTCAAAACCACAATTAATACACCGATATTCACGAGAGAATTTTCGACATTTTTCACATCGCCATATTAAAATGTCTCCACATTCTGGACAATTGAATCTTGATGCTTTATCACCTGGCATTATAGGCTTGTTACATGATGAACAGACCGGCAGTTGAGCACTTTGCTGCTTTTCAGACATGTTATTCACTTTGACCCTAATAATCATCTATTAAAACAGTTTGTTCTATCCCTAATCTTTAATGGATAAACGTATTTATCTAATATTACATATGATGATTATTTTGCTTAAAAAAGCAGGTTTTCATTATTACTCTAATGCATCATTCACTAATAAAAATATTATTCTCTATCATCTAAAATAAATCAGTCTTTTGATAATCGTAGTAATGATCCTAGACGATCTAACTTTTCTCCAGTTACAATGTCAGCAATTTGGAAGATATTTTTCAAACCAAGAGCTCTAAGTAGGGCTACTGAGTGATAGTCAAAATCACTCTCTAAGGATATCTTTGTAAGTATATCTGATGATGATATTGCTCTAAATATCTTATCAATATTATTATTATCAAGCCTTTCAAGAACTCTTCTAGCTCTAAATAATAATCCAAATTCTTTATTGAAGAGATTTCTCCAATCCTTCTCATATTCAATGACTTTAGATGGGTCTTCTGAGGATAGGCTTTCACCTAAATATTTTCCCGCAAGCATACCTCCTATCCCTCCACTATAGATTCCTCCCCCTGTAGTTGGCTTGGCCTGACCAGCAGCATCACCAACCGAAACTATATGTCCTGATATAAAATTCTCAATAGGCCCACCAACAACTATCTGAGCCGCCGTTTTCTTAATAGCTGTTCCTCCTTTAGCCGTTATAAACTCATCAAGAATTTTAAACTGGTTAACTCCATTTCCAGCTGCTCCAACTTTTGCAGTATCATTACTAATCGGTATCACCCAAATGAAATAACCAGGAGATTTTGTTTGATCAAAATATATTTCAACTCTATCACGATCAAACCAATTACCAATAACTTCAAACTTTGCTGCCTGCATAGTCATTTTTCTGTTAGACAAAGATGAATATCCAGTAGCATTTACTATCCATTTAGATGTATGAACACCAGATTTAGATTTCACTCGAACTATTCCATTTTTTTCTATATTGCTAATGACTTTATTCCCAACTTTAATATCAACGCCGGTTTTACTTGCTATCTTAGCTAATTCACGGTCAAATTGACTTCTATCTAATACTAATACCCGTTGCCTACTTGCATCTATTTCAGCTGTTAATCCACTTGGAGAATAAAAGATTGCGCGCTTGATAATGTTCTGAATAATGTTATTTGTTGGGGCTATCCCTATTTTTTCTAGGCATTTCATGCTAACTAGTCCATCACATCTTTCAGGCATGCCGATCTCAAGGTCTTCCTCTAGGAGCTGGACTGTGTGACCTGCATCCGCTACACCCTTGGCTGCTAAGAGTCCAGAGACACTTCCACCTACTGTAATAACATCCCAGTCAATCATCAGAACTTTCACATCTTTTGGCAAAGCTTATTCATAGCTACATTTTAAATGATATTCAACTTTGACGCAAGAAATCAAACAGGTTATCGTTGTGAGATCTGATTTAGCGATGGGGAAAGGAAAATTATCAGCTCAAGTAGCACACGCAGCTGTTTTAGCTGCAGAAAAAACTAGAAAAACTAGAAAAAGTGTTTACAAGGAGTGGACTTCAACTGGACAAGCCAAGGTTGTAGTGAAAGTTAATAGTCTTGATTCCCTTATGAATATTCAATTATTGGCTGAAACAGGAGGCTTGGTTACGGCAATAATAGAAGATATGGGATTAACGCAGCTCCCTCCTGAAACTGTTACATGTGTTGGTATTGGTCCAGATTATTCATCAAATATAGATAAAATCACAAGCTCCTTAAAACTTCTCTAATTGGATATGATATTAGGAGAATTATTCAATTTTAGAATTCTGGTGATAGAGTTGGTAGACGCAGAAATATTGAACACAACTCTAACTGTAATAGGAGGTGGACCCGGTGGGTATTCTGCAGCTTTAAGGGGTGCACAGCTTGGTGCAGATGTGGTACTTATTGAGAAAGAAAAATTAGGTGGAATTTGTTTGAATATTGGGTGTATTCCAAGCAAGTTACTTCTTTACACTACTGGTATTCTAAAACAAGTGGATAATGCTGTAAAGGCAGGTACCATAAGGGGTGCATCTCACTTAGACATTAAACATCTTCTAAATCATAAGAATTCTTTGATAAATGATATGGTTACAGAATTGGAAAAACTTTTGAAAAGGAATGGAATCAAAGTGGTTTATGGCCATGGAAGACTATCTTCAGTTGGGATTGTTGAGGTGGATAGAAAAAAAAGACCGCTTAAAATCAATTCGAATGCAATAATAATTGCTACTGGGTCTAGCCCATCAATTCCATCTATCCCTGGAGTACTGTATGCTGATACCACAGAATATATTCCTAATATTAAACGAGTACCAACAAGCATAGTGATAATTGGAGGGGGACCAGAAGGGGTAGAGTTTGCAAATATTTTTCGGGATATGGGGACAGATGTAACTTTGGTTGAGGCTAAGACCCATCTTCTCCCACTTGAGGATGACGATGTCGGTAAGGTTCTTGAAAATATTCTGTGTGAAAGTGGTGTAAATGTTTTTTTAAAAACAATTGTTTCAGAAATATCAGAAAGTGATGGTGTTAAAACTGTCTCAATTCAGCAAAACGGGAATAAAAAGAAACTAGTGACTGAAGTAGTTGTAGTGGCTATGGGACGTAAACCTAATATTAAAAATATTGGACTTGATGCACTTTCTATATCTACTTCAAATGGTTTAATCCAAGTTGATCAGAATATGGCTACAAGCATAAAAGGAATTTTTGCAGTTGGAGATGTTGTAGGTGGTGGATTGGCTCATGTAGCATCAATTCAGGGTACTGTAGCCACTGAAAATGCATTGGGGCTTGATACTGTATATGATGGACTGGCAATTCCGAGATGTATCTATTCTCATCCTCAAGTTGCTACTGTTGGTTTGAATGAAAATGGGGCTAAGAGTAAAGGATTCGATGTAATAATTGGAAAATCAAAAATGAATAAAAATATTAAATCGTTGATAATTGGTGAAACTCAAGGTTTCACCAAAATACTTGTTGAATTCAAATCCAAAAAAGTTTTGGGTGTACAAATTATTGGAGAGTGTGCTTCAGAGGTTATTTCAGAAGCTACCCTTGCAATAAAGTTGGGTGCAACAGCAAAAGATATCTCTGATATCGTGCATCCATATCCTACTTTTTCAGAAGCATTATCAGAAGCTGCACGAGAAATTAAATTAAAATAGAAAATAATCTTCTAACTAACGATAAGTTAGTAACATTCACAAATGAAAATAATGTCATGATTTAATAGTGATCGAAATTAGAAAGTATTTCATGTAATGATGTAAAATTAACTAAAAAATTAATGGGCAAAGCTTATAACGACAAATCTAGTTTCGGAGGCTGCGTATCAGTTTGGCGGCGTTCATGTCAAGTGAATGGGCACAGCCCGAGCTATGAAATATGGACCTCCAGATACGTAAACAAAAATGGAGATTCAATAACGTTGAATCTGACATAAGCTAATAACCCCACAAAAATCTAACCGTACTCTCGACTCCGGTTGATCCTGCCGGACCCGACTGCTATCGAAGTGGGACTAAGCCATGTTAGTCGAACGCCTTTCAACTATGTGATTGGCGTGGCGTACGGCTCAGTAACACGTTGTTAACCTACCCTGAAGACGTGGATAACCCCGGGAAACTGGGATTAAACCACGATAGATCAAGACCCCTGGAATGGATCTTGTTCCAAAGGAAGGATGAGCATGTTCATTTATTTGCCTCAGGATGGGACTGCGTCCGATCAGGTTGTTGGTGGAGTAATAGCCCACCAAGCCTGTAACCGGTATGGGCTTTGAGAGAAGGAGCCCGGAGATGGACACTGAGAAAAGAGTCCAGGTCCTACGGGGCGCAGCAGGCGCGAAACCTTCGCAATGCACGAAAGTGCGACGAGGCTACTTCGAGTGCTATCCGCTGAGGATAGCTTTTGTCAGGTGTAAAAAGCCTGAAGAATAAGGGGAGGGCAAGTCTGGTGTCAGCCGCCGCGGTAATACCAGCTCCCCGAGTGGTCGGGATGATTATTGGGCCTAAAGCATCCGTAGCCTGCTCCGCAGGTCTTCTGTTAAATTCAACGGCTTAACCGTTGAGCTGCAGGAGATACCACGGGGCTAGGAGGCGGAAGAGGTAGACGGTACTCCATGGGTAGGGGTAAAATCCTCTGATCCATGGAAGACCACCAGTGGCGAAGGCGGTCTACCAGAACGCGCTCGACGGTGAGGGATGAAAGCTGGGGGAGCGAACCGGATTAGATACCCGGGTAGTCCCAGCTGTAAACGATGCGAGCTAGGTGACGGAATGGTTCCGTACCATTCCGGTGCCGCAGGGAAGCCGTTAAGCTCGCCGCCTGGGGAGTACGGTCGCAAGACTGAAACTTAAAGGAATTGGCGGGGGAGCACCACAAGGGGTGAAGCCTGCGGTTCAATTGGAGTCAACGCCGGGAACCTTACCGGGAGAGACAGCAGAATGAAAGTCAAGCTGAAGACTTTGCTAGACAAGCTGAGAGGAGGTGCATGGCCGTCGCCAGCTCGTGCCGTGAGGTGTCCTGTTAAGTCAGGCAACGAGCGAGACCCCTACTGTTAATTGCTACCATTACCCTTCGGGGAAATGGAGCTAGTTGGCAGGACTGCCGCCGCTAAGGCGGAGGAAGGAAGGGGCAACGGCAGGTCAGTATGCCCCGAAACTCCCGGGCCACACGCGGGCTGCAATGGTAGAGACAATGGGTTCCTACCCTGAAAGGGGGAGGCAATCCCCAAACTCTACCTCAGTTGTGATTGAGGGCTGCAACCCGCCCTCATGAATCTGGAATCCCTAGTAACCGCGTGTCATCACCACGCGATGAATACGTCCCTGCTCCTTGCACACACCGCCCGTCGCTTCACCCGAGTTGGGTTTGGGCGAGGTGACGCCTAATTGACGTCATCGAACCTGAGCTTGGCAAGGGGGGAGAAGTCGTAACAAGGTGGCCGTAGGGGAACCTGCGGCCGGATCACCTCCTTAGAAAGATAGTGCGGTTAGATTGTGTAATGGTTATTAGTTTGGAAATTTGAATGCAATTCAACAAGTAAACTTGTTGAATGAAGGGCGTAGTGGATTATATTCACAATTATCGCCATACATAGTCGCGCAAGCAACCGTAGAAGAATCTCTGACACGCTGACGCCGTCTGGTGGATGGCTTGGCTTGAGAGACTATGAAGGGCGTGGCAAGCTGCGATAAGCTCTGGGTAGGCGCAGGCAGCCTTTGATCCAGAGATACCCGAATGGGACTTCCTATCAGAATGTCTTCGGGCATACTGATGATCCGTAAGGATTGTGAACCCTCCGAATTGAAGCATCTTAGTAGGAGGAGGAAAAGAAATCAATTGAGATCCCCTTATTAGCGGCGAGCGAAACGGGGTCTGCCCAATCTGAATCCTGTAAAGTGATTTGTAGGAGATGTGGGGTATGCTAACAGTGTTTGCTTCTCTCATTTTTTTGAATTGAAGTGGTCTGGAAAGACCTAACAAAGAGGGTGATATTCTCGTAGGTTTAAGAATAAGAGTGATGTGCTGTTAGCTAGAGTACCTGGCCTTGTCAATGGCTAGGGAATATGGGGGAAAGCAGCCTCCAAGGCTAAATACTTCTCAAGACCGATAGTGTAATAGTACCGTGAGGTAAAGCTGAAAAGTACCCTGAAAGGGGAGTGAAAAGTGACTGAAACCAGACGGTTACAGACGTGTATTGCCTGAAAGGGGTTTACTGGTTTTCTTGATCGTCCTTCGGGATGGTCTTATGGAGACCTATTATGACCCCAGGGTGATACTTTCCGTCTAGAAACACGGGCCAGGGAGTTTATTGTTATGGCAAGCCTAAGGGCTTTAAACCTGAAAGCGAAGGGAAACCAAATTTTTACAGCAGTATTTTTACTGTGAGGAAATGGGTCTGAAAGGGCCTTTAGTCATAACGATAAGACTAGAAACCGGACGATCGTGCCCTGAGTTGGATGAAGCTGGGCGAAAGCCTGGTGGAGGTCCTAAGGGGTCCTGACGTGCAACTCGGTCCTGTAACTTGGGGCAAGGGGCCAAAAGCCAATCTAGTTCGGTGATAGCTAGTTCCTACCGAAGCGGGTCGTAGCCCGGCCTAGGCAGACGTTGCCAACGCTGTAGAGCACCGATGTGAAAGTAAGGGATCGAAAGATCCTCCTTTCGTTTCGAACTCCGAAGGTGTTGGTGCGGTAGAAGCCTGGATGCGGGTTTGTGTGGGGTAAGCCTCACAACCGAGAGGGGGACAACCCAGACTGGAGTTAAGGCCCCTAAATATCGACTAAGTGTCAAACAAAAGGGCGTCTTTGAGCCAAGACAGCAGGAAGATAGGCTTAGAACCAGCCACTCTTTAAAGAGTGCGTAACAGCTCACCTGCCGAGCTTGGGGGCCCCGAAAATGGACGGGGCTAAAGTCGATTGCCGATACTCTGGACCACAAGTTATTCTTGTGTGTGGTAGGTAGGCGTAGAGGTTGGGTAGAAGTAGGGCTGTGAAGTCCTGTGGACCGATTTCTATTGTAGATCCTGGCGGTAGTAGCAGCGTAGTTGGGTGAGAATCCCGACCACCGTATGGGCAAGGTTTTCCTGGCAACGCGTCGTCGACCAGGAGTTAGCCGATCCTAAGTGTAATCCCAAAGGTTTTACACGAAAAGGGAAACCGGTTAATATTCCGGTGCCCTAGAGATTCCGTGCACTTTGTGCAGATTTAGCTTCGCTTTCTTCGAGATAGGGTGAACAAGGTTGTCGCCTTGTTTAATTGTTCGAGATTGGGGGAGTGTCGTAATGACGAGAACCCATTCGAGGCGAGAATAGCCGGCCGCATGGTTGGTTCACTTGACTCTGGGAGACATTGAAAACGGAGTTATTGAGGAATCTTTAGGTTCGTACCCAGAACCGACACAGGTGCCCTAGTTGAATAGACTTCGGTGTATCGGGTATATAGTAGGCGAGGGAATTCGGCAAATTAGCCCCGTACCTTCGGTATAAGGGGTGCCTGCTGTTTTTGTGAGAAACAGGGACAGCAGGTCGCAGTGACAAGGGGGTCCCGACTGTTTAATAAAAACACAGGAAGCTGCTAGCCCGAAAGGGTGTGTATAGCTTTTGAATCCTGGCCAGCAACGGTACCTAAAACCTGGGTTCAACTGGGCTAAGGGCCGTTTAGCGCCGGGAGTAACTCTGACTCTCTTAAGGTAGCCAAATGCCTTGTCGGGTAAGTTCCGACGTGCATGAATGGAACAACGAGGGCCCTACTGTCCCCGTCTACTACCCGGCGAACCCACGTAACGTGGACGAACAGTCCACGAACTTCTATCGGGAAGAGAAGACCCTGTGGAGCTTTACTGCAGCTTGTTGTTGTGATACGACTATGATTGCAGAGTGTAGCTGGGAGTTGTTATGCACATACTTTTGGGTATGTGATAGACAAAAGTGTAACACCAGCCTCTCATAGTTTTATCGCTCACCGGGAAACCGGGACACCGGCAGGTGGGCAGTTTGGCTGGGGCGGCACCCCCTTGAAAAAATATCGAGGGGGCCCAAAGGTCGGCTCAGGTGGGACAGAAATCCACCGTAGAGGGCAAGGCTAAAAGCCGGCCTGACTGGGTTCTCAAAAGCACAGAACCCAGGAGCGAAAGCTTGGCCTAGCGATCCTCCAGGTCCCCACTGTTGGGGGCTGAAGGTGACAGAAAAGTTACCCCAGGGATAACAGGCTTGTCGCGGGTGAGAGCTCAAATCGACCCCGCGGATTGGTACCTCGATGTCGGCTCTTCCCATCCTGGTCCTGCAGCAGGGGCCAAGGGTGGGGCTGCTCGCCCATCAAAGGGGAACGTGAGCTGGGTTTAGACCGTCGTGAGACAGGTCGGCCTCTATCTGATAGAAGCGATGGCCGTCTGAGGGGAAGTTGTCCTCAGTACGAGAGGAACAGGGCAACGTAGCCTCTGGCGTACCGGTTGTCTGATAAGGCAGTTGCCGGGCAGCTAAGCTATTGAGGATAAGAGCTGAAAGCATCTAAGCTCGAAGCCTCTCCTGAGAATAGACCGCCTTCCACATTTCTACTTCTTTCGGGAAGTAGGTGTGGACAAGAGCTGGGAAAGAAGATCCCGTTGATGGGGCAGAGGTGTAATCTGAAAGGCTTCGGCCGATCAGTTCAGCCTGCTGCTCCCAATCGCTCAAGGTGTCAGAAATATATTCTTTTTATGGTGGCGTAAAGACTATGTATGGTGATATATTCGCCAATAACTTTCTATTCTAATAAATATCAATTATTTTTAATTATTTGCCTTTAGCACTGATTGTGCTGCTGCGAGTCTTGCAACTGGTATGCGGTAAGGAGAACAACTAACATATGTTATCCCTAGATTATGGCATATTTCTATTGATTCTGGATCCCCACCATGTTCTCCGCATATACCTATTTCAAGATCTTTTCTTATTTTTCTGCCTTTTGTTATAGCTATCCTCATAAGTTCAGCTACGCCTTTATTATCTAAAGTTTGGAAGGGATTCTGATTGATTATTCCTTTTTCTTCAAAAAGAGGTAAGAATTTGTTTTCTGCATCTTCCCTGCTGAAGCTAAATACTGCCTGAGTCAGGTCATTGGTCCCGAAACTAAAGAATTCAGCAATATTAGCTATTTCATCAGCAGTTACGCAAGCTCTAACAACTTCTATCATTGTACCAAACTTTATTTCAAGTTTTACATTTTTTTCTTTTTCCACTTCTTTTTTCACACGTTTAACTAGTTCAAAGATTTTCATTAACTCTTGATTTAAAGCAATTTGAGGTATCATTATCTTAGGATTTACTTTTTTTCCCTCTTTTACTAATTCAGCTGCTGCTTCACAGATAGCAAATATCTGGGATTCGTATATCTCAGGGTGTGTGATTCCTACTCGAACCCCTCTATGTCCTAACATTGGATTGACTTCTGAGAGTTCTCTAGCTTTATTTAAAACTCTATTTTTCCTAGATAAATCTGTTTCAGTTGCTCCAGATTCTTGTAATTTCCTTATCTCTTCATGAAGTTCTTCAATATTGGGAAGAAATTCATGTAACGGTACATCAAGCAACCTGACTGTAACAGGATTTTCATCCATTGCTGCAAATATCTCCTTAAAATCTTGTTTCATCATTGGTTTAAGCTTGTCAAGAAAGATTCTTCGTTCATCGTCACTATCTGCAAGTATCATTGAAACCATTATGGGTAACCTATCTGTGGCATTGAACATTCTTTCAGTCCGGCAAAGCCCTATCCCTTCTGCACCAATTTCACGAGCTAATCTAGCATTTTCCGGAGTATCTGCATTTGCTTGTATTCCTAATTTCCTTACATTATCTGCCCAATTCAGGATTTCTTCCATTTCTGGAGTGGGTTCAGGCTCTACTGTTGGTACTTCACCTAAAAAGACTTCACCACTTGTACCATCAATCGTAATGTATTCTCCTTCCTTTACTATGTTCTTCCCAATAGAACACTGACGCTTTCTGGTGTCTATTTTGATCTCAGCTGCACCAGATACACAGGGCTTTCCTATTCCTCTAGCTACCACTGCTGCATGACTCGTTTTTCCTCCTCTGCTAGTGAGAATGCCTTGAGACGCGAAAAAACCATGGACATCTTCTGGTTTCGTTTCTTCTCTCACTAAAATCACCTTTTTACCTGCTCTTCCTTTTTCTTCTGCTGTATCAGCATCAAATATCGCTATGCCACTAGATGCACCAGGAGATGCTCCTAATCCTTTAGCCTTGGGTTCGATATGAACTGTTGGATCAATACTCCTATGAAGCATCTGTTCAAGGGTATCTGGTGTTATTCCCATAAGTGCTCCTTCTTTTGTGATGAGCCCTTCTTTTTCCATTTCAACTACTACTCTGACTCTTGCTATTGCATTCATTTTGGCATTTCTGGTCTGAAGAAGGTAAAGTTTTCCTTTCTCTATTGTGAACTCAATATCCTGAGGATACTTGTAGTACTTTTCGAGTTTTTCTGTTAAACCTAAAAGTTCATTATAAGCATCTGGAAGTTCTTTCTCCATTCCACGGATTGGACTCGGTGTCCTTATTCCAGCTACCACATCTTCTCCTTGTGCATTCAAAAGATATTCTCCATACAATGTTTTCTCCCCTGTTCCCGGATCACGTGTAAAAACTACTCCTGTACCACTTTTGTTTCCCATATTTCCAAAAACCATTGTCACAACATTAACAGCTGTTCCATTAGCTATTTTCGGTCCAATATTGAACTCACGCCGATAATCCACACATCTCTTCACGTTCCAGCTTCTGAATACAGCTGCAATAGTACTATTCAGCTGCTCGTATGGATCATCTGGAAATTCAGTTCCAGTTTCTTTCTGACATATATCTTTGAGTTTCTTTACTAACTCTTTTAATTCTCCAGCAGTCATATCAATTTCTTCAGATATCTTGGGAAACTTATCATCATCTACATGTAACACAACCTTACCAAAAAGCTGAATAAATCGGCGGTATGCATCATATGCAAATCTGGAATCACCAGTCTGCTCGATCAAACCTTGGATAGTTTTATCATTTAACCCTACATTAAGAACTGTATCCATCATCCCTGGCATAGAAACTGCTGAACCTGACCTCACAGATACAAGCAGAGGATTCTTTGAACTTCCAAAGATTGATCCTGTCTTCTGTTCAAGAATATTCATAGCTGAATATGTGTTCCGGATTAATTCGTCAGATAATTGTTGATTATTCTCATAATATCTTGTGCATTCTAAAGTTGTAATTGTGAAACCTGGAGGAACTGGTAATCCAAGTTGAGTCATCTTTGCTAATCCTGCACCTTTCCCTCCTAGAAGCTTCTTGTCATCACTATTTCCATCCT
>Ga0208638_1000073_pt1 | contig 81420 bp, 73 predicted proteins | sample ETNtaG_34_FD_185753 | JGI IMG/M metagenome (GOLD analysis project Ga0208638, IMG submission 185753) | Marine microbial and viral communities from oxygen minimum zone, Eastern Pacific Ocean - ETNP201306SV51 (SPAdes) (version 2) | ecosystem: Environmental > Aquatic > Marine > Oceanic ...
AACCTCCGGTTTTTTGTAATTTTCTACTTTCCATGGTTTTCAACCCCTGTACGTGCTTGTAGATATATATAGTCTATATATAATATTTAGCATATATTTATTTATGGGCGGTTTAAGCCCACTATAATGTTTGGATTAGACCTGATGATCTTCTTGGCGATAGTAATCGCAGGATATATGGCCTGGAACATAGGTGCCAATGATGTAGCGAATGCTATGGGTACCAGTGTTGGCAGCAAGGCCCTGACATTACGTAATGCGATAATCATTGCTGCGGTTTTTGAATTCCTGGGCGCTTTTTTCGCAGGAGACGCAGTCACGGATACAGTACGAAAGGGGGTTCTGGTCATTTCCGAGGAAGAAATGGATACGCTGTCAACCGAACTCTACTACGGATTCATTGCGTCAATGCTTGCAGCAGCATTGTGGATTACCTTAGCCACTCGTTATGGCCTTCCGGTGTCTACAACCCACAGCATTGTAGGAGGGATTGTAGGTATTGGACTATTCATTAATCCAGACATGATTGATTATACCAAAGTAGGTCAGATTGTCATCAGTTGGATTGCATCCCCTCTTCTTGGAGGCGTCTTGGCCTATGGCACTTTTTACATTATAAAAACGATGATTCTGGATACGGAGGATCCAATTGAGAGGTCAAGGTGGATGGCCCCTATACTGGCACTCCCAACTTTCTTTGTGTTAAGTCTCGCATTACAATTCAAAGCTCTCAAATATGTATTGCCTGATAGTTGGCTTCCTTCGCAGGATTGTGCTGAAGGTTTGGGTTTCATAGATTCACTGGGACCTTGCCTGCCTGCAAATAGTTTGATGGCAGCTTTGGTTCTGGCACTATTCTGTAGTACCATTCTCTATGCAATTTTACGTAAGTACGAGTTCGAGGAGACTGGATATCTGGGCGTTGAGACGATTTTTGTCTGGCTACAGGTGATTACAGCTTGTTATGTTGCATTTGCTCACGGAGCTAATGATAGGAGTAATGCAATCGGACCTATGGCTGCGGTCTGGCAAGTCTTCAAGGCTGGTTCTCTGGGTCCAGAAGCCGAGGTTCCACTCTGGTTGGTGCTTCTTGGTAGTTTCGGAATTGTAATTGGTATTACTACGTGGGGTTATCGCGTAATGAAGACTATAGGTGAAAAAATTACACACATTACACCTACCCGCGGATTTGCAGCTCAATTTGCAGCAGCGACAACAGTTCTAATCTTTTCCATGCCATTTTTAGCCATTCCAATCTCTACCACACATACACTTGTAGGATCTGTGGTAGGAGTAGGACTTGCAGGCGGGGCATCATCAGTTGACTTTCGGGTATTTGGTAAGATAGCAGCTAGTTGGGTTGCCAGTATACCGGCAGCAGGTTTTGGAGCAATGATATTGTATGCCATATTCGGGCTTAATGAAACCCGTTTCATCGTCTCGGTCATAATCATAATGTCAGCAATATTATGGCTTCTCTACCATTCAATAAGAACAGGCCCAAAGGTTGAAATTGAAGTTGGGAATGGAGCATAATAATGAAACTCTTCGAAAGCCGAATTGGCCCCAGCGTTTTCAAGTCATACTACAAACACGCTCAGAGGGTCTTTGAGACGGTCGAAAATATGAATGTTTGTGTGAAGGCCGCTTGTGCAGGGTCAGATGTGAAGAAACACATCAAAGCCACTTCTAAGTCTGAACTGAAGGCCGATAAGATCAAGAACAAGATAAGGGATATGCTACGGGGTAGTGTAAGATTGGCGGTTGACAAACCGGTTTTTCTGGATCTTGTCTCACGTCAGGATCGAATAGCAGATTATGCCGAGAATGTGACCGAAATATTGTCTTTCAGAGAGTTGTATGACAATTCTAAGGCCCGGTCTCTAGTACTTGACTTGGCCGAAGCCGTAACAGCTACAGTAGAAGAATATCAAAGAACTGTAGGAAGATTCGAATTCCTTCTTGAATCGGCTTTTGCCAACAGAGAGAAGGACATAATGCATGAACACATAGCTCTGGTAAATGAGTTAGAACACAGTGCAGACAAGGCCGAAGCCAAAGCCGCAGCATACGTATTCACTAATGGTGATGACCAGCCACTAGCTGCAGCCCATATGTATCGCCTGATTCAACGTCTGGACGATGTTGCCAATGCAGCTGAGACGGCAGCTAATGGCCTTCTTCCGATAATATCGAAATAGGCAAATATTATTTGTCCGCTCCCTGAGTGGCTTTTCGTGAATCTAGACATTCCATTATATTCTCAGACAATGGATTTCAGTTGTGGCCCTGCATGTGTTGCCATGGCCCTCAAATATTTCAATTTCGTAAGTGAAATGGATAGGGATCTCGAAATTGAATTATGGCGAGAATGTCATGCAGTCGAGATGAAAGGAGCTGGAAGGTATGGAATTTGCGCTCCGTTAGCAGTTAGGGGACTTCATCCCCATATAATAACCGATAACCCTGGATTGGGGCTAATAGAACGGGCCAAGGCATATATCAAGGCCAATAACGGCAATGAACATTACTTGGAATTCTTCCATGACATGCAAAAGCGTGTCTGTGCCCTTAATGGGACCACTCAGGAAGTCCGTAAACCCACATTAAAGGATATACGGGAAGCTCTGGAGGCCGATAGGGTCATATTCGCCCTAGTCTCCACTATAATTTTCGAAGAGGATGATGATGATATCCCGCACTGGATAATCATCACGGGAGAGGATAATGAAATTCTTACAGTAAATAATCCTATTGATGAGGATCAGGCCAAGGCCCATCGTCCGATATACTTTGCTGACCTGTACACCAACGTTGAGATGTATCAGGAAACAACATTGATCAGTGTCGGAAAGAAAGCCTTCGGTAAAGACTTGGTTCCCGAGCCTCCGTTATCTACCGATTATCTAGAATACACTAGTTGAAAGGAAATAGTACATCAGGTATAGCCCGACTATTATCATGACTACACCTCCTCCCATTTCGATTTGGCGAGTTGAGGCCTTTAACTTGTCAACTATCGTGGATTCGGATGCAGCTACCATCATGGTGAATGCAACCATAAGGGCCCCGGCCGTGGCAGCGAATATCAAGAAAACAAACAGTCCAGTGAGGATTCCTCTACCGATGCTGGCAGTTAAGAGGCCTACAACGACTGGGGCCACACAACCTGTGGCAGCAGAGCCATAGGCAACACCATACCAGAAAAGTCCAGTTCTAGTTCCGTCTGCGTTATCGGAGAAACTAAATTCTTTCCCCGTGATCACTTTGATACTCCCTTCAATCCCACTCTTGACCATAGTCATTGGTTGTGAACTAGATATGGCCGACATCAGGTTTTTGAATGGTCTGACTATATTTTCGGAGTCATATTCCATTACCATTACGGTGCCCATGGATAGAATCAGGAAACCCACAACCAGTTCAAGTACAGGAATAAATCCTCCGATTATATTAACAAATGGAATTAGCAAAATTCCAATTAACAACAGGATTCCCATTAATCCAGCAGCAGTGGCTAACCCATCCGGTAAAGTTTCCTTTGCAGTTTGTTCGTCAAATTTTCCGGTACGCTGCTTTTTGTTGGCAAGGTAGAAGGACATGTAACCAGGCAACATGGGGAATGAACATGGGGAGAAGAAGACCATAACGCCAGCTCCGACGGCAAATAGATAGATTGACGATTCTTTAACCTTCACAAGTGAGCCTTGTCCAGTCAAAGCTTTGTTCACTTCTAAGTCCATTTCATCCGAATTCCTGGGAACAGATTTTCCGGTATTACCACCTGCCTCGTAGGTGATTTGCCCATCCTTGTCAATAATGAATAGTTTAGGAGTTCCAGTAACACCGTACGCGATTTCGATTTCGCCATTTGAATCACCTAAAGCATGTCTCCATCCATAATCCTTGGCGTAATTTCGCAGTTCTGATTCGTCATCCAGATCAAAAACACTTATTGAGACAATGGCCACATCGTTGTTATTCATCTTCTTGGAATAAGGTTCGAGTGCGTCTTTCACGAATTTCTCACATGGCTCACAAGTACTGAACATGAAATCCAGAACGACAACTTTCTCACCTTCGTAATCCGAGAGAGAGAATGATTTTCCCTCCGTATCTTTTAGTGTAAAATCCGGTGCATCAGAATCACCTCCAATCATTCCATATAGAACGACTGCCAAAATCAGAATTATCGCAGTTCCCATGCTAAACAGGACCTTGTTCTCGAGAATTGTATTGTATCCTTTGCTCTGACCTATATTTTCGAATAGTGAATCTTTCTTCTGATCCAAATCCTCTACCAATGAATCCCAATTTGTCTTCTGTGCCATGTCTACAATAGACCTTACGCCGTTTGTATTTATTCTATTTGTGTTATGCCGGACTAGGCCTTCTGGCCCACATAATGAATCCAGCCACAGCAGCTAATAGAAGAACTCCAGCACCAATCAAGAACAATGGTAATCCTTCCGCTTCCTCAGGACTCATAGCTGAGACAGTTGTCACGTCAGTACTTCCTTTTGTCCAATTCCCATCGTACGCTATGATGCTGTATTCGACACTAGTTGAATCATCTATGTTGAGAACCGCAAAAGATTTTCCACTTCCTATCGTACATACCTCACCAGCACATTCGACACCATCTATAGTCATTGGCTTGTAGGACCAATTATATGAGTTGTTTGAATCTTCTGTGGCTTCACGGTATACGACCAGTGCAGCAGTTAACTCTCCACCATCATCATCAATGACTGCATTGATTTTCACTTTCCCACCCTCGGACGTTGGATCTCCTAACTCTATTGTGGGGGGTTCCGCTTGTTCGTCATACGCTGTGCCTTCTGGTGTTGCAGAATTCAGTTCTCTGGGTGACCCATCATTTCCGTCACCACCATCCTCATTACCGCTTCCATCACCCCTACTGGAACTGGTATCATCCATATCATAGATAACAGCAACAGGGAATACATTTGCAGGGTTTATAGGTACTCGAATAGGCTCTTCGATATCGTCACGGAAGATGGTTGTTGGCACTTCCCAGTCAGCATAAATTTCATTTAGTGATTCTCCAGGTTGAAGTTCGAAATCTTTTCCTTCTAGGGCGTATTCTCTGAATACATTGTGCATTGAGACATATCCATCCTCAACTGTACTCCAAGCTGTAACATGATCTTCGACCATGAATATGTGAAGACGGCCGTTTAGAGTATCATCTGGCAATTCCATAGAGGATGGGTCAAATGCTTCATTGTTCTCAACATACTCTATGTCAATTCTGACTGAGAATCTTTGCCCATCGTAAATCGAGGCGACCTTTAGATTGACCATCTTTATCTGGTCTCTCTCTCCAGAATCTTTAAGCGCACTTTTCATTTCCTCGTAGCTTGCACTTGGTGCATTTGCACTGTGTGACCCTCCCATTTCTACATATCCACCATCAGCATCAAGGGAAGGCGTGCCAGAAACTCCAGGCTGGTAATATTTCATTCGATCTCTAGATTCATCAGTCATGAGGTCATCCTCACCGCCACCATTCAGTTCATGGAATTCTATGTAGTTCCAGGGATTTCCTTCAAGATAACCTTCCTCTTCCCAAAGTCGTGTCGCATCAGGGTGAGCTCCACTCATACAAGGAGGACAGGAAAGTCCGGTAAAGTGTTCAAGAACAGGCCTATGAGTCCATCCATACGGATGTTCTGCCTCTTTAGTTTCAATCTCTCCGACTTCAGCAGTCAGACCTGGAAGACATGAGGTACAGAACGAAAGTGCGACGGCCATCGCTAATACGGCCTTAATCGAATCTAACATGCCTTTGTAGTCAGTGGGTAATATATGACACTATCGCTTGGCGCGGGGAGGGGGATTTGAACCCCCGTGGGATTAACTCCCATTGGATTAGCAATCCAACGCAATGGCCAGACTATGCGACCCCCGCTAATTCGTCTCGACAAACGGCCCGTATAAGGCAATTACGCTCAGGCACTAACATTAAAGTAACGATGCAAATGCTAAATCGTGAATATTAATCTTGTAACTTCTAATCAGGGCAAGGTCGAGGAATTGACTTCGATTCTTGAGCCGTTTGGGCACAATGCATCGCAGTTAGATATTTCTTGTCCTGAGATTCAGGCATCAACATTAGAAGAGGTTGTTGATTTTGGGTTGGAATGGTTACACAATCAGGGGACAAAATCTCCTTTGGTAATCGATGATGCCGGTGTTTTCGTAGATGAGCTGAAAGGATTCCCTGGTGTTTACTCGCGTTACGTGTATGATACGATAAGTCCCAAAGGCCTACTCAAACAAATGGAAGGCATAGAGAATCGCGCAGCCTCATTCAAATGTGTTTTGGGACTTCTTCTGGAGGATGGTGGCACACACAAGTTTGTTGGAGAATGCAACGGAAACATAATTCATGAAATACGCGGGGATGGTGGTTTTGGTTATGATCCCATATTCATTCCCGATGGTTCAGATAGAACATTTGCCGAGTTGCTTCCTGAGGAGAAGAACGAGATAAGTCACAGAGGCAGAGCTATGAAGAATCTACTTTCCTTCATATCAGAAAAGGGTCTTTGATGGAACTTTGTAAACACTGTTCATCACCGATTTTATCAGATACGGAGAATCAAATCTATTGTAGTCATGAATGCTGGCGTGCCTATCGCGAACTCCAATCCAGTAGGTCTGAACCCAGCGAATCAGCGTTGATGGTCTGGGCTTCAATAGTAGGGATACTGATTGCCTTGTTCGCGCTCTTGATGGTTGTCTTCTTGGTTTTAGGAGATTCGGAACTTGCATTACCAATCTTCACATTTCTGTCTGGCGTATTGGTCTTTTTCATTCTCAAGGAAGTTTATAGCAAGGAACAGATAACAGCTCTCTTTTCCATTCCAGATAGAAGTGAAGCTGGACGTCTGATTCTACTGATTTTAGTGTTGGATATTTTCGTTGTTCTGCCAATACACGCAGTCATCACCATCTTTCTCTTTCCAGAAGCTGAACAACAGGAAGTCATCACCATGTTCGAGGATGCTTCGGATACTTCACTCGCACTTCTGGCCTTTTCGGTCGCCATCCTTACACCATTTGCTGAGGAATTGCTGTTCCGAGGATTCATTCTAGGAATGTTGCTGAAACGCTACAGCGATACCCAGTCAATCGTCATATCATCCTTGATTTTCGCGATTGCACATGAACCGATAGCCATGGTATTGGCTTTTGGTGGGGGGTTGCTATATGGTTGGGTTCGAGTCAGAACAGGCAGTATTTTGCCAAGTATGATAGCTCATGCGATCTGGAATGGATTCATTACAATTGTAGTGATTATGTACTAGCCATGACTCATATATAGAGTAAAATTTGCGCCTTCGTGAAACACATCCTAGTGTGTGTGGCTTGGCCGTACGCTAATGGGCCCCTACATCTTGGCCATATGGCTGGCTGCTACCTGCCACCAGACATCTTTGCACGTTACCATCGTTTGAAAGGAAACAAGGTCCTGATGGTCAGTGGGAGCGACATGCACGGCACACCGATTACGGTCACAGCCCAGCAGGAAGGCAAGGCTCCTGAAGAAGTGGCCATGCATTATCATGAGATTAACAGCAAGTCGATAGAGGATATGGGAATCTCGTTCGATTTATTCAGCCACACACATACGGAGGAACATGCCGAGGCAGCGTTATGGATTCTTGAGACTCTGGACAAGGCAGGTCATATTGAGCCCCGAGTATCGAAGGAACCATACGATCCTGAAGCCAAGCAATTTCTGCCTGATCGGTATGTCGAAGGTACCTGTCCACATTGTAATTACGAATCTGCACGGGGTGACCAATGTGATGATTGTGGAAAAACACTTGATTCCAATGAGTTGATAGATCCACATCCCAAGCTTAACCCAGATGCCAAGTTGGAATTCAAGGAGACGGAACATCTTTTCTTCAAATTATCGGATTTTAGAGATACCTTGCTGGCGTGGTTGTCCAAGGGCAAGGAGCATTGGCGTCCCTCAGTGATTAATTTCACACGTAATTGGTTGGAGGAGGGGCTGATCGACCGGGCAATTACCAGAGATCTGGAGTGGGGTATCAAAATTCCCAGAGATGGTTATGAGAACAAGAGAATGTATGTCTGGTTCGAGGCAGTCATGGGGTACTACTCAGCATCCCTTCACTGGGCCAAGAATCAGGGCGACAAGGATCTATGGAAGGAATGGTGGGAGAACGATGACGCGGAGCACTATTATTTCATGGCCAAGGACAATATTCCATTTCACACTATCATCTGGCCAGCTATGTTGTCAGGTTGTGGTTTGCATCTTCCTCATGATGTCCCTGCCAACGAGTATCTCCTCTTGGATTCGACCCAATTCTCAAAGTCCCGCAAGCATGCGGTCTGGATCCCGGACTATCTGGAAAAGTATGACCCGGAAGTGTTGCGCTACTATCTGGCAGCAATAATGCCTGAGCAGAAGGACGCCAATTTCACATGGGAGGATTATGTCACTCGTATCAACAGTGAGTTAATCGGTAATTATGGGAATCTTCTGCATCGCGTCATATCCTTTGCTCAGAAGAATTTCCCAGACGGCCTTCATGCAGACGAATGTACGATACCATCACTGCAAGAGAAGGTTGGTGAGACACACAATCGCGTGGCTGAGGCTTTAGAGGCATGCAAATTCAAGCGTGCGCTAAAAGCTATAATGGAATTATCACAGGCTGGGAACATCGCCCTGAACGAGGCCGCTCCCTGGAAACAGCTGAAAGCCGACCGGGATTCTTGCGAAGCGACCTTGGTCACTTTCCTGAACGTGTGCCGTAGCCTGTCAGTCATGATGACCCCCTTCCTTCCCACCTCGTCACAGAAAGCTTGGGAATACATGGGTCAGGAAGGCCGAATTGAAGATTATGGATGGAATTCAGCAGTTGAAGACAAGAATGATTTCAACCTGAGACCACCACTACCATTGTTCAGTAAGCTGGACATGCAAGAAATTTTGGAGAAAGAAATGCCCCCAGAGGAAACAAACGAGCTAGCTAACGTCAAACCCGAGATAACATTTGACGATTTCAAGAAATTGGATATCAGAGTTGGTACCATAGCCAACGTAGAGCCGCACCCGAATGCTGACAAACTATGGCTGATAGATGTCGATTTCGGAGGACCGACCCGTCGCATAGTAACTGGGCTGCGCGGAATATACAAGGCCGATGATCTGATGGGGCGTCAGATCGCAGTCCTTGTGAATCTTGCACCAGCTAAGTTCCGGGGTGAAGAATCCAATGGGATGCTACTTGCAGCTGAAAGTGGTGAGGTCGTAAGTATACTCCATCCAGATCAGAAAGTTGATGATGGGAGTGAGGTCCACTGACAACAAAACCACTAAATGCAACCTCTTTTGCAACTGAAACAGGGCCTGTAGCCTAGCCTGGAAGGGCGTCTGGCTTCTAACCAGAAGATCCAGGGTTCAAATCCCTGCAGGCCCGCCATTTTCCTAGAATGGTAACTTAGATAGCTCTACATTCCCGCCGGTCAGGATTATTCCGACCTTTTCAAGCCCTTCCAGAGCTTTGAATTCTGATTTTAACGCCACCGCTACAGCGGTTGCTGAACTGGGCTCGATAATTATCTTCATTCTTTCCCAGACTAGCCTCATTGCATTTATAACCTCATCGTCGGTAACTGTGTATATTGCCTCAAGGTGGTCTTTCAGTATGTTCCAGGTGTATTCTCCAAGGCAGGTCAGCAGCCCATCACAGATCGTATCGGGATTAGTTTGAGGGATTATCTTTCCTTCCTTCAGAGAATGGTAGGCGTCGTCAGCTCCAGCTGGCTCAGCCCCGAATAATTTAGCTTCAGGTAGCAAACTTCGGGTCGTGATACAGGTACCAGACATCAAACCTCCTCCTCCAATAGGCGCGATTATCCCATCCAGTGTTCCCAGATCTTCTATCATCTCCAGCGCGGCAGTTCCTTGTCCAGCGATGACGTTAGAATTATTGAAAGGATGTATCACCTGTGCTCCTGTCTTCTTCGTTATTTCGTTCAGTGTTGTCTCCCTATCCTCAAGAGTTGGTTCACATAGAATGATATTGGCCTCATATCCCTTGACAGCATTCAGTTTTACATCAGGTACATTGTTCGGCATTACGATGTAGGAAGTAATTCCTCTTTTCATCGCCGAGAAGGCCACGGCTTGAGCATGATTTCCGCTACTGTGGGTACAAACTCCTTTTGCTGCTTCTTCGTCACTCAGCATTGAGACCGCATTCCACCCACCTCTCAGTTTGAATGCTCCAACTTTCTGGAAATTTTCGCACTTGAAAAACAGTTTCCGTCCAGCCATTTTATCTAGAGTCTGGCTAGTAAGAATCGGTGTTCTGTGCCCAATACCCTTTATGCGTCCAGCAGCGGCGCGTATGTCATCTATAGAGGCAGCATATTTCCCCATTGGAATTCAAAGAGATGCAGGTATGATAAAAAAGGTTAATATGTATGTGTGAAATCAACATTCATGGCAGCATATTATCAGTCCGTAGTCTACGAAGAAAAAAAAGTGACATACTGGGTCCTCCTCCTCGTTCTGGCTTTTGTCGGAATGATTTTTGTTGTTGCTTACCTAATGAAAGATGTTCTTTTACCTTGGTTCCCTGTAGCTTTAATTGGACTTTTAGTTGGCATGTTTGCAACTTATAATATTGCCTTCTATCATGTTAAAGTGTTTGATGATGGTTCTCTTCAATTTGGTTTTCCACGGTGGCACATAAAACTTCAACCACACGAGATCAAGTCCATAGAAGAAACAGGCTCATATCGACCAATCAAGGACTTCGGTGGACTTGGGTGGCGTATTGGTAGAAAAGACGGCAAGTGGAAACGTGGTTACCTAGTATGGCTTCAGAAAGGTATTGAAATAGAAACAATAAATGGAATATACTATGTTTTTGGCACAGATAATCCACAAGCTATCCTGTCCGCACTTGGACAACATGGTGGCCCAGCCAGGATTTGAACCTGAGTACCGACGTCCCGAACGTCGAAGGATGCCAAACTACCCCACAGGGCCACGTAAATCCATTCATAAGTTGGGTAAAAAAGTAGTGTAATTGAAATGTTTCTCTCTATTTTTTCAGCCAGAGTATTTAAACCTTTAAATAGACTGTTTATATACTAAGTTCTCCCCGAGGAGTTTTATATGGCAGAAATTATAGTCGTGAACGTAGTAGCTAGTGCGTCAATAGGTAAGGAATTGATGCTTCAGGATATAGCTTTCCAGCTGGAAGGCGCTGAGTATGACCAGGATCGTTTCCCAGGACTTATCTACAAATTGGCAGAACCAAAGACGGCCGTTCTGATATTCAGAAGCGGTAAGGTTGTTTGTACTGGTGCGCGGTCGATTCCGGATGTCCATGTCGCAATCAACAAAGTGGTTGATGAATTAAGAGTGCTGGATATGCCAGTGAAGGATGAGCCAGACATAGTCATCCAGAACATAGTTGCGACCACGAACTTGGAATCAACTCTGAATCTGATCCAAATCGCAATGTCCCTTGGTTTTGAGAATGTTGAATATGAGCCTGAAGCTTTCCCTGGTCTGGTTTACCGCATGGATGACCCCAAGGTGGTCCTGTTGTTGTTCGGCAGTGGAAAGATGGTATGTGTCGGGGCCCGTGAGGTCAACGATATCAAGAACGCTGTGAGAAATATAAAGGAAGAATTGACAACTGCTGGTTTAATGAGGACATGATCCCATGATTACAGTGGAGCAGTTAATTCAGAAATTGGAAGCTTTACACGAAGACACTGATGACCAGTCACTGGAAGTAGCGGTTGATATGTTCAAGCGGATGCGCCGTAATATATCTGACCGGAATACTCTTTATGGGTACCTTTCCGATGACAAATGGCGCGACTTGGAATGGTGAACTAGAATGAGCGAGACATCGATACAGGAGATTCGTTCTCTGAAAGTAGGCAGATACATAGTCATAGATGGCGAGCCATGTAAATTGGTGGAATATATCACTTCCAAACCAGGAAAGCATGGTGAGGCCAAAGCCCGTATGGTGGCAATTGGACTTTTCGATAAACAGAAGCGTTCTCTGGTGCACCCTGTGAAGCACAAGGTCCATGTCCCCCTGGTAGATCGTCGCAAGGCCCAGATTCTGGCTAATATGGGGTCAGAGGTCCAGATGATGGACCTCGAGGATTACAACACTTTTAATGTACCATTATCTGACATTCCGGATAAGTTCCATAGTGATATGGAACCCGGAAACGAGATCGTTTATCTCTCTGCCATGGGGCGTATCCTGGTAACTGACTAGCGTGACAGAATTCTTTGCAGACGCTGAAGCATCCTTCAATGATGCTCGTTTCATTTTCTACGGCTATCCTTTCGAGGGAACAGCCTGTTTTCGAAAGGGGACTGGCAAGGCCCCGGACGAGATTCGGAGACATAGCTATAATTTCGAGACTTATCTTATGGAACTAGGAGTCGATCTGTCCGATGTCGCCCTCAATGACTATGGTAATCTGGAATTGACGAAAGATCAAGGTAAGAATGAGTCCATGGTCACAGATCTGGTCTCCAAGATCGTGAACGGGGGAAAATTCCCGATTGGATTGGGAGGCGAGCATTCCTTGACCCCACCAGCGGTAAAAGCAGTTCAGTCCAAGTACCCTAATTTGATAGTGGTGATATTGGACGCTCATCTTGATTTCAGGGTTGAATATGAGGATAATCCAATGTCCCATGCAACGGTTACCAGACGTGTTAGCGAGATTGTAGGGACAGATAACGTCTGTTCTATCGGTACCAGGTCAGTCTCCCGGGCAGAGATTTCCGAGGCACGGGGAGCAGGTCTGAAATTCATAGAAAGCGGATGGACTGAATTGAGAGAATACTTGGCAGATCTCACAGATGATTTGGATGGCCCAGTATATCTGAGTCTGGACATGGACGCTATTGATCCAGCCTTTGCTCCCGGTGTCGGTACGCCTGAGCCATTTGGAATGACACCATACGAGGTCATTCAGACCATAAATTTCTTTGCTGACCGAATCATCGGCTTTGATTGTGTCGAGGTTTGTCCGCCCTATGACAATGGTAACACTTCAGCTCTGGCCGCTAGATTGACGCGCCATCTGGTGGGTGCTATTTGGCAGACCCAGCAGAGATTCAAATAATCAGTATTCAACCGGAATTGGATCCAGACTTCTCCACAGATACCAGGTAGTCACAGTACACCAAGGACTCCATTTCTGTCCCAGTCCATCAAATTGTTCTTTGCTCATTCCATTTCCATCATTGTAATTCTTTTCGATAGCCCTTACAAGTCCGATATCTGCCAAGGGGAGGATATTGGGTCTGGCCAGATGGAAGATCAGGAACATTTCTGCCGTCCATTTTCCAATTCCCTTTATTGTACAAAGCAATTCCGTAATTTTTTCATCAGAACATTCATCCCAGTCAGTCCCAAGGACCTCAGATTCAGCAATATTCCGGATATACGAGGTCTTTTGACTGGAAAGTCCTGTCTTCCGTAATTCTTCGGTTGACAATTCCCTTATTCTGCTTCTGCTAATGTTTCCGTTTGCTGTTATTTCCAATCGTTTCCAGATCGTATCTGCAGCCTTGACTGATATTTGTTGCCCGACAATAGCTCTTGCCAGGGTCAGGAATCCGTCGCTCTTGAGTTTCAATCGTTCTCCTCGGTAGTTGGAAATTATGTTTTTCAGGATTTTATCCCTTTCAGATAGTTCTTGAACTGCAATATTCCAGTGTTCTACGACATTCATTTGACCATCCATTAACCGCGCGCCTAAAATAGTGCTGCTTTGGTGGAAAGAAAGTGCGGGGGTCGCATAGTCTGGCCAATTGCGCCGGACTCAAAATCCGGTCCTTAGTGGTACGTGGGTTCGAATCCCTCCCCCCGCACCATCGCTACAGCTGGATCCGACACCTTTCGACGATTTTTCCTTCTTTACAATGTTCTCTTATGATATCCGGGATGTCCTTTTCGGGGTCACTTATCCTATACCAGATTGCTTCCGGATAGACTACTACGGTCGGCCCTTTTTCACAAAAGTCCAGACAACCGGCTTTGTTCGCCCGTACCTTTCCAATCAGCCCCTGTTCGATGATCTCCTGTTTGAATCGCAGACGTATCTCTGCTCCCCCCTTCTCGGAACAGCATCCACGGGGATGCTCACCCTCTCTGAGGTTCTCACATACGAATATGTGCTTCTCAAAGCCGACAACGGTTCTACCTTTCGGATCTTTCATAATTCCTCAATCCACATCTGGTGAAAGGTCAGGTCATCGTTCAATTCAGGATGAAATGTAAGTGCCATGTGTCTGTCCATCGTGCAACCAACCACCATTTCCCCATCCCAGGCGATTGCTTCAGTCCCATCTCCCACAGAGACGATTGCCGGAGCCCTTATGAAAATTCCTCTGAATTCCTGGTTATTTCCAATCCTTATGTCCTTCTCGAATGAATCCTTCTGCCTTCCATAGTAGTTCCGATTTATCCTGAAATCCATCTTTTCGAAGGTGACGTCATCCGATTCTCCCATCAGTATCGCTCCAGCACAGGTTGCCATGATTGGAATATCGCTCCCAGATATGGCGTCCCACAGTCCGGAGTTTACCAGCAGTTTGCGGAGGGTTGTGGATTCACCTCCTGGCATTATCAGTCCCTTCAATCCATTCATGTCTGAAGGTTCCCTCACGTCTACTACATCCATATTTAGCAGCTCCATACATAGACGGTGCTCCGAGACGGAACCTTGGAGAGCCAGCACTCCAATCTTCATTGCGGTTTGAACTATCCGGTACTAAAAGAAGTTTCATCCTCAAAATAAGACAGTTTCAAAAGCCAAGCTTTATAATATAATGGCGACGTGGGAAGTACCCTTCAGTGGGCAACGCTCATTGATACAAGGACTCAACCAAGGTGTGTATATATGCAAGAAACCCATACTTTAGAAAAGAAAGATTGGGCTGCGAAGCTAATGGCTATCGCGGTCGTCGTGTTCATGGTCAGCAGTACATTAGTGCTGTTTACACCAGATGCATCGGCAAGAACCGGATCAGATGATTACGGTTATACATTCAAGGACAGCAATGAAGCAGATGGTCCTACCTATCAATGGGTCGATATAGTTGCCAATGGTACGTTACTCATAAGTTTCACTACCGATGGTGGCCAAGGACCATTTGATTTGCCGTTTTCCTTTGATTTTTACGATAACACGTATACTACATGGGGTAATGGCGGCGATAATGGCTACATTACTCTAGGTGCCGTTGTTTCGAATCAGTGGACCCCCTACCGCATTCCAGCGTCTCAGTTGGGCGGTGCTGCGATAGCGGGTGGATGGTTTGACGGCGGTTTCTGTAGGATGCAGAACGCCGACGCAGGCGTATATTACCACACTATAGGCACTGAACCTAACAGAAAGTTCGTGGTTCAATATCAGGACCAGAATCACTACTATAATTGTGGTTCGACGGGCAATAATGCACTGACTTGGCAGATACTCCTGCACGAATCTTCTGGTGAAATTACCATACAGTACGAAGATGCTGTTGGTGGTTACGGCACAGATAATGAATGGCTTACAGCAGGAATTCAGGGCAGCCCAGGCGGTACTCTGACCGGGCTGGAATACGTATACCGCAGGATACCTTCGGCTATAACTGATGAAACAGCCGTAATCTTCTCTCCACCTCCTCCGCTAAGGAACGATCTTCGTTTGTCTTCAGCGACGATTCCAGATCCAGTTTCGCTGGCCACTGACAATGTCTTTGGAGCAGAGGTTACCAACTATGGTGTCAATTGTGACACCGCAGGTAGCTGTGCCCCAGTCGCTGAGACGAGCATAGATGTTTCTGCTACGGTATTCGAGGTTCAGGAAACTACAACGACTTACGATTTCGATGGTGGTGATGGTGGCGGTTTCACTTCAGGAGCATATCAGGGAATCGACGGCTGGACCACCAATGCTAACGATGGAGCGGGCAACTACAACTATGGTGATGAAGGTGCCCCAGATGACGGCGCATGGTCCTCGGGACGCAAGTCGACAGCTATGGGAGGAATGTTCAGTGACGCTGAGAAGATCCACTACGATGGAACGGACATTCTGGTTGCTAACAGAATGGCGAACGAGGTTATCAAAATAGATGCAACTACGCACACTGCGACCACAATTCTGGGTCCAGACGCCACGTACCTCAGGAATGTTCTGGATGTTACAGAGGATGGAAGCTATTACTACACTTTGGCAAGATTGGCCAATCTGAACTCATACACCACTAGGATCTGTAAGTGGGATATGAGCGATGGTAGCAGAGTGACCTGTAACCTCTCGACCGTCAGATATGGAATTGCCATAGCACACTATGATGGCGAGATATTTGCGCTACAGGGCGGTAATATCGCTAACGCGTACCGAAAGGCAGTAATCCTGTCCGCAAGTAATCTTGCGAGCACTGGAAAATCAGTTTCCTATTACGGAGGCTTATCGTATGGCTTTTATGCATCCAACATGGATATAGATGATGCGACCGGTGACGTTTACATAGTATACCGTGAATTCAATGGCCTTGTAAGAGGATATGAGAGATCTAGCAGTGGTACTTACTGCGCCTCGTCATCCTGTTACAGTGCGCGCAATACCTTTGCTAGATACTCGTCATCGATTGACGTGCAAGACGGACAGGTCTACGTCAATGGATACTACTGGTCATCCTACTATGGCGGTATGAAGAGATTCGCAACCACAGGCGGAGCCACTGAGACATTGTGGTCTCAATTCACTACGGTAGGTTACAAGGGATCGGTAGCTGTGACCAGCGATGGTGACTGCTGGATCAACAGTAACTATGCATTCAGCTACTACAATTTCCAAAATTGGGATGACTCACTTTGGATACATGAAGACTGTGATTCTGGAACGTCCGATACAACGCTTGGGCCAATGCCAGCTATGCTGAGTCATTTGACTACACCATCGTATGATACCTCGCAGGCAACAGGGCTGACTATGGAGTTCAAGATATCATATCAGTTTTACTTCAGGTATGAGGGTGCATATTTGGAAGGCTCGAAAGATGGTGGTGCTTCTTGGGATTACATTGACAATGATCATTTCACGGCTGGCAAGTACTACGGTCCAGTCATGGTCTGGTACAACACTCCAATATCAACCTCGATAGATGCATGGACTTACTACAACACTAATGATCTGTACACGTACATGACTCACACTGCACCATGGAAGACCATGAAGATGAATCTGGATGACTACACTGGATATTCAGATGTACAATTCCGCTGGGTCGTGGGTTACAACACGTACAGTTTAGTTTACTATGATTCCTACTTCAGGTTGGATGACGTTGAAGTCACTATGAAGGAAGTAGGTACGACGTATGCCACAGAGACTCAGACTATAGGTTCCTTGGGTTTCAAGGAATCAGCTTCGGTAAGTTTCTTTGAGACCAACACGTTCAGACCTTCTCTTAAAGGCCTGTCAGTTGGCGATAAGCTCGGAGTCCTGATTAGCGTAGCCGATAATGGAGGCGACCAGGATATGTCCAACAATCGTGAAGTTGCTTTCCGTGAGGTCAAGTTCGTGATTTTCGCAGATAACTTCGATGACGGAGATATGGGAGACTGGACAACTGGAAAGGTCAAGTTCGGTGCATCCGATTGGGATGTTAGGGACGAGGATTCGACCAGTGGATCATATTCGATGGACAGTGGTTATAGAATAGGTAATGCTATACCTGGAGATCCTTATGTCTCAACGCCTGATCTGGATCTTAAACTCCCAGTCACGGCTGAATTGCAGATGATGATATCATTCTACGCGTATTACCTGTACGATGGTTATCAGATGCAGATCTCAGAAGACAGTGGTTCATCATGGGATATGATAACGCCCACAAGCACATGTGGAGACGGTGGTGGATATCCAAATATTATCTACAACTATGCTTACTATGCAAATCCATTGCGTGGTCAGCCCGGATATACCTACTATGGAACTGACAACACTCTCTTTACTTATACACCCAGCCCTCAGAACTGGTGTAAGGTTACTTTTGACCTAGACCCATACACAGGGCAGTCTGACATCAGATTCCGTGTAGTGGCTGGATGGTCGACTATTCCAACGAGTTTATCAGCCTACGATTCATTCCTCCGTTTCGATGACCTAGCTGTCACGGGAATGGTGTACAATGATAATGTAGGGGTTAGCGGCCTGGAATTACCAGACCCGATACCTATCAATGCAGTAGTACCAGTTGGTACCACTGTCATCAATGCAGGTATCAACGCTCAGGCAGCCAATGCAGCTAAGCTAAGGTTGCAGATCGGTCCTCTGGGAATCCGGACACTTGAGTCAAGCGACGATCTGGAAGGCTATTCCAATCAGGCAGCCGCTGAGGCAGCCGGTTGGTCCGCAGACTCAGAATGTAATGATGACTGGTCTTACTGTGGTAACTGGGGAGCATACGGTGGAGATCCAGGACTTGTTTTCAACACTAACGATGGCGACGGTGATGAGACCAATTCATGGGGTCCAGACGGCGGTGAGTTCCAGATGTATTATGGTGGAGGACATACTGAGGCTCATACAGGAGCACTTGACTTCTCTAGCGCTCCGGGTGATACGGTCTTCTTGTTGAAGCACAGGTATAACTTTGACTACTATGGCGGTTATCCGTCCTACAATGGTGCTCAGGTCCGAATTTCCACAGATGAGGGAGTGACTTGGGAGCTCTTTACACCTGTTGGTGGATATACTGGAACCATGTACAACTATCAAGGCTATGGAAATCCATTGTATAATCAGAAAGGTTTCGTACACTGTGGTTCTTGTCCTGGTGACAAGGCTGCTATGAATGACCAAGACGAGTACATAACCTCTGAATTTGATATGTCGGCCTATGTCGGTATGACAGATGTTCGTCTTCAGTTCATTGTAGGCATGTACAATTATCAATGGCCAGGTGATGGTGAACATTGGTACATAGATTCGCTGAGCTTTACTGGAACTGGAATGGAATCCGTGGCCTTTGAGGAACTGGTTGGAATTACAGGATCAGGCACCGGCGGTGTCTTCGAGAGCGGTGATGCTGTAGAGAAGGTATGGGATTACCACTTCCAGGTTCCAGGTTCATACAAGATCATATTTGATACTTGGATAGGCAACACACCATCTGATGGAGACGACTTCACAGGTGACAATCAGGTTAGTGCAGCCAGAGAGACCATGTTCACGGTTGCAGGTACCACTGCAGATGGATCGGCACTGAGCAAGAAGCCTGACGAGAATATGCAGATGTTCTATGATGATGACTGGATGTCAATCAAGGAAGGCGGCCCCAAGGACGGTTATCATTGGCAACCTTCTGCAAGCAGTGCTAGCGAAATGAGCCATTCACCTGTATGGTGGGCCGGTAACGACGTGTACGGCTCTCCTAACGATGGGGATGACACAAGTCTGACCTCACCGATCTTCGACCTTTCAAAGGCAACTTCAGCCAAATTAGTATTTAATCACAGATTCGCGTTCTATGGAGTTGAATACCCGACCTATTATTACTACTATGATGGCGGTCGAGTCGAAATCAGTACTGATGGCGGTGACTCTTGGGCTGGTTTGCCCACTACATCTGGAGAGATGTACAGAGGTGACATCTACAACTACGCATACTACGGTAATCCATTGTCCGGAGAGATAGCCTTTGCTATGGCGTCTTCCGGTGGGTCTAATTTCGTGGAAACACAATGCAGACTGGATGACTATGTTGGAGCTGGTTTTGACAATTTGCAAATCAGGTTCCACTTTGGTGGCGGTTTCCCTCTCTGGGAAAGTAACTGGGAAATTGACGACGTAGGTATCTACGCTCTTGGTTTCGATCTTGCTCAGACATCCGACTCAACTCCATACACTTTGGAGATTGGAGAGTCAGCACAGATTACCACGTCTTTCATAAATCAAGGAGTGGGTGATCTCGGTGCCGGTGGTGCTGTAGAATCAGCCAGCGCAAAGGCTTATGTCAATGACATGAGCGGCAATGAGGTGTGGTCTTCTTCCAGTGCACTTGGAAATCTGAACATGGCTTACTACGATGAGATGGGTAATACATTCCCAGGTCAATCCACAGGAGAGATAGCGTTCACATTCCCAGGAATGGATACAGCGGGCATGTACACAGCAGGTGTTATGATCGCTGATTCTACAGGAGCAACCCTGGCTGACCTGTTCAGTGCGAACAATGATGCCAATCACATGCTGCTTGTAGGTATGAGTGCAGATCTGGGTTCGCCAACGTTAACTGGTGGCGAGAACTGGGCTGCGGTCGAAGGTGAACCTTCAGATGTAGGCGATGGAGCCATAGGAGTTGATTGGGACGAGACTGGTGTTGCAGTTGATACACTATCAGTGAGCATAGTCGGTCAGGCCGGAGGATATAGTCCTTCAGCCCCTGAGGCCCAGGTTGGAACAACAGTAACTTGGACCAATGCTGACACTATGACCCACACAGTCACAGATGATAATGCACAGTTCGACTCGTTCGACATTGCAGCCGGTGAGAGCTGGTCATTGACCTTCACCGAGATTGGAGTCTTCAGTTACTATTGTAAGTACCATCCAATGATGGAAGGTGCAATCACCATAGTATCCGATGCTTCAGCTGATGAACAGGCCCGAACGAACTATCTCCAGGTCTGGACTGCAGAGTCATATCTGGTGTTCTGGGCTAACTTTGACATGTCGGATGACAGTTCGATATCTGTGATTGCACAGAAGAAGGGTTCCTCATTGAACGATGCTGATAGTATCGGTCTCTGGGCAGCTAATGGATTCACTATAATGGATGGTTCGGATCACAGTGAAGTCGGAGACTCACTGACCCGCTCATCTGGTTGGAATCCATACTATATCTATCTGGACTCGAGCAGATTGGGATACAATGGTCTTGACTATGACCCATCTGACGACAATGCGTATGCATTCGTGTTCCGGGCCAGAGGTCTTGATGGATCAGCCGACATCGGTGGAGTACAACTAATCCGAACTTTGGATACAGGTTTCTTCCTGACCAAGGATGACCCCGGTCAGCTGACCTATGATATATTCCCAAGCTTGGCGGTCGAGATCGACTACTTTGCAAAGAACATAGGTACCGAGGACAACACTTTCCGTCTGACTCCTGAACTGGATGCTCAAGGAAATGTCTACGATGGAGCTGCATTCGACATATCGATCAACGTCAGGATGAATGGTGATCTCTTTGATTCAATAACCACGTCCTCGAACGACGATGGCACTTGGACCCATGAATTTGACATGGCACCAGATGACGAGGCAACGATCACGGTCCGCTTCGGTGCACCAGACTACGACCAAGAATCCGGTGAACCAGCAGGTAACCGCAAGTTCGATGTTGTGCTCAATGCACACGATGTAGGAAGTGGCGAGGACATGAGGGAGCCAGTAGCGGCAACCTTGTTCATCAAGCCATCACAGTTTGCGCTTGGCGAGATTTCATTCGACCGCGCAAGTGTAATCGAAGGAGACACACTGGACATAACGGTCAAGGCATGGAACGAAGGTAACTACGCATCCGATGTATTGGTTGTCTTCTATGTCATGGACTCCAGTGGTGATGCATACTCTACTCCAGAAGGAGTAAAGCGTATGACCCGTGTCGCTTCGACTACTGTTGATTTGATGGCACCAAAACCTGTGCTTGAGGATCAGGGCATCTACATGACCTGGTACTATGCAACTGGAACATGGGAAGAGGCATTCATACCTGGTGAAACAGTTAAGGATTTCGAGAGTGTCAGTGTTTATGCAATGATTAACCCAGAGCCAGAGCAACAGGATATTGATGCAGGCCACACAGGACAGGACGAGTACCTGAACCAGAAGGACGACAACGATGCAAACGGTGAGATAGCTGTAGTCAAGAACAAGGCATCTACACCATCTTTCGCAGTTGGAATCCTTGGAATGTCTATAGCTGCCTTAGTTGCAGCCGTTGGCGCTTCCCTACGCAGGGAAGAAGAGTAAGACGGTTCTACGTCGAAAGGAAAAGGAGAGGGCTTCACGGCCTTCTCCAGTCCGTTCAGAAGACCCAGCGTCAGCTTTAATGCGGTAAAGGTCCAGTCAGTACTGTGTTTGTGGGAACTCTGATTCTGGTTGTGGTAGGGCTTCTCGTAGCCTACTATTGCATCCGCAATGAGTTCATGGTATCACAATCGCTGGTGTTCATCAATTTCGCGATATTCGCAGTATGGGCAGTCATCTATCGGATCTCACCTCAGATGGGCTATGACGCCTTCTTCGAACTGGGATTCAGATCGATGTATCTCGAGTCTCCTGAATTCGGGCTGTTAACTCTGATCAGTGCCATGTTCATGCATGGAGGACCGATGCACCTGTTGATGAATATGCTGATTCTGATTCTGCTGGGAGTACCTTTCGAAGACCGAATAGGTTCCCGGGCCTTTCTCAGGATATACTTTATCAGCGGGATCATAGGTTCCTTGGTAACGGGATCAATATCGGTTTGGAATGGAACAGGCCTTGAAACCATCAATATCGGTGCCTCAGGGGCTGTTTTTGGCATCATGGGTGGTTTTGCCCTGCTCTACCCCCGTGACGAGATTCCGATGCTCCTGGGCCCGATATTCATGCATCGAGTACCGGTATTACTTGCGACACTGGTGTTCATTGGAATGGAGACCCTCTACGTGGGGTTAGGTACAGAGGATGGTATAGGTCATGGAACTCATATGGCTTCCTTCATTGCAGGTGTCTTTCTGGCACCTTATTTCACCTCAAAGAAAGAAGTTGAGACCAACCTAGAGATTGGTCTGGAGAGGTTGGTTAAGTTGTCCGAAATAACTCAAAAAGGAAACTACGAATTACAGATGGTTAAGGAGTCTGATGAGCCTGAGTTAATCGATGCCTGGTTAGAGAAGTTCTGGGAACAGCAGGAATGCCCGGATTGTGGAGAGTCAGTAGACATGCAGGGAGTATGTTCTGATTGTCGTAAGGATATTTTCTCTTAGGGATTTACATACAGAGAATCGTAGAACAATGCCATGAATATTGTTCCAACTACACAAGTGATAAGCATCACAGGTAGCCCAACTCGCATCCACTCAGCAGTAGTTATTTTGTGACCTCCTTTTTCACTTATTGACACAGTCATTACATTAGCACTAGAACCAATGGGTGTTGCGTTTCCTCCAAAGCCACAACCTATTGCTAGGGCCCAATACAAGGGTATTACATTCACTTCTTCACTTAATTCTCCCAATTTTTGAATGATTGGAAGCATTGCTGCACAGAAAGGGATATTGTCAACTATGGCTGATGATATTGCAGCTACCCATATCATTACTACCGCTAATACCATTGGATCACTTGAGATAGAACCACCGGGACCAAAATTACCAAAAATCCAATTAGCTACAGACTCTAGGTGTCCCATGTGTTCAAGTCCTCCTACCATTACGAATAAACCGGCAAAGAATACTAATGCTGTCCATTCAACTTTTTCAATTACATGAGTGATATCTGGTAAAGACAAAGCCATAGCAATTCCAGCTCCTGAAAGTGCAATCGCAGAAATCTCAATATGTATACCTCTTGGACTTAGTACGAGTTCGTGTAGCGAGAATAGAATTATAGTACCTGCTAAAGAAATCAAAGTTTTGTTCATCATGCCCATGTCATTTACAGCAGTCCATTCATCTTCTTGTAGGACTTCTTCAATGTTTTCAGGTTTACTTTCTCTCCAATCTCTGTAATAATATCGCATATACCCTAGTGTTGCAACCCATGCGAGAATGGTCAAAGGTGTCAGGTGCTCGATGAAACTGTTAAAAGTGAATGCAGATACATTGGGGTCACTTGCAGTAAATGAGGCAATCATTACATTGGGTGGATCTCCCACTAATGTAGCGACGCCACCAGTGTCCGACAGAATAGCTTCAGCAATCAATGGAGGGATTGCACTGATCTTTATCTTATCACATATTTTGATTGTAATTGGTGCAATCAGAATGATTGCAGTTACATTGTCTATAACAACAGAGATTAAAGTTGTGAAAGTACCCAAATATACAACTAGCATCCATGGGTCTCCTTTCGATAGTTTTGTAGCCTTTATTGCAACAAATTCAAAGAAACCACATATTTCTAGCATTGCAGCAAAAATCATCATCCCTACCAACAATCCAATTACATTGAAATCAATAGCAGTGAACAAATTGTGTTCACAATGATTGCTCCCATGTCCAGAACACCAATCCAGAGTACCATACATCTTTCCGACAATAAGCATAGCCACTGCTCCAGCCCATGCAGCCAAAGTACGATGTACAAATTCTCCCAAAATCAGTACAAAAGCAATGACAAATATAATCAGAATCAGTATCGCGTCAATAGTCATGTTAATCTTTCATTTTAGGAACTGAATAAAAGCTTAAGCCAACCTATCCCACACAGGCATTGTCCATGCATTCCTTAGTTCGTCAATTTCTAATTCGGCTATTACATCGTTGCCTTTGCTGAAAGCGATCTTGTTTCCAACTTCCCCAATTCTGGTCGCATAATCGAATCTTCTTGCAAAATCCTTGTCTTTACCGTTTGCAACCTGCACAATCCATCTTCCATTTGATTCACTGAAAAGCTCTACATCGGCTCTCATATCTTCACCAAGTCTGATGCTGGCACCTACGCCACTCATACACATTTCTATTACCGCTGTAGCAATTCCTCCAGTGGAGATGTCATGGCAAGCCACAACCTCTCCTTGCTCTATCGCTAGAATCAATTGTTCCATCCGTGGCATGAATGAATCGAAATCTGTTTTGGGTATATTGGGACAATCCTTGCCAATACTGCGGTAATACAAACTTGCCCCCATCTCCTCCTTGGTTTTCCCAATTAACCAGATAGAACCGTCTTTTTTCATGTCGCTTGTAGTACAGTTCCGAATATCCTCTACCAGCCCAACTCCCATCAATACTGGGGTTGGAGGTATTGCTCCATCTGAGGTTTCATTGTACAGGCTAACGTTTCCGGATACATAAGGCACATCAACAGCCATCGCCGCATCCCTTAGTGCTTCACAACTCGCTTTGAATTGACCCATGATGTCAGGCTTACGTGGATTACCAAAACATAGACAATCTGCTAGAGAATCGATTCTAGCCCCTACTGCGGCCAGATTTCTACAGACCTCTTCTACAGCACTCATTGTTCCATGGTATGGATTCGCCTCCATCAGATATGGATTCACGTCTGCAGTCAGAGCCAAACCTTTCCAGGAGTCATCTACAGGCTTCAAAACCGATGAATCTCCCGGTACATCCTTTCCAATTGGCCCCTGTATTGGTTTCAGGGCGGTTTTTCCTCTTACTTCATGATCGTACTGCCGGATTACCCAATCCTTGGATGCTACCTCTGGCTGGCTAACCAGATCCAGAATTGTCTTTCCTAAATCGGCAGGATATTCTGGTAATGGTGCAGCAGGCCAGGTATCGTAATCTGGTAAGTTGTATGGCCTATTGTAAACAGGTCCTCCTGTCGTGAATTCCAAATCCAGATTCAATATTTCCACTCCATTGAATCTAACAATATTTCTTTTTTCAGTTATGACCTCGCCTATTGGTACAGCCTCTACATCCCAAGCTTCACATCTTGCTCGAACTCGGTCCACGTCTTCAGGCTTTACAGTGAACATCATCCTTTCCTGTGATTCAGACACCCAGATCTCCCAAGGAGCCATATTCTCGACTTTCAGTGGAACTTTCTCAAGGTTCACACTCGCCCCAAAGCCACCATCCAATGCCAATTCACCAACTACACAAGACAGTCCTCCCCCTCCCAAGTCCTTCATTCCGGTCAGGAGTTTCATTTCGTTCAATTCTAAACACAGATGCATCAATGGTTCCTTGGTGATGGGATCTCCTAGTTGTACAGCTCCAATGTCATCGACGGACCCGGCATCCAGGTCACGGGATGCAAATGTCACACCATGGATTCCGTCTCGGCCCGTTCGGCCTCCAGCTAGAATATAGACATCTCCCACAGCACCGGCACGGCTGTGGATCATCATGTCCTTACGTACCATCCCCACACAACCTACAGTCACGAGAGGATTGCCAGTGTATTGAGGATGAAAAGAAACTTGTCCGGCAATGGTCGGTATTCCTACACGGTTACCATAGTCACGGATTCCAGCGACAACCCCTCCCATCAAGTATCTAGGATGCTTAACGCCATCAGCCAATTTTTCCCTGGGTAAATCCAAATCGCCAAAAAACAGAGAATCTACTAGAGCAACAGGTTGGGCCCCCATGCACACCACGTCCCTCAGTATGCCCCCGATACCAGTCGCAGATCCGCCATATGGGTCCAGCGCTGAAGGATGATTGTGGGATTCGAGTCCTACCGCATAATAATGCTCACTATCGAATTCCATGATTCCTGCATCTTCTCGAGCGATTACCTTCTTGCTGGATTCGAGTCCGAAAACCGTCTCCTCTAATATGGACTTCGAAGATTTGTAACAACAATGTTCTGACCATGCCTGATCTATGGCCTGAAGTTCAACGTCCGTGGGTTTCCGATTTTCCTCCAAAAAGTGTTTTCTCACCTTTTCAATCTCGTCAGGCAATAACCCCAAGCCTAGATTTTCTACAACCTTGGTTAGATCACCTTCCAAATCGACATGATATACTTTTTCAGTTCCAGTTACCTGCTCCAGCATCAGTCTGTCACCGATATCGAGTATTCATGCACTACAGGGTTTGCCAATAACCGTTGACACATCTTTTCAGCCTGAGCTAGGGCATCTTCTGAATTTCCATCGATTACTACACGATAGCATTTGGCGGATTTCACGGTATCGATATTCTCGAATCCTAGAAGTCCCAAGGCCTTTTGGACATTAGCTCCTTCGGGGTCTGCCATTCCAGATTTTAGACCGACTCTGATTTCTATTTCCGTGGCCATAAAACTCAATCTTTGCAGATTAAGAGCGGAATAAAAATTGAACGGTTAATACTCTTCGTAAATCGGTTTTTCATGGATTCTATCATAAGGGATAATATTCTGCCATTCCGCAGCATCCGATCTGGCAACAAGGGCATGCACTTCCTCTTTGTCACTGACATTGAAAACCTCATGGGGCAATCCTGGTTCAATGTAAAACATATCTCCTGCTTGATGTACGACCGACTTCTTGCAACCATCACCATATTCGTGTCGTACGGAGCCTTTCAGTAGATAGACCATGACATCAAAATCCACATGGATATGGGCCTTGGCGATTCCTCCAGGTGGTATGTAGGCCCTATTCATGGACAATTTTGTCGCCGGTGTGTTTTTCCCGGACAAGCCTGCACCGTACTCTATGTTGTTCCAGGACCTTATCTTGTCGACCTGACGAACACTGTAGATTCCTTCTCCCCCGTCTACATAATCATTCAAATCGATTTCCTTTCCAGTCTGGTTCAGCTTTTCATACATGTCAAGCCAAAATAGCAGCCGTATTTATGCTTAGAGTAAATTGAATTCTTCAAGTAACAAGACCAAGATTAACGTATGGAAACCAGCTGCAACATCATCCAGCATAATACCATGACCACCAGCTATTCCTTCCAAATCCTTGGCAGGCCATATTTTTATCACATCAAATCCTCGAGATGCAATAAAAGTTAGTATCCAAAGGCTTGAATCAAGGTTTATGGACAGAATCATGAGAAAACCCAGTGTAGTGAAAGCTCCAATCACTTCGTCTAGTACAAAGATACTCGGGTCCTTTCCGAATTTCTCTTCACACCAGGGCGCGACTTGTAATCCCACATAGTAGAAGATTCCGGCAAGTCCCAGCAACAGAAACCCAGCAATATCACTAAGATAGATTGAAATTAAGTATGCTAGACCAAATGCACCTAATGAACCAAAGGTTCCAGGTGCTACAGGGACCCTTCCTAGGAAGAAGAAGGAGACGATCCCTTCACGCAAAAAATCCTTGGATTCAGTCATCTTTTGCCTCTGTCCAGAAATGATACATTCTCTGTAGGACGGTTATATTTCCGAATATCGCCAAAAAGGCCACTACCCATGTAATTATGGTCTCGACATCTCCCAACATTTCACCAATTAGCAATCCCATTCCCAATAGGAACCATCTTTCAGGTCTTTCAATAATACCTATACTCTCCTGCGAGACCCCCAATCTTTCAGCAGCTGCCCTACTGTATGACGTCTGAAAAGCCCCGGCCAAGGCAGCTATGGCCCACATCTCTCCGGAAATGACATCCAGTCCTTGGATTGGGATCGGTTTCATCCATCCACACAGGATCAAGGTCCCAAAAGCTATACAGTCAGCATATCGGTCAATTACCGCATCAAGATATCCTCCCTTTATGGAAGAGGTTCTTGTTGAACGGGCGACCAGTCCATCAGCACCATCAAACAGGGAAGCAATGAGGCCAATCAAGAAAGCATAGTAGACGTCCTTGTTGTATAGAAACCATGCTGCATAGAAGGTAAGGACAAAGCCTGCAATTGTGATATGATTTGGCTTAATACCCAATTTTCCTATACCTTTACCCAGTGGTTCTAGCGCTCTCCCAGCATTTTCTTTGAGTGTTTTACTAAGCATAAACTGAAAAGTATACGGGAGTGGTTCTTTTAGTCCCTTGCGCAATAAGCCTATTGCAATGGACCGCGACTTATTGAAACAGCAACTTGAATATACGCTAGACGAGACCAATTTTGAAGATCAGGGAGAATTGTATCGCGGTAAAGTACGTGATAATTACATCGACGATGACAATGACACCATCACTATGGTAACTACGGATCGTATATCTGCTTTTGACAGAGTATTGGGAACCGTTCCTTTCAAGGGTCACTCACTAGTTGAATTAGCAGATTGGTGGTTTGGCGAAACTGCCGACATCGTTGCCAATCATGTGATTAGGCGTCCTCATCCAAATGTATGGAAGGTTAGGCGCTGCCAACCAATCCAAGTCGAAATGGTGGTCAGAGGATACTTGACGGGAGTTACATCGACCTCGGCCTGGACGGCATACAAACGAGGCGACCGAGAATTCTGTGGTAATGAAATGCCAGATGGAATGCGAAAGAATGAGAAGTTCCCCGAACCCATCCTCACACCATCCACGAAGGCTGCTCAGGGAGAACATGATGAATCAGTCCCCCCTTCTGAATTGTACAAAAGAAAGATTCTGGAACCGGGATTGTACAAGGAGCTGGCACGCATAGCTATGAGATTGTACGAGAGAGGTGTTTCTCGTGCGGCAGATCACGGACTTATTTTTGTCGATACTAAATATGAATTCGGAATCTCCAACGGAAAGATAATGCTCATGGATGAGGTCAATACTCCAGATTCCAGTAGATACTGGATGGCAGATGATTACGAGGCCCGATTCGAGAAAGAAGAAGAGCCCAGGAAACTGGACAAGGAATATGTTAGGACCTGGCTGGCCGATCAGGGATTCATGGGGGATGGCAAGCCACCCAAGCTTACAGATGAGCTCAGGGTCGAGGCAGCGGCAAGATATATGGAAGTTGTTGAGAATTTCACTGGCGAACCAATGCAGCTTGAAGTAGGTCCAGTCGATGAATCAATATACGCGATTCTCAATCCTTTTGCGTATTAGGGTCAATCGTCAGCTTTATATTTGAACCTTAAACGTGGATATCGTCTCAATCGGATTGGGACTCACGAGAATAAAGTAGATGAGCCAGAAAAAGAATAGAGGTCAGAAAAAGCCCAAGTCGGAGATCAGGTTGGCCGAGGAACGCTTCCAGAACTGTATCACGAAAAGGAATGCCTTCAATGAGGAGTCCCGAACGATAAGGGATGAAAGGGATTCATTGCATAATCAACGTAACAAGGTCATGAAGGAAGTACTGAATTATCGTAAGAAGATGGAAGTTAACAAGAAAACCAAGGAAAAGCACATGAAATCTCGTGACGCAGCTATGGCCAAGGTAAAGCAATTCAACGAGTTGCAACAACAAAAAAGGAAAGGGAGGAAAGGCGCTAAATCGGTCAAGGATACAGTTCAGGCCATAATCAGTGAGATAATGGCCGCTGAGAATCGGTTGGAGACGACTGAGATGACCATAGCCAAGGAGCGTGAGATTCTGGAGAAATTGTCGATACTTCGTAGGAGTTTGACGGACCAGCAGCAAACCCTTACTACTCACGAACATCTGCATTCTGAGGTAAAAGAATTAGACGTAGAGATTGGTTCTGAGATTAGCAAGTCAAATGAGGAACATGACGCCGTGGTCAATCTGGCACGATTGAATAAGGAATTGTACAAGAAGAACAAGGAATTGATGAAAGAGGCAACCCATTTGTCGATTGAAGCCAACAAGAAACATGAGGAATTCATTGTTATCAGGAAAAAGGCTGACGGCCAGCACGCAAAAGCCATGGAAATGCTCGAGACTCTGCGTACTCACCGAAAGACGGCCCAGGAAGAACGCCAAGCAAGGTGGCGTGTTGTCAAGGATCATCACAAGAACATCAAGAAGGAATTGTACGATCCTGACAAGTTGGAATCAGTAGCCGACGATGCTCTTCAAGAGTTGTTGTCAGGCGGTAAAATAAACCTTTGATGGATTCAATCATACTGGCTGGCGGTTTCGCCAAACGGATGCTGCCTTTGACCAAGAATATACCTAAACAGCTACTGGATGTTGGAGGCAAACCCATGCTTCAGCATGTTATAGAATCTCTAGAGAACGTTGTTCCGGATAGAATAATCATATCTGTGAACAGTCTTTTTGCTTCTCAATTCCAGAATTTTATAGACGATTACAAGGGAACTATGAACCTACAGTTATACATTGAGCCCAGTCTGAGTGAAGAGGAGAAGTTAGGTGCACTAGGGGCCCTTCATTTGCTATTCAAGGAATTGGAAATTGAAGGCCCGGTTTTCATTGCCGGAGGAGACAACCTCTCGGATTTCGATCTAAAGCGCATGGTGACCATGGCCCAGAATACGGGTCGGGATGTCATTGGGCTGTATGATGTCGAAGATATTGAACTCGCTAAACTGTATGGAATAGCCCAGCAGGATGGTGATCGCATCTCTGATTTTGTGGAAAAACCGCTTGTACCTCCATCAACACTGGCTGCGACGGCGTACTGGTTATTGTCAAAGTCCGGCATTTCACATTTCCTGGATTATATTGGATCAGGAGGAGACAGGGATGCTATGGGCAATTTCTTGGCATGGAACGTAGGAAGGAATGATGTCCGTTCGGTTGTCTTCCGTGGAACCTGGTATGACGTCGGTGGTCTAGAGTCGTACAATGATGCTCAGAAATGGCTTTCAGATTAACTGAGGGTTTTTTTTAGAACTGTTTTGTCCCAACTATAATGGCAACTGACTTATCACTGCTGGCAGAGGTATTTGTCATCAGTTCGTTATTTCTTCTTACAACAGGTTATTTCCTGTCTGGCCGGGACCACATTTACCTGGGCAAACGCTTTCCATCGAATATCGGTCACAATCTCAATATCGTTGGTTGGCTTTGTCTTGGATTCTTCTGGTGGCTTCAGGTCGAACATTATATAATTATCAAGGATCCGATTAATGCCTTGTTTTGTGCAGCCGCAGTACCTTTCTTTGGTTACTTGGCCTATCATGAATACCAGAGTATTCTCTGGAATGCGAAGTATGAGCCTTTGCGATGGTTAGCGGCGATGACAGTAATCGCAGGAGGAATCTATTTCTTCGTTGAACGCGTCCCGTTACTCTCGGGCTGGTTGATTCATTTTATAGCCGAACAGTCGATCTGGATTCTCAATGTACTTGACCTAGAAACGACATTAGGAGCACTTGACTATGGTGAGGGCTCACGTTGGTATCGGCCTGCATCGGAACACCAGGAGGTCAGAGTATCAGTAGAAGGTGAGAGTTGGCAGCATGTAGATGCACCTACAGTCAATATCGTATTGGCCTGTACTGCACTCCAGAGCATGATAATCTTTGTCGGGGGTGTCATTTGCACCAAAGCACCCTACAACCGCCGTTTCTACGCCTTTTTGGCCACAGTGCCTCCAATCTATATCCTTAATTTAATCAGGAATGCAGGCGTTATCTGGTTGACGTATGAGCATGTGTGGGGGGATGACACTTTCTTCTGGGCCCATGCAGTCATAGGAAAAGTAGGAAGTCTGATTGCCCTTATTTTTCTGGCTATAGCTGTATTTCATTTCTTACCGGAGATGCAAGATTCAATTCTGGGCGTTATAGATCTTCCCTTACGTGAAGCACCTGAAGGGGCAAAGAACCTACCCTTTGCCAAAGGCATGCCGATGATGGTGATCTACATTACCGTTCTGGGCCTTATTCTTTTCCCGTTTGGTGCCTCTGCCGGTTCTATCCGGGAGCAGGGTTTTGATCCTGGGATGCCACTTGATGAGATGTACCTGGCCTCCTTGGTTCTTATGGGATTGTCAATTTTACTGCTTTTCTTCTACCGGGATCCATATCGTGAAATCCAAGACGGAATAGTCAGTCCTGCAGACGGCCTTGTCCAGAAGGTCGATAAACACAGTGGAATGATATACGTTTCAATTTTCATGGGGCCTCAGAATGTACATGTCAACCGCTCACCAGTCGATGGCACGGTCCTGTCCCAGAAACACAGGGATGGTGGCAATCTACCAGCCTTTTCAAAAGATTCAGATCAGAATGAGAGATTGGTCACTAAATTAGAAACAGATATCGGTGTCTTCAAAGTTACCCAGATTGCAGGTTTCCTGGTGCGCCGTATAGTGAGTTATGTAGAACCCAAATCTAGGGTATCCAAGGGAGATAGAATTGGGTTGATTCACTTTGGTTCCCGCGTTGATCTGAGATTTGAGGCTGCAGGAATAGATATCAAGGTGAGTGAAGGTGATCGTGTTCTGGCAGGTCAGACACTGGCTATCTTTACACCTCTCTCATCACTGTCTGTCACCGAGAAGATAATAGAGGGGCCCAAACGTTTATTGTCGAAGATACAGGCTACTGCCGAAGGAGATTGAATTGTCCCTCAAGAAATTTTTCAGACCCCTGACTCTCCTTTCCTATGCAGATATGGCTACCCTCACAAGCGCATTCTTGGGTTTTTTGGCTATCACATACATAATCGATGGGTCTGAGGCCAGTTTCATAGTAGCTATGATACTTCTTCCAATTTGTGCTATTATTGATGGTATGGACGGAGCTCTGGCTCGCCGGTTTGGAACTAAACATGACTATGGTAAATATCTTGACTCAATCTCAGATTCCATTTGCTTTGGTATAGCTCCCTCGATCCTAGTTTATTCACTGTATTATGATATTGAGAGAGGCCCCGCCCTGGATTTCATTAATGATGATCTGGAATTTGTCTTTCGTTACAATATAGAAAATCTGGTCGCGATCACGGCTGCCATAATGATTGCCTTGCTGAGTATTCTGAGGCTTGCCAGGTTTACTAGAGGCACACAAGGGGAGAATACCTACTTCTTCGGTTTGCCGGCACCTGGCTTGACAATGTTCATAATGGTCATATCGATTAAGTATTCTACAGTCAATGATTATGATTCTGTGCTTATTCCTTTCATCATTGGACTGGTATCTATTCTTACAGTCACAACAATATCCTATGCCAAGGCCCGTGCTCGTTTCAGGAACCCAATCTTGTTTGGAATATTGGTCTTGATTCTGACGATTGTCCTTCGCTACTTCGAGAATTCCATGTGGGAAACGCTGTGGTACGCTGCTTTTGGATTGTATATGGCCTATTTTGCCTTGATTCCAGCCATGATCTGGGCTGGCTACTTCGAAGAATAATTATCTTCTTCTTCGGTAGACAATCGTAGCCAGTATCAAAATAACGGACAGGAAAGAAGGTCCGGGCAATAGCGAATCATCTTCACTCTCACTTTCTCCCTGAGGTTCATCACCTTCCACAATGACAGTTATGGTCACTTGTTCCAGTGTCTCGAACACATAAGTTCCGGAATCCGTCTCAGTGGCTAACATCAATTTCAGGGTGAAGGTGTAGCTTCCAGGCAGGACCTCTCTGGCGATTACTGCCAAAGCTCCCCAATCCATAGTTTCACCAGCGTCGATATCTAGAGGATAGGTGGTTGTATCTGCTGGAGATACGGCAACCCTCCACTCCTTGCTGTTTTCGTCAAAGTACAGGTCACTTCCAGTAGAACCATCAGGCATCATCAACTCGAATGCTATTTCCGCGTCCACCTCGCCTCTATTCTCAATCAGAAAACCAACAGATGCGGTCTGAATTTGGGATGCCTCTATAGTAACCTCAAATTCACCGGAGGTCAGACAGAATCCACTCATATCCGTAAGACACATCACAATGTCCACAGTTTCATCGATTGGAGTCTGTACTACTACATTGGAGACTGACAAAGCCAATTCTTGATTCCCATTCATTACTAGAACTTCCAGTCTGTAAGTAGCTTCAGCGGTTCCTTCCGGTACAGCTACGGTAACAATGAATGTGGTACCTCCTCCAGCTTCCAATACAGTCTCTGAAATAGATGAAGTGGCCCATTCGGCCGCTGAGCCATCAATTATGATGTCCAGTGTCTGCTCACTATTGCCATCGCTCACTAGTGTGTATTCAAAGGTATCAGATGCACCAGGTGCAATGGTCTTCAGACCGACACTGTCTCTTCGGAGCGTGGCTCCTGTTTCCAATTCTTCGACTACGACTTTGATTACCTTGTCATCTTGCGCATCCTGGTCGCTTCTGGAAGTGGCCCAGATCTCGACATATGCGTTTCCATCATCAGCATCACTTGGTATGCTGATAGTACCAGACGTTGTGACCTGACCTCCAGCCCCAACGGAGATTCCATTATCATGGAAGGTCACCCACGAGCTCTCGGCACCTCGTGATTCCAGATCGAATATATCATCATCATCACCAGTATTGTGAATAGTCACCGTGAATTCAAGATCTTCTCCCGCAATTGAGTCCACAGTGGTCGGATCCAGTTCAATCTCAACATCGTAATTTACTGGATTATCCGTAACAGTTATGATTAACTCGAGAATTTCAGTAACATCTTCTGCAGTGACATGAATGTCCAGATTGTAGTTCCCGTCCTCAGTGTCGTCAGGTATGGTCAACTGCAATTCCACATCACGGCTTTCATCACTGTAGAGTTCCATCTGGTTAGCTATCATACCACCCCAGGTTGATGCGCTACCTGTCGTATCAATCTCAAATTCATCAGTTCCGGTCGCTCCATTCCTGATAACTATGTCAAAAGTGACCTTATCGCCGGCACTGCCCTCTTTGTTATCGTTGAAGGTCGATATATCAGGTACGTGTACCATCACGACTTCGATGTCAACGTCCTTCTGGTCGTTACGATTGTTTTCATCATCCTTCAATGTTTCAACTATGACTGTGAACTCACCGGGATTTCCACTTTCCCATTCCCAGTCCAGAGTTTCCTCCTCACCGGAGGCCAATGGACCGGCTGTTCTGGTCTCGGACCACAATTCGTCACCATTTGCATCAATGACTCTGGCCTCAACGTTGAATGCCGCCTGATCCTCTGATCCAAAATTCTTGATTATGCTTGAAAAGGCGATTGTCGAATTCTCTTCCGTTGCACTTTCAATCTCAATGAGCTTGACACCGACATCATCAGCAGCCGAGGCAGCACGTAACCAATCTAGTCCACGACCGACAAAATCCTCGCGATCGTCGGAATTGTTAAGAAATGCAAAGGTGAAAGGAGATACAATTATCCTGTAGTCTCCCTCGTAGTACAAAGATAGGTTGAATGTTTGTGGTGCATTATCCCAGTTCCCCATTCCTGATTCCATGTCATCTGAGAATACTGCATTACCAACCGCATTTTTGAGTTGCACATCGTCGAAGTACCATCCTTCGTAAGTGTCAATAACACTATCAGAACCGAAACGGAATCTGAACATTACATCCTCTCCTGAGAAATTGGCTAGATCGAAGGTCGCATCCACCCATCCGTCAGAATTTCCATGATATCCGGGTTCGGAGTCAAGTCCTACGACCGAATCGGCAGGATATCCACCATCGGGATAGATTATCTCCCATGTCTCACCATCATCTATAGAGATCTGGACATTTCCACCATCATAGGCATAAGTCGAACTTTCAGTATCATAGTAATGCATGAAGCTCAGTTCTTGGACCCCCTGATAAGATTCGGAAGTGTAGATCGAATAGTCCCATCCGTTTCGATATTCCCCATTGTTCTTGGATTCGTCACCAATCCACATTGAGTGGGTGGGACTGTAGGCCTCTCGATTTTCGTCCTCGTCTGTATCTACTATGTGCCACCAATTACTCTTGCCCGTATAGAAAGCTCCCACAGCTTCATCTCGGGGTCTGATCCAGTCAGCATAATCATAGGATAGGATGCTACGGTCTCCAGTTTCATATTCCGCGTCTCCGAATATTTCGTCGTCGCCAACTCCAACCAGAGGGTCAGGAGTCCCTGAGGTGTGACTTACGTATTCCACCATTAGATAGTCATATTCGAAGCTTCCAGGTTCTCTTGCTCCTGTAGAACTATTGAGGGCGGTCATGAAATTCTGGCCCATGATCCACATATTCCCACCTGCATCCAGATAATCACTGATACAGTTCATCCAATTGGTCAGGTTCCTTTGATGATGATCACCCTGAATCCAGATCACGGCATCATACTCTGCCATCAGATTGATGGTTGGATAGGGATGCAGTTCACCATAACCAACATCCATGTCGTAAGGAAGGGTATGAACATCATAACCCATGCTTTCCCCCTCGTTGAAATATTGCTGTAGGGTATGTTTCATCCGGCTATCAATCTTGTCAATGTCCTGATAATTATTGTATCCGTTATTCTTGCCGAAATTTGCGTCAATCAGCAATACTTTGTCTCCTCCGTTTTGTCCATAATAGAGAGGAGCGGCAGCGATGTCCTGACTATCCTCAGTCTCCGGATCATCCTGACTGGTTACTGTAACTGTGAATTCATGATCATCACCTGAGGGTGCCATAGTCGGAGCTATGACTACCACCGTGAAATTCTGGCTAGAACCAGAGGCTAGATACATTGTGGTAAGATGGGATATGATTCTCCACTCATCCACTTCACCATAATCTACTGTCACATCATAGTATCCATCCTTTTCGCCTGTGTTAGTGGCTGTGAAGTTGAAGAAAACAGATTCCCCTGAAAGAACATCCTTGGCCTGTTCCTGAACAGCCAATGCGACCTGATAACCACTTTCAGCAACGTCTATCGTTTTCTCTTTAGGATTGTTTCCAGCCCTTCCGTCCCCCTCCAACAGTGTTTCGACTCTTATGGTATAGGTACCTTCAGCACCTCCTTCCCAAGTCCAATCCAGAGTCACATTATCCTTGGAATCAAGACTTTCTATTGTCTGTGTTTCAGTGTAGACCACAGTGCCGTCATCCCGAGTCACATTGGCTCTGACATCAAATTCATCATCCTGGTCATCTGTACCAAAGTTGTAGATATCTGAATAGAAGGTGACCTCTCTTCCCGGTTTTGCAGTGTCTGGCGCATCCAGACTCTTTGTTCCTACATCATCTGGTATTGCTGGCAGGCTGTATAGAGTAAAATCATCTACATACAGACCGTCATACTGGGTGTAAGTGTCCGATTCGAATCTGAATCTAAAGGATGCATCGTCTCCCTCGTATTCACTAACATCGGCCTCGATGTACAACCATCCATTCTCATCAGCGTCATCGTAATCCTGGGAGTAGTCACCATCATCCCCAGGGAATGTCATCACAGTTTTCCACTCACCGGATATGTTTATCTCCAAGGTGGTCACGTCATAAGGGCCATCAATCGCGAACCAGACCATAGCTGCCACATATTTCTCGGAACCATCCCCCAGATCTATACTGGGTGTTTCCAAGGAATCATTCAAGGAGGCACTGTAAGTTCCAGTTCCGGTATTACCGAGATACCAGGCATAGTCTCCCGAATAGGTTTTTCCGTAGTCTTCATCTTTACTGTAGTAGTTCCATTCACTGAGTACCGTATCAGCTTCCCAGTCTCCATCTCCATCCTCAAAATCATCTTCGTAGGTCGTGGCAGCTCCATTATTGACCTCAAAATCATCAATGTACCATCCCTCATATGTATCCACTGAAGCATCAGTTCCGAAACGGAATCTGAATTTGACATCCTGATTAGCATAGTCAGCTAGGCTGAAGGTGGCAATCTCCCAGTCAGTTTCATCACCATCTCCAGATGTTGCAGTGTACCCCGGTTCATTATCCAGACCAACGATAGCATCATCAGGATATCCTTCCTCTGGTTCAATTACAGTCCAACTTTCACCCCCGTCAGTTGAGATCTGAACATTCCCTCCGTCCCAGCTGTTTTCAACACTATACCAGAGATTAACTGACATCGCAGGGTTTTGTCCAAGAGAGATATTCTGGGCAGTGTACAGGGAGAAGTCCCAGTTGTTCTCATATTCACCGTCTCCCTTTGATTCATCTCCAACATACATTGCATGAGTTGGGCTAGCTGCTTCACGGTTCTCATCAGTGTCCGTGTCTATCAGATGCCATGGATTACTCAATGATTTGTAATCGGTCCAACCGTTCCTGCCACTTTCCATATCATCTGAGAATTCGATATCGACGCTCCTCATCATTGCAGAACTAACATCATTCTCGGGTACTTCATCATCATCATCCAGTACCTTGGCCTCAAACCAGAATGTTCCGTATTCATCAGTTTCCCATTCCCAATCCAAGGTGTCTGATTCACCCGGATTGAGTTCAACCTCCTGAGTTCCTCCGTTGTAGACGACCCCTCCTGCACCGTCATACACTTTTCCACTGATGTCAGAGGTCATGCTCATGTCACCGGTGTTTGTTACAATCACCGACATTTCCCTTTCCGTGTCCTTTTCCGCTATCATCGGGTCGACGCGAGCTTCCGAGACTGCAACATCATAAGTTACATAGGTATTGATCTCAACTTTCTTGAAATTGTTATCCTCTTTCTCATCGTCCGAGATAGCTGCCTCAGCACTTATTTCATATTCATAATCCTCATCATCTGGTGTGTCCCATTCGAATTCCACAAAGGCACCTTCTCCAGCGTTAATCGATACGGTCTCTTCCTCTGTGAATCGGTAAGTGTTATTCAGACATCGGATATCGATTGAGACCTCCACGCTGGTTTGATTCGCAGTTCCACGATTGCGTACCGTAAGATTGACGATGTTCTCAACTCCGGGTTCAACAGTTTCCTTGTTCTTGGGAGTATTAAATCGACTTAGACTTACATCATTCTCAAGTTGTACAGCAAGGTACTCGACTATATTCTCCATAAATTCGTCTCTGTCTTCCGTATCGGTTATTGAGCTGAAATCAAAGGCCATGAAGACCAATTTGTAATCCTCCTCAGTTCTTATGGTAGATATATTGTAGTCGCCGTTTGAACTCAGGATCTTCTCGAAGCCGTCACGCGGATTAAGATCGTCTGCAAAATCAGAGCTTATTGCATCAGCATCGTACGCAATTCCATCAGAGATGGGGTCACCTTCAACGCCGTAAACCACAGGAGGTGTTGCCCGGTCATGATCGACATAGGAGATTCCAAAATAATCGTGTTCAAAATCACCTTCATAGCGCTCCCCATCCACGTAATCGAAGTCGTACAAGATATCGTGACCTATGACCCACATGCTTCCACCATCATTGAGATAATCAGCAACATTCGTTTTGTCATTATCAGTAAAGGTAACGTCAGTGTCACCACTTGCATAGTCGGAACCACAGGCCCAGATAATCATCGTATATTCGCTTAGAGTATCGATGTCAGGTCCATCTTCACTGCTTCCGACCCTGATGGTATCATATCCTATGCTAATGTTTTCCAGGGAATTGGTATAGTATGGGTCAGTCTCAAGACTAAATCCTCCATTATTCTCACTGTCGTCATCATCCACGAACAGGATTGGTGGGTAATTGACATTAATGTCTTCTTCTTCTTCGTTATTATCCTCATCAGATTCCTCGATCGCGTTCTCTTCGTCAACAATTACTTTTATGGTATGCGTACCGCCAACAGTCTCCCAGTCCATCTCTGCATCAGCAGTATTGTCTCCAGGAATCGTAATCATGTCAGTCCCAATGTAGTTGTTGTCCCAATAGAAGGTCACATTGGTCGTCACGCCGACCACACCACTGTCCCCTCCGTCATTGGCAACCTCGGCTGTTATGGTTACAGTATCCCCGCCCGTTGGAGAATCATCACTGAAACTGATTTCATTAATCCAAAGATCAGGTTCCCCTACAGCCACCACATTCATGGCGGAAAAAGGCAACATTAATACGGCTAGCAGGAGAGCAGTTAGTTTGCGTGACATGGGGGCACCAGAGTGTAATGGCCAGTCTATTGCGATATAAAGGTGTGTTTACACCCTACGGGTGTAAGTCTGGTGCCTCAAATTTCCGTCTGTTTCCAATGCTTCTATCGGCCCGGCATCCCATTCATTCCCTATCGTGGGGAATCTAACACAACCTTCTCCTGAGACGTTATCCGGCACTAGTGTCATATCGATTATATCAGCCTTCCCGAGAGCTTCTTGATAGATTCCTGCCCCACCTATGAACCACACATCTCCTTCGCAAGTTGCAAGGGCATCATCGATACTCGAAAAATATTCCACATCATCCAACGATGATTGGGTGATCACGATATTTCTTCTGTCAGGGAGTGGTTTTACAGGCAAAGATTCCCAGGTCCTGCGCCCCATGATTACAGTCTTGCCAAGAGTCAGACGCTTGAATCTCTTCAGATCTGCAGAATAATGCCAAGGTATCGAATTGTCTTTTCCGATAATGCCTTCAGGGGAGACTGCGACCAGAATCCCTTTCATACAGCGACCTTGAAGGGGATGAACGGTTCAGGCCCGTAATCTTCCAATTTGAATCTGGAGAGTATGGTATCGGTGTCCGCATCGAGCAGATCCATAACATCATCTAAGGTCCTGATGCTCGGATCTATTACCAAACTCGGTAATTTCCTTACGTTTCGCTTGAGTTGTTCCTTCAGTCCAGGGATGTGGTCGTATTCCTCCATAGAGCCATCGGCCTTCTTGGTATAGATGTGGGCATCGACCAGAGAGTGTCCGAAGATTCCTGGCTTCATTCCGGTAAGATGAGCAAAAAGATGAAGCAGAAATGAATATCCCGCAATATTGTATGGAACACCCAGGGCCACGTCACAGCTGCGCTGTGTCAAATGGACGCACAACCGTGGTTCACCCTTATCATCGTACTGGACATTGAATATGAATAATAGGTGACAAGGAGGCAGTCCACTGGCCTGTGCATTTCCGGGAGCCCAGGCCGAAATCACCATTCTCCGGCTATTTGGATTCTTCTTGATAGTGTCCAGAACATACCTCACCTGATCATTGTACTCAGGTTCTCCGTGCACTGGGAATTTCCTCCAAAAATTGCCATAGGCACTTGGTACAAATCCTTCATCATCAGCCCAGTAATCCCAAAATTTACAACCGTGTTTTTTTAATAGCCCAATGTGCAGGTCTCCGGACAAAAACCACAAATTTTCCACGACTATATTCTTCCATGATATTTCCTTGGTGGTTAGTAGTGGAAAACCATCTCTCATATCTATAGAGTAATTGATGTTAAATGCCGAGATTGTATCGACGCCAGTGCGGTTTTCCTTCCTAGTTCCCCGCTCTAGAACCTCTTTTACCAAATCCAGATATTGCTTCACAGATACCTATTGGAAAGGTAGCATAAAGTGTTGCTCCGAATTAGAAAATTATAAATAAATTAGTGCACTGTGTGGTACATGCCTTTTCGTATTATAGATCATGAGACTGATGAAATTTTACTTGAGTCACCTCATGTCTCAGATTTGATAGAATATATTGATAAGACATCGGAAGAGTACATAGTCAAGGAACTAACTATAACTTAGGCACTTTCAGGTATTTACCAGAATCTCCAAACTCTCTACAAGCGCAATATCTTTCTCAGTTATTCCGCCCAGATCATGCGTGGTTGAAGTTATCCTGACACTTCCTCCGTTGTGAATCAGAATATCGGGGTGATGTCCCATTTCACTGGCTATGCTGGCAACATGTTGTACAAAGGTCACGGCCGATTCAAAACTATTGAAATTGAATTCCTTATGGACACGTTTGTAGACATCATCATGACTCCATCCATCGAGCCCCTTCAATGATTTTTCGACATCAATATCACTCATCAGCTCGGCCATGCATCATTATCTTAAGTTGCTATATAGGAGTTTGTCACCTTAGCAACTTATAAACTATTTTCAAATGGACAATCGTGTCTCCTCCAGAACCGTCATTTAAAACAAAGTTTGGTTTTAAGCCAGACTTTCCGTTTGAGCGATTGTTAGGTTTTATTCTTTCAATAGTGTCGATCCTATTTCTGCGACCCTACATCATGGATTTTGTCCCTAGCCCTTACTATTCGATTACGGTAGATGGTGAGGATTTCATCATATTCACGGAACTGTCAATATGGACGCTGATATTGATGGCATTCGTTACTTTCCTGACCGTTTTTTTTATTATTCCCCTGACACTCTATTTCCGGGGCCTGAGTGAATGGGAATGGGATCCTACAGTCGTTGTCTTCTGGATGATTATGACCAGAGGGTCTTCACTGTTCTTCAGCGAAATCGCAGATACTAACGCAAATCTCGAGGCTTATACCCTCATATTGATTGACATCGTTGATTCCATATTCGTATTATTCATGACGGTATTCCTTCTGAGAGCCTATTCGAACTATTTTGTCCCGGTCATTTCTGATTGGCTGACTGTTGGAAAAACAGACACACAGTATGGTCCTCTGCTTGAGATAATGGGGTCACTCCTGATTATTGTCTTCGGTATCACGAATTTCCTCTCAACCTACCATGTCGACTTTGGCGTCCTTCTTGCCGGAGTTGGTGTTGTGGGGCTAGTTATTGCCCTGGCAGCCCAGGATACCCTCAGTAACTTCTTTTCAGGAATCCTGCTCCTGCTGGATCAGGGTTTCAAGACGGGAGATATGATCTATTTTAATGAAACTTATTGTTTGATCAGGGATATTGGTCTTCGTTCAACCAAGATCTATGACATAGTGAATCATGTCATGATTATCATACCCAACAATTCATTGGCAAACCAGAACATCTTGAATCTTACCAGACCGGATCGCTACTACCGTATCCGGGTCGAGGTTGGGGTTTCCTATGACTCAGATCCAGACCATGTCGAGAAGCTACTTCTGGAAGTCGCCGAGCAAAATTCAGACATCGAACAGGATGATCCAACCCGAATGCCTCTGGTTCGTTTCCAGGATTTTGGTGATTCATCATTGACTTTCGTTCTGGTCGCCTGGATCAATAACGTTATCAAGATAAGGCAGATCAATTCGGACCTTCATCATCAGGTATTTGACAAACTGAAAGGTGCAGGTGTGACGATTGCCTTCCCACAGAGGGATGTCCATATTCATGAGGTTCCCGAACCGGCTATTACAAAGAGCCCCAGACCAGCTTCTACAAAGAGCTCCAAGCCAACTACCGCGAAGGGTCCCAAAGCAGCAGCCAAAAAGAGCCCTAAGAGAGCAGCTAAGAAGAAGAAATAATCTTAATCTTCAGTGTACCAGATAGGTGGTGTAAACAAATCTTCAGGCCCTCTTTCAATAATTGGAAGAGTTAAAACACTATTTTGATTCGTTCCAATCGTAACATATCCGCTACTTACTGGCGAAGGAACATAGTCATCATCAGTTTGCCTCACTACTAGTTGCAGTGTACTTCCAGCAGGTACGACCACATCCATGGCAAACATTTGCATTTTGGCATTCACTGTCCCCGTTACTGCACAAGGCTGGCCGCATTCTCTTCCTCCTTCGTGATACCTAAGATCCATAACTCCATGCCCTAGATGTATTCCACCAGCAATAGACAGTTCAATGTACAGATGCCCTGAGGTTTGTGTAGGTGGAATTGTTACATCTACATGGAAAGTAGGCATTCCAGAAATACGAGTTTCATTCTCAAAGACTCCAGTTTCTAGAGTCAATGTATTTGTCGGTCCGACTAAACCACTACCAGATACAACACTAAGTCCTTCACCTATTGGTAACTGCAAGAATTCTCGGTCATTTGCAGGCCATGTTTCCTCGACCCTCCATTCTCCTAGGTTATCTTGCATTTCAACATGAAGGGAAGGTTTTTGATTTCCTTCATACAAATAGTAATTGAACCATTCCAGTAGATCTTGTGCCCAGTCATATCTTACAGAATAGGGATATGCCTCAGCACCTCTACCTGAAGACATTCCATTTTGGTCGCTAGGCCGATCAGGATAGTGATGCCCCCACTGTCCGAACAATCCTTTAACTTCGAATCCAGCATTCTGTAACTGCTTGTATACAGGGAATGCCATATGCGGGTCTACATTCCAGTCCTGCATTCCATGAATTAAATAGACCGAACCATTGTAATTCTGCATTGCTCTTTCTAGGAAATGTCTATCCGTCCAGTAAGTATTGCCAGCATAGTTCGCTTCATCTCCAGTTAGGTAAGCTGCAGGACCATTTGCATATCCCTCTGCGTATCCTCTGCACACAGTTTGCCAATCCTCACTATCCCCATCCCATCCGAAGGATCCATACACTCCGTTGTGCATTGCTATTCCTCTGGCCTCCATAGATCCATTACGCCACATTAAGTCGTGAACTCCAATTAATCCAGAAATGGGAATAATAGTTTCCAAGTATGGATTGCCAAACATGGCAGCTTGCCAAGGTGTTGTTCCATCGTACGATTTTCCAATGATTCCCACATTTCCATTACTCCACTCTTGAGTACCTAACCAGGTTACAGCCGCGTCTATCCCCATCTGTTCACTCAGTCCCATAAAGTCCATACAGTGGTTCGACATTCCAGTTCCGAATACAGAAACTTGAGCAATAGCATAACCATGTGGAACCATATTCTCTATCAAGAATTTACCTAGGCGATTTGCGGGCGTTAACGCATCCACATCACCATCATCATAGTATGGACCAACATCAGCGATAACTGGTATTTTGGTACCATTGGGAACGTCAGGTATCCATAATCCAAGATGCACTTGACAATCATCAGTGATTGTACATCCTAATTCACTTGAGGGTAGATCAACATTAACAAAGACACTTTCTGGACCAGTTATCTCATATTTACCCTTTTCCAGAGTATAGCTGTAAGATTCGGTTGTATTGAATGGTTGATTGACTCTTTCCCAAACAGGAACAAGTCCGTTCCCAGCTATTATGTCATCTATATCTTTTTCATCATCCTCGCTAAAATACAATAAAACAGATGATAAAAGCAGGATTACTGCTGTGATTCCTGCAAAGACACGGTGTTCAGCAACGTACAATTTCTTCATGATATTTTACTTTTTTCGTCATCTCTAGTTATCTCAGATATACTTGGTAATTTCAATGAAGCTTGGTGAAACAAGGTTGCCCCAATCGCAAAATATCCAGCCAGTGCAGCTACACTGACCAGTACTGAATCATGAACATCATAGTGTATGTTCTCCAGGGCACTGGCGTTCAGGAATGCCAGAAAAAGATAGAGGAAGGCCAGACGTCCAGCAACTCTTACCCCATTACCGTGCACAATTCCATAGGCTATCCACATCCCTGCTCCTCCGAAGAATAGGACGGTACCCAAACCGAAACCAGCAATCATCAGTAGATCTCCAGTTGCGAGATCTGGGAATCGCTCCTCTGTCATCAACAATTTCCAGAACTCTATGGAACCTCCGAAAAACAGACCGAAACCAGCCGAATAGAATGGGGCAGCAGGTTCGGACTTGAAGGTATTCAGGTTGACGCCAATGAACATGAAAATCAACATGACGAATGGCGTGACCAGCATCATAGCTGCATATCCCGTATCTTTCGAATGGAGGTCTATCCCCCCCAGGATCATTATGATGTCTGCAATTGTTCCGAAGACAACTCCGACCCCGCAGGCAATGTACAATTTGCGTTCCACAAGTTTGTCTTCAACTTTCTTTATCATCTCGAAGAACAGTAACATTGCCGGTACAATGTAGGCCAGCATTCCGAGAACATTTGCTTGGAATATGACTGAATCCATGTTACGAATTCATTTTCCTGCTCAGGGCTATTGCGGTAAGTATTATTGATAGTGCCGAAACGCTCAGTGATAGGCCGGAGAGGCCTTCCTCATCGGTTTTTTCCACGACGGGTGCAGATACATATTCCTTTATGGTGATCGAATTGATATGGACCTCATAGAGAGGTCGGTCCGGTCCACCTGGAACTCTTGGAATACTTCCGTCACCATCAGCATCGTTAGTGGTTGGAACTCCTGCAGCGGCCTGTACCAGTTCTATTCCTTCTCTAACTACTCCGAACACAGCATAACCTGGGTCGTCTTCCTGAGTTCGATTCCCATTATCTAGACCATGCTGAGGCCCATCACAGATATAGAATTGACTGGTTGCTGAATCTGGATCGAGTCCTCTGGCCATTCCAATGGCACCGTTGATATGTGTCAGGTTAGCGTCTGCTTCGAAGGGAATAGTTTCCGATGATCCTCCTTCTCCACAGGACGGGTCTGATATTGGATAAACACCATCTGAATTGCAATCAGGGTCACCACTTTGTATCACAAAGTCATCAATAATCCGATGAAAGAAAATACCATCAAAGAAGGACTGATTTACCAAGTCTACAAAATTGTTGACAGTAATGGGGGCCCAATTAAGAAACAATTCCAGTACGATTTCACCTTGGAATTCATCTCCACCACCGATTCCAGATTCGTAAGTCAGATTGATGACAATGATTGGATTTCCCTCATATGAATTCTCCATCGGGCTTGCATCTGCGACCGTACCCGGTGTGAACAGAAGAATCATCGACAGGAGAATTGCTACCCTCATATCACGTCCATATATGGTGGCTTTTTACGATTATAGCTTACAGTAACTATTAAAACACCATGAAATTCTAGGCCAACATGGACGTCAAGGTAACTGAGAAGGCAAAATCAAGGTTGCACGATATGGGAGTCTCGGATGAGGTGTTCCTCCGTATAGGTGTGACCTCTGGGGGGTGTTCTGGAAACGCCTACGATGCAGTTCTGGATGACGTTATGAAAGAAGTTGATGATGTTTATTATGAGGATGGCCCTCTTCGTATTGTTTCAGATAAGGTGAGTTCAATCTATCTAGATGGCCTGACCATTGATTTTTCAGATGACCTGATAGAACCAGGATTCAGGCTTACCAACACCAATGCCAAAGGTTCCTGTGGATGTGGTTCCAGTTTTAGTACTGATTCCGTTCCGAACGTGGAGACCAGTTTCTCGGTCTGAACATGGCTATCACTCCAATATCTATCCTGGGTGGAGATTCAGTCTATTGTATCAATGAAGCTCAGGTAAGTGATGCTAGACGACTTGCCAATGACGACCCCGAGTCATCAGAAAAGATACAGTCCGAGATTGAAAAATTGGAATCCAGTTTCACACGTAATGAGAGGGCAGCCCTTGCTTTTACGATAATCGAGAATCTACGCGAAGATCGCGAGAAATAGATGGAAGCATCAATCAATGTTCTAGGTGGTAAGCTTGAGCCATGTTCAACGGACCCAATGACCGGTTGGCTTCGGGATGGTTGTTGTAACACGGACAACCGTGATTTTGGACGACATGTAGTATGTGTGGTCATGACCGATGTCTTTCTGGCATTTTCAAAAGGTGCAGGTAATGATCTCAGTACTCCTATGCCTGGATTCTCTGGTCTGAAGGAGGGGGACCGCTGGTGCCTTTGTCTTTCAAGATGGGTCGAGGCCCATGATTCTGACATGGCACCTCAAGTGGTACTGGAATCCACTCATGAGTCAGCCCTTGATATGGTTGACTTGAAAACACTGAAAGAATACGCTTACAAACCCGAATAATTAGTGGTGTAGTTCCTTTCGGGGATCATCATCAGTTCCCCATTGAATTGCAAATTCCTTGGTTTTCTCGTACATTTCTTCGAATGAGTCCCACACATAGAGTATTGGTTGGTACTTGGTAACATCATAAGGATGCGTTTCCATTTCTTCGAAGTTTGGTGTACGGTATTCGATTTTTGGGTCACAGACGCAGGCTTCATTCGCACCACATCCTGCCCCAGCAGTACAAGCATGTTCCATTTCCCCAAAAGAAGAAAGTAAACCCGGGCCAACAGCTTTGATTTCTCCATTTTCTCTACATGCACCAAATTCCAGTACAAACCAGTAGATGGTACCCAACTTCTTGATGGCTTCCTCACTTTCGGTCCGCATGTCAGCCTCTCCGAACAGGATGTTCAGTTCGGCCCATTCAGGTACACCGAGCATTGCGGTATGTCCTACCAATTCGTGTACAACATCAGGTTCTGGAGTGTAGAACGGTCTGGATGAGTGTCTGATGTACTGGGTCGAAAGGAAGACCTTGTTGGCCAGCGCGGAATGGAAGGTCTTGGGATGTACCAGTCCGCCGACCGGTTCCTGCCTGAATCCCGTCATTTCCTGTAGTTTCTCACTTACTTCCTGAAGTTGCGGAATCTTGTCATCAGGAAGCCCTAGTTTTCTTGCATTGTCCAGATACTGGCGGCATGCATATTTTTCATGGACTGGACTTATGCGCTCCATTATCGCCGCCCAGACCGCGTCTTCATCCTCGGAATAGGGGGCATGAGGAATCTTTGTGGTCCTTCTCGCTTCCATGGACATATCATTCCATTCCATGGCAATCTTGGCGATCTCGTTCCTTCGGTCCCGGTATCCCTCATCCTGGAATCCTGGATGGTCGGGGTCAAGTTCAACGAAAACGTTCCCGCCGACTATCTTTACGGCAGAGTTCGCCTCGTCTGTTTGTTCACTAACTCCTTCATCAGGTCCATGCATAGAATATCTCTATCTACCCAATTGCAGCAGATAATAAATGCATTGGTGTAGTGAAATTATTTATACATGGAGGTGAACCCTTGAATATGGATACAGAGTCTGAGGATAGAACCCTAATGACAATAATGGTATTGTCAGTTCTGGGTTTGATAGATTCCTTGTATCTGACCTATCTTCACTCACTTGTTGCAGGAGGAGGAGGATGCCCAACCCAGAATCTTCCCGGACTTGATTGTGGAGAGGTTCTGGCTAGCGAGCAAGCCGAATTACTTGGCCTACCTGTCGCTTGGTTTGGAGTTCTTGGTTTCATCGTTCTATTCTCATTGGCCCTGGATCGTTACTTGAATATGGATCTGGAAAGGACACGTTACAATGTCATTCTTCTCCCGTTGATAGGGCTGTCCGGAAGCGCTTTTGGTGGCTACCTGACGTACGCTGAAGCTTTTATCATCCACCAGTGGTGCCCATTCTGTCTTACTGCCTTTGCCCTGACATTGGGAGCGACATTTTTCGCTTTAAGGACGTATGGCGCAGAACTCAAGAACTTCATAGGAGGAAACGATGGCATCTAAGCGAAGGCGCAAACTGGAACGGAAGGCATCGAGATCAATCGATCAGAAGATGCAAGTCAGACGTGATAATTTCAATGAGAATCTGTGGAGATTTGGACCTCCAGTTCTTGTCTTATTGATTCTTCTGGGTGTTATATTCTTTGTTTTTATCTATGAACCGGGCAACCCTCGACCCGAGGAATGGACACTTGAGGAAGCTGACACGGGAGTAATTTATTCATCTAAGGATTATTATTATGATGATCAGCTGACTATGGTCGAGTTTTTCCAGTCACAGTGTGGACATTGTCAGAATCAGGCCCCTATACTGAAAGAGATAAACGATAATTACATGGACGATACAAGCGAGAATTATTCAGCCCATTTCAATATGTTTTCAATCGGTGGATACAAAGTGGGAAGTAATACGGATAGTAAGAGCAATGTAGCCTCGTTTAAATTCCAGTATCATAATTCTCAATGGCCTCATTTGTACGATTCCACGGGTGACCTGATGAGAGATTACAAATTCAACTCCTACCCCTCTATGGTTTTGGTAAAGAATAACGAAATAGTTTACCAGCATAGTGGCGGACTAACATACGACCAGTTATCGGCTGAGATTGACAAGCATCTTTAATCACAAATATTTAATATCAGTATTCAATGGAAAATTATTATGACTAATCGTGGATTATTAATTCTGCTACTTTCCACACTTTTTGTCACTTCAGGCTGCCTTGATGGTCTGAATCAGCAGGATGATAAAAATTTCTGGGGAGAGGATTGTGAAGAGGTTGTAGACGCGAAATGTATTGCCGGACCAGCACCAGATTTTGCGTTGGTCGACCAGTTCAACAATCCAGTTAATATGTCTCACTTCGAGGGCAAGATCGTAGTTATCACATTTGTCTATACTCATTGTCCTGACGTATGTCCTGCCGTCACATATCAGATGAAAAAGTTGTCTGAGGAATTGGGCGATGACTATAATGAATCGGTTGTATTTCTCAGCGTTACGGTAGATCCTGAGCGAGATACTCCTGAAAGACTCGCTTCCTTCGCATCCGATTACGATGCCTCATGGCAGTTTTTGACATCCACAGACGATTCTCCAGTAGGCGATATGGCATCAGTTTGGTATGACTATGGTATAGAGGTCATGATTGACGAAGAAGCTTGTGGAGGCAATGGCCACCATATGGAAGACTACGAAGGCTGCCATTGCAATCCAGGTTACATGCAGAATCCCTGGAACATAGATGATTGTATCGAGGACCCAGACCATGACAAGAATGCCACTTTTGAAGAGGGTCTTGAATCAGATATAATCACGGCTCTCGATGTATGGTCAAGTGGCTTGGTTAATGATAGTCAGGCAATGGCGAGCATAGATATTCTGGTGTCCCAAGTATTTGGTTCAGAATGGGATTTAGTTGATATCAATGGTTCACAGCATTCATCTTCCACATATTATGAACAAAATCTGACCCTAATCGAGTTTTTCCATACCGACTGTTCACATTGCCAAAATCAGATTCCGGCATTGAAAGAATTCCATGCCGACCATTCTTCAAATATCAGTATAGTTTCTGTGGGAGGATATGGTCTTGGAGGTGATATCGACAATGTGAGCACCATCTATGACTTTACCATCGAACACAACACAACTTGGCCTTACCTGTATGATGAATCACACCAGTTGATGCAGATTTTTGGGATGAATAATTATCCTAGTTGGGTATTACTTGAGGGCGATCAGATAGTTTCTCGTGCTTCCGGTTCCAAGAGTTATGAACAATTAGTGGGCTTGGTCGAGGATCGCTCTGAACCAGTAAATCTTAGTGAACAAATGAACCTGATACTGGAAAATCTAGAACACTGGGAGGCGAGTCACATGTCGGATGAAGAAATGATAGAAGTAATTGCCGCTGCCCTGAACTACGAGTTTGAGGAGGCGCCCGATGGAGACTACGGAGTCAGCCACTCAGCCAAACTTTACATTATAGATCGGGATGGAAATATGCGGGTGGTCTGGCGCGGATATGACTGGACCTATGCCTCAATTTATCATGATGTCGTGATGCTTCTTTAGTTTAGTAAGCCCCATATACCCGCTTTTTCTGCAAGTTTCATGACACTCCTAGCCTTTGGTGACAATGGTTTGGTTTTTTTCGACCATGATTTCAGTTACATAAGTATAATCTGTTCCTTCATCTCAATGTTCATTGGAATCGTAATGGCACAGTCAGGATTGGACAAAATATTCAATTGGGAAGGCGAACTCGAATTCATAACCGAGAAATTCTCTAAGACAGCTCTGTCCAATTTTTCCATAATGGGTCTTATTCAGGTCACGATTCTTGAAACGCTGTCAGGTTTGCTTTCTCTGTTTGGCTCTATCATGGTTTTGTTTTATGATGATGAATCATATGGGATAATCGGTCTAATCCTAGCAGCCGGTTCATTTAGTATTCTGATGGCAGGTCAGAGGATTTCAAAGGATTATGATGGAGCAGCCGCTCTGGTTTCTTATTTCCTTCTGACCATGATTGGTCTGTTTATGTATAGTAACTAGAAACCACAGATAGTTCGCAGGTCATCCACAGCGCCAGGTGACGTCAGTCCTACAGCTAAGAACAATACGATTAGGAAGAATACCGGAACCGCTGCGGTACGATTGACCAGCGGCGGATCCCATATCATATGCATAAAGAAGGAGCCGATGAACCATACTTTCACTGCAGCGATACCGAACAGGATAACCATCGTCACCTCGAATGAGAATTCTTGGAGAATGGCCATCACTTCAACTATGGTGAAGAATACCAACCATGCGAAAACTTTCATGAACCCTTGAATCGGGCTCTCACCAGCATGTAACCATCCTGGGAACGAGTGGTCGCCATGATGTTCGTTTTCGGTATCTTGTTCGTCTTTCATTTTTGCCTCAATACAGATAGAAGAATGGGAATACGAATACCCAAACTACGTCCACGTAGTGCCAGTATAGACCGAATAGTTCGATCGTATCGTGATATTTCTCATTGTAACCTTCCTTATTGGCCTTGGCAATCAGATATCCCAATGCCAGAAGTCCAACGAAAACGTGTGCCCCATGGATCCCTGTGGTAATGTAGAAAGTAGTCCCTTCCAGACTAGTATCCAGCCAGAATCCATGTTCGTACTTTGGAGCAACACAATGATGGCCTATATCCTGCCCGGCAGTGACACTACAATGGTCACCCCAGAAGTGGCCGTTTTTCATTTCCCACCATTCATATGCTTTGAGAATCAGGAAAAGAGTCCCCAGAAAGAATGTGGCTATCAAGTATCTGGTCGCCGCCTTGGAATTGTTGTTCCTAGCTGCATAAAGAGCAAGGACCACGGTCAGACTGCTCAGCAGCAGAGCAAACGTGTTTATCACTCCAAATATCAGATGAGAGCGTATAATATCAGCTGCAGGAACCCAACACGCCTCGAACTGTAGTCCACAATCAACTCCTATGGCTCCATAGTCCGGGAGGGCGGCCCTGTATCTCAGGTAAGCGCTCAGTAGGGTACTGAACACCATGACCTCGGTCAGAAGGAATATCCACATTCCGAACTTGCGTGTGGTTATGCTGGCCCAGAAGGGGTGATATCCTACAATCTCCACACCTTCCTCAGAATCCTGATCCCAATAGTCTTGCATCCACATCATGAATCCAGTAATCATCCCCGCAATTCCGAGAATGAAAACGAACCAGTAGCCAGTATCTCCTTCTTTATCTTCTCCACCGGCCGTTGCCATAATCAGCCCAAGGAACATCAGGGCGACAGCCACGCTGAATACGAGGGGTGCGGGAGTTCCATGATGTCCATGTTCTTCGCTCATTCGGCTTCCTCGGCCAATTTAAGAGTTGGAATCTCTTTGAAACTGTTATGTGGTGGTGGTGAGGATGTGGCCCATTCAAGCGACCAACCATCCCATGGGTTATCACCGGCTTCTTCACCATATTTGAAAGAATAAATGAGATTATAGACTAATATGATTTGAGCAATACCAAATACGAATGCACCTATGCTAATCAATTGATTTAATTCAGTGAGCGAACTATCATAGCTAGCATACCTTCGAGGCATGCCAGCTAGTCCTACATGATGCATGGGGTAGAATGCTACATTGAAGGAGATAAAAGATAAGGTGAAATGAAGCAATCCTAATTTTTCACTCAACATCTTTCCAATCATTTTAGGGTACCAATAGTAAACTCCAGCTAGAAATGCAAACAATACGCCACCTACTGCAACATAATGGAGGTGTCCAATCACAAAATAGGTGTCATGAAGTGCAATATCTAATGGAAGCATGGCAAGTATCACTCCCGTGATTCCACCTATTGTAAAAGTAAGGATGGTACCCAGAGCGAAGAGCATGGGGGTCTTAGTTACTATAGAACCACCAGTCATTGTAGCCAGCCAATTGAAAATTTTGATTCCTGTGGGTACTCCCACAAGCATAGTTGTTAGCATTACAGCAAATCTGAAAAACGGATCTGCGCCACTTGTGAACATGTGGTGGCCGTAGACAACGAACGAGATAATCCCAATACTAGCCATTGCATATACCATTGAAGTGTAACCAAAGATTGGTCTTCGGGAGAATGTAGATGTAACCTCAGAGAGAATGCCAAAAGCAGGTAGAATCAAGATGTAAACCTCAGGATGTCCGAAGTACCAGAACAAGTGCTGCCATAACACAGCATCACCACCCGCACTAATATCGAAGTAAAGAGTTCCAAATGTCCTGTCGGCCATCAGAAGAATAAGTGCTACTGTGAAAACAGGAATGGATAATAGTAGTAAGAATACAGTAATGAACATCGACCACGTGTAGAGTGGCATTTTCATGAACGTCACACCTGGGGCTCTCATTCTTAATATAGTGGTTAGGAAATTAATCGCTGTCAACGTAGATGATGCGCCCAGCATTATCTGTCCAGCGACCCAGAAATCCGTTCCTGGTTTGGTGGCAGTATCACCAGAGGAGTACGGAGCATAGCCAGTCCACCCTACATCTCCAGCACCGCCTGTGAAATAACCTGCATAAATCAATAGACCGCCTGTTGGCAGGAGCCAGTAACTCAATGCATTAAGTCTGGGGAAGGCCAGATCTCTTGCTCCTATCTGAAGAGGGACGAGATAGTTTGCAAATCCAAAGATAATGGGCATGGCAGCCATGAATATCATGGTGGTCCCGTGCATGGTGAAAGTGGAATTGTATTCCTGATCAGTCATGAAGTCATTGTCAGCTTCGAAAAGCTGTACACGGAGTAGTAGAGCTAGAAAACCTGCGATAAAGAGAAAGATAAAGCCAGTGGATATGTATAATAGTCCGATGTATTTGTGATCAGTTGTAGTTAACCAAGGATAGATAGCCTTCCAAGCGTCTCTCAGGACTTCTTCAAATGCTTGTTCATTTGTTACCATCCGATTTCCAATGACTACAACTCCCAAAGTTACAGCAAGGATTGTGAAGGCATAGATCATCTTCTGAGGAGTTGTTAATTCGACATGTTTATCAGAGATAGCAACAGCATTTACTCCCATGAGATCAAAACTGCCTGAATTCCAGCGGTCTGCATTGCTCGCTCCTCCATCTCCGTTAACAGAATTTCCGTATGCCGTGAACGTGACAATCACATCATCTCTGTCTGGGGCAGTCCAACTAAAGTTCCATCCTCTGTAATCATTTCCTTCAGTGGTATGCGTTAAGTGTGTTTTATCAAATGGTTTTTGTACGCTAGTATCGTTTTCAAGCGGTTCTAGTATACCATGAGTTGCCGTGACAAAGAATCCACCATAATTTTCACCCCTTACGCCATCATTTGGTCCTCCGCTTATGTTCAATGTTAGCGTATAGGTCCCTCCAGCAGTAAAATTTTCTGGAAGTGTTAGTTCGATACTGACACTAGTTGTGACCTCTGGACCGTGACAGCTACAGCCGTTCGCTTCTACTGTACTGGTAGTCGAACCAGTAATGCCTGAAGATAACGCATCACCCGTTGGAAAAGCAGATAATGCCACCAGAATGGATATCAGAAATCCGACACTCAGAATCTTGAGACTCTTATTGTTCATTAAGCCTCCGTGATATAGATATTAGCCAGCATTCTGGAATGGCTTTCTCCACAATATTCAGCACAGTACAAATTGTATTCTCCAGGATCGACTTGACCTGTATCTATCCAGACCAACGTCTCAATATTTGGTACAGCGTCATGCTTGACACCAATTTCAGGAATGTAAAATGCGTGTAGGACATCATTGCTGTTGATATTAAAGCGCACCATACTATCATGCGGAAGCTCTAGACAGTCGTACGTAGTTATTTCGTTTTGCTGGCGAACGCCTGCTTCGTTCAATTCTCCGCATTTGGTAAAGTCTTCTGGAACTTCGTAATCATTGGGAAAATCGAAAGTCCACTGCCACTGGACTGCTGTTACTTCGATAACGATGTCAACATCATCTTCTTCGGGTATGTCCCACAAATAATCTAAGGGTGCCAGTGAAATAAACGTTAACCATATCGCTAGAATCAGGGGCGCAATTGTCCAGGCTAATTCTATTTTAGCATCCCCTCTTTCATGAGGGAAAACACCTGCTTTCAGAGAATCTTTATGTTCAGGGTCACCTTCCTTGTGTCTGAAGTAGATTAGATTGTACGCCATCCACACAAAGACTATCAGTCCGACAATTAGGGACCATATGAAAACTTGCCAAACCAATCCGCCATATCCACCGCTAGTCCCACCAAAATCTTCCCAAAGAGCAGGGGTTTCAAAGTAAATCAGGTCATTAATCATTGACATTTTGTTACCTCAAGAAAGTACGGTATTTTCTGCATTTAAGATGGGTTTATAAAGATACAATCCATCGGATTTTTTACGATAAGAATTGACTTAGGTTGATGTAATTCATCTCGTCTACAATCACTGTGATGAATAGCATATACAGATATACGTTTGAATATTTGAATAGTTCCCAGGCATCATCTTCCTTCTTGCTGTTAAGGAGCACCCATGATTTGTAGACAAAGTATCCAGTTAGAGTCAGACCAATTATCAGGAAGAGTAATCCTAGTTCTCCTAAAACAATCATTGCTAAGTTTACAATAGTCAGTAAAATCGAATATCCCATTATGTGTCTTCTGGTAACGTCCTCACCTTTGACGACAGGTAGCATTGGAACGCCTGCCTGACCGTAATCTTTTCTCTTGGAGAGTGTCAGTGCCCAGAAGTGAGGAGGTGTCCAGACGAATATGACTGCTACCATGAGCCAGGGTAAAACAGAGTAAGCATCACCAGATGCAGCAGCCCATCCGATAAGTGGTGGCGTTGACCCAGAGATTCCTCCAATCACTATGTTCTGGGGTGTTCTCCGTTTGAGCATCATTGTATAAATACATACATAAAAAAAGGCACTAAAAGCAGTAATCAGACCTGCTTCCGTATTGGCTAACCTGGTCACAACTCCAATCCCCAATAGACATACTGTTAATCCAAAGCCCAGAGCATGATTTGGAGATATGTGGCCTGAGGGAATAGGTCTATTTTCAGTTCTTTTCATAAGAGGATCAAGATCCCTTTCGTACCACATATTGATGGCCATCGACCCACCACTCGCCAAGGAGCCACCAAACAGCACTATGAAACAGGACCACAGACTATCCATGTAGTCTCTTCCTCGGTCGTAGCCTTCTCTAAGATCGTAGGTCAAAACACCGCAGACGGCGGTTGCCTGAAGCAACAAGACTACACGAGGCTTCATCAAAATTGCATATATCCTGATTAGGGAGGGCCTGTTTTCTGCCATTTCGCTCATTTTCACGCCGTACGTAACAGTCCAGTTAAGATGTCATGAAAAAGATAACAGTAACATTGTTACGGTAGCGCTTATTTAGTAGAAGATAAACTGGATTCCATGGCACTATTGTCCTATACAGTCTACAAGCTGATGCACATTTTCGGTGCATTTCTGATAGTCGCAGTCTATGCTGCGTTAGGTTTGTGGGCCATGAATGAACGTTCTCTTGAAGAGAACAAGTATGAAAAGCTTGGATTAGCAGCGCACGGGATAGGCTTGCTGTTGGTTGTTTTGGCAGGATTCGGAATGCTCGCCAGTTTGTACCCGGAAGACTCTCTGATGAGTTTTGGTTGGGTACATGTCAAGCTAACTCTGTGGTTGATGTTGGGCGGAGGAATCACCTTATTGAGGAAAAAACCAGAACATGCCTCAACAATACTCCTAGTAGCCCTGTTGGTCACTACTCTGGCGGCAGCCATTGGGGTCAATCACTATTCGTGGTTTGGCAACTGAAACGAGCCTTACAATTCCAAAAATCACGCGTTCTTGACGGAGAACAGGCAATGGTCGTGACCAGTTCCGTGACACACAAATTCCCTAACTTTCCATTTCTTCCCGGTTCTTTTACTAAGAATGGCCTCCATAATGCCCTCGTCCATGGCGCATAGAGGTCTCCCTACATCCGGAACCCCTCTACAGTCATAATTACTTTCGATTCTGATAACCAGTGGCCTCTTTTTCTGAATTTCCAGAGTTCCCATGTCATTTTCGGCCCAGAATTTAGCGATCACATTTAGTGTCTCAAGCATCTCACCATTGGTATTACCTAGTTCTTTCGAGATTTGATTTCCTATATCATGTCCAGTTTCCCTGAGCATTTCATCCAGAGAGAGACCCCATGACTCAATCACATATCTAAGAGATTTATTGATGTTTTCCATCAGGTTTCCATTGCTTTCTAGACCTGTGCCAATTACTTTACGCATATGAGTCTTCAATTGCATAGCAGGTTTTCCACCAGTTGCAACTAGTTCCCCTGTGAGGGTATAGATTTTCCTGCGACTGTCCTTGTCATCAACTTGAGAATTAATCATCCTCAAAGCCTCCAATTCCAGAAGATGCCTGGCAGTTGTTGATTGTGAACGCTGTATATTTTCCATTACTTCCTTTTGGGTCCTGCCTCTCTCCGTCAGTAAAGTTAGAATCTGTTTCTTGATAGGACTAGAAATAGGCGTCAAACCTTCGGACGTCGAATAGAGGTGGAAGTTGTTCACAATGAACCACTTCATCCAAATCTATTTATAGCTATCTATACCTCACAACGTATCAATACGATGTATTGCATACAAATAGGTGGAAAATGTTTGGCGATGTAAATGTAGATGGTGAGGTTCACGGTAGCATTCAGCCTTTCCTGAGTGCTCTGGGCATTGCCCTCTTGTTAGCTGGTCTACTAATTTGGCCCCTTCTCCCAGTTGGTCTGGTTCTGGTTGTGTATTCTCTTTGGAATTGGATTAGCGAAGAAGTAAATTTATGGCCTGAAAGATCAAGCATTACTACTGGGACATATCCTGCCACGGTAATAATAATAATCGCAGAGGCTTTGCTCTTTGGTGCATTCTTTGTTTTCTGGTTTTGGGCAAAGTGGCATACGTTATATTGGGATTCAGTACAATCTGACTTCAGTGAAGAAGTACTAGCGGGCAGGTCGTGGCCTCTTCAGGGAGTAGATTTCAATCTAGGTTTTGTTGCTTTCAACTCTCTTTTGTTATTTGTGAGTGCATATACAGCTAATCAATACCTAAAATCTACGGAAAGTTCTTGGTTACAGGCTACAATTGTTTTAGGCCTTCTTTTCCTTCTGGGTCAGGGTTATGAATATTACAATTTGTATATCGAGGGTCTAGATCAAACATCTAGTTTTGGGACGGCTTTTTTTGCACTCACGGGAATTCATGGGTTACACGTTCTCATTGGTATTGTTGCTCTTTCCATATTATTTTGGCTTGTAAGGTCTGATAATTTGAGTAAAACATCACAACTTCCCGAAAGTATCGTGTTGTATTGGCACTTTGTAGATGTAATTTGGGTTCTGATTCTGCTAGTAGTTTATTTGGAGGTAATTTAATGAAAATAAATACAATTAGACTTTTTGGATTGTTAGCTGCAGTTTTTGCGTTAGTTTTTTCCAATAATGCTTTAGCTTGTGCATCCTGTATCGAAACAGGAACAACAGGTGTCCACGCAGAAAAATATGATCAATTGATGGGCTGGTACCTCTTGATAGGGGGCATAGTCTCACTTCTGGTCTACGCTTGGTTCACTTGGTTATTGTATAAATTCAGGGCAAGTGAGGGTTCTCAGGATCCCGAAGACGCTCCAAAATTAGGGGAAATACCAAAACACAGAGGAGATCCGAAATGGACTTGGTTTGTGACGGTTGCTATATTTGCGATACTTATGGGTCTGACGGCCGGAACCATCAACATGGTTGAGTTTTATGAGAATCCAGAAGAAGGTTGGGGCGATGGACCTTTAACTGTTCAAGTTACAGCACATAGGTATTATTGGGAATTCGAATATCCTAACGGCAACAAAACCTATGACAATCTAATTGTTCCGATTAATACGATTGTTATTTTGGAAGTAACAACTGATGATGTATGGCATAATTTTGCTGTTCCTTCCTTGCGGTTGAAGATAGATGCAATACCGCATCAGACTAATGTAATCTGGTTTGACGCTCCTGATGTAGGTGAATATCCCATATCTTGCATGGAATTGTGCGGTAGTGATCATACAGATATGACTGGAAATTTGATTCTGGTTGAACCGGAAGTATATGAAAATGGTATAGACGAGGACTTTGCATGAACATCTTAGAGAACAAAACCTTGAATCGCTGGCTTACAACGACTAACCATAAGGATGTAGGATTGATGTATTTCTTTGCTACTCTCCTCTTTGGATTTATTGGACTTCTACTTTCATTGCTGATAAGGATTCAACTTTATCAACCAAATAATGGGACTGCATGGTTAGACTGGGCACCAGGTGATGACGCGGGAGCGTTCTACAATTCAATGGTTACGATGCATGGAGCTGTAATGGTTCTATTCTTTGTTTCACCTCTATCATTCGCTTTTGCTAATTATGTCGTACCCCTTCAGATCGGGGCTAAAGATATGGCATTCCCAAGACTAAATGCCCTCAGTTTCTGGACATTCTTGTTTGGCGGGTTGGTTGCCGCTTCTGGTTTTGTGTTTGGTGGTGCAGCGGATGTTGGCTGGACATTTTATTCACCTTTGACATCACTTGAGTATAGTCCAGGCAATGGAGTAAATCTGGCTGGCGCAGGTCTGGTTTTGTTAATTATATCTGTAACTGCCTCGACGATTAATTTCATTGTAACTATATTATACCACAGGCAGAAGAATATGGACATTTGGGATATGCCTATGTTCACTTGGACAATGCTTTTCACAGTAATTCTGATGCTGACCATCTTTCCAATCCTTCTTGCAGCTCTCCTGATGTTAGTAGGTGATAGATTGTTTGAGACGGTTTTCTTCATTGATGAGAATAGGGGTTCAATATTGTGGGGCCATCTCTTTTGGTTCTTCGGTCATCCTGAGGTGTACGTAGTATTACTACCTGAACTCGGTATGCTGGCAGAGATTGTACCTGTATTCGCGAGAAAGCCTCTTTATGGAAAAAGATATATCATTTATTCCTTGATTGTGGGCACCGTCCTGAGCGTCATAGTCTGGGTTCATCACATGTTCATAACTGGAATCGATCCTCTTTTGCGAGAGGTCATGAGTGTGACTACCGAGTTAATTTCGATACCATTCGCGGTGATAATGATATGCCTGATTGCGACACTTTACGATGGCAAGATCACTTTTCCAACAGCAAATCTGTTTGCCCTAGGAGCCATTGGGATTTTTGTGATTGGTGGTGTGACGGGCGTCTTTTTGTCATCAGCAGCTATTGATTATCATCTTAGAGGGACATACTACCTAGTTGCACATTTCCACTATACACTGGGTGCAGTGACTTTAGGAGTTGTAGCGGCAGTATACTATTGGTATCCTCTTATGTTTGGCCGTATTTTGGACGAAAGATTAGGCAAATTACATTTTTGGGGGTCCTTTTTTGGAACAATATTGACGATGACTCCTCTTTTCTATCTGACTGACATGCCTCGTAGAATCTATGTTTATGGCGCAAACGAGCATGAATTAGTCTGGGGCGATTACCACTTTTGGGCAACAATAGGAGCTTTCGTAGTCTTCGTTGCACAGTTGATATTCTTGTACAACTTGATACGAAGTTATTCGCACGGTAGAGAAGCTGGTTCGAATCCTTGGAACGGTAGTACACAAGAATGGGGTAGTGAATAGTTGCCCCATTCATCTATTCCAAAAACTTGGATTCTGTTTCTCCTAGTCGCAGTCTCGGTTTTCTTTGTAACTCTTGCAGAGTCACGCAGTTCAGGGGTAGCCTATGACGATGCTAAGAACGGTTGTATTTGCCACAGTAGTTCAGCAACAAGTGATGTCACAATTTCCATATCAGACCTTCCTAGAAAATTTGAGGCCAGTGAGATTTACGATCTAAATATAACGCTCACAGGTGGCCCGGAGATAACCTCAGATTCTCAGAATCATGGTGGCTTTACCTTGACCAGTAGTATTGGCACACTCTCTTCCAAGGATGAATATACACAACTCATGGAGGACGGTTCTATAACTCACACTTCGGCAGGTAACAATCAACGAACATGGAAGGTCCAATGGACAGCACCCTCCGATGATTCCCAAAGTGTCGAATTCAAAGTAGGAGGCAATTCAGTTAATGGGGATGATGAACCAAATGAGCAAGATAAATGGAATAGTGCAGAAATAACTGTGAAAGGTGTTAACTATACTGATGGTTCTTCTTTATCATCAGTATCATTCTCAATGGTGATTTGTATTTTGATAATTGGAGCCATATCAAGAAGGCACCATGCCTGAGGATCCGATACCGCTCAAAGCCATACATCACATAGAATTGTGGGTCGGGAACGCCAAACAGGCAGCCTATTACTATCGCAAAGCCTTCGGTTTCTCACAAATAGCTTATTCAGGTCTGGAAACAGGAAACAGAGATAGTACTTCCTATGTTCTGGAACAGGGAAGTGTGAAACTGATGCTGACCACTCCACTACACAGTGGTAACGGGGTTGGTGAACACGTCAAGAAGCATGGGGATGGTGTGTATGACATAGCCTTCCACGTCGATGATGTTGATTCCTGCTTTGAAGAGGCCCTAAAACGGGGGGCCCGGTTTGCCATGACGCCTCATGACCTGACAGATTCCAATGGTACGGTGAGGAAGGCAGCGATCCATACATACGGGAATACTATTCATTCATTTATTTCCACGAATACCTACAGGGGCCATTTTCTTCCAAACTTTGAACCCAGAATCTATACTGAAGACCCTATAGGTCTCCGCTTCATAGATCACGTTGTCGGTAATGTTGATGTCGGTCAAATGGATAAGTGGGTAAATTTCTATTCCGAGGTCCTTGGCTTTACGAATATCATTCATTTTACAGACAAGGATATTTCAACCAAATACAGTGCATTAATGTCAAAAGTGATGGAAAGTGGTAATGGACGTATCAAGTTCCCCATCAATGAGCCTGCCAAAGGCCTCAAAAAGTCACAGATTGAAGAATTCATAGAATTTTACGAGGGTCCCGGAGCTCAACATATCGCTCTCTTGACAGATGATATCATCTACACTATATCCCGATTCAAGGATATGGGTGTAGAGTTTCTGCATGTCCCTGATACGTATTATGAGGATTTAGAGTCAAGGGTAGGGCCAATAAAGGAGGACATGGCCAAGATTAAGGAGCTAGGAATCCTTGTAGATCGCGATGATGAGGGCTATCTTCTCCAATTGTTCACGAAACCGGTTCAAGACAGACCCACTCTTTTCTATGAGATAATACAGAGGCGTGGAAGTCGCGGATTTGGTCAGGGTAATTTTCAGGCTCTTTTTGAATCGATTGAGAGAGAACAAGCATTGCGTGGTAATCTATGAGAAGCCTCTATACGAATTCGGTTGATTTTGGACGCTTAGAATCCCATCCTCCTAAAATCAAGAGGATTCATCATGTGGCATATCGTTGCAAAGATGCCAAGGAAACGGTCGAATTTTATCAGGATGTGCTTAACATGGATTTTCAATTGGCCATTGCAGAAGATAAAGTCCCATCAACGAAGGAGCCAGATCCCTACATGCATGTATTCCTGGATGCAGGTATGGGCAATGTTTTGGCATTTTTCGAATTACCCAATTCGCCACCTATAAGTAAGGATCCAGCGACACCAGATTGGGTGCAGCATATTGCTTTTGAGGTCGAATTTCCAGAGGATTTGCTCGAGGTAAAGTACCGGGCTGAGAATTATGGTCTGGATGTTTTGGGACCTATTAATCACACTATTTTCAAATCGATTTATTTCTTTGACCCGAATGGCCATCGAGTAGAGATAGCCGTTAACACTCGGCGTAACGGAGATCTTGAGAGACTTAATGCCGTTGCTTGGGACATGCTTGAAGAATGGAGCCAAACAAAAAAAGCACCTCGGGCGGCAGCTTGGTTACATGAGAAGGAATTCTCATGAAAGACAGTCAGACTTACACAAATGGTTTGCACCTAAATCATCAGTGCCCTGGTCTATGGCGCAGCACAAATAATAGACCATTTTTATTAATTATTTCTACCAAATTTGGCACCTATTAATGGACTCAACCTCAGACAAGTTATATATACTAGAGTATATATCGTATCAATGCGATATGTTAGTTATGTTAACGTATTATTGATTGAAATGAAAGAAAACAAAAATGTCTAAGAAATGCGTTGGAAAAAACATCCGGTATCGCCAAGTTCATCCTCGTAATGTTAAGCCTGAAATCAGTTTTAGGGAAACACATGAGAAGGAACAAGAAGCCCTATCTTTTCTTGAAGGAGTATTAGCCAAGAACAGCAATGTCGTTGTTGCTAGTAGTTTTGGTAAAGACAGTATGGTTGTTCTCCATCTTTGTCTTCGCATTGATCCAGATATAAAGGGCTTCATGGTTACAACACCCAACAAACCAGTTGACACGACAGTTTTCCGTCAACATGTTATCAAAGAGTGGGATTTGAGTTGGCAGAAGTTCCAAGTGTTTCGTAGCGAGGAACCTGCACCAGATAAACTTTATCTGACTGATCCTAAAGAATGCTGTCGAATAAACAAAGTCGAACCCCTTCGCAAAGCATTGAAGGAATTGAAACCTTATGCTTGGATTAGTGGTTTACGAGGAACTGAAAGTGACGAGCGTCTGGAGAAACATTCAAAGATTGAGGAACAATATGGAATAGTGAAGATCAACCCCATTTTAGATTGGACTGAACTGGACGTTTGGAAGTATACGGCAATACACAACATCCCTGTCAATCCACTTTATTCTAAGGGATATCGTTCTCTAGGATGTACGCCATGTATGGCTCCAGGTGGAGAACTAGAGAGAAGTGGCCGCTGGCAGAATACACCTTTGGAAGGCGGAGAGTGCGGGATCCACACTTTGGAGACGTCAGATGCGTAATCCTGACAATGTATTTCATGTTGCAATACCATGCGGGGATTTGGATGAGGCTGTAAAATTCTATAATGAAAAACTGGGTTTCAAATTGGCTCGCAGATACCCTGACAGAGTAACCTTTGATTTCTTTGGGGATCAGTTGGTATGTCATTTGAATCCCTCAAAACTTTCAAAGGACAAGAGTCCATATCCGAGGCATTTAGGAATAACTTTCTATTATAAGAAGGAATTTGATTCTTTCATTAGATTGCTGACCGAACGTCAGATTGAGTTGTTGGACCCGGTTACTGAATTTGGCTGGGAGAACCAGACGGACGAACCCATGGATTATTCCGAATCCCAGATAGGCACAAGGTTCAAGGACATGGCTGAAGAGCATCTCACTATATTTCTGTCAGATCCGTTCAATAATATTCTGGAGTTCAAATATTACCTTGATCCAAGGATGATGCACTAGGAAGAATGGAATTCGATGAAAAATTTTTTGCAGAACTTGCAGCTTCTTTTGCAGCAATAGCTATGGTTTAGATATATGGCAATCGGTCAAGAAATGCTCCAGTTGTCGGAATTTTTAGCCAAATGGTATGGTGGTGGCTTACAATTACACAAGAGATGTGGGGTCTCCTCCCTCTAAATGTAGTATTGTTGTTGGTTCACCTCAGGAACTATGTACGAATGAAGAGAGAGGACGTTCTAAAGAGTAATTTTGAAAACGCAATACAAGAAATGAATCATTAGACTAGACTTTGGCGTTGTTACTTGGTAACGCACATAGCAAGTAAGCCCAGGCAAGGCACAGGAATGTGCATACTCCTAGCAATAAGTGCAGTAGGGAGAGAGATCCAGTGAAAACTGCCTCTGATGTAAATCCTGCAGATATAAGGTACCAACCGCCCAGAAGGATGTTCAAGATAAATAATATTAGTGTCGCATCAACCAATGATGAGAGAACTGATTTTCCGTGATTAGCTTTGATCCAGCGACTAGACCAGAAAAGTAGTCCAACAACACCAACTGCTAGAATACGGTGAAGAAATTGAATCTGCAATCCTAGTACGCTGAGATTAGGTATTATCTTTCCATCACATAGAGGCCAACTATCTCCAAATTCTATCCCGCAGGCGGCCCTATGGTATCCACTGGACAGATAAGCCCCAACAAGAAGTTGTACAAGGACGATTAAGGTAGTACCCCCAGTCAGTCTCTTCAGTTCATCTGAAGGATTATCAATTCGCATATACTCAGGTAGTCCACTCTGGTTCTGCCACCAGACCAGACCCACTGCAATGAGTGATCCAGTGAAGAACAAAGCCAGAGATAGATGTAGTGAGACAGTCCATGGTTCGTTATCCATGTCGACCGTGATGTACCCCATCACGGCCTGAAGCACCAAAAGAAAGGTCACGATGTAATGCAGACTATAGACCTGTTTACCTATTTCATCCCGCAGGGACCATGCCGTATAGTGGCTGTACAGAACTAGAATCCCTATAATCCCCACTAGTAATCTATGCAACCACTCTGTGAATATCTGGTCTGAAGTATATCTATGTCCAGCTCCCCTTGAATCTATCTCGTCAGGATTTTCTTTCCACCATTCTTCCTGCTCTTCTGGTGATACATCAAACCCCCAGCTCCCAAAACAGGTCGGCCAATCTGGGCAGCTTTCTCCTGCATCACTTATACGGATCCATCCTCCCGTTGTGATAATCAGAAAGGCTATCACCGCTAGCATGAACGGGACTTGGTGAGACCTATACCAGCCAGCCATAATCTCTAGCAAATCATGGGTCTTTATAGTTGCGTTTGCTCATCTTAATCAATTTTGGCGTTAGTTATATCACGAAGGTCAAGATTTTAGGCTAATGCGGGCTCGGGCGTACACACTGGCGGCCTTACTCTTGGTCATGATGGCTAATGGCCTACAGGCAGTAGAGGAATCACCAAGTATCACAATCACTTCCCTTAACGAAGGAGATTGGATAGAAGGTGAGGTCGAGATTCTAGTGGACGGTGATGTCGAAAATCTCGAATTACTGGTCAATGGAACTGTAGTTGCCAGTGCCAATGCTGGCGAGTCCCTGATATGGGATACAAGGGATGCCAATGCGACCTCTCCTGCACCGTTCCAAGTAGTCGCGCGCGGAGAACTGGAGAACGGAACTCAAGTGGAGAGTTCTCCGATTAACGTGATGGTACTCTATCCCAGACAATTGACCTATGATCCAGCAATGGATATCCAGCCTGAATGGCATCCAGACGGAGGCATCTTTGTCTTCAAGTCCAACCGTGGTGAGGAAGAACACATCTTCAAGCTCTACACCTTGATACCTGGGGAAGAACCTGAACAGATCCAGACCGATCGCGTCTATCATGGCTATCCGGGCTGGTCCCCAGATGGCAGTCATATGGTCTTCAATTCCTATGATCCTGAGGTAGAGGGCACAGGTGAGATGGATATCTTCGTCGTCAATCTGTCCAGTGGCGAAAGTATTCCTGTCACGACCAATTCTGATTTTGATGATTCCGGCCGTTGGTCTCCAGATGGAAATTTCATTTCTTTTCATTCCTCCCGTTCCGGTGATCTGGATGTCTGGAAAGTGGCGGTTGCCGACAATGGAACGCCGATTGGCGAACCGATACGCTTGACCCCTGGAGATTCCAATGAGCACTGCCCCCGCTGGTCGTTTGATGGAGAATGGCTGGTGTATGAGACCGACAGGGTGGAAGGTACGGATGTCTGGGTCATGAGGGCTGACGGATCCGATGCACGGCAAATCACGGACGACAATTATGATGATGGCTATCCTGGCTGGTCCCCTACAGGAGACTGGTTGGTGTATGATTCCAGCCGTGACAACAATACAGATATCTATCTTATTCCAACGGACGGCGGTCCACAGAAGAGAGTGACCATGCATCACACCCATGACAGACACCCCAGCTGGTCGCCCGATGGACGTTCACTGCTATTTCATTCAGGTCGCGGAGGGGATGTCAACATCTGGCAGGTGGAGATTCCGGACCTTTCCGTCATTGATGAAACTGAAGAGGATTCTGGTTTTTGTACGGCAATTGTAACTGAGGAGAATATAGATGAGGTTGATGGTGCCTGCGTGGCAACTTTTGACGATGAGGAGGAACTGGAACCATCCGAGTCAGAAGATAGTACACTTCCCGGTATTTCGATTACTAGCACCTTGTGTCTTATCACACTTATAGCTTTTATGAGGCGTAGATCACATGTCTAAGTTAGATCTAAGCCAGTTATCTGGGTTCGTAGATCAATGGTGGGATGATTCAGCTCTTCCCAGTCTTTGTGAATTCGTTGAGATCCCTGCCTTATCACCTTCTTTTGATTCGGATTGGGAGGCTAATGGTTACCTTGATGCCGCGGTCAACACATTCGTTGCCTGGGTTCGTAGTTTACCTCTGAAAGGTCTTACTGTTTCGGTCCACCGCCTAAAGAACCGGTCACCAGTGCTTCTGGTCAGGATTGAAGGCGATGCAGACGGCGATGTATTATTCTATTCACATTTAGACAAACAACCCGAGGCCGAGGGCTGGTCAGAGGGGAAAGGTCCCTGGAAGGCAGTCATCGAAGACGAGTGGCTCTTTGGAAGGGGAAGTGTGGACGACGGATATGGAGGCTATGCTGGCGTTCTGTCGGTACTGGCTCTTCAGGATCAGGGCATCTCTCATCCGACTTGTAGATTCCTGATAGAGACTGGTGAGGAGAGCGGTTCTCCGGACCTGGAGTTCTATCTGGATGAGATGAAATCGGATCTGGGCATTCCCGACCTAGTTATTGTCCTTGATGTGGGAGGAATGGATTACGATCGGTTGTGGATAACCCAGAGTTTGAGAGGAATAGTGGCAGGTACACTTTCTGTTAAGGTGTCATCGGTAGGTGTTCATTCAGGACATGGCAGCGGCGTCATGCCATCTTCATTCAGACTGGCCAGGCAATTACTTTCCCGGATAGAGGACCAGGACAGCGGTGAGATACTTCCGGAATGGTTGCATCTGGAGATTACTGACAAGATGAAGAAGGAATGTGCCCAGATCGCAGAGATGGCTGGCGATTCACTTGATGATTTCCCATTGCTGGACGGAGTCCAGAAGCAGGTCGATGACCCCCAGGATATAGTAATGACCATGAATCTGAGACCAAGTCTTTCGATTATAGGAGCCGATGGTATTCCATCCATACAGGATGCAGGCAATGTTCTGAGGACAAACACAGATCTCAAGGTCTCGATACGGACCCCTCCCGGTATCAGTGCCCATGAGGTAGCTGAGAAAGTTCAGGAACTTCTCGAATCAGACCCGCCCAATGGCGCTCATGTGGAGGCCAGAATGACTGAGGTTGCCGATGGTTTCCTGTCTCCCGAATTACCAGATAAGATATCATCCAGTTTGGAGTCTGCCTGTCAGGAATTCTATGGTAATTCCTCAAGGTCTCTTTTCATAGGCGGTACCATACCAGTCATGGCAATGCTTCAATCTCGCTATCCGGATTCTAAATTCCTTATCACTGGAGCTGGTGGACCGGGCGGAAATGCTCATGGCCCGGATGAGAAATTACACATTCCTACGGCCAAGAAAGTGACCAAGTGCATGTCAGCGGCGGTCTCGGCAACCATTCGTTAAAAAACGAATTATAATACTTAATTATAGCTTAGGAGAACTAATTATAAGTCATAGATACCCATTCTGCCGTATTTGGATTCGGGACCTACAATCTATATATATCGGCATCTTACACATGACCTATGAGCTTTAGCAGATTTTCAGTGCTAGCTGTATTCCTCATGATGATCATGAGCGCTTTTGTTGCACTTCCAACATATAATGTTGGAGCTGATGAGCACGAAGGTGGCGGACCATACTTGAATGCGTTTCCAACCGGCAGTGGTGGAGATATTGAAGACTACGAGAAGATAGAAGAAAATGTGGAAGGTGCCAACATTACCGTTGAGGCCACTGAACTTGTTGACGGTACTTCCTATACAATCTTCTGGGATATATGGGATGCAACCTACACTTATGGTACTGAAGGGTACTGGGTCTTTTCCGGCGGTTCTTCTTCAGCAAGCGTACAATATTTCATTGGACCAGATATATTGAACTCAGCTGACTTTCCTGGAGGTTGTTACATGTTCACAGGTTGGCTTTATGATGACGATGCCAGTGTTGAGATTGAGAATGAGACCTGGCCATTTACTATAGGTGTACCATTTAGTGACTGTGAAGAAATAGACGATTGTCCTTTCATGGATGGTCCCGACAGTCCTTGCGGAGCATCAGAATGTGAGGATCACGAGTCTGATGCCTGTGATGATTACGTGACTGACTATTGCGACACCCATGCGGACGATCCGGGTTGTTACTATGACATTGACGATTGTCCTTTTGATGGCCGAGAAGGAACACCCTGTGAAGCAGAAGAATGTGAGGGTGGAGCTCATGACTCAGAAGAATGTCGTGTTTATGTAGAATCCTATTGTTATCTAAACGAGGATGATCCAGGTTGTCTTTTCGGAGATTCCCCTACATTTGTCTGTGGCAATGGTGATGTGATTCCTTTCGATTGGGTCAATGATGGTGAAGAGGATTGTTCAGACGGTTCTGACGAGCAACAATATGATTCCGATGGAAACAGGATCAATTGGTTCGACTGCCATGATGGTAGCGAGGTCTGGGTAGACCAAGTTAATGATGGTTACGAGAACTGTCCTGATGGTGAGGATGAAGGCGATGGTGGCGATGATCCCGTACCTGAATCTTTTCATGTAACTGCAGAGATGAACACTCTGGAGGAATGGACCATCACATTCGAGGCAGAAATGCCGACCGACTGGTCCGATAATATGCGTGAAGGCCTAGCAGGAATGTGTGCCGAGTTGGGAGGCTCTGATGATGGAGATTCGATTAGCGAGGAGTGTTTTGATCAGTGGATTGAGATGACGGGATCAGATGATGGCGATGATGGTCCATACTTGAATGCGTTCCCGACAGGCAGTGGTGGCGATATTGCTGACTATGAGATGAGTTTAGATGGTAGTGCCAACATTACTGTTGAAGCTACCGAACTTACTGACGGCACTTCCTATACAATCTTCTGGGATATATGGGATGCAACCTACACTTATGGTACTGAAGGGTACTGGGTCTTTTCCGGCGGTTCTTCTTCAGCAAGCGTACAATATTTCATTGGACCAGATATATTGAACTCAGCTGACTTTCCTGGAGGTTGTTACATGTTCGAAGGTTGGCTTGTTGATAACGATACCGGTGTTGAGATTGAGTATGAGACTTGGCCATTTACCCTAGACGTACCACTTAGTGAGTGTGAAGAAATGGACTGTCCTTTCATGGACGGTCCCGACAGTCCTTGCGGAGCATCAGCATGTGAGGATCACGAGTCCGATGCCTGTGACGATTACGTAAATGACTACTGCGAGACCCATGACGATCCTGGTTGTGACGATGAAGATGATTATGCACGTCTTGATGGAATCATCGGTGCAGAGCCTCCGAATACTGACCCCGATATTAGCCCTACAAACTTGGTTGGAGCCTTGTCCGATAACGAGGGTCTGCCAATGATGTATAGTGGTCAATTTACCCTGACCTTCGAAGGAGCTGACGCTTCCTTGGATATGCATGAGTTCTATATCCCAGTTGATGATGGAACTTGGAATGTGGAAATAACTCTCCTGAATGGTTATGGGGTAACGTCTTGTGAAGGATGCGAAGATTTGGAGATAGATCGTAACAACGCTAGGTTCAGTGCAGATGAACCAGTAACGCTTACCTTTGGTCTGCTTCCAGACTGTGATCATGTCGTTGGACTTGATTCCACAGGCTACGGATTCGATCCAGTTGACCTTACTATAAGTGTTGGAGAGACAGTATGTTGGCAGTGGACAGATGCATTAGACGTTCACAACGTTGTTGAGACTATTGGAGAATATAATACAGACATGGATCTGACTATAGAGGTCGGTTTCTACAGTCCAGCTTCATCCTATTATTATACATCCAATACTGTGGACTTCAGACATACTTTCACTGAAGATAATATGACCCATTATTACGTGTGCACTCCACATGCAACCATGGGTATGGTCGGTAAGGTCACGGTTGGTGAAGGTTCGGAAGAGGATCCAGTGCAAGAGATTGTTGATGAATCAGGACTTCCAAGTGTTGGCTTCATTGTCGCTGCTATGGCGCTGGTTGGTGCAGCCGGGCTGCGCCGCAGACACTAGGCCTAAATAATAGGGCAAATCCCCCCTGTCATGACAGAGGGGATACCAGTTGTCAGACCAGAGTGGACAAAAGTAGACTTAGATAACAAATCAAAATATGCACATTAGTTTGTTTATCGCTCAATTATACTAAATGGCATGCTTGTATTGGAGCTTCCGCAAATCTGGCCACTATTGTTTATCCCAATAACTCCTACTCCTGTATCTTTGGGCAATAGTCGAACGCCCCATTCCATCGCCTCTTTGAGATTCTCACTATGTTGGGCCACTCTGTAACAGAGAAGTTGCTCGGTTATCGCCTCACCGACACCCGTAGCAACAATACCGATTTTCTCGTCACAATAGAATCCAGATCCCCATAGTGGTGTATCTCCGACTCTTCCCACAGGTCTACCTCTAACCCCACCAGTGGATGAAGCCACTACAATATCGCCTTTTGAGGACTGAGTCACAGCACCTACTGTATCTCCGGTCCATCCTTTTTCAGAGCCTTTGACCTTGGTCAGTTTGTAGCCTCTTTTCAAGGCAAACTCGATAGCTCCTTCACCCGCTAACATGACCGGGAATTCGTCCAATAATTCTTTGGCAATCAGTACTGGATTCTTGAAATTCCGAAGATTTGCTATGGCTCCCATTCTCCCATCACTGGTTGCCACTGACGAATCGTTCTGGACACTACCGTCTTCCCGTAGGCAACTTCCAGTACCAGCATTGAACCTGAAGTCGTCTTCCATGACCATAACAGCCGTTATTGCTGCTTCCAGAGCGTTATCGGACTCTTTTAGAACGTTCCATCCTTTCTCAGCTGCCTTATCGACCCCATCCTGAACTTTTGGGGTGTGACCTGCACCTCCATGGCAGATTATTTTCATTCGCCTATCCGACGCGTTTGACTTAATACGGGTTTCCTTTCCAATACTATGTCAGAGGTTTCGCCATTGACTGCAATACCAACTCTCCGGCAATTAGCGATGCCTAAGGATACGAATGCATTAGGCACTATTTTCGGAGGGGTTATACTTAGTCAAATTGATACTGCGGCTGCGATAGAAGCCCACAAGCATCACAGAGGAGCGGTCGTGACAGTAGCGATGGACGAGATCGAATTCAAGCAACCTGTGTTTGTAGGAGATGTAGTTTCATATTATGCTAGAACCCACAAATTAGGTCGAACATCAGTGACGATTGATATAGATGTTTTTGCTCAGAGACAGTTTGCTGAAGAGGGAGATTTTATCGAGGTCACAAGTGCAAGGGCAGTAATGGTTGCGATTGATGAGAATAACAAACCTATTGCCCTGAATAAGTGAGTTTTCACACGATGATGTGTCTGCCGAGTATACTAGACCGCCGAATGAGTAAGCCTGAGCCTAAATGTATGTTTTACCAGGGACTTTCATAGCTTCACGGATATCTCGAAGACCTTGGGTTGAATTTTCTTCTGTAGCGTCTTCCAGATTCAAGTAAAGCAATTCATCAATCCCTCCACAGGGATTATCAATTTCTTCTTGGCTGATAGGTTCAACGGTTTCAAAAAGATATAATAGATACCAATGATTCTTTTCATCATTCCAATGAGACTGGGTACCCACTAGAGATATCTCACGATCTGCAATTTCAAGTTCCTCGGTAAGAACACGATGTCCTGCCTCTTCGGGATGTTCACCGAATTTCATTGCCACTCCAGGAATATAGTATTTTCCGGCAGAATAGGTGCCTGCATCTTTAGAGACTTTTTCAACCATTACATTTCCTTCCGGATTTTGGTTGATCAATTGAGCCTGCATCATAACCAGATCAGTTGTTTTGTAATCAATTTCTTCCTGCCTGACAGCATAAGCTTTGTGATTTAGAGTGGACATAAACTTGGTCTGATATCTGATTATATACACCTTATGCTGAATAAATCACAAATGCCCCTCAGCACTCATAGGGCTCTTCAACGCGTAAAGCTCAGCCACATATTACATCATAGGGGCATACCCCTATCGGGTGGTGGAAAAATAATTTCGTAATAGTTAACATTAATAGGAGCGTTCAATCTGAAAAATAGGTGCTCGCAAACGATAGACCTGATCGCTTGCCGGAATGGTTCAGAGTAACTTTGCCGTCTGGCGATGACATGGAGCGCTACAAGTCCACTACAGCTTCTGTAAAAGGCAATCAATTACACACAGTCTGTGAAGAAGCCCACTGTCCCAATATACATGATTGCTGGAGCCGTGGAACTGCCACTTTCATGATTGCAGGCAAGGCCTGTACCCGTGGTTGCCGTTTTTGTGCGGTGGACACTGTTCGCAACCCGCCACCTCCGGATCTGGATGAACCTGAAAATCTGGCGGATGCCATAGAATCCATGGGTCTCACCTATGCTGTTATTACTGTTGTCAATCGTGATGACATTCAAGACGGTGGAGCGTCCCACTACAGGCAGTGTCTGGATGCTGTTCATCAGAGACTTCCCGAGGTCGGTTTGGAACTTTTGTGTAGTGATTTGAGTGGTAATCTCGAAGCTTTGGAATCCCTTCTGGACAATGTACCTTTGCAGGTATTTGCCCACAATGTCGAAACGGTCCGAAGACTGACTCCTCGAGCCCGTGATCCAAGGGCAACTTTCGAGCAGAGTATACTGATTCTGAAGAAAGCCAAGGAACTTAGACCAGATATAATGACTAAATCCAGTATTATGCTGGGTCTGGGTGAGACTGAAGAAGATATTATCGAGACATTTAGTGAACTGAGAAATGTTAAGGTCGACCTTCTGACCTTAGGGCAATATCTGGCACCGGGCCCAGGTTATCTTCCAGTAGTTTCCTTTCCCAAGCCCGAAAGTTTCGATAATTTGGCCTATATTGCTAAGGAGATGGGTTTCAGGGCGATTGCCTCGGGTCCAATGGTCCGTTCATCATATCGCGCCGAATCTCTGGTTGCTGCAGCCAATGGCCAGACCTTTGATTCCGAGTTAAAGGTGGTTGCGTGAGCAAGAAGAAGACGTTACACGTACCGGATGCCCCTTTCCGACCCGGTGAGAAACCGGACTTCAGTAATTTGGAATTGCCAAAGGCTGGTGACGCCAAGAAACCGAAAATCATGGTCGAACCATCCGAGATTCGTGATCTGGCCTTCAGTTTAGTGAGAGTTCTGGATGACAAGCACGAGGCAGTAGGTCCGTGGGATCCCAAGCTTGATGCTTCTGTTCTCAAGAAAGGATTGAGGCATATGTCCCTTCTGAGGATATTCGATGACCGTATGCTGACCATGCAACGACAGGGTAAATTGTCATTCTACATGAAATCATTGGGCGAGGAAGCGGTTGCTATAGCCCAGGGAATGGCCCTCAGGTCAGACGATATTCTTTTCCCATCTTATCGGCAACCAGGTCTGCAATTTGTCAGAGGTCGGGACATAGTAGACATGATATGCCACTGTATCACGAATGTCAAGGACAACGTCAAGGGTCGGCAAATGCCAGTCCATTATTCCTGGAAGGAAGGTAATTTCGTTTCGATTTCAAGTCCGGTTGGTACTCAGTTCCCTCAGGCAGTGGGTTGCGCGATGGCGTCTGCCTACAAGGGTGAGGATAACGTATCGATCTCCTGGGTTGGTGATGGAACTGCAGCCGAGGGTGATTTTCATTATGCGCTAAATTTTGCTTCTGTCTACAAGGCTCCAGTTTTGCTGAATGTGGTCAATAACCAGTGGGCAATCTCAACTCATAAGAATATATCCAGTGGAGGAGCTACTTTCGCAGCTCGGGGAATTGCATATGATGTCCCCAGTATTCGTGTTGACGGTAATGACTTTCTGGCCCTTTATTCAGTGACAAGCTGGGCCGCTGAGAGGGCCCGTAAGGGTGGAGGACCAACCTTCATCGAGGTCTTCACGTACAGAGGAGAAGCCCATTCAACCAGTGATGATCCAACCCGATACAGGCCCAAGGATGAATGGAAATCCTGGCCGTTAGGAGATCCAATTGAGCGCCTCAAGGCCCATTTGATAGGGTTGGAAACATGGTCAGAGAAAGAGCAGAACAAACTTGAGAAGGAGTTGGATGCTCTAGTCATTAAGTCCTACAAAGAAGCGGAAAAGCACGGTACCTTATCAGAAGGTCCCTGGGCCCCTGAGGATACACTATTCGAGGACGTTTACAAGAAACCCCCACGCCATCTTAGGAAACAGAGGCAGGAGTTTGGATTTTAGATGTCTCAGATGAACATAATTCAGTCAGTGAATTCAGCTCTTGACATTATACTGGAAAAAGATCCCAATGTATGTATTTTTGGACAGGATGTAGGCTATTTTGGTGGTGTTTTCAGATGTACTGACGGTCTTCAGAAGAAGTATGGAAAACATAGAGTCTTTGACACTCCACTTTCAGAAGGCGGAATTCTTTCGACCGCCATCGGTATGGGTATCAACGGACTCAGGCCTGTCGCCGAGATTCAATTCTCGGACTATATTTTCCCTGCTTTTGACCAGATTACCAATGAACTGGCCAAGCTTCGTTACCGAAGTGGAGGCGAGTATTGGGCCCCCGTCACGGTTCGAACTCCTTGCGGCGGAGGCATTAGGGGTGGTCACTATCATTCCCAGAGTCCCGAAGCATACTTTACACATACACCAGGTCTGAAAGTTGTGATTCCCTCTAATCCTCATGACACTAAGGGTCTATTGATAACCTCGATTGAGGATGATGATCCCGTAATCTTTTTTGAGCCTAAAAGATTGTACAATGGTCCTTTTGATGGAGACCACAAGAAAGCGGCTCTCAAATGGGATATACATCCTAAGGGAGAGGTTCCAGAGGATTATTATTCAATACCTCTTGGAAAGGCAGCGATCGAACGGCCTGGTAATCAAATCACGGTCCTGACTTATGGTACGATGGTCCATGTTGCCAGAGAGGCGGCTGAATCCAGTGGAATTGATGCCGAGGTCATAGATCTGCGAAGCCTGGTTCCGCTTGACATAGATACCATAACTGAATCCGTCAGAAAGACGGGCAGATGTGTCATTGTCCATGAAGCACCTAGGACCAGTGGTTTTGGTGCAGAATTATCTGCACAAATCCAAGAAGAATGTTTTTATCATCTGGAAGCGCCAATTGCAAGGGTTACCGGATGGGATACTCCCTTCCCTCATTCATTAGAGTGGGAATATTTCCCTAGTCAGGAAAGGGTTATAGAGTCTATGAAGAAGGTGTTGGGGAGCTAAGATGGCGAAATACGTGTTCAATCTGCCGGATGTCGGTGAAGGCGTCGTTGAGGGGGAGATTGTGAAATGGAACGTTAAACCAGGTGATACAGTCAAGGAAGATGAGCCTCTGGTAGAGTTGATGACGGACAAGGCAACGGTTTCCATACCTTCTAGTGTCAATGGCAAGGTTGTATCCACCACGGGAAAACCAGGAGATATGGTTCCCGTTGGAGCTGAATTGATTGTCTTCGAGGTCAAAGGGGATGGCGGTTCTAAACCGAAGTCGAAACCCAAACCTGAACCAGTGGCCGAGTCTGCACCAGATCCAGAACCCGAACCCAAACCTGAACCAGTTGCAGCCCCTCCAGTATCTGTTCCTCCTCCAGTAGCTTCCACAGGCACCAAACCCTTAGCCTCGCCAGCAGTTCGTCGCAGGGCCAGGGAGGCTGGTATTGATCTTTCCCAAGTTAGTGGAACTGGACCCGCAGGTCGTATTTCCCATGATGATATGGACACCTTCATTTCTGGTGGTGGTAGATTGGCTGCAGTTCAGTCCGGTGCCAAGATGACGGGTGTGGAGGAGGTGCCAGTTATCGGGCTTCGCAGGAAGATTGCTGAGAAGATGGCCACCAGTAAACGCAGCGCGGCTCACTTTTCCTATTTCGAGGAGGTAGATATTACAGCACTCGAGAGTCTCCGTCAGCATCTTAATTCCACAAGGGCAGAGAATCAGCCCAAATTGACCTATCTTCCATTCATTATTCAAGGCTTGATCAGAGCTGTCAGGAAATTCCCGCAGTGCAATGCATTGTATGATGAGGAAAAAGGAATTGTGTTCAGACATCAGGCAGTTCATGTCGGGATATCGACCCAGACCGAGGATGGCTTGATGGTCCCGGTTATCAAGCATGCTGAAGCACGGGATGTCTGGGATACGGCGAATGAACTTGTCCGCGTTACTACATCAGCACGGGAAAAAACAGCAACAATTGATGAATTGACAGGTTCTACAATAACCATAACCAGTTTGGGGGCTATGGGTGGACTGGGGGCGACTCCGATAATCAATCATCCCGAGGTTTCCATAGTCAGTATTCATGCAGCTCGTGATCAAGCGGTAGTCAGGGATGGTGAAGTTGTAGTTCGTAAGATGATGAACTTGGCCTCATCTTTCGATCACCGGATAATCGATGGCTATGATGGTGCACTTCTAATTCAGGAATTGAAATCCATGCTTGAATATCCGGCAACAATTTTCATGTGAGGTTCTATGGCTGAAGTCCGTAATTGTAAAGTTCTGGTAGTGGGCGCTGGCCCGGGTGGATATGTGGCTGCTATACGAGCTGGCCAACTTGGCCTAGACACAATTATAGTTGAAGGGTCAAGAGCCGGGGGCACTTGTCTGATTCGAGGATGTATACCTTCTAAGGCAATAATCCACGCGGCTTCATCTTTTGAGGAATTGGAGCAACATTCGGGTGCTGGTAAAATGGGAATCAGCGTCACTGGCAAACCTAAGGTCAACATGAAGGATCTGGTTTCCTGGAAGGAATCTATAGTAGACAAATTGAACAAGGGGGTTGAAACCCTTCTCAAAGCAGCTAAGGTGGAATTAATCTCGGGTTGGGCTAAATTCAGGAATGCCAAGACCTGTGAGGTTAGTGGAGGAGAAAAGGAATGGATAATCAATGCCGAACACGTTATTCTGGCCAATGGTTCTAAATCAATTGAACTGCCTTTCATGCCTTATGGTGACAATGTGATATCATCTACCGAAGGCCTTGAATTGCAGGAACTCCCAAAACACCTAGTAGTGATTGGCGCCGGGTATATCGGGCTTGAATTGGGTATTGCTTACCGAAAACTGGGTTCCGAAGTAACTTTCATCGAGGCTTTGGACACTATCTTGCCAATTTATGATACCGAAATGACACGTCCTATCTCCATGTGGCTTCGTAAGCACAAGGTTACGATCAATCTTGGAGCCAAGGCCAAGGGAGTTTCCACCAGAGGTAAGGAGACTACAGTTGAGTATACTGATTCCAAGGGTCAGGATCACAAAATAAAGGCTGACAAGGTTCTTGTTACGGTTGGCCGTAGACCCAACACTCAGGGATGGGGTCTGGAGAAGATGGCTGTCGATATGGATGGTCCTTTCGTCAAAGTTGATGACCAGTGTCGTACTTCCATGAAGAATGTGTGGGCTATTGGAGATATTGTTGGTGAACCTATGCTGGCCCACAAGGCATCGGCTCAAGGCGAAATGGTGGCCGAGATAATTGCCGGACATCGCAGAGCCTTCGATCCGGTTTCAATTGCGGCAGTCTGTTTCACAGACCCGGAAATAGTCGGTGTCGGTTTGACACCTGATGAAGCAAAGGAACAAGGTATTGAGACGGTAGTAGGTAAATTCCCATTTGCAGCCAGCGGTCGGGCATTGGCCATGGATGCGGGTTCCGACGGTGGATTTGTGAGGATTACGGCTCGAGCATCTGATCACGTTATTTTGGGAATTCACGCTGTTGGTTCACATGTTTCTGAATTGTCAGGTGAGTTTGCACATGCGATCGAGATGGGTTCCAGATTGGAAGATGTGGCAGGCACAATTCATGTGCATCCAACTCTGACCGAGGCCTTTGCTGAATCAGCACTAGCAGGCCTAGGCCAAGCTATCCACATTTCCAAGTGATCTCCGTCGATCTTATTGAGGCCGGAAATGCAGCTCATTCAGATGTTGACCGTTTAATGGTTGGTTTGCAGGAGCAACGCATCGATGACAAAATACCGGACACTTTGATATTCGTGGAACACCCGGAGATAGTTACGATTGGAAGAAGAGGAATGCTGGATGGTCTGGAAGCACCCGATGGCTTTGCATCATCCAATGTTGACCGCGGTGGTGGAATTACCTGGCATGGGCCCGGACAGTTAGTGGGTTATCCTGTGTTCAAGTGGCAAGAGGAATCGATTAGAAAGGTAATCACGATGATAGAGGAATGGATTATTATCTCTCTTGACAAATTAGGGATTAAGGCGGTAAGGAACGAAGCCATGCAAGGCGTATGGTATGAGGATCAGAAGATTGCCAGTATCGGATTAGCATTTAGCAAGTGGGTCTCACGACATGGTTTTGACATCAATCTGGCAACGCCACCGGGTCGTATAGAGTCTGTGGAAGGATGCGGTTTGCCTGTTGGTAAGCACACATCTCTCTCACAATTTGGTTTTGATATATCGATTAAACAAATGCAAGATATACTCATTGAGACCATGCCACAAGTCCTTGGAAGAAAAGTTGTGAAAAGCTCTACTTTAGAAACTTCTTGACCAGATGCAGGTTCTGATCTTTTAGTTCATGATGATTTTTCATCCATTCCGAGGCTTTTTCAATACAGATAGCTTTCATTTCACCAGTGAGTAATTCTCCTGAAACGTACTCGCTCCGTATCCTTTCCAGTTCCTTATCATCTTCTTCAAAGAAATAACGAAGATATTGATAGGCCACATCAACGTCTGGGTTTCCACCTTTCTTCCGATGTTCCTCGGCTGTGGCTTGCCCTCCGGAGAATGATGACTTTATCTTTTTCTCAATGGTTTTCATTGAATCGTTCAGGAACATGGTAGTCTCAGGTTGACTTGAGCTCATCTTGCCTCCAGTCATCCCAATAGCAAACTGGTGATAGGTCGATGATGGCTGCATGAATCCCAGACCTCCCAGATTCCGTTCCAGACTCAATAACTGGTATCTCAATTCGTTACGG